>Ga0335069_10000261_pt1 | contig 92772 bp, 79 predicted proteins | sample Lox_Sample_11_FD_206714 | JGI IMG/M metagenome (GOLD analysis project Ga0335069, IMG submission 206714) | Soil microbial communities from Loxahatchee National Wildlife Refuge, Florida, United States - Lox_Sample_1.1 | ecosystem: Environmental > Terrestrial > Soil > Wetlands | place: USA... | reverse complement strand
GCTGTTGCACGTCTCGTCCCCTTAGCAATGGCGGCCTCCTCCCCGGAGGATCGCCGGCTTTATACCCTCGTCCGAGGGTGGGGAATTTTCAACCGGCTATATGAGGATTTTTACACCGGCGCTGACAAAAGGAGAGCAGACGCTGTTTTTCGAAGCCGCGAGCGGCGGAGTGAGCGGCTGGAGCATCCACCTTGCACTCCTACAATTCTGTGATCGAAAAAACTTTCCGGGTTGCAAAATCGACGAACTCAAGAACTTATTGCCCTACGAGTTTGAGATTTCAAACCAGAGCCAACACGACTTCTGGGAACTCCCCGAGATCTCTGACTCTAAGATCTTCCTCACCGCGAGTTACGTTTGGGGGCCACGGGAGGCCCATTATACCGATCATCGGTACATCGTTTCCGTATATGCGCGAAGACCCGATTACTTCGACGAGCTGAGTTATTACCTCGTAGATCAGTACATGACGGTCCGCTCATACGGCTACAACAATGGCGATCTTGATGACGTGCTCGGCGCGGAGAAGCAAGAGATTCTCGCCCGCCTCAAGAAAGTGAAAGCTTCCTGGCCCGAGCCAACCAAGCCCATCGAGCCAAAGTAGTAGCAAGAGTGGGTTACCGGGCGGTAAAACAAATGCACGCCTTCGACGCTCACTCTGATTCTTCGCTCTCTTGCATTCGCCGCTTTGAGACCTCGAACGATTCGGCGGTGAGACGGAGTGTTCGGCTCGCGGCCTTCGTCTTGCCCTTCGGAATGCGTAACCGCGAGAATCGAGCGGTTGCCGTTGTGATTGCCGTCGTCGTGATCGTTGTCGTTGTTGTCGTGGTTGTTGCCGCCGTTGCTGCTGCTCTTGCTGGTGGTGGTGGTCGCGGCGGTGGCGGCGGATGCTTCGGCCCGAGGACGATCACATTTCTTGGGCGCGGCTATGTTGCGCGGTCATCATGTCGAGCATTCATCGAGCGAGAGTAGATCACAACCAACCAGGTTCGCTGCAACAGAACCTCTGCGGAATTTGGGAACACAACAAATCTGGCGGGTCCCATCCGGCCAACCTAATTATGAAATAACTGTTGGTAGTTCGGGAAGGTCCTTCACTTAAAGAAGGGAAGAGCCACAGGTCTTGATAACTTAACTCCCAAAAACTAGCATCCAGGAATCACTATCTCCCAAAAACTAGGAGATCGGCGGGGGTGACCATTCCGTTAACGCCCATTTCTTCGCTTGTGTACCTTTTCCTAAGTCCCATAAAATAGCCTGGAGCGCCTCTTAAGTCCCGAAAAACTGGTAGACTGGTCTCTTGGAGTTCTCCTAATGCCCGATTTCTCGGTGATGCCCGAAGTCTTTGTTTCGAATGCTCGCCTCGCCGATGCCGTTTCGGGCGAGGTGAAGCTTGGGCACTTGCGGAAGCTCGGGTCCCGGCTCTACACCCGTAATCTGAAAGAACCTCCGGAAAAGATCGTCCAAAGAAATCTCTGGCCTCTTGTCGCAGCATATTTGCCGGGTGCCCTCATTGCCGACCGTACGGCCCTTGAGTATCGGCCCGCCGGAGACGGTTCGGTATTCCTCATCGCGGACCACAAACGTGACATCGTTATGCCCGGAGTGACTCTGCGCCCACGCAAAGGACCACCGCCTTTGGATAGCGATCGACCGTTCATCGGCGATTTGCGGATCGCGTCTCCGGCGCGCGCGTTTCTGGAGAACATGCGTCCCTCTCGCGCTCGCGAGAGCGTCGCCCGCACGCTTTCAAAACGAGAAATCGAGGAACGCCTCGACGAAATACTCCGACGCGACGGTGAGCCTGGTCTTCAGCGCCTTCGCGACAATGCACGCGAAGTTTCTGGGTTGCTAGGCATGCAGGAGGAATTCCAGCGGCTCGACGCTCTCATTGGAACTTTGCTTGGAACGCGCGACGCGCCAGTAGAATCTCCAGTTGCCGTCGCGCGCGCTGCCGGATTGCCGTACGACCCGCAGCGTCTGGATCTGTTTCAGCGTTTCTTTGCGGAACTTGCGGCAACCGCGCCAGTGACACGCCTGGCGCGCCCTACAGATGGGCCAGCACTTCCATTCTTCGAAGCATATTTCTCAAACTTCATTGAAGGGACTGAGTTTGCCGTTGATGAAGCTGCAGACATTGTGTTCAAAGGTCATATCCCCAAGGGTCGTCCTGAGGACGCGCACGATGTACTTGGCACATGGAAGGTCGTCTCTGATGAGCGTGAAATGTCGCGCCTTCCTCGAACTCTCGAGGAACTGACCACACTACTTAAGAGCCGTCATGCACAGATCATGGAAGGACGGCCACACGACGGTCCCGGACGATTTAAGGCTGATCCGAATCGTGTCGGGTCGACGCTCTTCGTTGCCCCGGAACTCGTGGAAGGCACCCTAGCGAAGGGCTTCGAAATCTACCGAGGTCTTACGGGCCCTTTGCATCGTGCGATGTTTATGATGTTCCTGGTTTCCGAGATTCACCCTTTCGCCGACGGCAACGGTCGTGCCGCCCGCATCATGATGAATGCGGAACTGGTCGCTGCGGGTGAGAATCGAATCCTTGTGCCGACGGTCTATCGCAATAACTATCTGATGGCCCTGAAAGCGCTGTCACGGAACGGCATCACCGGGGCACTTGTACGCACTCTGGATTTCGCGCAGCGATATACGACGGCCGTGGATTTTTCTGAGTTGGACCGAGCGCGCCTTATACTTGATCGGACTCATGCTTTCGCTGATCCGAACGAGGCTGATGCTGCTGGCGTGAGTTTAGTGTTACCCACTCCAGAGATACTGCCGGATTCGATCTCAGACGGCACGCGAAAGTGACGGCATCCTGCCCGGATTTTCGGCGTCCGCTCGACTCCCTCCCCTGTTCTGAAATTTCACCGGGGCGCTCAAGAACCGATGTTTAACGCGAGGCGGACGTGTGAGTGATAACCAGCAAAAAGGATCTGCAAAACCTTTATCCGGGGGTTCGATTCCCCCGCGCCTCCAATCTTTCTTCTTCACAACATCACCTCTTGGCAGACTTTCTGTAATGAAGAGGGATTGCCAGATACCAGCCTCGTGCCTCCTGGCCTTGCGTCATTGACGAAATTCAGTCAATTGCCGCACGACTATTCTCACCTCTTCCATGTCCCGGATCTTATGTGGGCCTCCGACATCGTGCAAAATCCGGCCCGGGATTAGAGCGGAACGCGCTCCGTCAACGAGTGACTAAGCCCCTTCAGCGTCAGTCTAGTCAGGATCCATTTGTGTTTTGACGCTCCTGAGGGATCGCGTGGCAGCCTGCTGCTTCTTCAAGATGCCGGAACCGCTGCCAGTTCTTTGGTACAGAAAATGCACCCTATGCATGCAGTTCGCACAATCCGGCGTCCTGAGGGGGAATTGATGTTACGTGATGGGTGCTTGGTGACGGCTCCAGCAGCGGGGGTAAAGAAGATATGAGCGACGATCCAAAGCGCCCGATACTCGCGCTGCTAACGAGTCACTGGGTCAGCATGCTAGGCGTGGCGCTGGTCACGACGGCCGGCTTTTCTTGGCTGTTCGTTCTGCCACTCCAGGTTCGAGGGCATACCGACAATCCCTACATCGGCATTGTCGTTTTTATTGTGATTCCCGCTGTCCTGGTCTTCGGCCTGGCGTTGATCGCCCTTGGGATTTACCTTGCCCGGAGGCGTCTCGCATTCCTCGAGCAGGGGCTGTTGGTGGCTCCGGACCGGCGTGTCTACCTTCGGAGGCTCGCGATCTTCTTCGTGGTAACCACTGCAATCAATATCGTGATTGGAACGCAGGGCACATATCGTGCAGTACAGCACATGGAGACGCCCCAGTTTTGCGGGCAGACTTGCCACGTCATGAACCCGTACTTCGCCGCGCATTCCAGCTCGGCGCACGCAAGTGTTGAATGCGTAGAATGCCACGTTTCTCCCGGTGCGACTGGGTATGTGGAAAGCAAGATGGGAGGTACGCGTCAGTTCGTCAACAATGTTCTCAACCGCGTCCACCTTCCGATTGAGTCGGCCATTGCGAGCAACCGCCTGGTCCCTTCCCGCCTCACCTGCGAACAGTGCCACTCGCGCCAACAGTTCGAAGCCGTCAAGTTTCACGTGATTTTCCACTTCCAGGACGACGCGAGCAATACCCAGACGCAGACCGCTCTGATGATGCTCACAGGTGGTGGGGATCTTGGTGGCATTCACGGGAAACATCTTGGTCCCGGGGTTGAAATTAACTATGCAGCCACGGATCCCGCCCGCCAGACCATTCCTTTGGTGGAGTACCGGAACCGTAACACCGGGGAGGAGCGGACCTTTCTGGCCGACGGCTCCACTGCCCAAACCGCGGCGAATCTGCCTCGCCGTCAGATGCAGTGTATCGATTGCCATAACCTTGCGGACCACGCGTTCGAACTTCCAGAGCGAGCCGTCGACAGAGCCATGGGACTCGGACAGATTTCTCCAACGCTGCCCTTCATCAAAAAGAAAGCAGTCGAACTGCTTAAAGCGAAGTATTCGGGCAATGAGGAAGCCACAAAGACTATCCCGGCTGCCTTGACTCACTATTACCAGGAAAGCTATCCGGCGATTTCATCCCAGCGCTCCGGCGACATCTCCAACGCCGGCGCTGTGATCGCTGCAATTTACAACCGCAACGTGGCGCCCGATCTGAAAGTCACGTGGGGCACGTATCCCAACAATCTCGGACACACCGATTTCCCGGGGTGCTTTCGCTGCCATGACGGATCGCATTCCACGGCCGACAAGAACATGACCATCGCACAGGACTGCAACACGTGTCATGTGCCGGTCGCCGTGGAAGAAGCGGCCCCCCAGATACTGAAGACGCTCGGCTTGGCAGACCAAATCGCCAATCTCCAGAAACGATAAACAAAGGGTCATTTGAGGAGGTACTGCCAATGATCACACTGACGCTCTTGACGTTTGGTGTCGGTGCGTTTGTGAGTTATGTGATCGGTCGGCGCAAGCGGAAGTCTGGGGCCGTCGCGAACGAAACTGCAGCCCAACCGAAGGAGAAGCCGGCGGCCGAACCCGGCAGTGGTAAATGACTTATGCCCGGGCTGGTTGGTGACTCTCGATTGTGCCGAGATGAACTGGCTGGAGGAAAAGAAGTCGCATCAAACCAGCGCCCTTGTGGTGGCACGCTGCTCGGTTCCGGCGCCATGACAACGCTTGAACTTGCGTCCGCATGATGCCGTGATTATATTCTTATTTTCATGACCGATTCTCTCCCGCCTCCAATCCCTTCGGAACAAAAGACTCTTGACTCTTCGCCCAAGAGGCGTATGATCCTCGCTAGGGAGGTCGCCATGCCCTCGGACGATTCCGTTCGCTCGATTCTGGATAAGAAGGGCGGCCGGCTTTGGTCGGTTGCTCCCGAAACCTCCGTTTACCATGCCCTTGAACTCATGTCGGAGCATGACGTGGGGGCTTTAATGGTGATTTCCGACGGAAAACTCCAGGGCGTGTTCTCCGAGCGAGATTACGCACGGAAGGTCATCCTTCTGGGCAAGTCCTCGCGAGACACGCCGGTCCGTGAAATCATGACTAGTCCCGCGATCTCGGTGCGGCCGGAGCAGACCGTCGACGAGTGCATGCAAATGATGACCGGCATGCGCATCCGCCATCTGCCCGTGGTAGAGGCAGGGGACGTCCTCGGCGTGGTTTCCATTGGTGACGTGGTGAACTGGACCATCCAGCGCCAGCAGGAACACATCCGACACCTGAATCACTACATTGCCGGGGTATATCCCGCCTAAGGTCCCTTTGTTTCGCTGACGGCGGAACGCGCCTTCGCTTAGATCACTACTTCCAGAACGCGCACGCAACAGCTAGCCCGAGAAACACGAACGCAAACGCGTAGTTCCATCGCAGAGGCTCGTTCAAATACGCCCACGCGAACACTGCGAACACGCACAGCGTGATGACTTCCTGAATGATCTTCAGCTGATAGCCGTTAAACTCACCATAGCCAAGGCGGTTTGCGGGAACTTGGAAACAGTATTCGCCTAGCGCGATCAGCCAGCTCACCAGAATCGCGGCCACCAGGGGAGCTTTTCGATGCTTCAGATGCCCATACCAGGCAAAGGTCATGAATGTGTTGGAGATGATCAGCAGAAGAATGGTTTTCATGATTATTTCTGGTATCGAAATGCCTTTCCGCCCTTCATGACGAACACAACGCGGCGGACCGCCGTAATGTCGTCCAGCGGATTCCCGTCGGTGGCCACGAGGTCGGCCTGAAAGCCCGGTGCGACGGTTCCAATTACGTTCCCCAAGTCCAGCGACTCCGCCGAAACGGAGGTGGCGCTGATCAGGGCCTCCATCGGCTTGTCGTGCGCGTCGCGGACGCGGTAAACAAACTCCTCCGCGTTGCGGCCATGCGATCCGGCAACGGCATCTGTGCCGAACACGATCTTCACGCGATGCACGCGGGCACGCCGCAGCACGTCTTCGGTCGGAGCGATCCCTTTTTCAATGGTATCGAGCGAGGCCTGGCTGAACGTGTAGCTCGCCCGGTTGTCGAGATAGTTGTGGAGAACCAGCAAATTAGGATCGAAGAAGGTGCCCCGCTGGGCCATCAGATCCAGCGTTTCGTTCTTTATGAATGTCCCGTGTTCGATCGCATTGCACCCGGCCAGCACGGCGGCCCGAGCCCCCGCGTCGCCGATAGCGTGCACCACGCTGCGCAGACCTACCGCCTTTGCCTCGCCACAAACGGCCTGGATCTGCTCGTCTGTCATGCTCTCATCGCCGCCCGCGCCCAATCCAGTGGTCGCGAAAAGCTTGATCACGTCGGCGCCTTCCTGCTTGGTTCGGCGGACCAGCTCGCGCAGCGTCTGAGGGTCGATCTTCACCTTATCCTGTCCCGCGCCCTGAATCTGCCGCAGCGAGGTGAGAATTCTCGGGCCGGGCAATAAGCCCCGGTTCACGAAATCGCGCACGGGCCCGTCGACCGCTGCGCCGACACTCTGCACCGTTGTGAATCCCCCGTTCAACGTGATCCACGCGTCGGCCGCAGTCGCCAGAGCCATATCCTCCGGCTTGCCGCCCATGTTCACCGACTTGTTGTTTGCGTCCAGATGCCAGTTGAGATGGATATGCGTGTCGATCCAGCCGGGCATCAGTGTCAGGCCGCGCAGATCATAATCCGGTTTAGCAGTTCCCGGCGCGACCGCGCGAATCGTCGAGCCCTCAATGACGATTTGCTGGTTCTGCAGCACTCCTCCTTTGCCGTCGAGGATAGTGCTGGTCTGAATGATAATCCGATTCCGCGCACTGCATGCTATCGCAGCGAAGCCAAGCAATAAAATGTGTTTCATCAACAAATTACCTGCCGTAAAGAGATTGCGCCGGGCGAGCGGTCGCGCTTTCTTCAGCCACCGTTACCGCCAGCACGCGAATGTGTTCGTTTTTCGGCCGCGATAAGATCCTTGTCTCCCGTGGGAACACCGATGGCATACGCTATCGTGCGGATAGTTTTCGAAAAGCGCGAAGTTGTCGTGCATCGTGTTCGGCAGGTACTGGCCCAGTTCCACTCCGTATCCAGATGCGCATGGCCGACTACGTAAAGCGTGAGCTGATGCCTTAGGTCGGGGACATCCGCATCCTTCAGCGCGAACAAGCAGAGAATGAACGGCATGAAGGCGCGCCTCATGCGTCCATTCTAATGGAACCCACTAGGGCGACATTGCCGCTTGCAGCATTGCCCGTGCATAGCCGACGTTGTATGCAAACCCCGCGTAGCCGCCTCCGCCCGGATACGATGTGCGGAATCCCGGCCGTTCCCGATCGTAGTCGAGCCCGCGCGGATGCTCCGGATAAACCAACCGCGGATATTTCTGGCGCACCAGTTCCTTCATAACGGCGAACATATTATTTTCGCCCTCATCGAGGAACACTTCGGTGTACTGGTCATATGGCTTCCGGACCCTGACGTTGCGGAAATGCACGTGGTTGATCCGGTCGCGTTCGCCGAAGTGGCGGCACACCTGCACCGGGTCGTGGCCCATCTCCTTCGTCACACCGCAATCGAACGTGATTCCATTGGACGGACTATCCACAATCCCGATCAGCTTCTTCCAGCCTTCCACGGTGCCCATAATCTGTCCCGAGCCGCGGCTCACCGCCGGCGGAGGATCGTTCGGATGCAGAGCCATCCGCACTCCGGCCTTCTCCGCCACAGGAATCACGGCCTTCAGAAAATAGGTGATGTTCGCCCACATCTCGTCGAGCGAATGCGCGCCCTCGCTCTCCAGCGGAGGCAGATTCTTCACCCGGTCATTGTCGAACGCAGTATACCCGGCGCCCGCCCGCCCGATCTCTTCGTAGTAGCCTTCCACGATCCGGTGCGCGTAAAAATTGTACTCGATCACTGGCAGCCCCACCTTGCCCGCCTCGCGAATCGATTGCTGGACTTTCTCGATCTCCTCATCGCGGCCCGCGCGGCCGTATATTGCGTCCGGAAACCCCCCGATCATCAGATTCCCCAGCGTCAATCCGCCGTCCTTCAGCCGCTCCATCATGTGCTTCAGCCGCGCTTCTTCCCACGGAATTGGCATGCCGCTCGAGAGCACGTGATCCACGCCCAGCTGCTTCACCTTGCGGCATCCCGCTTCGTCGATCGAGCCGATGGACAACCCTCCCGCGCCCATCTCTAAGCACAATTTCGGTGTTGTCTTGCCTTCCGATGGAGGCGGCGGAACGTCCGCGGCCGCGCGGCCTGCTACCGCCGCGAGCCCGGCGGTCTCGAACAACCGTCTTCGCGAGATCATGCCAGCAGCTCCTTCACCACGTTGCCCGACACATCCGTCAGCCGGAAGTCGCGGCCTTGGAATTTGTACGTCAACTGCGTGTGGTCGAACCCCAGCAGTTGCAGAATCGTCGCGTGCAAATCGTGCACATGCACTTTGTCCTTCACCACGTTAAATCCCAGCTCGTCGGATTCGCCCAAAACCAACCCCGGCTTCACGCCTCCGCCCGTCAGCCACATGGTGAACGCGTTCGGATGATGATCGCGTCCGTCGTCGCCGCCTTGCACCATTGGCGTGCGCCCGAACTCGCCTCCCCACACGACCAGCGTGTCGTCGAGCATCCCGCGTTGCTTCAAGTCCTTCACCAGCGCCGTGCAGGCCCGATCCGTTTCCTTGCAGTTGATCTTGATGTCCTTCGTCAGATTGCCGTGCTGATCCCATGCCTCGTGATATATCTGCACGAAGCGCACGCCTCGCTCCACCATGCGGCGCGCGAGCAGCGCATCGTTGGCAAAACTCGGCTTGCCGGGCTCCGCGCCGTACATATCCAAAATGTGCTGCGGCTCTTTCGTCAAATCCATCAGTTCCGGAGCGCTCGCTTGCATCCGATACGCCATCTCGAAGGAATTGATCCGCGTCGAGATCTCCGGATCGCCGACGACATCGAGATGCATTCGGTTCAGCTTCTCGATCGAATCGAGCGAGTCGCGTTGCAGTTGCGCGTCCACGCCCTTCGGATTGGAAAGATACAACACGGGATCGCCGCTGCCGCGGAACTGCACGCCCTGATACACGGTGGGCAAAAATCCGCTGCCCCAGCACGAATTGCCCCCGCTCGGCCCTTTCTTTCCGCTGCTGAAAACGATGAACGCCGGGAGGTCTCGCGATTCGCTGCCCAATCCGTACGTCACCCAGGAACCCATGCTCGGCCGCCCGAACTGCATCGTCCCGGTATTCATCAACAACTGGCCCGGCGCATGATTGAACGCGTCCGTGGTCATCGATTTCACGATGGCGATGTCGTCTACAATCGTCGAAAGATGCGGCAGCAGTTCAGACAACTCAGTGCCGTTGTTGCCGTATTTCTTGAACTTGAACTTCGGGCCGAGGAGCGTCGAATTCGGATTGATGAAGGCTGCTCGATAGCCCTTCAATAGATCCGCGGGAGGCAGCGTGCCGTTGAACTTCTCCAGCTGAGGCTTGTAATCGAACATCTCCAGATGGCTCGGCGCGCCGGCCATGAAGAGGAAGATTACGCGCTTGGCCTTCGCCGGCAGCGGCGGTTTCTTGGGAGCGAGAGGATCATTGGAAGCCAATCCAGCTTCCGCCAGCAAATTCCCCAGCGCCATCGCGCCGAGTCCTACGCCGCACTGCTCGAAAAACCATCGCCGCGTTTGATCGATGCCCATGGTAGTTTATTCCTTCGTAATCGTCTCGTCCAAATTCAGCAGCACACGCGAAAGCGCCGTCCATGCGCCGAACTGAAGCGGATTCGAGCCTTCGGGCAACTTCGGGGGCTCTCCCGTTAAGCCCCAGATGTCCACCCATCCTTCGCGCATGCGGCTCGTCTGCTTCTCCAAGAACGCCAGCAACTCGCGTGATTCCTCACCGGTCGGCCTCCGCGCGACGCAGCGCTGGAACGCATACGCGAGCCGTTCCGCATCCGTCCTTCCGCCATCGCGCAAGGTTTTCAGCGCCAGCGCCCGAGCTGCTTCCATGGCGAACGGCTCATTCAATGTCGTCAACGCCTGCAGAGGAGTATTAGACCGCGACCGCCGCACGCACGACGAATCGCCGTTTGGTGCATCGAACGTCTGCAGCATCGGATACGGCACGGAGCGGTACCGGAACGTGTACAGGGCCCGCCGGTAGCGATTCTCGCCTTTGTCTTCAAACCAGTTCTTCGGCCCGTAGCTCACTGGAGGCTGAAACAGAAAATCCGGCGCCGGCGGATACACGCTCGGCCCGCCCACCTTTTCGTTCAACAGCCCGCTGGCCTTCAATTCGATGTCCCGCACGATTTCCGCATCCACGCGGAACCGCGGCCCCCTCGCGAGCAGCGTGTTATAAGGATCGCGCGCCAGCGCGTCCGGCGTCACGGTCGACGCCTGCCGGTACGTCGCCGATGTGACGATCAGCCTCTGCAGTTTCTTCAGGCTCCAGCCGTTCTCCATGAACTCCACCGCCATCCAGTCGAGCAGTTCAGGATGCGTCGGCGGCTCACACTGGGTGCCGAAATTCTCCGCCGTTGCGACAATCCCCGCGCCGAAATACGCCTGCCATACCCGGTTGACGATCGACCGCGCCGTGGTTGGGGTCTTCGGGTCGACGAGCCACTTGGCAAAGGTCAGCCGCGTCGGCGCCACGCCCTTCGGAAGAGGATTCAGAAATTCCGGTACGCCCGGCGTCACGATTGCCGCAGGCTTCAGAAAATCGCCCCGCATCAGAACATGCGTCTCGCGGCCGTCCTCCCGATTCTTCAGCGCCAACTGCGCCGAGCCTTCAGGATGCTGTGCCCACAGCGCCTCGATCTTCGCGTTTTCGTCCTTCCACTCGGGAACCGTGGTGTGCCAGTAGCTGAACACCGTCTGCGCCTGGTCCGGCGTGCGCTTCTCGCGCGGTATCTTCAGGATCGCCCGCACGCCCGCAGGCACCGGATCAGCCTCCGCGCCCGCTGCCGTTGTGATCGACAGGCGAAAGCGGCCCAGATTGTTGTTCTGATTGTCGTCGCTATTCCATCCGCCGTGGTTCTGCTTCAAACGGATGGTGAATTCACCCTCACTGATGGGCTTCTCCAACACAAAAACGGCGTTGCGAGGCTGATTCCTTCGCCCTGGTCCAGCGTCGATGCCCCATGCCGTGTCATCCTTGCCGTCGATGGCGTACTCGATCGGCCCCGTCACGCGATGCCGCGACGTGTTGTCGTTAAAAATCGCTTCCAAGTCCTTTTCCGGTTGATTGAAGTCCGCAGTCGCCTTGGCGAACTTCACCTTCTTGCCCGCGACCTCCGCTTCGAACTCCGTCAGTGCGCAGGCGCCCTGAATTGACCGCCCTGGGCCATTCAACGGCAGATTCGGATCGTTCAGCAGCTCCAGACGAAATGCCGTGATGTTCTTCACGTCCGTCTTCACCTTCAACTTCACCGTATGCTTGGTCGGCGCATAGCCCGCTGCCAGAAACGATCCGTCTTTCTGCGGAATATATCTCTGCCCGCCCGTCGACTCATCGTCCACGTCGGGCGTGATGACGCTCCACTGGGGCAGATTCGCGCTCACGCGCTCTTCCCACTGAATCATGCGGTTTTCCCATCCCGCGTTGTGATGCTGCAGCGTACCTTCGATCTCGCGAATCTGGCGAAAAACATCGGCCCGCTTCATCTGCTCGGCGGGCGTGTAGACCGCGACGTTCGCTTCGTGCGTGCTGTTGAGAAATGCCAGCATGCGGTAATAATCTTCCTGCTTGATCGGGTCGTACTTGTGGTTGTGGCATTGCGCGCACTGGATGGTCAGGCCGAGGATTCCCTTGCCGATGGCGTCCATGCGGTCGAACATGGCTTCCATGCGAAACTGCTCCGGATCGATGCCGCCTTCCTCGTTCACCATGGAGTTGCGCAGAAATCCGGTCGCCACCATCTGATCCTGCGTCGCATTCGGCAACAGGTCGCCGGCGATCTGTTCGATGACGAACTCGTTGTACGGCATGTCGCGATTCAGCGCCTGAATAACCCAGTCGCGGTAAAACCACACCGAACGCTGCTTGTCTTTTTCGTAGCCGTCGGAATCGGCATAGCGAGCCGCATCCAGCCACATCCGCGCCCATTTCTCCCCGTAATGAGGCGATGCCAGGAGCCGGTCCACCTGCTTCTCGTACGCATTCGCGCTCCTGTCGTTCAGGAACGCATCGATTTCCTCTGGCGACGGCGGCAGGCCGATCAGATCCAGGCTCAATCGGCGCAGCTGCGTCGTCCGGTCCGCCTCCGCCGATGGCTTCATCTTCTCCGCGTCGAGCTTCACCAGCACAAACGCGTCGATCGGATTGCGGACCCAGCCGGGGTTGGACACATTCGGCATGGCCGCGCGAACCGGAGGAGTAAACGCCCAATGCCGCCGCGGCGCCTTCAGTTCATCGATCCACTTCTTGATCGCCGCGATCTGTCCAGCATCGAGTGGCTTCCCACCCAAAGGCATGCGCGCCGCGTCGCCCGCTCCAGTGATCCTTTGATATAGAACGCTACCCGCGGCGTCGCCCGGAACTATTGCCTTGTCGGGTTGCACATCTAACCGCAGGTTGGCCGATTGCATCGCCGGCCCGTGGCAGGAATAACAGGACTTCTCAAAAATGACGCGGACTTCGGGCGGCTGCGCTTCGATTTTGATCGAAAGCAGCACAGACGTAATCAGGGCGTACCGTCTCTGCTTCATGCCGATTGGAAGCAATGATATCACTGCCAACTCGGCGATGAGGACGCAGAGCCCGGAAGAATCAGAATTGTCTTATTCGGTTTTGACCTTCTCGGTCTTCACTGGCGAGGCCGCTTGCACCGCTCTTACCAGTTTCGCGAGATCGGATTCGCCGACCAACACGTGCGCCACTTCGATCCCCGTCCGGAAGAAGTTCTCGTAATCGTCACAGTACACAACATGTCCGAACAAGGTATTCGTCCCCACCTGAGCCTTGATGCTGGTGCCCGGCGCGAAGCGCATCGGCAGATCGGCGCGGACGCCGGACTTTGAGATGTCGAAAATCCGGCCGGTGGTGATGCGATCCGGAGCGTCGACATTGGTCACGGTCACGTCCAGGTCGGTTTGATAGCGTTCGTCGAGACGTCTTTCCATGTCTTTTCTATCGGCGGTTTTATGACTATTCCTTCGGATTTAACGTATCCTGATGGGACATGCTGTTCGAGGTCCAGGGCCTTTCAAAGCGATTCGGGCACACCGCCGCGCTGACCGGCGTGGGTTTTCAGGTCCGGAGAGGTGAGGTTCTAGGCCTGATCGGACCTAACGGAGCAGGTAAATCCACGCTGTTCGAATGCCTGGCGGGGGTGCTCCCCGCCGACAGCGGTAAAGTGTTGCCAGAAGGCAGGTTAATCGATCTTCTTTTCTATATCCCTGACGGGATTACCCCCTGGCCCGCCCAATCTGTCCTTTGGGCCCTCAACTTCACTCTCGGATTCCTGGGCGGGGACGCTGCTCTGCGCGACGAAGTTATTGAACAGCTTGATCTTAGCCAGTTGCTCGGGCAACGGATCGGTACTCTTTCCAAAGGCCAGCGCAAGCGCGTTCTGCTCGCCATCGGCCTGCTCACCCGGCAACCGGCGCTGCTGATCGACGAGCCGTTCGAGGGCCTCGATCTCCGCCAGGCCCGCGACATCGCCACCGCCTTGCGTACGCACGCGGCGCGGGGGCGGACCTTGTTCCTCTCCATTCATCAAATCGGAGATGCGGCCCGGTTCTGCGACCGCTTCGTGCTGTTGAACGCCGGCCGCGTTCGCGGAGAAGGGACGGTGGAGGAGCTGGCAACCCTCGCCAAGCGTGACACGGACGACCTGGAAGAGGTATTTCTTGCCCTCACCTAGGTCCTGGCTGGTTCAAAAGGAGGTTCGCGATTTAATCGTTTCAAGATCTTGGTGGACGCTGCTCATGCTAATGGGCCCGTTGACCGGATTTTCGTTCATCGGTTCTGTCCGGACCTATTCGGAGATCAGCGCCGGCGTGGGCGAGGCTCTGTCGCCGCTGACAGGCGTCTGGGCGCCCACGTTCAGCGCCTGCGAACTGGCGGCGGTATTTCTGCTACCATTCGTCGCGATTCGCATGGTTGGAGGCGACCGCGAAAGTGGCGCGTTGAAGCTCGAATTGCAGCAGAGCCTGAGCACTGCGTCGATGATCGCGGCGAAGACTCTCGTGCTGCTGCTCGGCTGGCTGATCGCGATGTTGCCTCCCATCAGCGCGATGCTGCTCTGGCGCAGCTACGGAGGCAGCGTGTATCCGCCGGAATTGATGACGCTGATCCTCGGCCACATCCTGAACGCCGGATTGACGATTGGTCTGGCCGCCGCCATGGCCTCGCTGGCCGAGCATCACGCCACCGCAGCGATTCTTACGCTGAGCGTGACGGTCGGCACGTGGGTAATCAGCCTCCTCGATTGGGGGCGGGCGGCGGAGTACACGCCCGCAGCCATGGTCGCGCAGTTTCAGCATGGCTTGATCCGCCTGGATGTGATTTGCGTTGTCGTGGTGCTGATTGTGCTGGGGCTCGGCCTAGCGGCGATTTGGATGCGCCTGGGCGTGGCGGTGCGGCGTCGCATTTACGAATCCATCGCGCTCGCGGCGCTGGTTGCGGTTGCGAGCTTCGGATGCAGTCTCTTGCGTCCGAGCTGGGACGCGTCCGAGGGCCGGCGAAATTCGCTCCCGGAACCGGACGAACGCGTCCTGAGACAGATCCACGGGTTGACCATTGAGGTTCATCTCGCCTCCGAGGATCCGCGCCGCGTCGATCTGGAGAATCGCGCGCTATCGAAGCTGCGCCGCGCGATGCCCGATGTCCGTGTTACCTACATCGCAGCTACGTCCACCGGTCTGTTCGAGCAGGCCTCCGCCGGATACGGCGAGATTTGGTACGAACTGGGCGGGCGAAGGACCATGAGCCGCGCGACGACGGCCGAAGCGGTGCTCGAATCGATCTACGCGGTTGCGCAAGCGACGCCTCCAGCGGAATCGGAGGAATCGATTTTCCGCGGCCATCCGCTAGCCGCGCAACCAAGAGGCGCGGCGCTCGTGTTTTACGCGCTCTGGCCGTGCGTGTTCCTGGCCTGTGGCATACTCATTCGAAGGAGTCTCAAGTGAAGGTAATTTCTGCTGTTTTTCTCGCTGCGCTGGCTTGCGCGGCGGACATCAAGGTCGATATGAAAAATGAGCAGCCGGGCAAGGCGCCGAAAGTCTTCGAGCCCGTGGTTGGCACCTGGGTGATCGCCGAGGACGCGGGCGAAAAGGTGGTCATGGTCGACGGCCGGCCCTGGGTCGCGAGCAAGGATAATCCGACAAAGCTGCTGGTGGAATCCGCGCGCAAGCTCTACGGCACGTCGAACGAGGAACTGATGGACAACGCCAAGCAGTTCGCCTATTATCCGGTGGTGGTGCTGAAGAGCGTGGACAATTTTTCCAACGGGACGATCAGCGTGAAATTCAAGACCGTGGCCGGAGACGCCGACCGCTGCTCCGGCATTCTGTTCAACGTCAAGCCTAGCGGCGACTGGCTGGCGGTGCGCTACAACGACACGGAAAACAATGTGGCCTTGTGGGAATTTCACAACGGCATCCGCCGTAACGTGAAATTCAGCGACCGCGACAAACCCTTCATGCTCGATCGCTCTGCGTGGCACGAGCTCAAGATGACCGTCGACGGCGCGAGCTTCAAGGCGTATCTCGACGGAGCGCTGGCGCTTGAATACACGCTGGGAAGCGATCCGGTCGCGCGCCGAGGTCCCCCGAACCCAGACCTGTTCCCCGCGAACAATCCGGTCCTGCGGCCGCCCGTTGCCGGAAAGATCGGTTTGTGGTCCAAGACCGATAGCACAAGCATGTTCAAGGATTACGTCGTGAGCCCGAAGTAAGGTGGAGAAGGCATCCGGCGAGTGTTCCCTTCCCAAGACCTACCAAAATTGCCCATGACGTCTCGACGCCTGTGTTTTGCACCCACATCAACGAGGCATCGACATGAGTGTCGATGCGGTACGCATGAGTCCGTGCTGCAGAGCATGCGGAGCTTCAGTCGCCAGGCGCGGTGAGCGACGGCTCGGGATGGTCGATTATGGCGAATCGCCTTTCCGCGGGCAAAACAGCCAAGGCCTTCATGTATAGGATATTGTCGGCGATTGACGATGTTTAGCGGTTGAGTCCCCTGGCTCACGCCAGGGGTTATAACCCCGCACGTTAGTGCGGGGACCCAGCGATTCGCCGGGGCATTTTACTAGTACCCTTGGGGATTGGCATACGCAGATTTTTCCTGGTAGTATGCTAAGTTCCTTTAAGCGATAGATCGGCAATGGCCATCCTCCCTAGATGCCTTTGCGTGATCCTCACGCTATGGATGGTCTGGCAGAGCCCTTCGCCGCCCATCCGGTCCGAAGCGCCCGACTTTGGAACCTGGTGGGGCACGCCGGAATCCAAAAATATTGCAAGACAGGCCGACAAGGCGCGCCGTTCGGGTGATCTTGTCTCGGCTGAATCCTTCTACAAGCAGGGTTACGACGACGCTGTGCGCCGCCATGATGGGCGCGCGGCCGTGGGCTATCTGAACGGTATCGCGGCGTGCCGTTTGACGGAACTGCGATATCAGGCGGCCATGGAAACCCTGCTCGAGGCCAAACGGCGCGCCAAGGCGATCGGAGATCGTGTGGCGCTGGGCGCGATCGCCGTCAATCTCTCGAGCGTCTACTTTCAGGTGTACGATTTCGAGTCTTCGCGGCGCGAGGCGGAAGACGGCCGCGCCGCGGTTCGGACCCTGCGCAAACCCTATTATCTGCCCAATCTTCTTCTTCAACTCGCGAGGCTTCACGAGAAGCTGGAACAGGACGGACGCTCCGCTCCACTGTACCGCGAAGGAATCGAGGCTGCGCGAAAGGCTGGCGACAAGCAACTCGAAGCGCTCGGGCTGGATCTGTTGGGCGAGGCCCTGCTTCGGGAAGGGCGCGTCGAGGAGGCCGAGAAGGTGATCGCCGAGGGGATCAAGTTGCGGGAGGCGAGGAAGGAGCTAGGATTTTCCTGGGGTTGGATGGGCGCGGTAAAGCTCGCCAAGGGTGAGTTGCCTGAGGCCGCCCGCTATACCGATCTTGCGCTGAATTCCGAGGTAAGAGCAGCGGAATACCTGCTGAAGAATCAGCGGGGACGGGTCCGGCTGGCGCAAGCCCGAACGCGGGAGGCACTGGCGGACCTGCGGGACGCCGTGGAACTGGCATCGAGATGGCGGGTGGGGGTGTTGCCTACGAGCGCCACGCTGACGGCGGCGAACCGGCAACTGGAGCAGCTTGTATTTTCCTCTTTTGTGGATGCCGCGGCGACGGAGGCTTGTCGCACCGGCACGCGCCGCTGGGCCGAAGAAGCGTTCGAAGCGATGGAACTGAACCGCTCGGCGAGCTTGCGGGAGAGCCTCGTGTTGGCCGAAGCTTGGCGGAAGAAAGCTCCGCCGGAGTATTGGGAAACGCTGGGGAAACTCCGGATCGCCGATTCCAAAATGCTAGGGAAGGGGTCTCTCAGCGAGGAGTCGCGGCGTCTCAGGTTAGAACTCACGGAAATCGAGGCCAAATCGGGATCGGGATTTGTCGTAAAGAACTCCGAGATTTTTCGCAGTCAGAGTTCACTTATACATTTTCAACTGGGGCTAGGTAGATCGGAAGTACTACTGAGCTTCCATCTCGGGGATAGGGAGTCGTATCGGTGGGAAGTGACCCGGGACAGTTTCCGATGGCGGAAAATTGCCGGGAAGAGTGAGATCCGGCAGAGAGTCTTCGCATTTCAAGAGGCGGTCCGGGCTGGAAGGCTTGAGACGCCAGAGCTCGGTGAAGAGCTTTATAAAGAGTTGTTTAGAGGGATCGGGCCGGAGGCGGAGAACAAACCGTCCTGGTTGCTCTCCCTGGACGGAATTCTATTTCAAGTGCCGTTCGCCGCTCTGGTGACGGGGCGTGAGGGCGGCAAAGTGAGTTATCTGGTGTCGAAGCATTCGGTGCAGACGATACCTGGGGCGATGCTGTTGAGCAGTCGCCCGGAGGTGGGGACCGGCTGGTTCCTGGGAGTTGGCGATCCAATTTACAATGTGGCGGATCCACGCTGGGTAAAGCCCGCAGGCCTGCTGCCCCGGTTCCGGCCCTTGCTGCCCGACGCACAGTTCGGACGCCTGGTCGGGAGCGACGAGGAGCTAAGAGCGAGCGCCGCGAACTGGGGCCGGACCGCGGTTCTGCTGGAGGGCGCGGAGGCACGGCGGGACAAGTTCTTGAACCGTGTTGGGGAAAACCCTGGAGTCATTCATCTGGCGACGCACGTCGTGTCCTCCGGCAGCACCGCGCTAATCGCGTTCGGATTAGGAAAGCACGGAGAAGCGGAGTTTCTGACCACCACCGATGTGGCCACCCTGAGCGTTCCAGGGGCGGTGGTCGCGATGACGGGGTGCGACACCGGATCGGGAGAAGCGGTGGAGGGGGCCGGCTTGCTCGGTCTGACCAGGGCGTGGGAGATGGCGGGTGCGAGCGCCGTCCTGGCGACCTCGTGGCCCGTCCTGGACTCCGGCGGCGATGTTTTGGCCAGTTTTTATAAACACTTACGGCATTCCGGAGCAGCTGAGGCGTTGCAGCGCAGCCAGTTGGAGATGTTGAACTCCGGGACGTGGAGAGCGAAGCCGTCCTTCTGGGCTGCCTACCAGATTACTGGGGGCGGGCGATGAGGAAAGCGGAAGAAACGAATCAGGGGAAGATGGGCGCTGAAGTGGTCAGGAGAGTTGTCGCCGTAGCGGTCGCGGCTTCGATGAATGACGAGCATCCTGCGGAATCCGGCGAGGAAGAACCGTCGAATGTGTTGGACGAATCGGAATCCTACGCCGAGTGGGTGGCGTTGGTTGATCGCATCCGGGCGAGCGAGACGGACGGTATGGAGGAGCTATACCAACTTTTTTCGAGGGGTATCCGGTTTTATCTCTGCCGTCAGCTGGGCCCGCAGGAACTGGACGACAAAGTCCATGACACGTTTGTGGTGGTGGTGCAAGCGATCCGGCGCGGCGAATTGCGTGAACCCTCCCGGTTGATGGGCTTCGTTCGGACTATCGTCCGAAGGCAGGTGGCCGCGCATATCGACAAAGTTGTTCACACCAGGCGGGATCAGATTGACCTCGATTCCACCGTGCGGCTGGCCGATCCCGAAGAAAACCCAGAAGAGAAGGCGATCTTCCGTCAGAGAACAGACTTGATCAATCGCGTGCTTGGAGAGCTTTCCGATCGGGATCGGGAGATCCTGACGCGGTTTTATCTCCTCGAGCAGCCTCAGGACCTGATCTGCTCCGAAATGGCGCTCACCGAGACTCAATTTCGGCTGCTCAAGTCCAGGGCAAAAGCTCGATTCGGGGAATTGGGCAAGAAAAAACTGACTCACCGCGCTTTACATACAGTTCTTGTGAGAACTTCCGCCGGTCTGTCCCACTAAGGAACTGAGTATCAGTTCGGCACGGCGGGGGACAAGGCTGTGAACACGAAAACAATGTCGTCGAGGCATCCTGAAGAGGATGCATTCGAGGACTATGTTTTTCATCGCCTGTCGGAGAAGCGGCTCGGAGATTTTGAAGAGCATTTGCTGGTTTGCGAACAGTGCCAGGAGATGCTCGCCGAAACCGAGGAATATATCCGTCTGATGAAGGCCGCGACCGGTGCCTTTGCGGAAAACCTGCGCACGACGCCTACCCCACGCCGCTCCGATGACAGCCTCCGATGGAACACCGCGGCTGCAGCAATCCTGTTGCTGACATGCATGACGGCTCTGTTTTCGTGGAGAAATCCCAGTGGCGATCCTAAGACAGTCGAATTGCAGGCCTACCGCGGCGGGAATTCCTCATTACAGACCATCGCGCCTGCAGGACGAGCGCTGGATCTTCGCTTGGACCTGAGCGACGTCAGGCCTTCGACGGGATACCGGGTTGAGATCGTGGATGCGATTGGACACAGAGTCTGGCTTGGGGGCACTCCCGTCGTGCTCACCAACGGCCTGAGGCCGGGCGATTATTGGGTGCGGCTGGCTACGGAAACCGGGGAGCCGCTGCGGGAGTTCGGCCTCCGGGCTGAGTAAGAAAGGTACCTCTTGAGGCGATCCCGGTAAATTTTTCGGGTTGCTCGGACTCTTATCTCACTGGACCAAAAGCAGATTTCCAGGCGGTACTCAAGGTGCCATAATGCGGCTATGGCACCTAAATTCCACGCGAAGACAGCAACGTTGGCCCTGGCTGCGCTGTTTTCTCTACACGCGCAGGAGGCGAATCCCACCCAAAGGCCGAAACCGCCGCAGATGCCGATTCAACCGGATCCCAATTCGGCTCAGCCTATCTTCCGGATTGAGGTGATAGAACACACAATTCAAGCCGTCAATTATCTTCACCGCGGGGGATCGACCAGGATCGACTTCAACGGAACGCCGAACCTGCCCGGCGGCAAGGGCTCGGCGAAGGTTGAAAGCGAGCGTGGGGTGATCAAGATCAGCGCCGAGTTCAAGAATATGACCGCTCCCAGCGGCTTCGGCCCGGAGTACTTGACCTATGTACTGTGGGCGATTTCACCGGACGGCCGTCCTGTGAATCTGGGCGAACTGACGCTGGGCGACTACGGAATGGGCTCGACGAGCAAGATCGATACGACCAGCGATATTCAGACGTTTGGAATGATCGTGACGGCGGAGCCGTATTATTCCGTCACCCAGCCGAGCGACGTTGTGGTAATGGAGAATATCGTGCGGCCCACTACCCAAGGCGTGGTGGAAAACATCAGCGCGAAGTATGAGCTGCTGCCGCGCGGGATGTACACGAATCACGGGCGCGCCATAGGGTTCGCTCCCATCGTGGTGGGCAAGAAAGATCCGTTTGAATTGTATGAAGCGCAGAACGCAGTGCAGCTGGCTCGCCTGGCGGGTGCGCCGAAATATGCTGCCGAGAGTTTTCAGAAGGCTGAGGACGCGCTGCAGCAGTCGATGAAGTACCAGGTGCAGAAGCCGGGCCAGAAGCCAGTAGTAACGATGGCTCGGGAAGCGTGTCTACGTGCCGAAGATGCCCGGGTGATCGCGCTCCGCGCGGAAAGGGCCGAGGCGCTGGAGAACGAGCGGCTGGCCGGAATCGCGCGGGAGAATGCCGAGAAGGAGAAGGCGGAAGAGGCTCGCCGAAAGGCCGGGGATGAGGCGCGGGCGCGGCGTCAGGCGGAATTGGATCGCCTGGCGGCCGAGCAAGCCAAGGCCGAGGCATTGGCTTTGGCGCAGAGCGCCCAGCACGACGCGGAGGTCGCCCGCCAGGAAAAGGCCGCGGCGGAGCGGGCCAAGGCGGAAGCTCTGCAGGCAAAGGCGGAAGCCGATCAGGCTCGATTGGCGGCTGAACAGGCACGCGCGGCAGCCGTCGCGCAACAACAGCAACTGGCGATCGAGGTGGATAAGGCGAAAACGGCGGCGGCCGATTCCGACCGCCTGCGTCAGAAAGCGGAGCAGGATCAAGCGGCGCTGCGGCAGCAACTTCTCGACCAGTTCAATGCGATTCTCCAGACTACCGATACGGCACGCGGGTTGATCGTGAACATGTCCGACGTGTTGTTTGACACCGGGAAGTATTCGCTGAAACCGGCGGCGCGGGAAAAGCTCGCCAAGGTGTCCGGCATCATTCTGGGTCATCCCGGGTTGAAGATCGCGGTGGAGGGACACACCGATAGCGTCGGCGGAGACGATTACAACATGAGGCTGAGTGAGAATCGCGCCGCCGAAGTGCGCGATTTTCTGATCAATCAAGGCGTCCCGCCGGCGAACGTCACCAGCCAGGGCTTCGGGAAAACGATCCCGGTGGCCGATAACGCCACCGCCGCCGGCCGTCAAATGAACCGCCGCGTGGAACTAGTGGTTGCTGGGGAGATTCTCGGGACCACGCTCACTACGGTCCGGACCACGCCCGGCACGTCCAATCCGAGATGATCCCGGCCAACGTATGATGTCAATATGAGCAAATTGCGCTACTCACAAGTGACGCCGAAGTCTGAATACCTGAACCGGCGGCGGTTTCTGGCGGCTGGAGCTGCTCTGCTGGCTTCACCCGCATACGGCGGAACAAAGCTCACCGGGGTGACCAAGAGTCCTCTCAGCACCACCGAGCCGGTGACCTCCTACGAAGCGATCACCGGTTATAACAACTACTATGAATTCGGTACCCAAAAGGGCGATCCGGCCAAGAACGCGCAGAAGTTCGTGACATCGCCGTGGACGCTGACGATCGAAGGCATGGTGGCTAAGCCGAAGACGTTAGACCTGGACCAGATCATGAAGATTGCGCCGCTGGAAGAGCGCATCTACCGTCATCGCTGCGTGGAGCGGTGGTCGATCGTGGTGCCCTGGATCGGGTTTTCGCTGAACACGCTGCTCAAGCAGGTGGAACCGACCTCCCAGGCGAAGTATGTGGCGTTTCAGAGCTACTACGATCCCGGCCAGATGCCCGAAGGCAAGCACGCTGGCATCAAACTGCCGTACGTGGAAGGACTGCGGATCGACGAGGCGATGCATCCGTTGGCGATGCTCGTGGTGGGCCTCTACGGTGAGGTGCTTCCCAATCAGAATGGCGCGCCGCTGAGGCTTGCTGTGCCGTGGAAGTACGGGTTTAAGAGCATCAAATCAATTGTCAAGATCAAATTGGTGGACAAAGAGCCTCCTACTACCTGGAACATCAACAACGCGCATGAGTACGGGTTTTACTCCAACGTGAACCCCGAGGTCGATCATCCGCGCTGGAGCCAGGCCAAGGAGCGCAGGCTGCCGGGGATTGGGATGAGGCCGACGCTGAAGTTCAACGGGTACGAAGACCAGGTGGCCGGCCTGTACGCGGGGATGGACCTGCGCAAATACTACTGACTGATCCTTGCACTGACGTGCGGGACCATATCGCATGAATAAAATTCTGGCCAGCCGGTGGACGAAGGTCCTGGTGTTTCTGGTGTGTCTGGTGCCCGTGGCCCTGCTGGCGTGGGGTTTTCACAAGAATGCCCTCGGGCCCAATCCCGTGGAAAAGATCGAACATGAAACCGGCGATTGGACCATCTACTTCCTGCTCATCACGCTGGCGATTACGCCCTTTCGGAAGCTGGCAAATCTGCCCGTCCTGATCCGCTTTCGCCGGATGCTGGGCCTGTTTGCGTTCTTTTACGGATTCCTGCATTTGATGGCCTACGTTTGGGTCGATCAGGCGTTCGATTGGCCGGCCTTATGGAAGGACGTGTATAAACGCCCGTTCGTCACGGCGGGATTTACCGGGTTCTGCTTGATGGTTCCTCTGGCGCTGACGTCGACGGCATGGTCGATCCGGAAGCTCGGCGGCAGGCGCTGGCAACGGCTTCACCGCCTAATCTACTTGAGCGCGCTGGCCGGCGTGATTCACTACTACTGGCTGGTGAAGTCGGACGTGCGAAAGCCCCTGTTATACGGCGCGATTCTGCTGGTGCTGATGCTGTACCGGGCTGCCATTTGGCTCCGGCCTGCGAAGATCGCTTAAGCGTCCGGTTTGTGTTCGCCGTTCGTGACGGCCGCCTCATGAGCGGCTTCCTCGCGGGCCTGCACCAGACTCTTCCGCTCTTCCTCTTCTTTGGGCGTGTAATACGAGTGATAGTAGGTGTACTTGCTGTACAACTCGCCGCGGCGCGCGCCATTGACGACGATGCCGAGCACGTTGTTGTTGCACAGGGATTGCATCGCGCGGGTTACCGAATCGATAGTGGTGTGACCGATCCGGACCACCAGGAGAGTGCCGTGGCAAAGTGTCGATAGCAGATTGGCGTCGGCGGCAAACAGCAGCGGAGGGCTGTCGAGGATCACCCAGTTGAACAAGGTCGGCAACCGGTCGAGCAGTTGTTTCACCTCGCGGAGATTGAGCAGTTCGAGAGGGTTGATCACCGCCTCTCCGGCCGGCATGATGTAGAGATTCGTCCCCGTGACCTTCCGCATGGCTTTATGCAGCGGAACGCGTCCCAGCAGGTAGTCGGTGATCCCGGGGCTGCGGTCCACGCCGAACATCGTATGGACAATGGGACGGCGGAAGTCGAAATCGGCCAGCAGCGTAGTGTTGTTCGCCAGGTGCGCCTGCGCCAAGGCCAGGTTCGCGGCCGAAAGAGATTTGCCTTCAGCGGGCGAAGGGCTCGTCATCACGACGGTGGTGATGGGCTGCAGCGTCTTCATATGGTTGAGACGCGTGCGGAGGGTGCGGAACTCCTCCATGGGCGCTTCGTGCGGCCGGGCGACGTCGATCAGCAGAGAATCGGTGGTGGCGCGGAAAGGGATCTCCTGCACCTGGGCCAGCAAATCGGTCAGATTCGGGCCGGCATCCATCGTCGCGGCAGCGCGCGCCTCGGAATTCGCGCGGGAGACCGGCGGCGACAGCAAACCCGCCTGCTCGGCCCGGCGCAACGCATCATGTACTCGGCTCATAACGTTTCCTCCGGAGCCTTAAACTTTCGTGACGTAGTAGTAGACAATCGACCCGGACATGATCACCACGGCGGCCAGTGTCGCGGTTGTCCATCCAAGCCAGGCCAACCGCTTGCGGCGCCGTACCACAAAGTCGTTTTCGAGCAGTGGGATGCTGCCCAAGATTGCCATTTGCGTGTAAGCCCGGACGTCCTTTAGATTCTTGAGCGACGTGTCCTTCATCTCCAGGATGCCGGCGATGACAACACCCAGAAGAAGCCCGAGAACAGCGCCAATGGAAATAATCTGCGGCCTCTTAGGCTCGGCCTGATTCAGGGGCAGGGAGGCCGGATCGAGAAGTTCGAGAGTTTCGCCTTGCTTGCGGCCTTCCATGTCCTGCGCGATTTGCGCCTTCTGCAGGTTCGCGTCTAGCCGCACATATTTTTCCCTGGCGATTTCCCGCTCGCGAAGCAAATCGCCATACTGACGAGCACCCGCGGGCACGGTTTGGACGAGGGCGGCGTACTTGTTGATCTGATCGTTGATCTGTTTGATGTCCTTGTTGTAGCCGGCCACTTCCTGCTCCTTCGCCTCTACCGCTGCGGAAAGCCTGCGAATCTCGCCATCCAGATCGAGTATGGTTCGCGCGGTGGCGGGGTTTTGCGCCTTGGCGGACGGGGGCGGCGCGGCTGCGTCGGCTTTCTTCGCCGTCGCTTCCTCTTTCAATAAATCGTCGCGGTGCTGTTTGGCGACGGCCAAGCGCGAGCGAACGCTCTGTACTTCCGGCCAACTGTCAGTGTACTTTTGCAACAGCAGGTTCAACTGTAATTCGGAGTTCGTGACATCCCGCTCCGCTTCGGCCAGCCGCTCATTCTTCTGCTGGTAGGCCAGGGTTTGCTGCTCGATCGGCTGTTCCTTGCTCAACGCTGCCTGCTTGTCCTTCAGGATCTGGATGTTCGTCTGCAGTTGGAGGCGCTCCTGACTGGCGCGGCTGATGTTGGCCCCGAGGAGGCTCAGTTGCGTCTGCATGGACTGCAGCTGCCGCATATTGGCGTCCATCTGATCTGGCAGATGGCCCTGGTTCTCCATCTGGAACGCCTGCAGCTGCTTTTCGATCTCATCCAGCTCTTTGTGCGCCTGCTCCACCTGATCCTTCAGGAACTGCGTTGTGGCGTAGGTGGCGTTGGACCGGTTGCGAATGCTCTCGTCGATAAACCGGGTGACCAAATCCTGCACCACCTTCTGCGCCTTGTAGCGGTCTTCGTACTTGAACGACACCGAAAACGCGGGAATGCCATGCTGGCTGTTGGCGCCGCCGATGGTGGCTACCGGCTGGATTAGGATCTGGTTCTTCTTCATGTCCTCCACCAGATCCTCGATGGGCATGCGAGTGCGCTCCTTGGGGTAGAGGCCGAACGTGTTGATGATGTTGGTGAGCACGGAGCGGCTCTCGATTTGCTGCGCCATTGCGCTGATGCGATCGCTCATGGCCTGATTCACCGCCGCCTGCACCATCTGCTCCGGCACCTGCTGTGGGACGATTCTGATGATCGCGGTGGAAGTATAGGTGTCCGGCCACAAATAGACGCCCACGACGCTGACGACCAGCGTGAACAGAAATGGTCCAAAAATCCATCCCCTGTGGCGCCGGACGATGTCGACATAGTCTTCGACGTCGAGCGGCCTGCGCGCAATACTTACTCCCTCAGTTGGCTGCATCGGTTCTAATAACTCCCACAAATCCTAAAGATAAAGATAAAGTCGGCCTAGGGAACGTAAACGGTGTCGCCGGGCTCCAGGAAGATGTTCTGCTCCAGCTTATTGCCCTTCAAGACTTCCTGATAGTTGAACGGGATCCGCTGCGATCCGCGGATGATCACAATCTTCTTTTTCTTGGCGAAATCCTTGAAGCCGGCCATGTTCAGCGCATCGAAAACCTTGGTTGGTAACACTAAGGGAACCGGGCCGGGCCTCATGACTTCGCCCGCCATGGTGTACCGTTTGCTGTTCACCTGGGACACCGTGATCGTCACATCGGGGTTGTTGATGTAGGTGCCGAGCGCCTGTTTCAACTGAGCGCCAAACCGCTCCGGCGTAAGCCCTTCGGCCTGCATGTCGCCGATGAGGGGCATGGTGATTTTGCCGTCGGGGCGCACGGACACCGCCCGGGACAATTCGGGCTCGTGAAACACGCTCACGAAAAGAACATCCTCGGCTCCGATGACGTAGGTCCTCGGGTCGATGGGTTCACCAGTGTTATTCTTACCGACGCTGTCGGGCAGGGTCTTCAGCGCTTCCGCGGGCTTCTCCGGCGGAGGCTGTTGCTTCTGTGGGGCCTGCATCGCGGCCATGAAGGCCGGGGCAATGGCGAATACCGGTAGATATAGAGCGAACCTTCTCAACACCACTCGAAATGCTCCTCCTCGACGATTCTTTGGTTTCCCATTAAACCTTCGGCAAAAACAGCAAACCACTGTATATTGTATATCTTCTAAGCGGCGAGCGTGCCCCCTGAGTCGAGCAACAATGGCCACGGAGCGCCCTGCTCCGGTACTATGCTTGGACCATGAAGAACTCGACACCCATCCACTATTTCCTGGCGAAGAGCGAGCCCGCCGTTTACTCCATCGACGACCTGCAGCGCGATAAGAGGACGATTTGGGACGGCGTGACGAATCCCCAGGCCGTTCGGGCCATTAAAGAAATGCAACCGGGCGACCGCGTTTTCATCTATCACAGCGGTGGTGTGTCAGCCATCGTTGGGCTGGCTTTGGTGGCCGGCGCTGGACGGCCGGACCCGAAAAATCCGAAGTCGGCGGTGGTGGATCTGGAATTTCTGGCGAAGATCGAGCCTCCCATCACGCTGGGCGAGGTGAAGCAATCGAAGTTGTTCGACGATTGGGCACTGGTCCGCCAGAGCCGCCTGTCGACGATGGCGGTCCCGGAAAAATTTGTTTCCTGGGCGCGGAGAAAGCATCCACAGATTTAGTCCTGTCGCGCCGCGATAGACTGAAACTTGGCCGCGCTCGCTCAATCCATCGTCGACTTGTCCGCCGCGCCCGAGGTGCGCGCCGCGATCGAATGGTTCCGAAAGGAGCGCGCCTGGATCCAGGAGCAGCACGTCCAACTCTGCCGCATCCCCGCGCCGACTTTTTTTGAGCAGAAGCGCGCCGAGTGGATGGCGGCCCGATTCCGCGATCTGGGGTGGGATGCCAAGATCGACCGCGCGGGCAATGTTGTGGCGACGTTGCACGCTCGCCGCGACGGTCCAGCGGTGGCGATTACCGCGCATCTCGACACCGTTCTAGCCCCGCGTTCGCCGGAGGAGATCAGGGTTTCGGGCGACGGCAAGCTCTTCGGTCCGGGGGTCTCGGACAATGGCGCGGGCTTGTCCGCGCTCCTGGCGATCGCGGCCGCGTGGCGGGCAGCCGAGCCACTCGGGGGACTCGCGCCGGTCCTGATCGCCAACGTCGGCGAGGAGGGTGAGGGGAATCTGTCCGGCATGCGATACCTGTGCCGGTCAGGCGCAGCTTCGCGGATCAAAGCATTCCTGGTGCTTGATGGGCCAGGCACGGATCGCATCACATCGCAGGCGCTGGCCAGCCGGCGTTTTGACGTCTCGATCACCGGCCCAGGCGGCCATAGCTGGAGCGATTACGGCATCGGCAACCCGGTGCATGCCTTGAGCCGGGCCATCACGCTATTCACCGATCGCGTGCCCGCCGCTGGCCCCAAGTCGTCGTTCAATTTCGGATTGATCGAGGGCGGGTCCAGCATCAACTCCATACCCAGCGAAGCGCGGGCGAAAGTGGATCTGAGGTCGGAGAACGCCGCGAGGATTGACGAAATGGCGGCGCTGCTGGCTTCCTCGGTGGATGAGGCAGTGGGGACGGAAAACAGCCGCGGAACGGCACGGGTTGCGGCGAAGATCAAGGAGATCGGCTCGCGGCCGGGCGGAGAATTGGCGCCGGACGCGCCGATTCTTGGGTGTCTCCGGGCGGTGGACGCTCACCTGGGCATCCGCAGCCATGTGGACTGCTCGTCGACCGACGCCAATATCCCTCTGTCGCTCGGAATACCGGCCGTGTCGATCGGCACTGGGGGCCAGGGCGGCGGAGCGCACACGGCAGCGGAGTGGTATCAGCCGGAGGGCAGGGAACTGGGATTGAGGCGAATCCTGCTGGCTGTCTGTCTGCTGTTAACCGGCGAATGACCGGACTGTGACATTTCTTGCTCCCCCTCGTCTACATATTGTGACCGGCCAGAGCCAGCCTTTGTGAAACCACCCGCGCGGAGCGGACATCTATTAGGATGATAGTAGGACTGACGGCTGGAAGTGCGCCCGAAATCCGAAACAGAGGTAAAGAGACACACAATGAAGCTGCTTGAGAAAATGAGACAGCAGAAGATTCTGTCCAGCGCGCTGATGCTATTCACGCTCGCCGTGGGAATCGTGATCGGAACGCTGGTGAGCACGGGCGTAAATGCGGCTCACGCGCAGAGCGTCGCCCCTGACGCGACGCCGCTGGTGGTTCCCGCCGCGACCGTGACAGAGAATGAGTTTACCAAGATCGCCAAGAAACTGAGCCCGAGCGTGGTGAATATCACGGCCGACTATACGCCCAAGATGCAGACAACGCGCCGGCAGAGGGTTCACCCCGGCAATCAGGATGATCAGGAAGGCCAGGGCGGCGACGACCCGTCGACCGAGCTGTTCCGCCGCTTCTTCGGAGGCCAGGCGCCCAATCTGATCATGCCTCAGGACGATGCCAAGCGCGAACAGTCTGGCACCGGGTTCATCGTCGACAAGAACGGGTACATCATCACCAACAAGCACGTAGTCTCGGATGAAACTGGCAATCCGGTGGACCACATTAAGGTGAAGGTTCACGGCGACGATAGCGAGTACCGCGCCAAACTAATCGGCTTCGATCGCGAGACGGACATCGCGGTGCTGAAGATCGACGCGCATCATGCGCTGCCGACGGTGACCATCGCGAACTCCGACGGCGTGCAGGTGGGCGATTGGGCGGTGGCCATCGGATCTCCGTTCGGGCTTCAGGAGACGGTGACGGCCGGAATCGTGAGCGCCATGAACCGCGCCAACATCGGCGACGGCCAGTTCCAGCGGTTCATCCAGACCGACGCGGCCATCAATCCCGGCAACAGCGGTGGACCGCTGGTGAATATCCGTGGGGAAGTGATCGGCGTCAACACCATGATCGCAACCCGCAGCGGCGGCTATGAAGGCATTGGATTCGCCCTGCCGGTGAACATGGCGGTGCGCGACTACAACGACATTATCCGCGAGGGGCACCCCATCCGCGGCTCCATTGGCGTCACCTGGCAGCAGAACATGAAGCCGGAAGCGCTGAGGGCAATGGGCTATGATCACGGCGTGATCATCAGCGACGTCCACAAGGGCGGTCCAGCCGATAAAGCCGGAATCAAGTCCGACGACATCCTGCTGACCATCAACGGCAAACCGATCAAGGACGGCGACGACCTGATGGGACGCGTCGCAGACATGCCCGTCGGTACATCGGCCCAAATCGGCGTGGATCGCGACGGCAAGAAGATGGAGTTCAAGCTCACCGTGGAGGATCGGATGAAGGTCTTCGCCGACGATCCGCGCGTGGTGGGCGAACTGGCGTCTCCGACGGTGGGCGCCGAGGCCGCCAAGGGCGAGGTTAGTCATCTGGTGAAGTTCGGCCTCCAACTGCGTGGCCTTACCGAGGAAGAGAAGGCTCTCACGCCGGATAAGCATGGCGTCGTGGTGACCCGCGTCGAACCCGGCTCCTTTGCGGCGGACGTGATCGGGATGATCGATCACGACATTATTACGTCGGTGAACCGCACGCCCGTCAACTCCATCGAGGACGTCAAGAAGGTGCAGGGGACGTTGAAACCAGGCGACCCGGTGGTCTTCCGTGTGGTCCGCTCCACGGGCGCGCTCCGCGGACGCCAGGGCGCCACCACCCAGAGCATTCTTTTGAGCGGGACTTTGCCGGAGTAGTCGAGTCGTTTCCTTTCCTTGGCCGGGAGAGCAATCTCCCGGCTTTTTCTTTTTGGGCCGAGGCCGATAAAGCGCGCTCCCTCCGCACCATCGGTCGGCGCTATAGTCGAAATTGCTGGCCTGTCCGACTTTTTCCCGTCTGCCCGCGTCTTTATGAACGGAGCCAAGGATTGATCTTCCGGGAAGTTGAAGATCGGGACCTCATCGCGAAGGCGCGAAAGGGGGAAGTGGAGGCTTATAACCTCCTCGTATCCCGCTGGGAGAAGCGCGTCTTTAATTACCTGTTGAGGCTGGTCTCGAACCGGGAAGACGCACTCGACCTCAGTCAGGAAGCGTTTTTGAAAGCCTACCAGAGCCTGCCGAAACTCGACGATCCGGGCCGCTTCGGCGCCTGGTTGTTCCGCATCGCGCACAACGAGGCGTTTTCGCTGTTGCGCCGGCGCAAGCCGGAAGGCGAAATGCCGCTCGAAAAAGGCACCGTATCGAGGGAATTACTGCCGATCGAGCTGTCGCTGGCGGTGGAAACGGCGCTGGGGAGGCTGTCTGAGGAGCAGCGCGAGGCAGTCCTGTTAAAGGTCTACCAGGGATTCAAGTTCGAGGAAATGGCAGAGATCCTGAGCTGCCCGGTTTCGACGGTGAAATCGAGGCTTTATACAGCTCTGGACCTGCTGAAGACCACCCTGGCTCCGGCCATACTGCGAGGTGAATCATGAGTTGTGAACAATACGACTGGAAGGCATACGCGCTCGGCGAAATGACGTTGGCGGAACGCCGCGAAGCCGAAGCGCACGGCACAACGTGCGATCACTGCCGCAACGAGCTGGCGCACGTTCGCTTAACCATCGACACGCTTTCGGCGCTGCGTGAGGAGGAACCTCCGCGCCGCATCGCTTTCGTTTCGGACAAGGTATTCGAGCCGCGCTGGTGGCAGGTTTTCCTTCGGCCGTCGTTTGCAGCGGCGCTGGTCGTCGCCGCTGCGATCCTGATGCATGGCTATTTGGTTCGCCCCGCTGCCAGCGACGCCGAAATTCAAGCTCGCGTGGATCAGGCGGTGAGTAGGGCGGTTGCCGAGGTTGAGGAGCGGAACGTGGCGGCTCTGAATGCGGTGGATGGGAAAGTCACGTCATTATATGTAGCGGCTACGGGGATTGTGCGCCAATGAAAAACATTTTGAGAAATCTGATGCTGGTTGTGTCTGTCTGCGCGGCTGCGGTCTGCGCGGCAACGGCGGCGACTCCGCGCGTGAGCGGAAACGTGCTGAAGATCGTGGAGAGCAGCCTCGATGAGAGGATCAAAGGTATGTGGCCGGACAATCTGTTCTCGGTGATCCGGGCCACGCGCGGGCTTTATCTGGAGGGTTATGGCGCGGTTTTCACGGTGGATGTGAATCCGGTGCTGTCCACCACCTCGATGATGCACCCGACGGTGACCAAGGAAGAAGTGGTTAAGGCTCACAAGTCGCGCATTGAGCGGGTGGCGCAGCTGAAGCAGGCGATGCCGCTGGCCGTGGCCGACGCGGCCGCGTCGCTCGATCCGGTTCCGCCCGACGATCAGATCACATTCGTGGTCTATCTGGCGTATCATTCGTGGGAAGACGTGACTGGCACGCCCGCCCAGTTGACGTTTCAGGGAAAGAAGAAAGCTTTGCTCGACGCCAAGCGTGCGGGAGCAGCGGCCGTGGTGCAGGCCGTGAAGGTGACCGAATACTAAATGCGACTGGGCGAGATCCTCATCGAACGAAAGCTGATCACTGGCGAGGATCTCGACCGCGCGTTGGAGCTGCAAAGAGAACGGGGCGGGGAAAAGCTAGGCAAAATCCTGGTCGACCTCGGCTTCGTCGCCACGCGCGACGTGTTGAGCGCGCTTGCCGAGCAACTGCGGGTGCCTCTGTTGACCATCGAAGGCCCTCCGCCCGCGTCGCCCGAAACCGAGACGCTGTCTCCGAAATTCCTACGGCAGTTTCGCTGCCTTCCGGTGAGCCTTCAGGACCACACGGTGACGCTGGCGATGGCCGATCCGCTGGATTTTGAGACGCGCTCGACGGTGGAGGCTTGCACCGGCCTGTCTGTTCGCGCCGGTATCGCTCACGAACAGGAGATTCTGGACGCCATCGACCGGTTTTACGGGCAGGCGGAGAAGAACGAGACCGAGTTTACTGCGCCCGGCGCCGATGCTGAGGACCTGGAGCATCTTCGCGACATGGCCAGCGAGGCTCCGGTGATCCGCCTGGTCAACGCGATGGTGGCGCAGGCGGTGGAAAAACGCGCCAGCGATATCCACATCGAGCCGTTCGAGAAGGAGTTTCGCGTCCGCTACCGCGTCGATGGCGTGCTGGTGAACCAGGATTCGCCCCCGCGCGAAATGAAGGCGGCGATTATTTCGCGCGTGAAGCTGATGGCCAAGCTGAACATCGCCGAGCGCCGCCTTCCCCAAGACGGCCGCATCAAGGTAAAAACGCTGGGCCGCGAGGTGGATCTTCGCGTGTCGACCCTGCCGACGCTCTACGGCGAGAGCGTCGTCATGCGTCTCTTGGACCGCTCGGCTGGCGATTTTTTCGATCTGGAGCGCCTCGGCTTCGACGAGCACATGCTGGCGCGCATGAACTACTACACGTCCCTGCCGCACGGCATTTTTCTGGTGACCGGCCCGACCGGGAGCGGAAAATCGACCACGCTTTATTCCGCGCTGAAGCGCATCAACCAAAGCGACAAGAAGATCATCACGATCGAGGATCCGGTGGAGTATCAGATGGACGGGATCAACCAGATTCACGTCAACACCACCATCGGCCTTACGTTCTCGGCCGGCCTCCGGCACATTGTGCGCCAGGATCCGGACGTGATCATGATCGGCGAAATACGCGACCGCGAAACGGCGGACATCGCCATTCGCGCGGCGCTCACCGGCCACTTTGTGTACTCGACGCTGCACACCAACGACGCGCCAAGCGCGATTACGCGCCTCACCGACATGGGCATCGAGAATTACCTGCTCGCGTCGAGCCTGGTTGCAGTGCTGGCGCAGCGACTGGTGCGCACGATCTGCCCGGATTGCAAGGCTCCGGCGGGGACGGCCATCACGCCCGCCGGCGACATGATCGACATTTTCCGCGGCGCGGGCTGCGAGAACTGTTTTAACACCGGCTATCGGGGACGGATCGGGATTTTCGAATTAATGGAAATGAACGAAGAGCTGCGCGGCATCGTGATGGCGAACGGCGACGCGTCGAAAATCACGGCCGCCGCGCTGCGCAACGGCATGCGCAATCTCCGCGACGACGGATGGCAGAAGGTCCGTAAGGGCATCACCACGGCCGACGAAGTGATGCGCGTGACGCAAGAGTTTTAGCACATGGCCGCGTCGTTTTATTTCCGCGCCGTCGCCACCGACGGAAAACTCCGGACCGGGACCATCACTGCGGAGACGGAAAGAAACGTCGCGCAGGAGCTGAAGCGGCAGGGGCTGATTCCGGTCTACGTGGGCGCAGAGCAAAAGAAGGGATTTGAGCTGCAACTGCCGGCGTTCGGGCGCAGCAGCCGGAAAGACGTCCTGTTTTTCACGCAGGAGATGTCTACGCTGCTGAACGCGGGTGTGCCTCTGGACCGCGCGCTGGGGATCACCGCGGAACTGACTGAAAAGAGCGCCTTCAAGCCCGTGGTGCTGGAGGTGATGCGTACGCTGAAAGGCGGGAAATCCTTCGCTGACAGCCTGGCCTCGCAGCCGCGCCATTTCTCCGAGCTGTATATCAATATGGTGCGCGCCGGTGAGGCGTCGGGTTCGCTGGGAACGATTTTCGAGCGTCTTTCCGAGTTCGAGCGCACGCGCGACGACCTGCGCGGCTACATCATCAGCTCTCTGATTTATCCGGCGCTGCTGACGTTGGTCGGCATGGGGTCGGTCTTTGTGCTGTTGAATTTTGTGGTGCCGAGATTTGCCGCGATCTTCTCCGATCCGCGGATGGTGATTCCGACGCCGACACTCATCCTGATCAAATCGAGCGCCTATGTCCGCGCCTATTCGCTGCCGGCACTGGGCGCGATCGTCGCGATCCTGATCGCGTTTCAGTTTTACATCCGCACGGCGCCGGGCAGGCTGTGGTGGGATTCGCTGCGCCTGCGGCTGCCCCTTCTGGGCGATGCGTTGCGCAAGGCGGAAACGGCGCGCTTCGCGCGCGCCATGGCGACGCTGGTGGCCGCCAGCGTACCCCTGGTGCAGGCCATCGGCATCGCTCGGGGAATCTTGAACAACCGCAGAATCGCCGGAACGCTGGAACAGGTGTCGCAAGGCGTGAAGCGGGGCGAGGGGATCGCGGGGCCGATCGCGAAGGCGGGACAGTTTCCGCCGCTGGCAAGTCATCTCCTGGCGGTGGGCGAGGAGACCGGCAATCTGGAGGCGATGTTCGCCCGGATGGCCGATATTTACGACTCGGAAACGCGCACGGCGATCCGCCGCTTCACTTCTCTGTTCGAGCCGCTGATTATTCTGGTGATGGGCGTTCTGGTGGGCTCCTTGATTCTAAGCATGATGCTGGCGATTACGAGCATCAATGACGTCGTCATCTGACGCGTCTGTGGAGATGGAAATGAAACGAAAATATCAACGCGGTATCACGCTGATTGAAATGTTGATCGTGATGGCCCTCATCGGCCTGATCGCGGGCATTGTGGCGCTGAACGTCTTTAAGAAGTACGGTGAGCAGTTGCCCAAAAAGGCCAAAGCGGACATCGTCACGTTCTCCGAAGCGCTCGGGCTCTATCACGTCGATACGGGCTCGTTTCCCAACACGGAACAGGGTTTACAGGCACTGCGCGTAAAGCCCGAAGGCGTGGAGCAGTGGGCCGGGCCGTACATCAAGGCAGATATTCCGCTCGATCCCTGGGGCCACCCGTATTTGTACAAGTATCCGGGCGAGCATGGCGATGAACCCGACATCATATCGCTCGGCGCCGACGGGCAGCCGGGCGGAGAAGGGCTGAATGCCGACATTGTCAGTTGGAAGTAGACGGGGCATCACGCTTATCGAGATGTTGATCGTGGTGGCGCTCATCGCCCTGGTGGTGGGCGTGAGTTATCCATCCGCCACGGCCGGCCTCGATTCGCTGCGGATGCGTGCCGCATCCAACGCCATCGTCGGATTCCTGAACGCAGCGCTTTCTCGCGCGGAAACCCGGCAGCAGGCGGTGGAGATTCTGATTTCGCCCAGCGGGGGCACGCTGACCGCGATGAGCTCCGACGGCGGGTTCCACCGGAAGCTGGAGATCGAGAGTCCCATCAGAATTCTCTCCGTGCAACCGGTACTGGCCGCCGCCGAAGAGGGCCAGGCGAGGCGGTTCCTGCTCTACCCCGGCGGCGCGATCCCGAAAATCGCCATCGAGATCGGCAACGGCACGGGCCGCACGAGGTTGGTCAGCGTCGATCCGATCACGGGGGTTCCTCAAGCCGATGCGAAGTGAGCGGGGATTCACGCTGCTTGAAGTATTGGTGGCGACGGCCATCATGGGCGTCGCCGTCGCGGGCTTATTGAACGCTATTTCCGGCTCTGCGCGAAATGCGTCGCGTCTGAATCAGTATGATCGCGCGGTGATGCTCGCCAAATCGAAAATGGACGAGCTGCTCGCCGAGCCCGAACTGCGCCGCAACGTTCCCATGGCTGGCGTTTTCGACGCTGCGAAAACAGGCGGCGTCGAATGCTCCTGGCGAGCGGTGGTGCAACCATTCGAAACCGTTCCCGGAGCGGCGCCCGGATATTGGGTGGTCGACCGCGTAGGACTCGAAATCGGCTGGATGGACGGCGCGACCAATCACAGTTTTTCGCTCGAAGGCTTCCGCCGGGGCATTTTGCGGGATGGAGACGTGCAGCCGTGAACTTAGCGCCTGGGCATTTTTCGCCGAATTCAAGGCTTGCCAACCAACGCGGCTTCACGCTCATTGAGATGATGATCGCCATCACTCTGGTCGCCGCGCTCGCCACGGGCATGATGATGGCGATGCGCACCAGCCTGCTGTCGCTCGAAAAGATCAATGGGCGCTTGCAGTTCAACCGTCGCGTGATGGGCATGCAGCGGGTGCTGACGCGACAGATCGGCGGAGTGATGCCGGTGGTGAGCAATTGTGGCGAAACGAGCATCCCGATCTTTCTCGGCGGCCCCGACTCCCTGCGTCTGGTCTCGAGTTACTCCATGACGGAAGGTGCGCGCGGGTATCCGCAGTTCGACGAATTTCGAGTGGTGAAGGGCGAGGAGGGCCTGAGATTGATCGTGACCGAGCACTTGTACTCGGGCCCGTCGTCCACCCAGCCGTATTGTGGCACTGCTCTGCTCGCGCCGCCCGGCGGCGAGCCCGCGTCGCTGATCCTAGCGGACCGTCTGGCTTCCTGCAGATTCTCCTATCGCGAACAAGTTCCGGACCAGTATCCATCGGCAACGTGGCTGCCGGTTTGGGACCGCAACGATCTGCCGGCGGCGGTGAAGATCGAGATGACGCCGCTCGATTCCAGTCCATCGCTCCTGCCGGTGATGAGCGTGACCGTGCCCATTCATATTACGCGCCAGGTGAGGTCTCCCTATGAAGACGCGCAGCAATAGGCGCGGGAGCGCTCTGCTCACGGTGCTGTGGTTGTCGGCTATCCTGGCGGCAATCGGGCTGTCGGTCTCGTCGAGCGTTCGGGCGGAAACCGATCGCGTGGAGGCGGATTCCAATGGCCTGCGCGCCTGGTATCTGGCCACGGGCGCGGTGGAGCGGGGCATCCAGTGGATGATCTGGTCGAATCTGAACGTCCGTAACGACGATGGCAGCCCGCGGTTCTGGGAGTTCAACTCCCCGCGCATGAACATGACGTTTCCCAGCGGAACTGCGGTCGTGGAGATGATTCCGGAATCCTCCAAGCTGAACGTGAACGCAGCGAGCCTGGATGAGCTTACGCGGCTCATTACGGTGATCGGCGGCGATGAAGGACGAGCCCGCGAGATCGCCGCGGCGATCGTCGACTGGCGCAGCGGCTCCGCTGGAGCTTCGCCGTACGACCAATTTTACGCAAGCATCAGTCCGACTTTTCAGGCCCGTCATGCGTCTTTCCAAGAGACAGAGGAATTGCTGTTTGTGCGCGGTATGACCCCGGAGCTGTTTTACGGAAATTTCGTTGCCGGCGAGCAGGGCGCTCTCTACGCCACGGGAGGCCTGCGCGATTGCGTGTCCGTCTGGGGGTCGGGAGGCGGGTTTGATATCAATACGGTGAGTCCCGCGCTGATGGCCGCCGCCGGTGTGCCCCCCGATGCGGTGCATGCGATTGTCGCCCGGCGCACGGCCGTTCCTTTTAAGAGTCTGGGCGAATTGGCGGAGTTGGGAGTGCCTCCCGGCGCCCTTGGATTGGGCGGGAATTACATCTGGACGCTGCGCGCGACGGCGCGGCTGAAGCGGCCCGACGGCTCGCCGTCCGAAGTGCTCCGGACAGCGTCGGCGACGGTCAAGCTGGTGGACCGGAAGCGCTTTCAGATTCCGGTGCATGTCCTGCGCTGGTATGACGACGCCTGGTCGGAGGCGGCCATTGTTCCCCCCGGACCGAGCGGCACGGCGCCCAAATGATTCCCTCGCCCGTCAAAAAACTTCTCGCGTTCGGCAGTGGGGTGGGCATCGAGATCGCCGGCCCTCGCGGCGCGGAAACTCTGCGGATCTCGGCGGTTCGCGTTCGCCCGAATGGAGCCCGCCAGATCGGGGGATTTGCCATTGAGAACCCCACTGAGAGGCCTGCCGCCGAATGGGGCCAGGAATACGCGGCGTTCTTGAAAAAACTTCAACTGACGCATTCCGTGACGGTCGTCCTGATGCCGCGCGAAGAGGTCATCCTGAGGCAAATCGCCGTACCGGGCGTCTCCGATAAGGATCTGCCGGCGGCTGTTGGCTATCAAATGGACGGTTTGCATCCGTACGCCGAGGACGATGTGGTGTCCAGTTGGGCTCGCCTGCCCGGAACCGCCATGGTTCTGGTGGCGATCGCGCGCAAAGCCGCGCTCGAACGCTACGGCGCCTGGTTCGCCGAAGCGGGAATTAAGGTTGGGAGCTTCACCTGCGCTCCGGCGGTTCTGTATTCCGCGCGGAGACTGTTCGCCTCCGGTGCGTTGCCGCCCGTGCTGGCGCTGCAGGAAGAAAACGGCCGCGTGGAAATGTACGGGGAAAGCCCGGCGCGCGCGTTGTTCTCGGCTGTTTCCGACGGCCCGCCGGAACGGGCCTCCGCGCTGGCATGCGCCGAGCTTCGGCTCGATCCGTTGACGGAGACGCGATCCTTTCATGCGCTGGTGGGTGCGGATCCCGCGCTGCCTTACGCAGCGGCGCTGTCCGCGGCGTGTCCCCTCCTCGCGCTCCCTCTCAACTTATTGCCGGCGGAGCAGCGTGCCTCCAATTCGCGGGCGCTCTGGATTCCCACCGCGGTGGTTACGGGACTGGCCTTGATGGCCGCGGCCGGGCTCGCGGCGTATCCTGCGGTGGAGAATTACCGTTACCTGCGAACTCTAAACGGCCAAATCGCCGCGGTCAGACCCCAGGCCGCACTCGCCGCGAAGCTGGAAAAAGACGCAGCGGCGGCGCGGCAAAGGACCATCCAGCTCGATCAATTCCGCAACCGCTCGAAGCAGGACATGGATGTGCTCGCGGAGATGACCCGGATTTTGCCGCCTCCCATCTGGCTCAATACCCTGGAGGTGACCCGCACGCAGATCACGGTGGCGGGCGAAGCCGATCAGGCGGCTCCGCTCCTCAAGCAAATCGACGCATCGCCGTTCTTCGAATCGTCGGAGTTTTCAATGCAGCCCATCCGCATCGCCACGGGCGAAGGGTTTCGCATCCGAACCAACCGGGAGGTAGGGAAATGACGCTGACTCCCGGTGGGCGACGTCTGATTGCATGGACCCTGGTGAGCCTGCTTTTGACGGCGATTTACTCATTCTGGCCTCAATCGAGCGCGCCGCCGGTAGCTCTAGCCGCGCCGGCGAATTCCGTATCCTCCGCCGAAAAACAGCTCGCCAAGCTGCGCGAGCAGGCGGAGTCCGCGCCCACGAAACAGGAAATTCTGAGGCAGGCTTCCGCCGATTTGGCGCAGCGCGAAAAAGGGATCATCAACGCGGACACGCCGCAGCAGGCGCAGGCGCAGATCATTCAAATTCTGCGGCAGTTGGGCGCCGACGAAAATCCCCGCGTGGAGATTCGCTCCCAGGAAATGGGCCCGGTCCGGCCCTTTGGCGAGTCGTATGGCGAAGTGGTGATTACGGTTCAAATCGATTGCGGGATCGACCAGTTGACGAACATCATGGCCGCGCTGGGCAGGCGGCCCGAACTGATCGCCTCGAATGAAGTGCGCATCCACAGCGTGAGCCCGAAGGACAAGACCATCAGTGTGCGATTGACGGTCAGCGGCATCGTGCCCCGAAAACTGGTTCCCGTCAGGAAAGGAGCAGGCTCGTGAACCGCAAAGTGATTCTTCTGAACGCCGTATTGCTGGCGCTGTCCGGATTGCTTTTCTGGACGCTGCGGATGAAATGGATCGAGACGCGGAAGCATGAGCAGGCGGTGCTGCATTCGTCCCCGCAGGCGAGAGACATGCCTCTGCCGCCGCCGATTCCTATGCCGAAACCGGTCGCGGCGGCCGATTACAGCGAGATCGCGCAGAAGACGTTGTTCGCCAAGGATCGCAACCCGAACGTGCCGATCGAGCCTCCGCCCGCTCCGCCGCCCTTGCCGCCTCCTCCGCCCATGCCCGATCTGCCCGCCTACTACGGCGAGATGAACTTCGGCGATCCGGTTGTGTTGTTGCGTTTGCCCAAGGAAGCGCAGAAGAGCTATCACGCCGGAGACAAGGTGGGGCCGTTTCAACTGGTCAGCTTCAGCCGCGAGAAAGTTGTCTTCGACTGGAACGGCAAGCTGGTGGAGCGCACGCCCGACGAGTTGAGGGAGAAGGAGCCCGCCAAGGAGTCCGCCGCCGCTGCTCCGCAGGCGCCCGCGCCCCAGCCCTCCAATAACGGCGGCAGCGCCCGGTCCATCAGTGGATCCTCGGAGAAAAAGCTCTCCGACTTGCTCGGCAAGGATAATGGCCTGGGAATCCGGCAGTGCGTGGCGGGGGACAAATCGCCCCCGGGAACGATCGTCGACGGTTATAAGAAAGTGATCACGACGAACATGTTCGGCGAGACATGTATGTGGCAATTGATCAATCCGTAGCCTGGTGAATGATGATGATTAAAAAAATATTCGCTTCTGTTGTCGCCTTGACGCTCCTTGCGGGAGCGCAAACTCCCTCTCCCCCGCCGCCGCAGGATGCCAACGCGCCGAAGCCAGTTCCGATGGGCGCCACTAATCTGGATAACGCCTCGCTGACGCAGGTCATCGATCAGCTGGCGCGCCTGTTGAAGCTGAACATCATCGTCGATCCCGCCGTCAAGGGCAGCATCACGCTGAACACCTACGGAGATCCCTCCAAGCTGGATGCCCGCAACATGCTCGAGATGATTCTGCGCATCAATGGTTTCGGCCTGATTCAGGACGGCGAGCTGTATCGTGTCGTTCCGCTGAAGTCCATTACGCATCTGCCCATGCGTCCGGAGATCAATCAGAAGAACGTCCCGGAAGACGACCAGACGATACTCAACCTGGTGTTCTTGAAATATGTCAGCGTCGACGAGCTGGTCAAGATCCTGAAGGAGTTCGCCGGAGAAAACTCCGACATGATTGCCTACGCTCCAGCGAACCTGCTGTTTCTGCTCGACAGCCGGCGCAACATGCGCCGCACCATGGAACTGATCGGGGAGTTCGACAGCGAGGCGTTCATCAATCAGCGGGTGCGCCTGTACGACGTCAAGAACGTCAAGCCGAGCGAAATGGCCAAGGATCTGGAGGGAATTTTCAAGTCGATTTCGCTCGATCCGAAAAGCTCGCCCGTGCACTTTATCGGCGTCGACCGCATCAACACGCTGATCGCCGTCGCGTCCAATCCCGGGGTGTTCTCAAGCGTAGGCGAGTGGTTGGAGAAACTCGACGTTCCGGTCAAGATCACGGCGGGGGATATCGAGAACTATGTATATAAGGTGTTCTACGGGCGGGCCGAGTGTCTGGCCATCGCCTTGAATCAGGTGTTCAACCCAGCGCTGGCCAGTAGTTATGGCGGCGGGTACGGTGGAGGCTATGGCGGTGGGGCGGCGGGCGTTGGAAACTCCGGCGGCTACGGTGGCGGCTACGGTGGAGGCTTAGGAACTACTGGAGTCGGCTATGGCGGCGGATACGGCGGCGGCATGACGAACCCCGGGGGCTACGGAAACCAGAATAGCTTCAACAGCGGATTTGGCGGCTCCGGTGGGTGTATGGCGAATGGCATGGGCGGCTCTGGAGGTGGGTATGGAGGAGGCTACAACGCCTCGCAGGCATATGGATACCCCGCCTTCGGAGGTTATGCCGCGCAGGCGCCTGCAGTAAACGCTACCGGCCAGACGGCGGGAGCCGCAGCTGGTGGGGGATTGCCCGGCGCTGCCTCCACCACGACGACCATTGGGGCGTCGCCCACGCCCACGGCTCCGCTGCCGAGGATTATTCCCAATCCGCTTGACAACAAACTCATCATTCAGGCCAATGCCCAGCAGTACCAGAGCATCTTGAAGGTGCTTAAGGATCTCGACGTTCCGCCGCGCCAGATTCTACTCGACGCCAAGATTTACTCCGTCACCCTGAGCGACGCCTTCACCAGCAATATCACCGCACAGTTGTTACAGAACGGAGCCCCGGGCTCGATCCCTCATCAGCTTCTGGGAGCCGTCTCGAGTGGCCTCTCCCTAACCGGGGGAATGGCGGTCGGCCAGAGCCGCCAATTGCTGCTCGCGCTCTCCGCGAGCGAAAACCGACAGTATACGAAGCTATTGTCCGAGCCCAGCCTGATCGCGACCGATAGCATCCCGGCAAGCATCAACGTCGGCACGCAGGTTCCGGTCACCACCGGCTCCACGCTGATTCCCTCCGGCGGCAACGTCACCAGCACATCGTCGTATTCGTCGCAAAACACTGGAATCACGCTACAAGTCAACGCGCGCGTGAATGCCAGCGGCGTGGTCACTCTGATCATCAACCAGCAAATCAGCGCAGTCGACTCGGCGGCCACCACCAACGCGGCTACGCCGGCGTTCTCGCAGCAGGTGGTTCAGACCCAAATCACCCTGATGGACGGCGACACCATCGCCATCGGCGGCCTCATTTCCGAGAATGTCACGAATCAGTCCACCGGCATCCCAGGACTGATCCACATTCCGTGGCTGGGCGCTCTGTTCGGATCCAAGTCGGTGACCAAAGAACGCAGCGAACTGATTCTGTTTTTCACCCCTCACGTCATCTACGACGAGACCAACCTGTTGGAAGCCAGCGATGAGCTGAAGAAGCGGGTGAAGATTCTTAAACGGGATATCCGGCGTCTATAAGGCTCCTCCCGCTTAAACCCGATACGTCTCCATTCAAGCGGCGTTCAAGACCTTTCCGTGCTAGCGCTTGACCTCGGAGCGACCATTATGTTGGAATAAGAAGGCTTCAAAGGGTCGTTCCGAAGCGGTTTTTGGGTGCAAATGCCACTTTACGCTTGACTTGGTCGGGCGGAGAGTGGTATCAATAATTTGACTGCGTCCAGGGTTTAAGCAGTTTAGGCGGATTCATTGACCGTGAGTCCCGCAAGCACTGAAGATAAAAGAAGTCGAAACACGAGAAGTCTTAAAGTAACGATGAGCTTAGGCAACAAAGTCGTCGAGCGAAGATCAGCCAAAGTGAAGTTTACGGCTGGGGAGCTCGGTTCCCAAGGTGTAAAGCTGAGGGGATTGTAAGATTGAGGCTCAGGTTGAAAAAAAGAACTTCCATCAATTCAATTCCAAAAATTCACAAGGAGAAGGAAATGGCAGATTTTCGCAAATGGTTATTCGCGCTTGCCGCAGTGGCTCTGCTTGCAGGGCTTTCTGTTCCGGCTAGCGCTCAAGGGTCCGCTGTCGCTTGCAATGTGCAGTCGGCTACGGACAACTTGCTACGCATCGAAGGGATGACGGAGCAGGTCGGAGACGTTGTACTGGCCTGCACGGGTGGTATCCCCACCGCACAGGGCCTCCCGATTCCGTCTATCAACATTCAGATCTTCATGAACCTGAACGTGACCAGCAAGATTCTCGGCAACGCCGCGGCGAACGCCGCCGGTGCTTTTGACGAGGCCCTGCTGATCATCGACGAGCCCAACACGGCTCAGAATCCGAACGTTCCGCTGTTCGCCTGCGACTACGGCGCCCACCCGGCCGGCTGCGTCATCAATGGTCTCGGTGGCGCGAACACCGGTACCGGTACCGGCACCGATCCCTACGCGGGCACCGTGGCCGCTCCGGCGATCAACGTGTTCCAGGGCCGCCAGGCTCTGAACAGCCTGCAGAACGCCTCGGTTGTGTTCCAGGGCGTACCGTTCGATCCTCCGGGCAGCGGCACCCGCTATCTGCGCATCACCAACGTGCGTGTGAACGCGAACGCTCTCGGCGTTTCGGCTCCGTCGGTCCAGATCCCGGTCACGATGGGTATCGGTTCTTCGGGTAGCGCCACGCTGCCGTTGAGCTTCCTGTCGCTGACGGTCGGTACGGCGCAGCAGGGCCTTACCGCCGCGGTCACCACCAAGAACCTCGGCTTCGCGCAGTGCAACTCGGTGAATCCGAAGTTCAGTGTTAGCGGTGGCTCGACCCAGTCGGGCAGCGTGCTCGGTGTGACCTTCTCGGAAGGCTTCAGCAACTCGTGGAAGGTGAAGAATCTGGCGTACACGCTGGCTAACGGAACAGTGGTCAGTGGCGCGTTCGTTTACGGCGGTACGACTGTGATTCCCACGGGAGACAACAACCAGAACGTTCCGGGAGTTAACTACTTCACGGAAACCGGCTTCGAGTCGAATTCAACTGCGGCCAACCCGGTTCCGAACCCGCCTCCGGGATTCCAGTACTCGGGTACGGTTAACGCCAATGGCAATCTGACGTCGAGCAATGGCGTCGGCGGCCAGCCTGGCGTCGCCGGCGCTGGTATCGCTTCTCAGGGTACTCGTTTGGCTCTCGCTCTCCAGGGTGTTCCGAACGGCCTGACGCTGTACGTTCCTGAAGTCGTCAACATCTACCGCGTTGTCGGTGGAGCTAATACTGGCGTCATGGTCCTCGTGGCGACGGACGGCGTTGCCGGCGCGAACACAGGTACTGCTACGACTGCGGCAACCACCAATCCGTTCTTCGCTGTCTCGACCACCAATGGCGCGGCTCTGCTCGTGTACGAAGTCCTCTTCTCGGATCCGTACTCGATCGAGACCGCTACGGTGCCGATCGTTGTCTCTTACACGTCGAACCTGTCGGCCAACGCTCCGGCGGGCCTGCCGCAACCGAACCAGGTTGGTACGGCCGCCGGTGGTTTCGCTCCGTTCTACACGCCGCCGACCGGCACGACCGCTTCGTCCTCTATGCCGATTCCGCGCTTCGTGTTCACGGGCGCTTATGCTCCGCTGCTCGAAGTCGTGAAGTGCTCTTGCAACCTGCTGTTCCCGTACGTGACGCAGGCTCCTGGGTATGACACGGGTATCGCGATCGCGAATACGACCGCTGATATCTTCGGCACTGCCGGCCAGTTCGGCACGATTACGCTGAACTACTTCAATGGCAGCACTTCGGCTCCGATCCCGCAGTGCACCAACACGACGAGCCCCGGCACCTGCCCCGGCACGACCGTGGTTGGCCCCGGCCAGGTACTCACCTACACGCTGTACAATGGCAGCGCTCAGTGGGGTCTCAACAATAGTGGGACCGGCTTCACCGGTTACATGATTGCCTCGGCTCAGTTCCAATACTGCCACGCGTTCGCCTTCATCGGTGGACTCGGTGGTGGCCCGACGTCGGGCAATGGCCTCTCGGAAGGCTACCTCGCTCTCGTCCTCGACACGGGTAGCTTCCTCCAGCGCAGCCCGCTACCGAGCGAGCAGCTGGTTCACTAAACAATACCAGTCGTAAGGAAAAAGGGAGGAGCTTCGGCTCCTCCCTTTTCTTTTTGCCTCCTGCCTTTACCGCCCCAACAAAACATTTTCCACTTCACCTGTTTTTTGGTATTCTGAGATGACCATCGGATATGGTACACTTACAAAGGTCCCGCCGCGTCCAACCCTTGAGTGAGAGGTCCCTTCATGTTTAAAAGAAATCTTGTCTTTGCGGCACTATGTCTGGCCGCAGGTTCGGCCGTGTTCGGCCAGCCCGGTACCGGCTACGTCTTCCAGATTCCTGGTGCCGGCACCACGAATGCTCAGATTGTCGGATACCCGTACAGCAGTAGTCCGCTATCGCCGACAATCAACACACTCGGTCCCAACGGGACCACCCAGATTGTCGCCAAGCCCGATGGCACGGGGTATTATGTGCTGGGCACCACCCTTCAGATTGCCGATCCGACGTTCACCACATTCACGACGATCAACGGGATTTCCACCACGCCGGCGAGCGTTACGCCGTCGCCCGATGGGAACTACGCGGTCATTGGCGCCAGTGCCGCCTACATCATCTCCGCTTCGACGGCCCAGATTTTGGCGACGATCCCGACAAATGGAACCGTCGTTGGCGCGGCCATTAGTCGGGACTCAAGCACCGCGTACATCCTTACTAATACTGTCACCGCCAGTTCGGTGACACAGGTCCAGATTCCGTCCGGTAAGGTCGTGGGATCGCCTCTCGTTCTCGGAGGCAACGCAACCCAAATCGCGATCTCGCCCCTTGGCCTTCTGTATGTCGGCGCGGCCAACCGCCTCTACGAAATTAACCCGACCACGCTCGCCATCACCTCCAGCGGAACCATACAATTCAACGCGACGCCAGGTCCCCTGCATTTCACCCCGGATGGTACGACGGTCTATTTCGCCAACATCACGGCGAACATCACAGGTGGCTCCATCATTCAGATCACGCTGGCGACCTACGCCGTCGCCAAATGGCCAAATCTAATTGGCGGATCCAACACGCCGATCGACGACGTTCTGGTTGCCGGCAACGGGCGTATCTTCGCGATTTCCTACGCGAATACCACTTTATATGATGTGAACACGTCGCCCCTTAGTATGCAGGTGAGTGCCCTGAACAGCCTTTTTAATGCGACCTCCGTCCTGGGCGCCGCGATCTCCAGCGAAATCCCTTCCCTTTATCTCTACGCCCTGGTCTCCACAAACTCCGGGGATACGATGTACCGGGTGACGCTGGCAAATAACCAGACCACCATTCCGGTCAATGCAACCTTGCAAGGCGGGACTCTGCAGTTCGTCGCTGTTCCCCCGCAGTCCGGGCCGGCATCCTTCCTGCAATACAACACCAACCAGACGGTCGCGCAGGGCGCCACCTCGTTGCCACTCATCGCTCGTGTACTCGACCTTTCCGGGAGGCCGATATTTAACCAGCCGGTCAGCTTCACCGCGCCTTCCGGAAGCGGATTTTCGTTTAGCAACCCCACTCCCACCACCAACGCGGATGGGTATGTCCAGACCACCGTCATCGCGCCCGCTTCCCAGGGAACCTATACCATCACGATCACTGCGGGAACAGCCAACGCGAGTTACACGATTACCGTGCCCGGCGTAGGCGGCGGCTCCGGGGGCGGCGGTGGAACGATCAACCAGGTCACGATTGTCAGCGGCAATGGCCAGTTGATCCAGGCCGGCTCGACGACTTATCTGACCGGAAGCTCTCTGACGATCAAAGTCACCGACATCAACGGGCAGCCCCTCCAGGGTGTAGCGGCGAATTTCGCGGTCACCTCGGGCACTGGTTACATAGCCAATCCGAGCGTCGTGACGGACGCAAACGGACTTGCCATGACGGACTTCGTCGCCGCCGCGCCGGGCGCCGGCCAGGACTTTGAAACCGACACCGTGATCGCAACCACGGCGTACGGCCTTGTTACCTTCACGGAGACGGAATTCGCCGCCATCGTCGCCGGCAGTTCATTCCCCGCGTACCCGCCGGCAATCAAGCTGCTAGCGCCTACCGATAGCGTTGTCACCGTCGCGGAGGGAAGTGTGGCTGTGAACGCCGTCACGGCATCCATCACGGCTCAGTCCATCCCGCAGGTCGCGCAAAACATCCCGGGTGTCGCCATCGCCATCATCGACCCCACAACGCCGTATCCCTATTCTGCATCCACGCACGCATCGTGCAAGAATGGCTCCACTTTATCTGATGCCGCCACCGGTGTCGCCCATTGTGACATCGTAGCGCTCTGCGGAGCCGGCGGAACCAGCGCGATCGGAAACTGGCCTGTTGGCTACCAGGTTGGCGGACTCGTGTTCTTCCCCGGATTTGTCAACGTAACCCAGGGTACCGGCCAACTGCTCGCCATCGTGTCGGGCAACAACCAAAGCGGTCCAGCCGGTCAGACCCTCCCGTTCCCGCTGGTCGCCGCCGTAACGGACGGTTGCAATAACCCGATACCGGGAACCGCAGTCACCTGGACGGTGAAATCCGGTGCCGCCAAGCTCTCCAACGTGGTGAGCACCTCGGTCGGCGGCGGTCGCGTCAGCGCCAACGTCACCTTCGGAGCGGCTCCTGGAACCGTGGTGGTCACTGCGTCGCTCGGGACCACAGCAGTCGCTACGTTCACGCTCACCAGCCAGCCAGTGCTCAGCGGAATGACCATCGTCAGCGGCAACAACCAGACGACCACGATCAATACCGCATTCTCGCCCCTTACGGTGCAGGTGAACGACGTTAACAACAACCCGATCTCGGGAGTCACGGTTGCGTTCGTCGTGACCTCCGGCAACGTGGCGATTAACCCAACCACGGCTGTGACCAATTCCCAGGGTCAAGCCTCCACTACGGCGACAGCCGCGCAAACCGCGGGTGTCTCCACGGTAACCGCCAGCTACTCGTCGGCCAGCGTGGTCTTCAACCTGACCGCAGTCCCACTAGGACCGCAAGTCACCGCAGGCAACTTCCAGAACGCCGCCAGCTTCCAGAGCGGCCTGGTTCCGTGCGGTCTGGCTACTGCGACGGGAAGCGGAATCGCTCCGGGGATCACCGGCACTATTTCGGGCGCGAGCTTCTTCGGTCCACTGCCCTACACCCTGAATGGCCTGTCCGTTAGCATCAACGGTATCCCGGCGCCGATCTATCAGCTCAGCAATACAAATGGGAAGGAACAGGTCACCTTCCAGACGCCTTGCGAGGCATCGGTTACCAGCAATGGCACCGCTGTACTTCAACTGAGCGGCGGCGCGACAACCGTGACGGGCATCCAGATCCTTCAGGCGCAGCCCGGCATCTTCTACTACCTCTCCAATGGAATTGCGTACGGGGACGTGATCAGCGGCGACGATGGTTCCTATGTCTCCCCAACCAACCCCGCCAAGAGGGGGCATACGTACTACCTCGTCGCCACAGGCCTCGGCCAAGTGACGCCGGCGACCGCCACTAACTCTGTCGGGATCAACGGCCAGACCGTGGCGGCACAGGTCATCGTGGGTGTCGACAACCTCGGCGTACCGGTGACCACTGCTTACTATCAACCGGGTGCAATCGGTGTGTACGTCGTAGGATTTACGATTCCGCTGACGAATCCCGCCGGCACGAACCAGCCTCTGGCACTCGGCATGGTCGTAAACGGAAACACCATCTTCGCCAATACCGTGTACATCCCCGTCGTTCAATAAGCGGGACCCACAAACACGAAACCGAAGGGCCGGACCAATGTCCGGCCTTTCTTATTTCAGCCCGCCGATTGCTGTATCAAGAAATTTTGAATGGTTCCCTGAGCAAAAGCGGTGGAAACGATAATCGATCCCGGAGGCGGATTGCTGGGGTTGTAGTTGCTTGGCACGTAGGGATCGCTCACCCCCGGCTGCACGTTGATCGCTGGCTGCCCATACGATGGAACCCAGGTGTAGCCGTAGGCTTCCCTGGCCACCATCGTCATCTGCGGATCCCACCCCATCACCATAATTTCGGTGTCAATCGCGTATCCCTGGCGCGCGAGGCTCAGCGCCAAAGCGTCTTTTTCAGGCCCCTGAGGCATGTAACGCAGCGCCTGAACCGCAGCCGGTTGCTCCGCCCAATAGGCGTCGCCCTCCGTCATCGGGGCAGCAGCGGTCGTACTCTGCTGAACTGGAATCTGCACGGGAGCAACTCCCAGGGCCGGGCCCAGGCCGAGCATCGTCGGAACATTCGCCGTCTTGCTCACTTCGGCGGCATGATTTTGTCGCACGACGGAGTTTCGTCCCATGGCTGCGGCCTCTCGAGCAGCGGCCGGAGCATCCGTCCGGGGCGCGCGTTGCTCGCCCTTCAATGTGCTAAGTAACTGTTGAGAAAAGGAGTTCAACGCGCTCTCCGAGCGTGATCCGCGCGGACCGGCTTGTGCGGGCGCGAGCGTAGTATCCACCCGGCTGTTTGAAGAAACCATCCTCTTGTTGCCTCCACCGGGGAAGAAAGCAACTTGAGCGCCAATCCTAATTGCCGTTGATAAAGGTCACGTCGAGCGAGAACGTTCTCCCGAACGGCGAGACGCTGAGCTGAAACGGGATCGTGCCCTTTGGAATCCACGCGTCGCTTGGACCGCTCTTGTCCGAGGGGTCGTAGTGGATCTTCAGAACGGCCTTACCCTTCGGCGGCACCATCGGGTTATCGAATTTGAATGTCAGGCCCCGGACGATGGGTCCATTCACCTCGATCTGCGTGTAGCCCATGCCTCCATTGGTAAACACGATCTGGGCGTCGGAAACGCGATCCGTCCGAATCGTTATCGCGCCCGTATCAAGTCCCATCGGCTGTTCCTTTAGAATGGCCTCTCCAGCTTTTCGGATAGCTTCCGGCGTCAGATCCTTGGGTGGAGGAACACCGGCGCCGCTTCCCGGAGGAGGATTCTTCCCGCCCATAGGCGTAATCGCGTAATCCTCCGGGTGATAGGTCCAGCACCACTGGCCGTTCTCGATTTTCCAGTGCGTCTCCTGCGGAACTTCCATCTGGACCTTCTGCCCGGCGAGCACCTTCTCCGTCTTGCCCACGACCATCACGATTGCCTTCGTGAAGTTGTCCGAAAAGGTGACTTTGCCGACCTTAAAAGACTCGAAGTGCAGCTTCTGAGCGTTGTAATAATAGTCCTTCGTGTCCTCGGCGACGAATACCTCCGCCTTCCGAGGTGAGCCGTCCACGAAGTTCTGGTAGAACGCGGTGACGCGTGCGCGAAGTTCGTCCTCCACTCCCGGCGGTGCCTGTTGGGGCTGCTGTTGCGCAAACGCAACCATAGCGAGAACGAGTGGGGAAAAGCTTAGCTTCATTTTGAAATCGCTCCGTGATCGGGAAACTAAGAGGAAGTGGCTGGGAGACAGGGACTCGAACCCCGATACGCGGCTCCAGAGGCCGCAGTCTTACCATTAGACGATCTCCCAGAATTCACTCCTATTATATCCCTTTTGACTCGCGCCGGAACAGATCGTCACGAACTATTTCCCTGCAAGAAGGGCCTGATATACTGCTGTCTTCATACCACAGGTAGCCTGGGAACGGCAGGGCTGCGTGCCATTACTGTGGGCCTTGCGAGCAGGGATGCGTGACGTCCTCCTATTTCGCCAGCCCGTGGACCACCATCGCTGGCGCAATGCACTGGAAAGCTCACGCTGATCCGCGACGCCGTAGCGTCTCGCTTGACGATGAAGAACGGCAAGGCTTCGGGCGTGGCCTATATCGATCGAATCACTTCTTGCGGAATTTAATTTACATGGCAATAAACTACGGTCATCCTGCCAGCAACTCGCACCGGGCGAGATGCGAGAGTCCCTGCTCCAGGTGCTCAGCCGAGCAGCGTAGCTCCCGGCACAGCTGTTCTCGATCGCGAGTGCCGTCCAGCAATTGGAGCAGCTTCCTTGCGGACTCGTCGGCGATCTCCACGGACAGATGGCCCAGTGAAGTCACCTGCTGGTCGCCCCGTTCCACCTGAAGCCGGGCAAATGCACTCACGCAGGGCTTTTCACCCGCCGCGCGCGCCGCGGACGGAGATCCCCGCAACTCGATCATCCCCATCTTGTAAAAATCCAGAGCCAGGGCTGCGTCCCCTGCGGATACCGGCTCGGAATGCGGCAGCAACGAACTGAGACGCCGAAGATAGCCGATCGGCGCAGGATGCGTCGTGGTCATGCGAAGGCCGGACTTGCTAATAAACACGCCGTCTTCCTTTTCGCGGGCGTAACTCGACGCGTGGCAGCCCTCCGCGCTCCCTTCGCCGAGGTTGACCTCGGCATGGCAGAGCAAGGTACGCCGGAACCTTCGCGTCCGAACGAAATCGAGATACTGCTGTTCGGCGAGCCGGTCACCTGCCGCCATCTCTTTAACCGCTGCCATGGTTTCCGGCGCGAGATTCTGCGGCAAGGAGTCCATGATCGACGCGTCGCCCAGGTACTGTAAATCGTGCCGCGCCGCGTGAGCCACGAACTGATGGAAATAGACGGGCTCAAAGTGGTCGCACAGGTCGTCGTGATACAGCGCGCTGTCGGTCCTCTCAGCCGTCTCCTCGGCCTGAGCCGCAACGGCCGCCTCCAGCGTATCCATTTCCGGACGCCCCATCGCCAGCACCTTCAGAAACTCTCGAGCCCGGTCGAGCCGTCGCCGAGGATTCTCCTCATTCGCGAGGTAGTGCAACAGCATTTCCCGCTGCATCATTCGCAGATGGCTCCCCGGAAAGGTGTTGTAGCTCACCAGCGTGACGCCCTGAGGACCCATATGCCGCCGCGCCACCGCCAGGATCCGGTCGCGCGCGGCCGGCGGCGTCCAGGAATAGAGGCCGTGCGCGATGATGTAATCGAACCGGCCAAAATCTGCACCGATTTCGAGTACGTCCATCCGCTCCAATCTTATGTTCGTGAGCCCGAGCGCAGCGATCGTCTGCCGCCCGCGCCGCACGGGCTTCTCGGCCAGTTCGACCCCCACAAACTCCGCTGAAGGCAGCGCCACGGCCATCGCGATCAGGTTCTCGCCGGCATTCGAGCCGAGTTCCAGCACCCGGCATCGGTCCTCCGGCACCGGCCGAAGGCCGGCCAATTTCGCCTTTGCAAACAAACGCCCGGGGTGCGTGCTCAGGATGGGCGAATTCTGGTAAGCGATTTGGTCGTGCGCCGTCATGACGCCGCCATGATACTGCACTCGTTCCCTCCTTCGCCGGGAGCAACGCCCGTTGACAACTCTCCCCGACCTTGATAGGTTTAATCCACGGTGAAGTACGTAAAGTCAGGGATTGCCCTCGTCATCGCTACCTTGACCCTTGCAGGGCTGACGCTTACTGGCCAGGACGGCAAACTCAGCGCAGCCGACGCGAAGAAGCTGAAAAATCCTCTTCCTTTCACCAAAAAATCCATCGCTCAGGGACGCGAAATCTTTGTCCGCAACTGCGTCGGATGCCATGGAGCGGATGGTAAGGCCCAAATCGACGTAGTCGCCGACGCCACTGATTTGACCGACCCAAAGGCCTACCGCGATGGAACCTCCGACGGCGAGATGTTCCGCAGCATCAGCGAGGGCGCTGGCGCCAGCATGCCCTCGTTCAAGTCACAGATCGACAAGCAGGAGGATCTGTGGCGACTGGTGAATTACATCCATAGCCTGTGGCCTCCCGAGGTCCAGCCACCGTTACAAGAAGAGAAGGAATAATACCGTGAGCTCAGAATCCCCGTTGATCCAAGCAAAATCCGCGCAAGAAGAAAAGTCCCCCTCGCGCCGGAGCTTCTTTAAGCCCATCGCGGCCGGCGCCGTTGCGGCAGCGGCATACCAGACCAAGCTGAATGCCGCGCCTGCCATTCCTTCCATTACCATCCCGAAGGATCTGCCCACCTCCTTGAGCGAGAACCCGAAGGTCAGCTCGTTTGAGGGCCGCGGCATGACCGGCGCAGAGATCTTCGCCAAGCTCTGCAAGGAGGAGGATCTGGCGGCGATGTTCTGCTGCCCAGGCAACTACACGGTGATCAACGCGATCGCCGCCGCCGGCGTGCCTGCGTATGGCGGGCGCTCGGAAGGCTCGATGTGCGCGGCTGCCGACGGATTCTCGCGCGTCACCGGCGAGGTCACCGCCTGCTCAGGCACCGAAGGCCCGGGCTTCACCAACATGATCATGAACATCGCGGCCGCCAACAGCGCCCGCACGCCATTGCTCGTGTTGGCCAGCAACATGAATATCGCCGGAGACGACCGCGAAGCGTTCATCCAGACCGGATACCAACAGCCGACGACCACCGGGATGAAGAAGTACGGCAAGCGCCTCACTGAGCCCAATCGCGTTTGGGAATATGGCGCCTACGCTTTCCGCAATCTGAAGACCGGCATCCCCGGACCGGTTCACCTTGATTTCCCGGGCGAAGTGGCTCGCGCCCGCTTCACGGACGCCGCCAAACTCGCCGACTATTACACGAAGGACAAGTACCGCACCGAATCCCGCGCCGTTCCCACCCGCAAGGAAGTGGAGCAGGCCATGGACATGATCAACAAGGCCGAGCGCCCACTGATCGTGGCAGGCCAAGGCGTCTTCCAGCGCAAGGCCTGGGAGCAGCTCAAGATCGCGGCGGAAAAAAATGAGTTCGCGGTGGTCACCTCCGGCCCCAGCCGAGGCCATTTCCCCGACGACCATCGCTTGTCCGCCGCTATGGCTCATGACGCTCTGCGCAGCGCGGACCTGATCGTCTTCATCGGCCAATACTGCATGCCGAGCCCGAACGAGTACAACTTCGCCGCCGGCGTGAAGGCGATTCGCGTCCATCCGGTTCAGGAAGACATCGGCCGCAACTGGCCCATCGAGCTGGGCATTGTCGGAGACGAAAAAGCCTTCCTCGATGTTCTCGCTAGCGAAATTCCGGCCAAAAAGCGTGATGCCTGGGTCAGCGAGCTGGCTGCTTCCCGCGCCAAGACTGAAAAGATCAATATGGATCACTACGCACTTGGCTTGAAGCATAGCGCCGCGACGAATCATATTCATCCCGCCGTGATGGCCAAGGAGGTTCACGATCTACTCTACGCGGGCGATATCGATCCCAAGCAGACCGTCTCTGGCAGCGGCGGCTGGACCACAGGAATTTTCATGGGCCGCTGGCTGCGGGCAAATCGTCCGGGCCAGGGCGTGGTCTGCGCTTACCAGTACGGAGCGATCGGGCCGGATATGGCCATGCTGCTGGGGGCGAGCGCGGCCGTACAGCGAGGCGTCGGCCCGCAGGCGGCGTACAAGGGCGCGCCCTCGCTGGTGGTCACCTCGGACGCCGGCATCGCATACAGCCTCTTTGAGTTCGACACGGCGGCCAAGTACAAGATCCCCTTGATCGCGGTGGTCTACAACAACAACTCCTGGGGCATGTGGCCAGCGGCCGTGGGTTCGCCGCGGTCCATGCACATGTATCTATTCCAGGAGAATCTGCGCTACGACAAGATGGCGGAAGGCCTCGGCGCCCGCGGCGAGTACGTCCAGACGCCGGAGGAGTTGCGCGCGGCTCTGAAGCGCAGCTATCAGATCGCGGCCAAGGAAAACATTTCGACGCTGATCAATGTGCAGGCGCTAAAGGAGTTCACCGACGGCTCGAAGTACGCGCCGGGCATTGCGCTGCCGGTTGAGCCGGGCGTGGGAGCCTTTGCGCACTAATCCGGAAATCGTCACGAAAACGCTCGAATTCTACGCCCAAAAAGGCGTGTTTCGGGCGTTTTCCTGCATTGCGCGGTCGAAAGATGCCGTCCGGTACCGGTTGCAGTGGCACAAGGATCGTTCTTTCGACCTGACGTACGACGTTCCTCGCCAATCTCTACGCTTTGAGGTGGTCCTGCCCAAGGTGCCCCTCGCCATGTACGAGGATTTCAAGCGATTTGTTGGGGAGCGTCAGGCGCCTGAATTGCCGGAGCATCGCCGCATCGATTCCGATAAGGTCCGCATTACCTGTTCCCGAAGGAATGGCGATATTTCCGTCCTCTTTCGGGCCAGGGGCGGGGACTTGGAGTACGCTGTGCGGAGGCTGATTGACCTGGTGCACGAGGTCTATCAGGTATTCCTCCGCGACGGCCTGTACTACGAGTACATGATCGAAACGTTTGAGGTGGACCGCGATCAGCTTAGCTGAGCGCGCTTCACGCGCCACAGCCCCAGACCGGCAAGTGCGCCGCCGACCAAGAGCAGCGATGCCGGTTCCGGCGTGGCCTGGACCTCAATGTTATCCAGAATCGCTCCGGCGAACAGAACGCTATCGTTCCCGGTGTCTGTAAATACAATGTAGTAGGAACTCGACGGATCAATCACCGTGAATCCAACCACGGTAGGCCCGCCGAACGGCACGCTGCCATCGGTGTTATAGGTCTGATTCACTAGGCAAGTGGGGCAGCCCGACCCGGCCAGACTGCCTAGGGATCCCAGCATTGCGGCTGTGCCCAGCGCCACGTTCACCTGAGCGGTCTGTGGGCCGCCGCCGTCTTGATCGTCGTTCCAGCCAAAAAGATCGAAGCTTACAAAATAGGTCCCTGCGGTCGGGAAGTTGATCGCGATGCTCTCGATCTGGCCCGGGTTGGGTTGGCCCTGGCTATTAACCGTACCGGTCGTATCGATACAATACGTCGCCGTCCCTTGACAGAGCCAGCCATAGGAAGAGCCGCTATTGATGTCGATGGAACCAGCGGTCAGCGAGAAGTTCGCACCGCTGAAGAGGGGACCCAGGGTCGTGTCGTTGGAGAGTGGCGTTTCTCCGGCCGAACCTCCGCTGAAATTGTCCTGAAAGATGATGGGACCCGCGCTCAACGAGCCCAAAGCGAATGCAAATAAAGTCACAACGAGTTTCACACGCATTCGGTCCTCCGAGTTTCTTATCGGGAGGAGTACCCTCCCAGAGTAGACCTTATCACAAGACCCAGGACCGTACAAGCACGGGCCAACCTTACGTAGTACGAGCGTACTAGAACTCCAGGTTGGCCCAATTGTGCGCGGCTACGCGCAATCCAGTGTGTGAAAATCCCCAAAGCTGCTATCCGACAGGAGGCTTCAGGAAGAACTTCCAGAGCGGCTCGCCGGAATTGTCGCGGAGCGAAAGGGTGATGGTTCCGAGCGTAATGTCGCGAGCCAGCACGACCGTGGCCTCCTGAAATGTCACCTTGGAACCGATAAGGTGGATACTATCGCCTTTCTTGAAGGTGACTTCGAAGATCTTGACGAACTCTGTCGGTCCCACATAAACATCCAGATCCTCTGAGCCTACCTTCACGGCCAAGTGAAGCCCGGCCATGGGACTTCCTTTAGGGACTTCGCGCTGGGCGGTGATAGTCGCGTTGACGTCGATCACGGTCGCTGTGTCGTACTTTGGCTCCGGCGGCGCGGGGTCTTTCGCAGCGCCGGCGATCAACACAGAAGAGGTCATCAGGGCCAGCGTAAGGGCGGGGGCGAATGAAAGAAAGTGCTTCATCGGGGTGTACTCCTGGACGGCATTGGAGCACGTCATGTGCCGAACGAAACGGGTTCAACTCCTGCTGACGGGGGTCTGGGTTTCAGCCTTTTCGCGTACCTGACGCGCCAGGGCGGCAAGGTCGTCGATGGAGTGAATTTCGCCCTGTCGAGCGCGAGGGAGAGGCGCGGCGGATTCTCTCCACTGCGAGCGCACCCCGCCAGCGAAGCTGAACCGATACTCGAGCACCAGGAAGATCATCCGCCAGCCAAGCTTCCAGGCCTTCCACAGCGAGCCGGTGACCGAGGACTCGCCCACGCGTGCCCGGTAATTCATCGGGATCTCCACAAACGGAATTCCATGGCGGATCACCTCCAGCAGCACCTGGGGGCCGAAATGCGAGCCGCCGATCGTCAAACTGGGACGAATCAGCTGCAGAGCCTCGCGCGAAAGTAGCCGCTGGGTGCAGCCCATATCGGTCAGAATGGTGGTGTTGAACAGCAACTCCGTCATCTTGGCGACGGCCCAGTTGCCCCAGCGTAGGAACTTCCCCATGTTCGCGCCCTTCCAGATAAACTCGCGAGCTGTTCGGGTACCGAAGACCACCGGGACATCGTCGGAATACGCCAGCAGCTTGATCACGTCGTGCCCGCTGAAGGTGCCATCCGGCTCGGAGAAGATCACCAGATCCGCAGCCGTATAGTCAATGCCGCACAACAGCGCGTTTCCGTAGCCCTGCTTTGACTCAAGAATTTCCACTGCCCCTGTGCCGGCCACTTCCTCGGAGGTCCCTACTGCGGCGTTGTTATTGACGACAATGACCTCATCCACAAGGCCGGTAGCGAAGTAGCTCAGGATGGCGCGGCGGATGGAGTCCTTCTCGTTATAGGTGGGGAAGATGACCGCGACCGATTTGCCGTTCCACATCTCTCTTGAATGGATCGGCAGCGGTAGGAGAAAGCTTGAGCTACTCGGGCCGCTCGGCGACCACCAGAAACTGCCCAGCAAACGGTCGGAACGGCAGCGCGAGATAGAGTTTGATCAGCCACTCTGCCGTCGGCAGACGGGACTTGATGGTGAATGGGGTGAAGCGCGGCTCCACGTGCAGGATCCGCCAGCCGTAGGCTCGCAGGAAATCCTGGAAGCCATTGTCGGTGAACGCCGTACGGTGGGTGTAGTCATCGAAATAGCGGCGCGGCTCCAGCCGGAAGTTTGGCTGCACGGCAATCAATCGTCCGCCGGGGGCCAGTTTCCGCCGGACTTGTTCCAGAATCTCCGCGCCTTGATCGATGGTGAAGTGTTCGAAGAAATTCGAGGCGAACACCGTGCCCAGGCTACTGTCTGGAATGGGCCATGGATCCAGCGCGGATTGAAAGAGCGCGTGAACCGAAGGATCCCAATACGCGGCCAGCGCCGGATTCTGGTCGAGCGCCCACTTTTCCGACGCGCGAATCTCCCGTGTGAACTCTCCATAGCCGGCGCCAAGTTCGAGCAGAGGCTTCTCAGGCCGAATCCAGCGCTGAAGATACCCGGCCAGGACGCGCCACACGACGGCCCGGCGCGGATCGTGCTGAAACCGGATCTCGTGGTAGTTCGCTTGGGAAAGTGTGTTCGTCATTGGACGCCTCCCGCCGGCAGATAGATGTAGAGCCCGCCCGAAAACGGACTGTCGACGTGTTTTTTCAGACGGTAATGCGCGCGGATGGCATCGAGCTGCGCCTCCGGCAACGCCCCGAGCTCGGGATTGAATTCGGGCTTGGGTCCGAAGACGTTTTCGCCCAGGATCACCGTCGAGAACGCGCCGCGCTCCAGGTCCCTTCGAACCGGCTCCGGATCCACCACCTTGGCCGAGACCAGCAGCGTATAGATCAGCGGCTCTATATCGAGGCGCTGGCGAAGCTGCACCATGGAGTTGTAGTCGCCGGAAAGAACGAGGCCGCCTTTGGCAGGAACAAACGGGCGAAGTTCATTCTCCAGCGCGCGCCACTGAGCCTCCATCCCCCAACGGAACAGGACCGTGTTGACGGTGGCGCGATAGCCGACCGCCGCATGCACCGCAATCGGCAACAGCAGCAGTGTTACCCACTTCTTGCTTCCCAGAAACAGCAGCGGGAAAAACTCCAATTCATGCAGGCTGATGGCGGATGCAATCGCCAGCACGGCCGTCAACTCGATCTGATAATTGGTATCGGAGCCGATTTTCGGCGCTGTCGCCAGGAAAATCAAGGTCACCGAGATCAGATAAATGCAGACGGCGCCGGCCCGGCCGCGGATCATCTTTGCGAAACCTGCCGCGGCCGTCAGGGCCAGACATCCGGAGACCGATCCGAAGAAGCGCAGTTGGTCCAGCAGCTTATTCACGACCATCGGGTTCATATTGGCCAGGACGGTGTTGGAGAGAAATCGTCCGCTGAGCGCGATGTTCACCGCGAGAATCGCCGCTGCCATTGCCGCGCTGAACAGTGTCGCGAACAGCAGCGCGCGTTTCTTGTCGCGCAACCAAAGTGAGACACAAATCGCCGAGGGCGCCGCCACCATCGTCTGCTTGGTGAACAGCGCGAGCCCGGCGAACAGGGCGGCGTATAGTAGCGTGGCCTCACCGCGGACCTGGAATCGCGAAAACTGGAAGAACGCGGAGAGTGCGAAAAACACCGCCAGTGTATCCACCTGTCCCGTGCTTCCCCAGAACAGCAGCAGGGAACTCGATGCGGCGAGAATCGCCGAAACCCTGGAAGCGGTGCGGTCTCCCGTATAAAGCAAGACCAGATGGAAACACAAATAGACGATCCCGCACCAGGAGGCGAGACTGATGAGCCGTCCCGCCTGCATCGCGGGCAATCCAGCGTGAATCAGGCCCGCTTCAAGCATGTAAAAGACCGGCATGTACGCGCAAACGGTGTAAGGGTAATGGTTGAGGTCGTAATACAGCGTGCCATCGTGCGCCAGCATCAGCGATTGCGCCGCCACGACGGATTCGGGGGGAGAGAATTCGTTGACCGAATGAAAAACCGTCACCAGGCAGCCGCCCAGGGCAATCAGCGATAGCGCCGAGGCAATCCACAGTCCGATTCGAAATTTGTGTTCGACGTTGGACGCGGCTCCCAGAGCCACGCCGGTCATGATTCCGGAAGCCATTCTTTCTCTTAAGGAATCGGCATTTTAAGGGGGGAACCTTAGCTTGCATTTCTGGAGCGAAGTGGTAAACTAAGCCGAAATTCAGCTTGCTTCGAAGGAGGGTCGATGAAAGCGCCAGTTTGTTTCCTCACTCTGTTTGTCTCTCTGGCCGCCTTCGGGCAAATACAAACCCCGGCACTTCAGTGTGTCGCAAACGCCGGGGTACCTCCAGTGGTTAGAAGCGAGGGGCTCACGGAACTGGTCGGCGATGTCACGCTGAAATGTACCGGGGGGATGCCGACTCCCCCGGCGCGACCGTTCCCCAAACCAACGTCACGATTTTCTTGAATACGAACATCACAAGCAGACTTCTCTCCAATCCGTGGACTGAGTCACTCCTCCTTATCGACGAGCCTCATACCGCGTCGAACCCGTCCGTACCGTTGACTGACTGCTGGAATGCGAGTGCCCCGCTGGACCTCCAGGGGATCTGCACCCTCACGGGGACGGGAACCGGTAAGGGGACCTACGACGGGTCTCCCGGCCGGCCCAATGTATATCAGGCAAAGCTGACTGGGTCGAATCAGGTGACGTTTTTCGGCGTTCCTATTGATCCTCCCGGGACCACCGGCCAACGCATCATCCGGGTGACGAACGTCCGCGCTAATGCAAACCAGCTGGGGCTCAACGGTGGGACGGCGCCGATCATCGCAAACATCTCGCTTGGCAATCCGAACATCATTGTCAGCAATTCGCCGCTCACGGTGGCCACCGCACAGCCGGGACTCCTGGTGGGCGCGCCGGCCACTGGTAGTTTTCAGTGGTGCCCCGGATTCAACGGTAACCAGATTTTCAGCGAGCCGACGCCTGGAGTACCGGGCCCGCCCACATTCACTCTTAGATTTGACGAGGGCTTCGCCTCGTCCTTCAAGCGGGCGGGACCCGGAACGAACGTTCCGGGGACGGTTTACAACACCGAGAGCGCTTTTCAACCGGGCTCTTCAGGAGGGTTCCCGCCCCGCGTCGGAGTTGCCGACACAGGGACGGTTCTTCGTGCGAACTTCTCTAATGTACCGAAGAACGTGACCCTTTTTGTTCCCGTTAACATCGGCATGACGGACACCAAGGGAGCGACTGCCGGTTCGGTTGTGGCCGCATCGCCCACCGGCGTAGCGTCGGGTGGGAATCTCTCCGTGAGCGCGGATTCCATGGGCTCGGCCGATGTCTACTTCCAGGTAATGGACAGGGACGCCACGAATCCGAACCCGGTGTCTTTCAGCCCGCAGTTCACGCTCGGTGGATCGCCGTCCAGCGTGCAGACGCCGGTTCATATAGAGGCGGCCCTCGGCCTCGCCAATTCACAGTTTTCTCAGCAGGACCTCTTCGCACCAGGCTCCAGCCTAGTTAATGGCATCCCCACCTTCAGCCCGCTGGATACCGGAATCTCGAATCCGCCTCTGATCCCTTATCTTAACGTCGCGAGCATCGTGGGCTGCACCAATGGTGGCAATTCGCTGACCATGTTCGGTTCTTCACCCACGTTTATCAGTCTCACACCGCAACCTCAAACCGGGAATGCCCGGCCGGAAGCCGCGTCTACGTCGACCACGCTCGTCGCGCCCCGGGTTTCCAATGTGGGGATCGTCTCCCTCGCCCTGCCGACCTCCGGCTTCACCATGACCAAAGATCCCGCTTCGACGTGGCTCAATGCGAGTCTCAGTGGCACGACTACGCCCGCGACCTTGTTCCTCAGCGTCAACCCGGCCACGGCCGGAAATTATTCGACGACGCTCAATTTCAACGCGTCCGGCGGCGTGACGCTCTCCGTGCCCGTGAGCTATTCCGTGAGGCAGGGGCCGTGGTTCACCCGCTATGGCTTCGGCAACTCCGCCAGCTATGTGAGCGACGTGGTCGCTCCGGGTGAGCCGTTCGTCATCTTCGGTGGCGACGCATTTGGGCCGCCGACGCTGGCTGGCCCTTCGATCGGCTCCAATGGCTTGGTGGCCACGACGTTGGGCAATACGCAGGTGCTGTTCGACGGCACGCCCGCGCCTCTCTATTACTCGGTGAATGCCAACGGCATTGGACAAGTGGCGGGCTTCGCGCCGTTCGAACTGGCGACCAAGACGCAAACCAACGTGCAAGTGGTCTATATCGGCGTCGCGTCGCCTCCGGTGACGCTGTTCGTTCTGGATGCCGTGCCGGGGCTGTATACCGCCGATTCCAGCGGAGGCGGGCAGGCGGCGGCGCTGAATCAGGACCTCAGTGTTAACAGTTCGAGCAATCCTGCGGCCGTGGGGAGCATCGTCGTGCTCTACGGTGGCGGGGCGGGGCAGACCAATCCCGGCGGACGCGACGGGGCGTTCGGAGGCGTGGGCGGACCCCTAGCCCAGTTGACGCTGTCGGTGAAAGTTTTCGTCGATGGCATCGCGGCTACGAATATTCCCTATGCGGGGCCCGCGCCCGGACTGGTGGAAGGAGTCTTCCAGATCAACGTGGTGATTCCGCCTGGCGTCCACTCCGGGGCGAACGTCCCGGTGTTGGTGCAGATCGAAGACAAGCAGACACAGCCGGGCGTGACCATCGCCACCAAGTGAGTCAGGGCTTTGAGAATCTGGGGTTGGTCAGCACGGCCTCATCGGTGAGGGTGCGCAGGAACTCGACGATGGACTCGCGTTGATCTGGCCCCATCTCGGGATTCTGGTGCGCGACGGCCTACTCAAGCGTCGCGACGCTTCCGTCGTGCATATAAGGCGCGGTGATGGCGATGTTGCGCAGCGTGGGAGCCTTGAAGCCTCCATCTTCCGCGGGCCTGCCGGTGAAGTTCGCGCCTCCGTGACAGTGGAAGCAGGCGAAGGGCTGGCTGAAAAACAGTTCCTCGCCCTTCTTGGCCGCAGCCGGGATTGCCGAATCGCCGCGGTCAAAATGGTAGCGGTCGTAGGGCGACCGGGCGGAGATAATGGACCGCTCAAAACACGCGATGGCCCTAATCGCATTGTCGATGGTGATCGGATCGCTGCCAAATAGCCTCTTGTAGACGGGATCGGAGCGCAGGATGGATACGAACCTTTCACCATTGGCGTCCATGCCCAACTCAATGGGATGCGTGCCGAACATCGGCACGCGCGCCTGCTCCTCCAGCGAATGCAGTCCCTGCTCCATCCAAGTGAACGTGCGCGCGTAGGCGACGTTCACCAGGCTCATGCTGCCGCGCGGATGTTTTTCTCCGGTGGAACCTTCGCCGCGCGGCTTGCCATCGGTGAAGGCGAGCCGCTGGATATGACAGGTCGCGCAGGACTGCGTTCCATTGCCGGACATCCGCGCGTCGTAAAAGAGATAGCGGCCCAGTTCGACCTTGGCCGCAGTCATCGGGTTGTCGGCCGGAACGCGCGGCACGGGGAATCCGTTAGGGAGATCCCATTTGTATTGGCCGCGAGCCATGGCAAGCAGGCAGAAAAAGAGGATGCTACGCGACAAGCACCGCCCCCGTATGCGACGTATCGTATCCGGCGAGCATCTCCAGTTTACGCCGCAGCGCGGAGCGGTTCAGCAAGTCGAACAACATCTCCACCGGCGGAAGCGTGGCGAAGGCGCGCCGTACCACCAGGTCGTAGCGCTCGACCGCCAGGGGGATGAACTGGAGACCGAAGGCTCGCGCGGCAGAGCGGGTCGCGATGCAGCAATCAGCCTCGCCTTCCTGGACAGCCTGCGCCGCGGGCAGGTGTCCGGAGGCGATGCGGTCGTACCCGGTGATTCGCGAGTGAGCGATTCCCGCGGCGCGCAAGCGCTGGTCGAGAACGTCGCGGCTGCCGGCCCCTTTCTCGCGATTGACGATGCGGAAATTTACCAGATCCTCCACGCCGCGAATCGGGCTGCTGGGCCGCGTGACCAGCCCCTGCTCCCAGATCGCGAACGTTACCACTTTCACGCTGCCGTGCGGAAACAGCTGGCGGATCGCGGCAAGGTTGTACTCACCCGACGCCACATCGCGCAGATGCGTTCCGGCCACATGGACCTTCCCCTGCTTCAGCCATTCGAGCGCCTGCCGGCTGTTGGCCGCTGCGGGGATGAGATCGAGCTGCGGAGCCAGCAGCGAAATACCTGGATCGCATCCGGCGATGAGCAGCCGCTTTGGGTCCTCTTCTTCACCCGGGAGCATCTGGGCTTGCGTCTGGTCGATGGCGATCGCGTCGGCCTGCGGCAGCATGATACTCTGCGGCGAGGCCGACACGCCGATCATACGATTGCCCACGCGGCAGATTTGCACCGGCTGCCCCTGGTGCGCGGGCGTCAGAAATTCGACCGTGACGGACTTGTCTTCGACCGGTTCGGCGTCGAGGCTGAACAATTCCTCCACGCGAACTTCCAGTATCCTGGCGAGATGGAGCGCGACTGCGGTGTTTGGCACGTAATCGCCCGCCTCGATGGCGTAAATTGTCTGCCGCGTCACCCCCGCGAGCTTAGCCAATGCGGCGGCGGAAATGCCGCGACGGTCGCGAATCTCGCGAAGATGAGTGTGCGTGTCCATTTATTTCCGCAGCCTGACCAGCGTGATTTTTTCGAGCATCCGCAATGACCGCGCGCCCCGCTTTTCATTCGGCACCACCAACCTCAGCGGGCCCTGATATTGGAACAGAGGCTTCCCGTTGATCGTGTCCGCGACGATGATCTTATTGTCGGTGAACGCGGGATCAACCTCGGCCAGCGTATAAACCACCTGATAGCCGTCGCGGGCCTCGGCCAGAAGATAACTTGCTAGGGCCTTCCCGTTCAGCTGCTTATCGAGCGGCGCTCCGGCCTTCTTAAGCACTTCGTACAACAGCACGCCTTCATAAGTGGTGTTCGTCCCCTCGTCGTTCAACGTTACCGCTGTCCGAGGCATCTTGGCCAAATCGTCCTTGGTGAGTGTCAATGGATTTGCGACATCTCCGCCAATTGTGAGGGTCTGCGCTCCCAGTGCGGCGGCAAACCCAAGGGCAAGGAAGAACTTCATAGTTAACATTGTAATTTAAAAACGACTACTGCCAATAGTTCCGATCCAGGCTCCGATACTGCACCGCTTCAGCCAGGTGCTTGGCGCTGACGCGGCCGGTGTGGTCGAGATCCGCCACGGTGCGGGCGACCTTCAAGATGCGATCATGCGCGCGAGCCGACAATCCCATCTTGCGGACCGCGAGTTCCAGCGTCCGTTCGCCCGCGTCGTCGAGCGCGCATAGCTTCCGCAGTTCCTGCACCGGGATGTGCGCGTTTGAAAATCCCCGGGCCTGCTGGATGGCTCGCGTTTCGGCCACGCGGGCGCGCATGTCGGCCGAACTTTCGCCTACATTTTTCCCGCGCAGTTCCTGGTACGGCACTGCGGGCACTTCGATGTGCAGATCGATGCGGTCCAACAGCGGACCGCTGATCTTTCCCAGGTAGCGTTGAATGATACCGCCCGTGCAGCGGCACTCCCGGGCCGGATCACCGAAGAATCCACACGGGCAAGGGTTCATCGCGGCCACCAGCATGAAGCGGGCGGGGAACGTCAGCGTCATATTCGCCCGTGCGATGGTCACCGTGCCTTCCTCTAATGGCTGACGCAACTGCTCGAGCACGTTGCGCGGGAACTCCGGCAGCTCGTCCAAGAAAAGCACGCCGTTGTGCGCCAGGCTCGCCTCACCGGGACGCGGCGTGCCCGATCCGCCGCCGATCAGGCCCGCGTCCGACACCGAATGATGCGGCGCGCGGAACGGCCGGTCGGCCAGCAGCCCCACGCCCTTCGGCAGTGACCCGGCGACCGAGTGGACCTGCGTCGTCTCCAGCGCCTCGGCGAAAGAAAGCGGCGGCAGGATGCCCGAAATTCTCTTGGCGAGCATCGTTTTGCCCGACCCCGGCGGCCCCATCAGCAGCACATTATGATTGCCCGCCGCCGCCACCTCGATGGCTCGTTTGGCCGTCACCTGGCCGCGCACGTCGCGAAAATCGAGCGCGCCTTCGTGATGCGCCGCGGCCACCTGCGCCTCACCTAAATAGGGTTGAAACGACTCCGGACTGCGCACGAACGCGACCACCTCGGTCAAATGGCGCATGCCGAACACGCGCACACCCTCGGCCACCGAAGCCTCCGCCGCATTATCTGCCGGGACCAGCAGGTTCCGAATCCCTTGTTTGCGGGCACAGGCGGCGATCGACAGCGCTCCGCGCACCGGCCGGATCGCGCCGTCCAGCGATAGTTCGCCCACGAACAGATGCTCCTCCACCGGCCCGACCACGTTCATCGCGCCGAGGATTCCCAGCGCCATCGGCAGGTCGAACCCCGCGCCTTCTTTTCTCACGTTTGCCGGCGCTAAGTTGATGGTGACGCTCTTGTTGGGATAGCCGAAGCCTGAGTTCATCAGCGCGCTTTTGATCCGCTCCCGGCTTTCGCGCACGGCCGTATCCGGCATGCCGACGATGATGAAATCGCGGTTCATGCCGGGGTACATATCCACCTCGGCGTCGATCAGGTGCGCGTCAATGCCAAAGATCGCCGCCGAGCGGGTGCGGAACAGAGCCATCCATACCCCTAGTGCGTCCAGGGTCGGATTATTCGCCGCTGTTTTTCGGAAATCGTTGAAGCATCGACTGTGCCCGGGCCGGGTGGGTGGCGAACAGGCGGGACGGTCTCGTCCGTCACCGGCTGCCCGTCACTATTTTCGGTGTCTCATTCTTGGAGTGCACACCTCAATTCACCGATATGGAGCTTCTCGATTCGTCAGCGCCGAATCGCAATGCGCCCGATGGCAATCACACCAATCGCCAGCGCGCGATGGGCTGCTCTGCCTCTCTTGAAACCGCCTGGAACCCCTTTTCGTCTAAAATAGAACGAGGGTCTAACTTACATGGAAAGAGTGGCATGAACGGTAGAAGTGTAGTCTTTTTTATAGGGATTGTTTCCGCGCTCAGCGCGAGCGCGCAGGTGGTGATCGGCTTCGGAGCCGTCAGCGGAAAGGTGCGGGATTATACCGGCTCCGGCATCCCGGATACCACCATCATTCTGACGAACGACAAGACCGGGTTCAAGCGCACGTTGAACACCACGGACGACGGCGTTTTCTATGGCCCGGCAATCCCTCCCGCCGCCGGATACAACCTGAAAGTGACGCGCAAGGGCTTTCTCGACGAGGATTACAAGGACTTCGAGATCTCGGGCGGCCACACCTTGCGCTTCAAGGTTTCTCTGAAGCAGGACTCTTCCACTCCAGCGCAGGAGGCACAGGCGGCCTCCATCCAACTCGTGGACACCACGTTCGGTTTCGAGACTTCTTTTTCCCAGATCGAGGTTGAGTCGTTGCCGAGCCGCGACCGCGATCCCAACGAGCTGGCGCCGTTTGTTCTCAACGTGACGAAGCAGGCCGATCCCGGCCAGATTGCCGGGCATTCGCAGCCCAACACGAACGTCTATATGGTCGATGGCGTTCGGGCGGACAAGACGTTCTACTTCCAGCAAAGGCCCCTCGGCCCCGCCGTCACGCAGGAAGCCGTATCCCAAGTGCAGACCATCTCTGCGGGCGCTCCGGTTGAAGTCGGCGACTCCACCAGCGCGACCGTTTCGGTGATGACGCGCTCCGGCGGCTCCCAATTGCACGGCGTGCTATACGATTACTTCAATATCGGAGACTTCAACGCCCATAACCGCTTCGCACCCGGCTTCGACCCCGGCGGCTCGCGGCAGCAGTTCGGCGGCAACGCGGGCGGTCCCACGATTTTCAAGAGCCTGTTCTGGTTCGCCAGCGCCGAGGAACTGCACGTCACCTCGCACGAGCTGAATCTGACCTCGAATTCACTGCTGGCCAATCCTGCCGGCACCGCCATTCAGCCCTCCAACTGTTCCACCACCATCGCGACGTCCGCGCAGTGTTCCGCGGCGATCAGTTTTCTCAATTCGCAGCTGAATCGCGAGGTTGGCAGTTCGCTGCTTTCCTACGCGGGCGTCGTGCGGCTCGACTGGCGAGTGAACCAGAATAACCTGGTCACGTTCGAAGGCGAAGCCATGCATCGTCACGCGCCCAACGGCACGAATACAGAGACGGTCTCCAACAATGCCGATCTGCTGGGCGCCAACGGCACCTATAGCAACGATTCGCGCTTCGCCAAGGGCGGCTATATCACCAACTGGAGCGGCAACGTGCTCAACGAATTCCGCGCCGGCTGGTATCACGACCGTTTCTCCGATTACGCCAACCCCGCGCTGCTGCCTTCCACCGGCGCCCTGGGCATCGACATCGCCGGCACGGAGTTCGGCGGGAATCCGAACCTTCCCCTGGCCAACAGCGAAAACCGCTGGGAATTCGTCGACAACTGGACGTTTTCGGCCGGCAACCATACCGTGAAACTCGGCGGGGATTACAGCACGACGGAGGACTGGGATCGCCAGATCGTAAACAGCGCGGGCGATTATGTGTACCCGACGCTCACCGCGTTCGCGCAGGATTTCAGCAACAACACCTTGCTGCACAAGGGTTACACCGTCTTCAACCAGACGTTTGGCCAGCCGGTGGTGGATTTAAAAATCAAGAGGCTCGCCGCCTATGCGCAGGACACCTGGGCGCCGCTCCGCAAACTCACGCTGGTCGGCGGCATCCGCTGGGAGAAGACGTTCATCCCGCAGCCGCCGTATTACAACGCGCCATACTATCAGACCGGCGTCGTCGCTTCGCCGAACATCAATTTTGCGCCGCGCATCGGCCTGGCTTATCAGTTGGACAGCCGCACTGTGGTCCGCATGGGGCTGGCAGCCTTCTATCAACCCTATCCTGGCCAGCTTCTCGATGCATTTTATACGGGCAACGCGATCTATCAATTCCCGATCGCCGTGGAACCGTCCTTCAAGGGCGCGCCGACGTTTCATCAGATCATCGGCGGGCCGAAGAGCTTTCCATTGGGCTCGACCAACTTGAACTGGGCCATCGGCAAGTTGCGCACGCCGATCTCGGCGCAGGGAACGGTGGCCATCGAGCGTCAGCTGTCGCGCGATTGGACGGTCTCGCTGAACTACATGTATAACCGCGGCATCTCGCTGTGGGCAGCCACGGAACAGAATCTCCAGCCGCCGACGTTGACGGAAACCTACGCCATCGATAACGCCGCCGGCGCCGTCGTGAGCAATTACTCCACATCGTTATTCAACGTGAAATCGAACACCGCCGTTGCGCACGTCTATCAGGTTGGAAACTCCGGGCGTGCCACCTACAACGGGGCCTCGGTTTTGGTGAGAAAGCGGATGTCGCATGGCCTGACCGCGGAGGGCTCTTACACATGGTCCCGCGCGACCGACGATGTGAGCGGGCTGCCCGTCGTTGGCGGTTTTGTGCCCACCTCCGTGACTCCCGGCCAGTTCGTGCCCGATGAGGGCGTCTCCGCCTTCAATCAAACGAATCGCGGCCTGGTGCGCTGGGTCTGGAAACCGAAATTCTCCAATGACTCAGGAGCGGCCCGGTACCTGATCAACGGTTGGCAGATTTCCGGAACGGCGACCTTTGCGTCCGGCCTGCCTGAGACTCCCCTGGTGCTGGTGAATGGCCAGCAGTTCAGCGGCGTGACGATGCCGTTCACCACGGCGCTCAACGGCTCCGGCGGATGGGCCCGCGCGCCCTTCCTGCCCGTGGGCAGTTATCGCACCGACCGCCAGTACGCCATCGACGCTCGCATCACCCGCGATATTCCGATCACCGATCGCGTTAAGGGACAGCTGATGTTTGAGGCGTACAACGTCCTCAACAATCAGTTCAGCACCAGTGTGAACACCCTCGCGTATATCGCGACGTCGGGTACGCTGCATCCGATCGCCGGCGCAGGCCTGGGCAATGCGGCGGCGGGCTATCCATGGGGCGACAACGCGCGGCACCTGCAAGTAGCGATCCGCATTACGTTCTAGACTTATCTCTTTTTCTTTGCGCCCTTTGCGTCTTTGCGTGAAATTGTTTTTTCGCCTCTGAGCGTACCCTCAAGCCAGGAAACTTCCTGGCCAGGAAGCAAGTCGTATTAAGGTGGACCTGAGTCTCCGGCGGCCTTACCGCCCTTGCGGCGCCAGCTCGTAGCATGGCGCCGACGGAGGAATCTTGGGATCGATCCCGCAACAACACTGGGAAGCGGATAGCGCATATCGCCGTGCCCAGGCAGTTATCAGAGGGTGGAACATCAAAGCAGGGATAATCGCGCTTGGGAAAGCCCGGGACCCTCTCGCCGAGATGCCGCCCGATTCACTCGCGGCCGGGTACGGTCCCGCTTTCGGGGCGGGTCTCCGGCCGCGCACGACTTTCCCACAGCCGTAGTGTGCCCGGCCACTTCGCACGAATCGCCACCGGTCCATCCGCAATAATCCCTATCCACAGTAATCAGCGGCCGTGTCCGCCAGAATCTCGGCGAGTATCTCCACCGATTCCACGTCCACCCATTCGACGTCGGCATGCGCGCCCGCGCCTGTCGCCCCGAACACCACGGTCTCCACGCCCGCCGCCTGCAGCAGCGCCGCGTCCATCCACGGCGTGTCGCCGATATGCGGTGGCGCATGCCCCAGAACCCGCGACGCCGCCCGATCCACGGCCTTTACGATGCTCGCGTCCGCGGGCACCTCAAACGGATCGCGGACGAAAAAGACCTTTACCGTGGCGCGAAATTCCGGGTCCGCCGCGGCAAGCGTGTCCGCAATGCGCTGAATCTCGCCAACGGCCTGAGCTTCCTTCTCCCCCGGAATCGTACGCCGCTCGATCTGCACCGTCGATCGCGCCGCGTAGGTGCTCAATCCCGACCCTCCGTTCAGCATCGCTGCATGGAGCGACGGAGGACCCACAAGCGGATGCGCCGGCCGCGCGCGCAGTTCTTTTTCCAGCTTCGCCAGCTCATGCAGAAACGCGCCCATCTTCATGTTCGCGTCGATGCCCAGTTCGAACTTGCTGCCGTGCGCCGCGCGCCCGGCGACCTCCACCTCGATCCACAGATAGCCCTTATGCGCGAGACACGTGTTCAGAGCCGTCGGCTCGGTGACGATCGCGCCGTCCACTTTCACGCGTCCGATCAGATCGCGCGTGCCCAGGCTGCCGTACTCTTCGTCGGCCACCGCGGCCACCAACACATCGCCGCGCAGCCGGACTCCCTCATCGGCGAGCGCCTTCGCCGCCGCCATGCACGCGGCCAGACTGCCCTTCATATCGAACGAGCCGCGGCCGTACAGTTTCCCCTCGCGAATCGCGGCCGAAAACGGCTCTGCCATGCCCGCCACGTCCACCGTGTCGCAGTGTGCGTTCAACATCAGGCTGCGGCCGCCGCCGGTGCCCTTCAGCGTCCCCACGACGCTCATCCGCCCCGGCTCAGGCTCAAAGATCTCCGTCTTCAGGCCGAACGACTTCAGCGATGCCGCGATAAATCCAGCGATCTCGCTTTCTCCAGGCGCGCCCGGCGCGAGCGATGGATTCACGCTGTTGATCCGCACGAGGCCCGCCAGTGTCTCAAGAAGATAATCGCGATCGATCTTCATTGGACTTGAAAATCCTCGCGATGTTCCCACGTCTGGTTGCCGAGGTTGTCGCGCATGGTAATCACCATGGTGTACGTTCCCTTGGGAAGGTCGTTGTTCAGACCCAGGCTCAGCAGGCCCGGCACGTAATGCTGCGGGTAGAACGATTCCGCCGTCTCCTTGGCCGCCACCGGCTGGTTGAACATCGTCTGCCCGTTGGCGCGCAGGATTTTCAACCCGTACTCGACCTCGAAGCGGTTGTTTTCGCCGAACTTGTATCCCGTGATGTCGAACCGCACCCACAACGTATCACCCGCGTGATACGCCGGGTTCTTCATCGCCTCGGTATCGTTCTGGCTCCTCAGGAACCGCACGTCTCGGCCGGTCAGCGTTTCGCTCGGCTCGATTGAGTCGCCCTTCACTTTAAACTCGAGCTCCGCCTTGGCCTCGCCGCTTTCGTCCTTTACGGTGACTGTGGCGCGATATGTCCCGGCCGGAGCCAAAGGCGGAATCATGAAGCTGTCGGATGCGCGAGGCGTCCACTCCTTATCCTGCTCGAAGACCTTCGTCTCTACCAGGCCGGAGCGCTCCTTGTCGATGAGCACGCCCTTCGGATCTGCGGCGCGAACGGTCCATGCGAGCTTCACGCGGCTCTCCTCGTCGCCCGCCTCGTTCTCGGTCTTGATAACGCGGTAGCCGCGAATCCGGAAGCTCCAGAACACGGTCTCGCCCGGTAGAAATTCGTGGCTGGCGGCCAGTGCCGGGCCATCCTCGAACTGCCGCAGGGCAAACTTTTCGATCTCAAGTTTCTCCGCGGCAGAGGCGGCGAGCGGGAGCAGCAACAACGGAAGCAGCAGCTTCACTGCTTTATTGCTTACCCACCGTGGGAGGCTCCACCACCGGATCGGCGTCGATTTGCAGGGGAATCTGGACATACACAAAGTGCCCGCTGGCGGCGTCACCATCGGAAAGCCGCAGGCGATAGGTGCTCAAGGGCACATCGAACACCAACCGCCCCTGTAAGGTCTGCGCCGGGGGAATGGTCCGCAGCAGTCCGAACCAGTTGTCGACTCCTTCTCCACTCTCTACTTCCTTGTAGATCTTCCCGTCCGCGCTTTCCAGCTGAAGCATGGGCACCGAGACTTCGCTGCCGCCGCCGTTGGTGGCGGAAAGGGTGACCAGCAGAAAACGGTTCTGCGGGACCCGGATCTGAAACCCTTCGCCCAATTGACTTCGCCAGACTCTTTCGACGACATTGTAAGTTAGCGGACCGGTGGGGACTTTGTCCCCGATCTGATATTCAGTGCGGCTTGAGCCTGTGTTGCGGCATCCAAAAGTCAGCAGGGAACATGCTAAGGCCAGCACCAATGGAATCGACACTTGTTTTGTCATGATAACCACTCCACAATCTATCCGGTATCCGCGGCAAAGGCAAATTCCCGTTTATTTCCTTGCTCTTATTCTTGCATTTGCCGCTCCGGCATTCGCCTTTCAGTCCGAGCATCCGCTTAGCGGACGCCACATTGCGCCGGTAATGGGAGTGGGCGGAGCCGACTGGCTCGACCGTTCCGAGCGCGAGTCGGAGGAGAATCCGGACGCCGCTCTCGATGCGCTCGGTCTCAAGCCCGGCATGGTGGTCGGCGATGTCGGCGCGGGCACCGGCTATATGTCGCTGAAAATGGCGAAACGCGTCGGGCCTTCCGGCAAGGTGTACGCCGAGGACGTGCAGCCGGAAATGCTGCGCCGCCTGCGACACAACGCCTCTGATGCCAAGCTGGAGAACGTCCAAACGGTTCTCGGCTCTGAGGCGGATCCCAAGCTGCCCGCCAAGACGTTGGATCTCATCCTGCTGGTGGACGTCTATCACGAGTTCTCGCAACCCCAGAAAATGCTGCGTGGGATGCGCGAAGCCCTGAAGGACGACGGCCGGCTGGTGCTGCTCGAATACCGCAAGGAGGATCCCGCTATCCCCATCCGCCCCGAGCACAAGATGAGCGTCCAGGAAGTAAAACTGGAACTGGAGGCAGAGGGCTTCCGCCTGAATCAGGTGATCGAAACGCTGCCCCGCCAACACATTCTCATACTGACGAAAGCGAAGGTTCAGTAGTAGCGAAATCCTGAACCACCTGGTCTAGTCTGACCCAGTCTGTAAACTCGTGGTTCCGCGAAGTATCCGTCGATTTTCCGGCCGCGCGGGCGACGCGCTTCATCACGAATCGCAGGGCAAAGTTGTACTTGAGATACATTAACGCCCCCGCCACCGCCTCGACGCGCGACGGATGCCAGTCGCATTCGGCCAGGAAATCGCCGATCGTCCTTTTCACGTCAGCGTGCGCCTGCAGCCGTTTCTCGGACTGAGACAATGGGTCCTCCGCGCCGGCTTGCGACAGGCTGACCGAGACGAAGGCGGTCCGCATCCCTTCCAACTCCGGCAAGTGGCTCTTGATGAACGCCTTCATCTCCGGTTCATGCTTGCCCAGGTGAACCGAAGCGATGAGAAACGCCATGGAGAACTTCGACAGCGAAAACCCGTCGGGAATCCCGGCCGCGTCGACAATTTCCGTCGTGAGATGCCGGGATCGCAGAGTATCTGCAACATGCTCGGCAATACGGCAGGCTTGCCCCTGCCGGGTCGCGTACAACACAAGGATCGGTTTCATAAGAACAAACCCCCATTGTTTACACGAGCAATTCTAACGCCAGTCAGGAATTGGTGGGATGTCGCTTTTTGCCTCCCGGCTGGGTGAAACCGCGCTACTGCGGCTGCTTCACCACGCGCAGATATGGCTTCACCGTCTTCCATCCCTCTGGAAACTTCTTCTTGGCGTCCTCGTCGGACACGGCCGGAACGATGATCACGTCTTCGCCTGGATTCCAATTCACCGGCGTCGCCACCTGATGCTTGGCCGTCAACTGGATAGAATCCAGCACGCGCAGCACTTCGTTGAAGTTTCGTCCAGTGCTCATCGGATAGACCAGCATCAGCTTGATCTTCTTGTCCGGGCCGATGACGAATACCGTGCGCACCGTGGCGTTGTTCGCCGCCGTGCGTCCTTCCGATGTGTCTCCCGCGTCGGCAGGCAGCATGTCGTACAACTTGGCGACCTTCAGTTCCGGATCGCCGATCATCGGATAATTCACCGCATGCCCCTGCGTCTCCTGAATATCGACCGCCCACTTGGAGTGGTTGTCGACTTTATCCACGCTCAGCCCGATGATCTTGCAGTTCCGCTTGGCGAACTCGCCGGCGAGGCCTGCCATGTAGCCCAGCTCAGTGGTGCAAACCGGCGTGAAATCCTTCGGATGGGAAAACAGCACTGCCCATCCGTCGCCGATCCACTCGTGAAAGATGATCGTTCCCTGCGTTGTGTCGGCGGTAAAGTCCGGCGCCGTATCGTTGATGCGAAGTGACATGATGTTTGGTCCTTGAAAGTTGGTCTTCTGAAGATTATCCCACTGTTCCGCCGGCGGTCGCTTCGGCAGTTCAGCCCCCTTTCTTCCCAATCGACCCGTGATCGCGCGCTATCCTAGCCACTATGCGTCTTCCTGTCCTCAGTCTGCTGCTGGCGGCTTCATTTGCCGGGGCGATTCCGAAAACGGTCCACTTTCAGAGCGAGGACCACAAGACAAAACTGGTGGCCTATGTGTTCGAGCCAGCCAGCCCTGGACCTCATGCCGCCATCGTGCTGCTGCACGGGCGGGCGGGTCCATATTCGTCGGCCGCGCATGGAACCTTCACTGCCGCCACCCTGTCCCGGCGCCACAAGCAGTGGGGTGAATTTTGGGCGCAGCGCGGCTACGTGGCGATTCTCGTCGACAGCTTCGGCCCGCGCGGCTATCCCTCCGGATTCCCTCAAGGCAGTTATGAGAACCGTCCGCCGGAGGTCAGCGAACAGACCGTCCGCCCGCTGGACGCCTACGCCGCGCTGCGCTATCTCCGCAAGCGGCCCGATGTGATCAAGGACCGGATCGGCGTCCAGGGGTGGTCCAACGGTGGTATGACCGTTCTGGTGACAATGAGGGACAACGCGCCGGGCATCGATCAGCCCACGCCCGAAACCGGATTCCGCGCCGCGCTCGCCGAATATCCCGGCTGTGGCATGGATGCTGTCAAGGGCAAGTACCATTCGTACGCGCCCATTTTGCTGATGATCGGCTCCGCGGACAAGGAGGTATCGCCAACCGTCTGCGAATCGTTCGCCGACCGCGCTCGCGCCGCCGGCAGCAAGCTCCAGGAAATCGTCTACGACGGCGCCGAGCACAACTTCGACGATCCGGAACGGTCCAAGCAGGACAAGCCGGCCAATCACAAGGCCACCCTCGACGCCATGCGCCGCGCCGAAGCCTTTTTTGCGGCGAACCTGTTGAAATAAGTTCGTACCGGGTCGCGGGCTCGAGTCTTTCAGAACTTGAACTTCACTGCGAGCTGCACCAGGCGCGGGGCGGCCGCGCTCACTACCCGCCCGAAATTTGCGTCGTTCACTTTGCCGTCCACAGAGACCGGCCCATAGAACTGGGCGTGGTTGAATACGTTGAACGCCTCGACGCGGAGATCCAGGGATCGCGATTCGCTCAGTTTGATCGTCTTGCTCACCTGCACGTCGAAATTCGCGATTCCAGGGCCGTAAAAGAAGCGGCGCGCCGAGTTGCCCAATTGTCCAAGCGTCTCCGGCGCGAACAGAGCCGTGTTGAACGCGGTCTGCCCGCCGCGTGGATCGGTATTGATCCGCAAGGGCCCCGGAGATACCTGCGGCGTGTCCAGCAACTGGTTGTTAACCCCGTTGCCGAACGTCCCCAGCAGGGACCGGTCGGAATCGTCGTAGAGCGTCACGGGGAAGCCGGTGCTGAATCGCGTGGTGCCTGAAACGCTGAATCCTCTCTTGAAGTTGTAAATGTAAGTCGCTACGAAATCCTGTTTCAGATCGAAGGAGGAGATCACGCGCGTGGCGCGTTCGTTGAATGGATTGATCTGCTCGCCCAGATTCGAGGCATCGTCGATGGACTTCGAATAGGTGTAGGCAAACAACGCCGTCGCCCGGTTGCCCAGCGCCAGCCGGAAATTGGCCTCCAGCGCATTGTAGTTCGAATTGCCGATCGACTTCTGTGCCGTGACCGACCCATAGTCCGCTCCGAGGCCTTCCCGCGTGTGGTAGGAATCCTCGCCGAAAGGCCCGCAGCCCGGCTGAGCCAGGCATGCCTGCGGATTGCCAGGATTTGCCGGAACCAGCACCACGAGGTGATGTCCCTGATTTCCCGCGTAGCTAAGTGTCAGCCGCGCGCTCGAGAAGAACTGGCGCTCGATAGAGAACATGTAACTCTCCGTGTAGGGCACGGAGTTGCGGTAGTAGAAATACGGATCGCCGCCCACCGGCAGGACCGACGCCCAGTTGAACCCTGTGTATGGATTCGACTGGGAGACGCCATGCGGGGGGAAAGCAAAGGGATACGGATTTGTGTTCTGCGTGCCGCTGGCGGCGGTGGTGAAGGGCGTCGCGAACAACGGCGGCGCCGGGCTCAAGTATGTCAGTCCGAACGGAGGCACGCCGTACATGATGCCCGCGTTCAATCCCGGATACGCGGTGTAAAACATGCCGTAGCTGGCGCGAATGCTGAGGTTTTCCTTCGGCGAATACGCCGCGCCGATGCGCGGACCGAAGTTGTGGTCCTTGGCGGGCGAAATGGTGGACGGGATTCCCGGGTCTCCGGCGACGACGAGGCCCGGCGGGGCATCGGGGTACAGCACCGACTGTCTGCCGGGAACGATGGTTCCGAGCGAATTGTACTTTTCCGACCAGGGCTTGATCAGGTCCCACCGCAGGCCGGCGTTCAGCGTCAGATTCTTACGGATCCGCCAGCTATCCTCAGCAAAGACGCCGGCATAGTGATTGCGAAGATAGAAATGCTGGCCGGTGGTCTGCTGGAAACTGCTCGGCACGCCGATGAGGAAATCCGCAAAGGCCGAGCCGGTTTCGGTGCCGCTGAAGTTGAACGTCCCGTTGAAGGTCGCGTTCGGATTCTCATTCACCTGGTCAATGTGAAACTGTGCGCCGATCTTGAGGGTGTGTGCGCCCTTCACCAACGACACGGCATCGCTGAGGTACAGTGTGTTGTTCCACTGTTCGAGGTTGGAAATCGGCACGCCCATCGTCAGCGACGGAAACGTGATGTTCTCCACGCCCTCGAATTGCGGGGCCTGCACCACGATTCCCTGCGTGCCCGCGCCCGTGGTGAATCCCTGCGAGGCCAGCGTCACGCCCAAGCCTCCGCGCGGCTGGCCGATGTTGTTCGCATTGCGGAGGAATCCCGCGTGAAACTCGTTCACCGTGGCCGCGCCGATCACCTTGGTATCGCCGACTGTAAACATCTGCGCCTGGCCGATGGTGAGCGCGTTAAAGCCGGGGACGCTTGCTCCTCCCTGCGCGCCCGGATACGGATTATCGAGCCGGTAATTGTCGATGAAGTAGTAGCCCGAAATCTGGCCAAACCGGGTGTTCGCATCGATGCGGGCGGAGCCCTTGTCGTCCCGCACCGTCTGAGGGAAGGCCGAGGTCGAGAACAGATTTGTACCGCTGTTGGCTTGGGGAATATACTTCAGCAGATTCACCGCCGGCGCCGACCAGGCATTTTGGGGGATGAGCGCGTTGGGAAACACGCAACTCCCTGCTGCTGTGCAGCCCGGCATGTAATACGGTTCTCCGGGCACCACACCATAGCCGAGTTTTTGCGTCAACAAATCCGCCAGATACGGCCCGCTGACCTTACCGGCAAGCGTGCTGGCCGCGTCACTGAAGTTGCCCGTGCGCTCGGCGGCGGAGAGCACCGTAGTCACCGGCGACGTGATCCCTTCAGCGGTGTTGGTGCCTTGAAAATCGGTGAAGAAAAACACGCTCTGCTTGCGGATGGGGCCGCCGAGGCTCCCGCCGTATTGATTCTGCCGGAACGCGCCGCGAGATGCGTCGAAAAAGTTCTTGGCGTCCAAATCGGTGTTGCGCAGAAACTCAAACGCGTTGCCGTGGAACGCTCCGCTGCCGGTCTTGGTTATGACGTTGATCATTCCGCCGTTGTAGTTGCCATATTCGGGATCGAAATTCGTGGTCAATACGCGGAATTCCTCAATGGAGTCCAGGTTCGGAATCACCGAGGTGCCGCCGTTCATGTGCTCCTGCACGTCCACCCCATTCACCATGAACCCGTTGGCCGATTCCCTCTGCCCGGCGATCGAGACATTGCCAGGATTCAGATCGCCCGAAGGATTGATGGTTCCCGTAACGCCCGCCATGATCACGGAGGTCTGCGTCAGCGTGCTGATGGGGATTACGCCGGGCTGAATGGCGAGAAGATCCGTATAGGCGCGGCCGTTCAGCGGGATCGAAGCGATCTGCGCTTCGGAAACCACTTCGCCCAGATGCGTGGCAGTAGTGTCCACCTGCGTATCGAGCTTGGTGTTGCTCTCGCTCACAGTCACGATCTCGGATTTTTCGGCGATTTCGAGGGTAGCATCGACGCGCAGCGCCGAATCGGCGTCCACGGCCAGATTAGCCCGATTCTGGGTCTTGAACCCATCGGCTGCTATAGAAATCTCATAGCGCCCCACCGCCAGTGCAGGGAAGGAATAGAATCCTTGCCCGTCGGAAGTCCTTTTAAATTCAGTCCCTAACGCCGAATTGACGAGTGTGATGCGCGCCCCCGGGATCACTGCAGCGCTGGAATCGCGAACCGTTCCGGAGATACTTCCTCCCGCGACCGCCCCCATCCCATTAGGAGCAAAGAACCCAACCGCAAGAAACGCCATCAAAATAAGACTGTTTTGGTCTAGTATACAAGCGTGCCTCATCTAGAAAAATCCTATCGCAGTGTAGAGCAAGTTGTCGACCAAATTCCAACCAGCGGTAGATTAACTGTCCGTCGGTTCCGGGCGACCCGCCGGAGCTTCGGAAGTGCGCCATTTCACCCAGCTCGGCTGAGGATCTCCTGGACTTCCTGATCGGAGACCTGACGGAAATCCTCGTACCATTCGCCGACGGCGGCGAAGGGCTCCGGAATGGCTAGGCAGACGCACTCGTCCGCCTCTTTCTCCAGCCGGTGGCACGCCTGCCTGGAACCCACTGGAACTGCCACAATGAGAGCCTCCGGATGGAGTGTGCGGACGCAGCGGGCTGCCGAGACCATCGTCGATCCCGTGGCTAGGCCGTCATCCACCAGGACCACGGTTCGCCCATGCAGGTTCAGCGCGGGCTGCCCGCCGCGGAACAGCTGCTCCCGGCGGCGCATTTCCTGGGTTTCGGCCTCCACCACGGCTTCCACCTGGCTCGAGGGGATTCCGTAGGCACGGATCACGTCGCGATCCAGCACGCGCGTGCCACCGGCGATTGCGCCCATGGCTAATTCCGGCTGCCACGGAACCCCTAGCTTCCGCACAACCACTACATCCAACGGCGCGTTGAGTGCTTTGGCGACTTCCAAGCCCACAGGAACCCCTCCACGGGGCAGCGCCAAGACAACTACATTTTCCAGTTTCCTGGACGCAAGCTCAGCACCCAGCAAGCGTCCCGCCTGTTTTCGGTTGACAAACGGCAGATCGGCCATAGCGACCTCCCGCATGCTCAATAGCAATTGAGCTACCGTCGCGGCCTGCCGAAGGGGCGGTCAAACAGCCGGTCGCCGCCCCCTAAGCGGTTTTCTTACTTCTGCTGCCCAGGCAGACGAATCAACGCTCCCCCGGCTGGCGCCCTCCGCATCACCGCTTTGCGCCACTCTTCTGGAACAGTTTTCATTCCTGTGACTTCCTGGAACGAAGGTGAGACCCGCACCTCGCCGATATCGCTAAACGCGGGCCTTGCCAGAAAAGAATGCATCTCGCCGTTAATCACGCCGTAGCCCACGATCTCCCCCAAATCGTTGAGCGAGCATGAACTCATTAAATACCACCCCGAGTTAGCCGGAATCAGGGTATTGAGATCCATCATCATCTTGTTCTTGTACACCCAGGCATGCGGCGTAAAGGTCGCATCCAGTGCGAGGCCCACGATTTCGCCCGAGTTGTTCACCGTGTTGCAGCAGGTCGCCGTCGTCAAAACGGCGCCTGGCATCAGCGCGCCCAGATCCTGCATGCCCGTGCCCTTGGTCCACATAAAGGCGTGAATGGAGCCATCGATCGGAGAGAACGCTCCCCCCACCACTTCGCCCCGGTCGTTGATGCTGGAAGCGACGCCAAAAGCGCCAGGCGCGCCCAAGTTTCCGAGATCCGTCGGCTTGCCGTTGCTGTCCCACAAGACGGCGTGCGGCGCGCCCGGGTTGGTCGGAGGCAGCGACGTATTCGCACAAACGCCGGACCCTCCGATCACCTGACCGCTGTTGTTAATCCCGAAAGCAAAGCTCACGGTATCCCCGGGCAGAGGAGAAAGCGCCTTGATCTTTCCATCCGCGCCCCACACGACAGCCTCAAATCGGGATACCTGAAAAGGTGTCGCTGTCGAGCAGGTTGCGTCGGCCACTCCGTTCTCCGCAAAACCAGCTACCTGGCCTCCATTGTTCAACCAGTACGCCTGCGCGTTGTTGCCACCCGGCAGCGTGGGCAGAGCCTTGAGCGACCCAAATCTCCAGATCGCCGCCAGGCACTGCTTATGTGTGCCGAAGCCGCAAAAATCTTCCCCGTTCGCATCGGCTTTGGCAGTCTCGGAAATCAGCGCCGACTCTCCCAGCGCATTCGGTCCGCCCGCCTCGCTGCTTGGCCCGCCGAGCGTTCCCAGGTTGATCAGCGGCCCAATGCCAAACCAGAAGAAACCCGTCTGGGCCAAGCCGGTCTGGGTTGCCGTCGCCGACCCTCCCGTCACCCAGCCTGCATTGTTGATCCCATAAGCCGAGCTGAACGCCCCGCCCAGCGTGCCCATGTCTTTAATGCTGTACCGCGGTTTCGGCTGCTGGGCCGTCGAAGATTGCGCCATCGCCAGAGCGGCGCACCAACCGCTCGCGGCAAGCCATCTTGTCATCGATTTCATAAATGTCCTCCTGTTGAATCTGACTACGCAGAGCTGGACTATACAGGCCATCGGCTCTACAGTCTATGCCGCCGCGGTCATTTCCCAATCACAAGATGCATCACAAGCCAAGCCGTTGGAGCCCGGGGGCTTGTCTGATCACATCACCGCGGTTATAGTAGGATGAACTCTCGTCCGACAATCGGTGGTTGGCATGGCGACTCAGCCTCAATCCAAGGCGCGGTTAGCTTTCGGTCCATTTGAAGTGAACGCCGCGTCCGGCGAACTTTTCAAGTATGGCGCTCGAGTCCGGCTGCCCGGCCAGTCCTTCCAGATTCTGCTTGCCTTGCTCGAGCAGCCCGGCGAACTGGTGACACGCGAGCTGCTGCTTACGAAGATCTGGAGCGATGGCACGTTCGTCGATTTCGATCACAGCCTCAACGCCGCCATCAACCGCCTTCGACGCTCTCTGAGTGATTCCGCCGAAAAGCCGCGTTACATCGAGACCGTTCCCGGCCGCGGCTACCGTTTCATCGGGACCCTGGAACCGCCTCCCGCCGCCGCGCTTCCCGCCAATATTCCGGAAAGCCTGCCCGCGAAGCACCCGCGTACTTGGTGGCCGCTTGCTTCCGCCGTCTTCTGCCTGATGGCCCTTGCCCTTGCTGCCTGGTGGCGATTCCACGATCCTCCCGCGACGCTCACTCCTGGAAGGCTCACCCGCCTGACCGCCGACGCCGGGCTCTCGAATGCTTCGGTTCTGTCGCCTGACGGTAAGATGGTCGCGTATTCCTCCGACCGAGGCCCGGAGGGCGCGCGCGATCTCTACGTGAAGCAGGTCGCCGGAGGCCAGCCGATCCGCCTCACTTTTGATGGCGCAGGAAATACGACGCCGGATTTTTCCCCGGAAGGCGACAGAATCGTGTTCCGTTCCACTCGCGACGGCGGAGGCATCTACGAAATGCCTGCTCTCGGAGGCGAGGCGCGATTGCTGGTAAAGGACGGATGGAACCCCAGGTATTCGCCCGATGGCGCTTACGTCGCCTACTGGGTGGGCGGCGAAGGTGTCGCGCTTGCCGTTCCTGGGAATGGCTCGGTCTGGGTGGTCCCGGTGACCGGAGGCCAGCCTCGGCCACTTGCCCCCAATCTGACGAACGCCCGCTATCCTATCTGGTCTCCGGACGGCAAGCATCTTCTCGTCATTGGGTACAGTTCCCAAAAGCCCTATGAAAGCGCCTTCGTGGACTGGTGGCTGGTCCCAACCGATGGTGGAAACGGGCTCCGAACCGGAGCATACGACGCGTTGATCCGCGCCAAGCTACAGGCTAGCGATCGAGCGATCACGCAGTCCAACTCGATCCCGAACCCCAATCTTCCCAGGCCATGCTGTTGGGTGGCGGCCACCAATACCATCCTCTTCTCCGCCGTCGCCGAAAACGGCGATTCCCGAGATCTGTGGGAGGGCACTATCTCGCCCACCACTGGACAAGTGAGCGGCACCTTCCGGAGATTGACCGCCTCCGCGGGGAACGAAGTGGCCCCGAGCTGTCCGGCGGCAGGTGCACTCACTTTCACGACCGTCGAAAATAGAAGAGCTGTCTGGTCCTTCGCGGCCGACCCGGGCCGTGGCGTGCCGACGGCGCCGGAGCGGGTCACCGAAGGGTCGGCAATGCACGAACACGCTTCCCTTTCGGCCGACGGGCGCTTCGTCGCCTTTGCTGCCGCGCAGCCGACAAGGCTCAACATCTGGCTCCGCGAACTGGAGACGGGCCAAGAGTCGCAGGTCACCGCCTCCCAGTTTGTGCAACGCTTCCCCGTGCTAAATGCCTCCGGCAGCAAAGTTGCCTTTTCGAGCTACGAAAACGGCAAGAGATTGATCTATGTTTCCAGCCCCGGCGGAATCCCGGAAAAAATGTGTGAAGCTTGCCTGCGGGCCACGGACTGGTCGCGAGACGATCAGTCGCTCTTGATCTTCGCAGGGAGTCCCTATCAGGTAAGCCTCCTCGACATCGCCACCCGGCGGCAGACCACGATATTGAAGCACGACAAGTACAACCTCCTATTCGCCCGTTTCTCGCCCGACAATCGCTGGGTCAGTTTCACGGTAAGAATCGATACCAATCGTTCGTGGATTGCCATTGCCCCGATCGACAGGCAGAAACCAGTTCCCGAAAGCTCCTGGATCAGGATCGCGGAAGGAGCGGCCGAAGACTGGGCCAACTGGTCCGCCGATGGAAAAGCCCTCTATTTCACCTCTGCCCGGGACGGACATTTTTGCCTGTGGGCGCAGCGGATCGATGCAGCTTCTCACCGCCCTCTGGGGGACGCGTTCGCCATCCAGCACTTTCACGGCCGCGTATCCTACCAGCAGGGGGGCTGGTCGGCTGCCCGTGGGCGAATCGCGATCGTGCTCGTCGAAGATACAGGCAACATTTGGATGATGTCACGCTCCAACGCACGCTGAGGCGGCGCGGCGACACGCTTTGTCCGCGCAAATCGATTAGACTGGCCTTTTGCCCACTGCCATCAGCCTCGGAAACGTCTCGAAATCTTTCAGCGGATACATGGCCGTGGACGGCATTTCGATTTCCATCGACCCGGGGAAATTCGTGGCTGTGGTCGGGCCAAGCGGATGCGGAAAATCAACTCTGTTGAATCTCGCCGCCGGACTGATTGCGCCCAGCAGTGGATCGGTCACGGTGTTCGGCTCGCCTCTGAAGGGACTGAATGGCCGCGCGGCGTACATGTTTCAGCAGGATGCGTTGCTGCCCTGGAAGACCGTGCTCGAAAACGTCGGGCTGGGGCTGCATTTTCGCGGGACGTTCACCGCGGCCAAAGCGATGGAGTGGGTAGAGCGCGTCGGCCTGGGCGCATTCGCCGACAAATTCCCGGCGCAGTTGAGCGGAGGCATGCGCAAGCGCGCGGCGATGGCGCAGTGTTGGATCGTTGACCCCGACATTCTGTTGATGGACGAGCCGTTCAGCGCCCTCGACATCCATACCCGCATGCGCATGGAGGCGGAACTGCTCGATTTGTGGACCGGGTCGCCAAAGACGGTGCTGTTCGTCACGCACGATCTGGAAGAAGCGATTTCGCTGGCCGACGAAGTGGTGGTGCTCTCGGCAGGCCCGGCCAGCCGCATCGTCGCGTGGCACGCGGTGGATCTGGAGCGGCCTCGCAATTTGATGGATATTCGTACCGATCCGCATTTTTCCGAACTCTACCGCCAGATTTGGGTGCAGTTGAAGCAGGAAGTGCTAACGTCCTATGCGCGCTAAACTCCTGCTCGGTCAAATCGCGATCGCGGCGGCGATTCTCGCGGCCTGGCAGGGACTGGTGAGCGCGGGGAAGCTAGACAAATTTTTCTTCAGCCGCCCGACAGATATCGCCGCGCGCATCGTTACGTGGCTTCAGACCGGCTCAATTTGGCCGCACCTGTTCGTCACCTTGGAGGAAGCTGCGCTGGCCTTCGCGCTGGGCGCTGGCTCAGGCATTGTGTGCGGATTCGCCTTGGCGCGGTCGCCGAGGCTGGGAGCTTTGGCTGACCCGTTCATCCGCGTATTAAACGCTCTGCCGCGCGTGGTTCTCGCCCCGATTTTTCTGCTCTGGTTCGGGTTGGGCATCTGGTCAAAGGTGGCCCTGGGTGTAACGGTGGTGTTCTTTATCGTGTTTTTCAATACGCATCAGGGCGTGCGCGACGTGGATAAATCGGTGGTGAACAACGCGCGCATGCTCGGCGCATCGGAATGGCAGTTGACGCGCCACGTGTTGATCCCAAGCGCGCTTACGTGGGTGTTTTCGAGCCTTCACATCAGCATCGGCTTTGCGGTGATCGCGGTGGTGGTGGGAGAATACCTGGGCGCGTCGAAGGGCGTGGGCTACCTGATCTCGCAGGCCGAGGGAGTTTTCGACACGACGGGAGTCTTCGCAGGTATGGCGGTCTTGAGCGCGTCCGTGCTTCTCGTCGGCTGGGGAGTGAACCGGCTGGAGCGCTGGCTGCTGCGGTGGAAATCGTGAAACGCATTCTCCTGTTGGCGGCGCTGCTTGCTGCGTGCAATCGGCGGCCAGGCACGGTGCGGCTCGTCTTGCAGCCTCCTTCGACTAACAACTACCCCAGTTATTTCGCGTCGTGGCTCGGGTTCTATAAAGAGGAAGGCGTTGACGTGGCGATTTCGCAAATCGCCGGAGCGTCTAAGGTGCTGGAGGCGGTAGTGGGAGGCAGCGCGGACGTCGGCGGAGGCGTATACGAACAAACGCTGCAAATGAAGGCCGAAGGCAAATCGGTCGTGGCGTTCCTGTCGCTGCTGAAGTCGCCGAATTTCGCGATCCTTGGGGCTCCGGGGATCCGGAAGCTGGCCGATTTGCGGGGGAAGACGGTAGGGGTCAGCTCGGTCGGCTCGCCGTCGCAGACTTACCTGATATACCTTCTTCAGAAGAACGGCGTGAAAGCGGCGGAGGTGAGCACGGCAACGATCGGCATGGGCGCTACGGCGATGGCGGCGCTCGAGCACGGCCAGGTCGATGCGGCGGTGCTGTTCGGCAGCGCGATCACGGCGTATCTTTCACGGCATCCGGATGCGGCGATTCTGGCGGACACGCGCACACCTGACGGCCTTTTCGCCGCGTTTCAGGTGAGGGATTATCCGGCGTCATGTCTGCTTGCGCGGCGCGAATGGCTGGACGCGCATCCGGAGGAGACGAAGAAGATGGCTCGGGCGGTACTGCGGGCCCTGGCGTGGATCCGCGAGCACCCGGCGGAGGAGATTTTGGCCCACGTGCCGTCGGCGGGGGATCGCGCGGCGGAGTTGGAGGCGATCCGGCTGGCGCAGCCGATGTATTCCGCCGACGGGATCATCAAGAAGGAGAGCGCCGACGCAGTGCGCGTGATTCTCGGGCTGAAGGTCGACGTAGCTGGCTCATATCTCGCACCATGACGTTTCAGAATCCCCTCGCTGAGGGTAAACATCCATCGGTAGGCATCAGCACATCAAGAGTGATATGCTTTGATGTATGAGGACCACGTTGACGCTTGATGACGACGTAGCCATTCTACTGGAGCGGGTCAGGAAACAGAACAACGCAACCCTGAAAGACGTTGTCAACACGGCGCTACGGGGAGGCTTAGCGGCGATGTCGAAGCCCGCCCAGGCGCGGACCGCATTCCGAACCAGAACCTTTCGCACGGGCAAATGCCTTGTTCCCAGCATTGAGAGCATTGCCGACGCCCTTTCAATCGCTGAGGGCGAAAGCTACCGGTGATACTGGTTGATGCGAATATCCTGCTCTACGCGACAACGGAGTGCGCGGAAGCAGAACGGGCGCAGCGTTGGCTCGACAGCAAGTTGAATGGCGACGGGCGAGTCGGCCTCCCATGGGCGAGCCTTCTGGCCTTCCTGCGCCTCATTACGAACTCGCGTATTTATCCAAGCCCGGTTTCTCTTCTCGACGCATGGGCTCAGGTGGAGGACTGGCTTGAATCTCCAAACGTATGGATCCCCTCTCCGACCGAGCGGCATGCTTCGATTCTTCGCCGGATGCTCGAGGCCGCCGGCGGCGGCCGGAACCTTGTCCCTGACGCGGATCTTGCCGCGCTGGCGATCGAACACGGCTTGCTCGTTTGTTCAACCGACCGGGATTTTTCTCGTTTCCCCGGCGTGCGGTGGGAGAATCCGCTCGCGCGGGACCTGGCCGAATAGGTTTCGCAAGCCTCGCGGTGAGCTAGCGTGGGCCGTGAAGAACCTGGGAAGCAGTTGTCGCACCTCCGCCGCCGAATCGAGCAGTCCTATAGCCAGATCGGTGATGCTTTGGGCGGGAAGGGTGTGAAGTTCTAAAGTTTTCCACAGTTTTCTCAATTTTTGTCAAGAACTATTTCCGTTTCAGAAACAGGCACTTGCGTTTCTGGCCGGCGTGTAGTAATCTCACAATTAGTGAATCTATGCATAGATTCACTAACTTCTAGCTTTCGATCCCATCCCTCCTCGTTCATTTTAGAGTTGTGTTTCTTTTTTAAAATGAGTGAGCCGACCCAAGACCGCGTTAATTTTGACTACATCAAAAGCAATTTGTTTCGCACTGCTAGGGCGGACGGTTTGGTCTGTGGCGTGAACGGACACGCCGATATCGTATTGAATTTTTTTAGCGAGCGAACCGCGATTCCAAAAAGATCTTCCCATCGGCTAGTCGGCGGTCGCTTAGGTGATGAGATCCCGGAGGATCGGGTATCTCGTGACGCCGTCGTGCGAGAAGTAGAAATCTCCCTTTCCATGAACTTGGCGGTTGCAAAGGCCACCATCAAAACACTGGAGACCCAGATTAAGAACATGGAAGCTCAAATGAAAACTATCAACGAGGAGAGACGCCCATGAGTGTTGTCGCCCTCCAGTATCTTGGTTCAGTTGGAGATGATCCCGTCGAGCCGAATTTCTTGATTTCCCATGCGCCATTCTATGGCTTTCGCCGGAGATATGTAGTTGGTTCGCATGGATGCGAGGAGTGCGTGCTGGTTGTTCCCCCTCAGGCTCACGGACTGAACTTGGCGCAGGGTGCCCTTGACGCCATGAGCGGCCTGGACGCGGATTGGGAAACCTTGGGTTCTGAACCGCCGAATGCCCGATCCAGGGATCTCGCGCTAGGCGTCCTTGATCGCTCATTTCTCATGGGGCGCGTCAGGCCTACCTACACGACCGCTTCTGCGGAGGGCGGTGTGGGAATTATCTACCGATCTCAAGACAAATACGCGGCTATTGAATGCCTCAACTCTGGCGAAATGTGGTTGTTGTGGTATGACCAGCAAGGAAACCCACTTTCGCGTGAGATCGACGCTAACGCAGTTGCCATTGAGGCCGCGCTAGATCAGGTTTCGGCCCTCCACGCCGATGCCTGATCGTCCAGACGAAATGAGACGGAATGGGCGACCGCTCGTTCCGGATTTCGATGCCCTTGAGTGGTTTTACTACCGCGTAGACCCAGCCTTCGTCCAAGAGGGAAGATTTCTTGATCCTATTAGCGTGAAGTGCACGTGTCCCGCTGTCTCTTCGAATAGACAAAGACTGAGTCAGCCCTGGTACGTGCTCTATCCAAGGACGCGCTTCGGAACATGGGCCGTCTTTAAATTTCAGCGGGAGCGCCTCCCGCAGAGTGTCCAAGCAGACGTACCAGGAGCCACAGTCTTTACGCTCGTGACCGAACACGATCCCCGTGAGGATAACTACGGACATTGTGAAACTCGTCTTTATCGTGGCACGGAGAAAGTAGTGGAGGCTCAGGTCAACAAACAAGCCAAAAACAGCTTTAGGCTCTCCTTCGCTCGTGCTTTAGAGTTTGAAAGGGCCCCTGGCTTGCCGTTCCCACCGACGATGTGAAGCGCGGCTCCGTTAAGTTACCTTAATCTTTATACGGACCCACTACCCCCGCTACTGTGCATTTGACAAGCTGACCGCCGATTCGCTATTCTCATAGAGGTTCGCGAGTTCTAATCTTCTGCTCCTGTGCTACCACCTTCCTGTTGGGAGGTCCGGCTGGGGGCCGGTCCCGCTGCTTTGGCGGCTTCTACGCCGTCCGGGTATGGACTAGTCCGAAGTTACTACCCTCGCAGGTTTTTGGATGCGGTGAGTTTTCCGTCATCCGGGTGGATTCAACCAAATATTTGGAGAGTGAAGTTTCGTGCCGACGTTCAACCAGCTCGTGCGTAAGGGTCGCCGACCCACGCGCTATAAGACGGCAAGTCCCGCGCTGCAGGCTTGCCCGCAGAGGCGCGGGGTTTGCACGCGTGTCTACACGACAACGCCCAAGAAGCCGAATTCGGCGCTGCGAAAAGTGGCGCGCGTGAGGCTCACCAACGGAATCGAAGTGACGACCTATATTCCGGGCGTGGGACACAATCTGCAGGAGCACTCGATTGTGTTGATCCGCGGAGGCCGTGTGAAGGATCTTCCCGGCGTGCGCTATCACGTGGTGCGCGGAACGCTCGATACGGCAGGCGTCAGCGGACGCCAGCAGAGCCGGTCGAAGTACGGAGCGAAGCGGCCCAAGGCAGCCGCGAAATAAGGACGATATCGTATGCCACGCAGACGCAGACCTGAAGCCCGCGAGATTGTGCCGGATCCGGTGTACAACTCGACGCTGGCCGAGAAATTCGTGAATTCGATGATGTGGGATGGCAAGAAGGCCGTCTCGCAGAAGATTTTTTATGGCGCAATGGACAAGATCCGGGAGCGCTCCGGCGACGACCCGTTGAAGCTGTTCAAGAAGGCGGTCGAGAACTGCAAGCCGCTTCTCGAAGTGAAGACGCGCCGCGTGGGCGGAGCCAACTATCAGGTGCCGGTCGAGGTTCCGAACAACCGCCGGACATCGCTGGCCATCCGCTGGATTCTGATCAACGCGCGCACCCGCCCGGAAAAGGGCATGCCGGAGAAGCTGGCCAATGAATTGAGCGACGCGGCCAATCTTCGCGGCGGCGCGATTAAGAAAAAGGACGACGTACACCGCATGGCGGAGGCGAACAAGGCCTTCGCGCATTATCGCTGGTAACTTTTCATAACGTTTATGGCTCGTACTGTACCACTCCAGAAAATGCGCAATATCGGCATCATGGCGCACATTGATGCCGGTAAAACCACAACTACGGAACGAATTCTCTATTACACCGGCCGTACCTATAAGATCGGCGAAGTGCATGAGGGCACGGCGGTGATGGACTGGATGGAGCAGGAACAGGAGCGAGGCATCACGATCACCTCGGCCGCGACCACGTGCCAGTGGCAGGATTTCACCATCAACATCATCGACACGCCGGGTCACGTCGATTTCACGGCGGAAGTCGAGCGCAGCCTGCGCGTGCTGGACGGCGCGGTTGCGGTGTTCGATGCGGTGGCCGGCGTGCAGCCGCAGACCGAAACGGTGTGGCGCCAGGGCGACAAATATAAGGTCCCCCGCATGTGCTTCATCAACAAGATGGACCGCGTCGGGGCGGACTTTTTCCGCTCCTTTGACACGATCATCGACCGGTTGAAGTGCCGTCCGGTGGCGATCCAGCTCCCTATCGGAGCCGAGGATCAGTTCAAAGGCGTCATCGACCTGGTGAAAATGAACGCGCGCATCTGGCGGGATGAGACGCTGGGCGCGAAGTTCGACGACGTGGAAATCCCGGCAGAATACGCGGATCAGGCCAAGGAATACCACGACAAACTGGTGGAGGCGGTGTCCGAATCCGACGACAATCTGTTCCACAAGTTCGTCGAAGGCGAGAAAATCACGGAAGCCGAGCTGCGGGCGGGCATCCGCAAGGCGACGATTGAGCAGAAAATCTTCCCGGTGATCTGCGGCACGGCATTCAAGAACAAGGGCGTGCAGAACCTGCTCGACGCGGTGGTGGATTATCTGCCTTCTCCGCTCGACGTTCCGCCGATCCACGGTGTCTCGGTGGACAACAAAGACGTCGAAGTGATCCGCAATGCCAGCGACATGGAGCCGTTTTCAGCGCTGGTGTTCAAGATCATGACCGATCCGTTCGTGGGTCAGCTGGCCTTCGTGCGCGTCTATTCGGGCCGTCTGGTGGGCGGCGAATCGGTTTACAACGTGGCGAAGGGCCGCAAGGAGCGCATCGGCCGCCTGGTGAAGATGCATGCCAACAAGCGTGAGGACATCGCCGAGGTTCTGGCGGGCGATATCGCGGCGGCGGTTGGGCTCAAGAACGTTTCGACCGGCGATACGATTTGCGATGAAAAGGCTCCGGTGATTCTGGAGTCGATCGACTTCCCGGCGCCTGTGATTCAGTTGGCCATCGAGCCCAAGACCAAGGACGATCAGCAGAAGCTCGGCATGGCGATCGCCAAGCTGGTGCAGGAGGATCCGACGCTCAAGGTTTCGACCGATCCGGATACCGGGCAGACCATCCTGGCGGGCATGGGCGAGCTGCACCTGGAGATTATTGTCGACCGCATGCAGCGCGAATTCGGCGTGGGCGCCAACGTTGGCAAGCCGCAGGTGGCCTATCGCGAGACGATCCGGCAGATGGCGGAAGCCGATCATACGCACAAGAAGCAGACGGGCGGCAGCGGTCAGTATGCGCGCGTGAAGCTTCGCGTGGAGCCGCTGCCTCCGGGAAGCGAGTTCGAGTTCGTCAACGAAGTGACGGGCGGCAACATTCCCAAGGAATTTATTCCGGCGGTGGAAAAAGGCGTGGTGGAAGCGCTGGAGCATGGCATTCTGGCCGGCTATCCGATGTCGGACGTGCGCGTCGCCGTCTACGACGGCGCTTATCACGACGTCGATTCGTCGGAAATGGCGTTCAAGATTTGCAGCTCGATGTGCCTGAAGGAAGCGGCTCGCAAGGCCAAGCCCGTGCTGCTCGAGCCAGTGATGCGCGTCGAAGTGGTGGTGCCGGACGAGTATATGGGGCCGGTGAACGGCGACCTGATTTCGCGCCGGGGCCGTCTGGAAGGCACCGAAATCATGGGTTCGACGCAGATTATTAAGGCAATGGTTCCTCTGTCGACGATGTTCGGGTATGCGACGGAGCTCCGCAGCCGCACGCAGGGACGCGGCGCGTTTACGATGCACTTCGGTCAGTACGAGGAAGTGCCCAAGAGTACAGCCGACGAGATCATGAAGCGAAATAATCCCGCGGCCTAAGGCGCGGGAAATGAGGAGAAGCGAAAACACATGGCGAAGGAAAAATTTGATCGTAGTAAGCCGCACGTGAATGTGGGTACGATTGGGCACATCGATCACGGGAAGACGACTTTGACGGCGGCGATCACGAAGACGCTTTCCAAGCACAATCCGAAGAACAAGTTCCGGAGCTTCGATTCGATCGACAACGCGCCGGAAGAGAAGGCGC
>Ga0335069_10000260_pt1 | contig 92821 bp, 86 predicted proteins | sample Lox_Sample_11_FD_206714 | JGI IMG/M metagenome (GOLD analysis project Ga0335069, IMG submission 206714) | Soil microbial communities from Loxahatchee National Wildlife Refuge, Florida, United States - Lox_Sample_1.1 | ecosystem: Environmental > Terrestrial > Soil > Wetlands | place: USA... | reverse complement strand
CCTGCGCCCCGGCATCGGGATCCATTGCGAAGGCGCGCGGCTCTTCGCTCAACCCACCGGCTCGGACCTGTGCACCATCGAGGACTGGCCGGGGGCTCGGGCCTGGCAACGAAACGTGCACCCGATCGACATCTTGTTTCCACCCGTGCCCGTTGAATTGTTGCCGGAATCCGAACCCCGCTTCTTCGAACGGCTGAGTGGCGTACCCATGACTTTTTCTCGCGATGCCCGCGGCAACGTCACGAGTCTGGCCCTGCATTATCGCAGCAAGGTTTTCCGTTATGACAGAATCTCCGACGTGCCGCCCGGCGTCCCCGAACCAGTGAAGCCGCCCGTGATCGTCCAGCTCGACACCAATCGCCTCGATGCCTGCGTCGGCCGCTACGAAGTCGCCCCGGGTGCCGTGTTCCCCAAAGGGATGAACCTGACCGTGTGGGGCGAAGGCGGGCAACTGGTCGCCCGGGCCAGGGGCGCCGGCGAACATTTTCTCCCCGGTGCTTTCGACCTGTTTCCCGAATCGGAAACGAATTTCTTCGACAAATTCACCGGTGGCCAATACGGTTTCATAAAGAATGACCAGGGACAGGTGGCCGCCGTCACCTACCATATTCCGGTTGCGGGGATCTTGTGGTTTCCGGATTGGGAAGCAACGAAACTGAAGAGCGGATCGCGGTAATACTGCAGCATCCGGCATTTCACTCCGCCGAATCCCCCGGCACCGCTGCCACCGTGCATTGCGGTAATGGCTGGAGGAACTTCGTGAACTCTCAAGGGTCGGGCGTTTGCCCTCACATCGCATCGTCTGGTTGACATGGAGGTTCCGTCGTGGCTTAGTTCTTGGCGTACGATGGAGGGTTGACCTGTCATGGTCACAGTTGCCAGGTGCGGAGACATCGCGGAGGCCATGCGACTGAAGATGGCCTTGGAGTCTCAGGGCATCGCGGTCTTCATTCCCGACGAATACACCGCGACCAATGCGCCCTACCGGTTTCTCACTGACCCGAGCGGTGTTCGGATTCAGGTCGCCGAGAAGGATGCGGAATCCGCGCGGAAGATTGTCGCTAACGAGGCGAAATCCTGAGGGTCTCGGTCGGCTGCATTCTCGAACCACCGTGAATCACATTTCACGGACGCACCATCCCTCGTCTCGCTACCCAACCTCGTAGCATCGGCCCCTCCTTCCACGGTGCCTGTCCGTTCTGCCCCGAGTTGGCCGAGGGGCGCCGATTCCGTATCGCGGTTGCCCCGAATGATCTTGTCGCCTCTCCGCCATCCCTGATAAAGTCGGTCGCAGTCGAGGCCAGGCTCTGAAACAGTGCGCCGCGCGAACAAGTACCAACACCGCGCCGACGAGCCGCCGCCGAATCACTATGATGCGCCCGTCGAAAACACTGCTGCTACTGGCAGTTTCCACTGGCCTGCTCGCTCTGGCCGAGCCTCAGCCCCTGCATCCCGTTCCCAGCCCGCGATTTCTCCCGGCTGTCCGCCTCGCCACGAAAGACAAATCGCGAAACTGGGCCGGCTACATCGTCGCCACGAGCCTGAAGAAACCCCAGGACCATTCTGTCACCGATGTCCGCGGCACGTGGCGGGTCCCCGACGTCTCCTCCTCGGGCGCGGTGGACACTTCCTCCGCCATCTGGGTCGGCATCGACGGCGCGACCGACCACACCGTGGAACAGATCGGGACGGAACAGGACTCGAATTTTGGTTCGCCCGCCTACTACGCGTGGTACGAAATGTATCCACTGGGCGGCCAGTACATCTCCACGTTTCCGATCGCGCCGGGCGACCAGATCAAGGCCGAGGTCCAGCTCGTCGGCACGAACCTCTTCCTCCTGACCATCAGCAACCTCACCCAGAACGCCGGGTTCTCGATCACGGAAAAACACTCCGCCAAGCGCACGTCCGCGGAATGGATCGTCGAAGCCCCGTTCCTTCATCGCATCCTCCCGCTGGCCGATTTCCAGTCTGTCACGTTCAGCGACTGCTCTGCGGCCATCGGTGGCTCGGGCGGCGCCATCAACGATACCAACCGCCAGAACCTGGCCATCACGATGGAGAACTTCAAGACCTCCACCGTCCTCGCCCAACCCTCCGCCCTCACCGGCGACGGCACCAGCTTCTCCGTCACCTGGGACCACAACTGATCCGGCTGTAGCCGCAGGCGTCGCCCGGCGGTCGCGTCTACCCGATTATCTTGGGTCACTCGTCGGCCAATTCAAACACGTCCTCGATCTTCAGTTTGAACAGCCGGGCGATTTTGAAGGCCAGCGGCAGACTGGGATCGTATCTCTCCGTCTCGATGGCGTTCACCGTCTGGCGGGACACGCTGAGTTTGTCGGCCAGATTCGATTGCGACCATTCTTTGGCCGCGCGCAGGTCGCGTAGTTTATTCTTCATTTGTAGCGGCGGCTGATTCGGGCGTAGCCCACAAAGTAAAACGCCAATACGAGCGAAATCGGGAAACTCGCCGTGTGAAAATGCGCGTTCACTTTTGCCGGGAAGATCCCCGTCTGATCCAACAAATGCCAGGCAGTCACGACGAACAACGTCACGACTGTCGCGAAGAGGCAGGCATCGAATGTCAGGCGCCGATGCATTTCGTCCATGCCGCGCACCCAGCGTACGAAACTCCGCACCCACAACAAACTGACGGCCAGCGGAACGATCGCGATCACCGCCCGTTGAATCGCATTCCAATCACCGTATCGCTCGAGCAGCAGATCACCCGCCAGTGACAGGAGCATCGCCACAAACGCCCATGAATTGACTCGCAAGTTCGCTCGTAGTGAAAACTCCGGACCGAACATGAGTTCTTCGGGAAGACTTGGTTGATTGTTCATGATGCAGCCAGTGTAAAGCATACTTGTCAGATGTCAAGCATGTTTTACATATTATTTTGCGGAAGCGCGGTGACGCTGAGAGGCTGAGTATTGATGGTGTTTATAAACTCTTGCGTGTCAATTGGTAGAACGACCAGATGATTTCCTCCTCGAAGGCGTGGAGGCTGGGATAGCTGAACTGCTGCCCGGTGATCGCGGCTTTGATGCCGAGGTTGGTTTGTTCGGGCGCGAGTGTGTTTCCCAATCTGGCCAGGAGCGCAGTGAGCTGGTCGCCATCACGCAGGCGGAGATGGGCGCCGTTCACGGTGATGACCGAATCTTCGGTAAGCACCCATTGGACGCGGGGTGATTTGGTCGGAAGGAACAGTTCGAGACGGAACTCGGGAAAGCTTTCAAAGTGATGCCCGGTGACAATGGTGGACAAACTTCCCGGATCCTTCGCATGCCCGCCGGACACGCGGACGGCTTCCATCTTCTGATCCTGAACGCTTCTCTGATGTAACAATCCACCCGCGGCAGCAAACACGATATGTGGCCATTCATACGACGTTTCGCGATCGTAAAAATCGACGAGACCGATCCCCGAGTCCGTGAGCTTCAGCGCCCGCACGTAGCGTGGCTGCGGCAGGACGGGCAGCGCCGATGCGTCGATGACTTCGGTCTCGATGTTGCGGGAACGGAGCGCAGCCTGAAGGGCGAGCGCGTCATCCTGAGACAAATCTGCGGCAATGATGCCGAATGGCTCGCGAACCAAGCCCGCGCAATCCGGTTTTGCCAGCCCCTCGGTGGCCATGACCGCTTCTTCCAACGTCTGGCGGTCGATGGGTTGGCCAAGTGAGGTTTGGAGCAGCGCGTGCATGGCTCATGCATCCTGGCGCATCAGTTGGTAGAACGACCAGACGATCTCTTCCTCAAAGGCGTGGACGCTCGGGTACGTGGAATACTCGCCCGCAGTGAGTTTTTGGATGCCTTGGTTGAGACGCTCCGCCGGGGCGGATTGAGCCAACTGCAGCAGCAAGGCCACGAACTTCTCATGCTCTTTCAGCCGGACCGGCTGCTGGTTCACGCGGAGGATCGTGTCCCGGTCCCAGACCCACCGCAACCGGTACGGTTCAACATCGAAGAACAAATCCAGGTGAAACTCGGGGATGCTTTCCAGCTTGTAATCGACGACCAACTTGGGCGGAGCGTACTTCGATCGGAACGGTTCCGGCTCGACTTCCCATCTGTTCACGTGCGGGCGGTCCACCAGGCGCAAGACGTAGCCCGCCGCGGCGAATACGAAGTGATCCCACGGATAGAGCGTCGTGTTCCCGTACAAATCGATGGCCGTAACCCCGTCCGACCCGATGTCGAGGCCTTGCGCAGGAGCAGGGTCGTTCAACACGGGAAGCTGGGACTGATCGACGACCTCGGTCGGGAAGTTGCGGGCGAAAAGTTCGCCCTGGAGCGCGGCGGCGTGATCCTGGTCCAGGTCATCCACTAGGATCCCGTACAACTCCCTTTGCAGACGCGCGCAATCAGGAAGCGGGATGGCCTTGGACGCGGCTGCGGCGGCTTCGAGTGTTTCGCGGTCGATCGTTTGATCGAGAGACTTCAGCAGGAGCGCGTACGGCATCAGTGGCCCCTCCTTTCGCAGTGTTCCAACGCCAGCAGCCGCTGTTTCATCGGCAAGCCGCCGCCGAACCCGCCGATCGAGCCGTCGCCGGCGATGACGCGATGGCACGGGATGACGACGGGAATGGGATTGGCACCGCAGGCGAGGCCGACGGCGCGAGCGGCTTTGGGTTTGCCGATTTGCTGCGCGACCCAGCCATAGGAACGCGTCTCACCGCGCGGGATGGTTGTCAGGGCGCCCCAGACGCGCTGCTGAAAGTCGGTGCCGGCGGAGGTGTCGAGCGGAACGGTCCAGCGGACGAGTTTGCCCGCGGCGTATTGCTGAAGTTGGCGAATGAAATTGCGGAGGAACAGCGGAGATGGCCCGACGCTTTTCGGCGGTCGCAGACCGCCACTACAGTCGGATGGGAACTCGATGCGGGAAATGCCGCGAATGGAATAGTGGACGCGAAACGGGCCGAGTTTGGTCGGGACGATTACCGAATCACGAACCAAATGATCCATAGCGCAACGAAGGATAACCCGAGCCACATGAAAAAGCGATTCCGGGCTTGGCGTTGCGCGTGGCGGAGCGGTTTGTAGCTCTTGATGCTGCCCGCGCCGAGATAGTGCGCGAGCTTGTCCTTTGGCGGAACGACCTGGGCGCTCTCCAGCGCGGAATTGGCCGGCGGGGTACCGACCCCGAGGCCACTCGAGTCCAAAGTGGTGGTAAACGGGCGCGTGTTGGTGGCCTCGGCGGACGCAGCGGCGAACAGGTCGGGCTCGGGCTTGTGCGCGAAGGCGATGGGTTCGGCCTCCAGTTCCTTGAGTGGCTCAGCGCCGCCATCGAACAGGTCTTGGCGGGCGCGCTCGGCTGTCGCCGTCTTGTCCGCCGATGGGGACAGGACGCTCTTGACGAATCGCGTCAGCTTTCGCGCCGGGGAAGGGGAGGACCAACCGGCCCCCCCGGTTGCCGGATCGCTGCCGCCGTTGACGGCGGGTCCGGCGGACAGCTCGCGCAGTTGACGTTGGACAGCGGCGATCTGGTGGTCCAAATCGTTGATGGCCCGGTCAATCGGATCGTCGCGTTTGGAGCGGGAGCGCATGGCCGCTTCCTGTCAGTGTTTGGCCGTCATCAGGATGATCAGCCAGATCGTGCCGGCGATGATCAGCGGGGCCGAGGCGGCGGCGCCGATGCAGGCGTATCGAACGAGTTCATCCCCGGACGGGAATACTCTTTTCCTGTCCGTGGGAAGTTCGGCGACCGGCTGGCCGGCGGCCGGGTTCAGGCAATCGAGTTTGGCGTAGGCGCGATTGTATTCAAGGCGGGCGCTCTCGATGGTCGCGAGCGCCTTGCTTAATTCCTCGCCGACGTTGCCGCTGTTCCACTCCGTATCGTTGATCTGCCCGATCTGGTCGACGTACTCGCGGAACGACAGTGTTGTTGCGACGCACGACTCGGCCAGCCGGCGCGACTCGATTTCCTGGCGCTCGAGCGCGACGAGGCCGCGGGCCAGCTTGTCGGTGATCTCGGCGCGGCCGCGGCTGTATTCCTCCTGACGGCGGCGGAGTTCCTCGAGTTCGCCTTTCTGTCGTTCGAGGTCCTCCTGCTGCCGGCGCAGAGCGAGCAGATGATCGCGCGCCTGTTCGAGTTTGGAGTCGACTTCGGCGCGATGCGGCGGCAGTTCCACGACGGAAAGCACGGGCCCGGTTTTGGAATCGGGCACAATGGTAGCGGCGCTCCCTTCCCCACGTTTCATCAAAGCAAGTCCTCCTTGTTGGGCAAACACTAGCAGGCGGGCCGGAAAATGTAAAGAGGGAAAGCGCGGGAAGAAGACAGAATTCAGGAGACGGACGAATTGCGGCGACCCAACTCTTGATACCGTCCGAAGGGGGGACAACGACCTCCAGCACAAAGACCATGAACGGATGGATGGCAGGGAAATCACTGTCGAGTTGACTTGGGGGCGGCTGTCTGCTTAATTGCCGCGTCTCGCGGAGAAGCACTCGGGTCGCCGCAACGGAAAGCAAGCGAGGCTGCGTTGCGGACGCCGTCACAAGGCGTCAGAACAACAATCAAGGGTCGCATGTACATATGCAAGGGAGTGGCATGAGATTATCTCGATCCATTTTCATTGGCTTCGCCGTGGTGGCCATGTTTTTGAGTAAGGCGGAGGAGATCAATGCTTCGTGCACGTTGACGTTTGTGGGCGGAGGTCCGTGTCTTGCGAATGGGACAGCGGGCACGCCGAAGGTGGGCGAGCTGTACGGGTTGACAGCGACGATCCAGATCAAGGGAGCGCCATCCCAGCCGTTCAACATTGTGTGGACGATGGCGAACGTGAGTTTCACGAACACGGTCACGCAGGGCGCGGGCACGTGGCACTGGATTTTCAACTATGCCATGGATTTGGACGATGAGATCCCGTGGCGTGTGACGCTGGATCCAGCGGGTGTGAGTGGCAACACGAACCCGAGCAACACGCTGAGCGGGGTGTTTACGCCGGTGCCGCCGTCCACCGCGGTTGAACTGTATGAGCCGCAGATCATGAGCGGGTTTGAGAGGTCGGTGCTGAACTTCCAGCCGGGCGTCGGGACGATTGATTATTTGTACGTGCTGTTTGGGATTCCGACGACGCACGGCGCGCAGAGCGTGGTGTCGGTTTCGAACCCGGCCAACGGCGAGACGATTGTGACCGAGCCGTATGAAGAGGCGATTTCGCAGATCACGCGGTCGAACGCGGCACCGGGCACCATTCAGGATTCCAACAGCTTTTACATGCAGCTCAGCAAGACGCGCGTGAACCCGACGATTTTGCGCACGAACACGTGGGCGGACATGAGCGCGCTCTCGAGCAACTGGACGGTGTGGCTGCTGCCGGATGGTCGGTGCCAGTCCACCGATCCGTCGATTACCAGTTTCGTTCAATCGAACCTGCCGGCGAATTACCAGACGACGATGACGCCGTACGACACGGCGCGGACGCTGCACAGGGCCGTCATGCGGACCCTGAAGTACGAAGAGCCGCCGCCACACATCGATGCGGTGAACGTGTTGAAGGACGGGATTGCGGATTGCGGCGGCTACGCGGCGTTGCTGACGGCGAGCCTGCGGAACGCGGGGATTCCCGCGCGATGCATTTCGGGTTTCCGCCAGGGCGAGGGAATCCCGCATTGCCGGACGGAATTTCATTTGCCGGGGACAGAATGGATCGTGGCCGATCCGACGGACGGATTCGACTTCGATCCGACGGGGACGTACGCGTATGATTTCGGCGTGACGTCGGACTCCTCCGGTTACGTGGCGGTGGACTACGGGGACACGCACGAGCTGTCGTATAACACGTTCGAGTTTATCCAGGTGCCGAATATCTGGTGGGCCGGCACGGCGACATTGCTGGCGTCTTCGACCAATGAGTACGGGTTGGTATCGACGCCATCGATCGCGATGCTGGCCGATCCGTCCGACGGCGGGTCGGTGAGCGGGCTCGGAGTGTACACGGCGGGCGCGAGCGTGCAGATCAGCGCGACCGCGAGCAACGGGTGGACGTTCACGGGTTGGAACGATGGCAGCACGGTGAATCCGCGAAACGTCAACGTGCCGGCCAACGGAACGAATTACATCGCGTTCTTCTCGCAGGGCGGCAGCACGAATACGGGCTCGACCGTGGCCACGCCGACGATCACACCGGATGGCGGCGCGTTCGGCGACTCGGTGAAGATCACGCTGGCCTGCGCGACGAAGAAGGTGGCGATGTATTACACCACGGACGGCAGCCAGCCGACAACGAGTTCGACGGTCTACAAGAGCCACATCACGTTGACGAATTCCGCAACGCTCAGTGTCGTGGCCTATCAGGGAGCGAACGGGCCGAGCGATACGGCCACGGCGAGCTTCAGCATCAGCACGCCATCGATCACGACCACCAACGTGTTGCCCGACGCCACCACGGGCACGGTGTATTCGGTCACATTGGCGGGCACGGGCGGGACCACACCGTACAAGTGGAAATTGTTCGGCAGCAAATTGCCGTTGGGGCTGAAGCTGGCGAGCACGGGCGCGATCAGCGGTACGCCTAAGGTCGCCGGCCCGGCAACGTTCACCGTGGAATTGGCAGATGCGAAGAAAGGCATCGCCAAACAGACCTTCTCGCTGGACGTGCAGTAGGACGAGAGGCGAAAGAGGAAATCGGAAAGCCCGAGGCGCCAGGAAGGCGCTGACGCGGCAATCACTCGACCTTGGCGATGCCGTGGAAGTGGCTTGGCCGCTACGTCGACTTTGGGCTGATCCGCCCCGACAGCAGATCGTCCAACGCAGCCTGCACGTCCAATTCGGCCGCCCAACGACGAAGATATTTGGCGTCCAGCCGGTCCTTTTGGACCGAGACCACGCCGGCGGCGTCGCCGAGTTGACGCTGCGATGGGGTGATGCGGTTCCAGTATAGCTTGTGGAGGATGACGTCTTCCGCTGTCGCAATCCACGCAGTTTCTCCGAAGATCGTGGTTTGGGTGCGACGCCCGAACATTTCCCGGTCGAACGGCCGTGGCGTGAGCAACCAGAAATCGACCTTCAGCGCGGATCGCGTATCCAGCACATTGAACTGGTGCGGCGGCTGATAGGCGGCGCGAATTGCTGCTTCATCGACAAAGAAGCCAGGGTGAAAAGCCTCGATCAATTTCCCCACGTCGGAGGGCGGCAACTGAACCACGAAATCCAGGTCGTGCGTCGTCCGTGGAATGCCCCAGTAATTGCTGACCATCGAGCCCGTCAGCATGTACGTGGTGCCGGCTCGGTTCAGCCGCCGCAGGCAATCGACCAAAAGTTCTCGCTCCGTCACGGTCGCGTGACCAGCTCCAGACGCTGGCGCAATAGCGTTTCAACTTCAGTGTCGGTAATCCCCGGATGCTGACGGCGAATCCCCTCGCGTGCGACATCACACGAAAGCTCGTGCATTTCCAGCGCCAGGGCGAGCCTCTCTTCCCCCGTCATCTGGCGGTAGCGCTCGATTTGGGCTTCCAGAGCGGCTTCCGGTGTCATGCCAGTAACATATGCGACGGCGCGGTCGAAACCAAGAGCGAAGTGTCCCACCGCAATCATTGGCTTGCGTTTAATGTCAGCACGGCTAAGCTTTCGTTGTGAGGCGTCAGAATGAGGTCTAGGGCGCTGTTAGCGCTTGCGGTGGTCGGTTGCGGCTGCGCGGCTTCATCAACGTCTCCCTCTACCAGTTACCATCCGACCTGTCAGGAAGACGAGCGTAGAGTCTATGCCGCCTGGCTCGGTCCGCTCGAAGCGGGACGCGAGACTGTCGTGCTGAAGGAGACCACCTCGGCGCCGCCGCGATTTTGCTACCCAACGGAGGATAGCTTCCGTAACTGGACGTGGAATGGCAGAGCGATCAGGGTGCATAGGTCGACGCTAGCAGATTTCAAGTGGGCCAATAGAACACGAGTCGCAGTGCAAATCGATTCTGCCGTGCCACACGAGTACATATGCGCGGAGGAGGCGAGGAGATTGCTTGGTGGCGAGGACAGGTGGAAAGAGTTCCATCAGAAGCACCCGCATTCTCACGGCTTCTATACATTGTCTCGCGTAGGATTCAGCCGAGACGGGACAGAAGCTCTTCTGTATGTTGACGAATTTGATGGGCCGATTGACGATGGGCCCCGGTTTCTCCTATTCTGGAAGTTTGACGGGCATTGGGAATTGGTCGCGGCCAATTAGCTTCTGTAAGAGGTCCCCAAAGTTCCAAAATGTGTTTGCCGCGTCTCGCTGAATCTGCGATAAACCGGCGCCCGGGAGGGCGCTCTTTTGCTCAACTTAAGCTACGAGCTCTCGAATCTGTCGACGGGATCGCCGATGAGGCTTTTGATCGTTGCTTTCTGCTGTCTATTTGCGCCTGGAAATCTGGACGCGCAGACGAATGTCTGGCAACCGTCGCCGGGACACCCACAAATACCAATATGGCCGGGAGCTGTTCCCGATGCGCATAACCAGCTGGCTTCAGGGCCGGAGTATTCTACGAACCTGTTGTCCCCTGCCGGCGTGCCGTGGGTTGCGGTATGCAACGTTTCGCAGCCCACGATGACGGTCTATTCGCCAACACGAAAGAATACCGGCGTGGCGACGGCCGTGTTTCCCGGCGGAGGCTACAACTGCCTGGCCATCGATCTGGAAGGCACCGAGATTTGTGATTGGCTGACCTCCAGAGGTATCACAGCGGTGCTGTTGAAATACCGCGTGCCGCTCAAGAAAGTGGGACCGTATTGGGAGGCACCGCCGGCGCTGCAAGATGCGCAGAGGACGCTGGGGTTGGTGCGCTTTCATGCCGCGGAGTGGCACATTGATCGGCACAAGATCGGAGTGATCGGCTTTTCGGCCGGGGGACATCTGGTGGCGTCGGTGAGCACGCATTTTGACAAGCGGTCCTACCCGGCGGTCGACGCGGCTGACAAGGAAAGCTGTCGCCCGGATTTTGCGATCGCGCTTTATCCCGGGCATCTCTGGAGAGACGACAACGGTTTCGAGTTGAACCCGAATGTCCCTGTGACCAGCAATACGCCGCCCACCTTCCTGGTGCAGGCCGAGAATGATCCGGTGGACGACGTCAACAACTCGCTGGTTTACTTCATGGCGTTGAAGAACGCGGGGGTCCCTGCGGAAATGCATTTGTATGCGCAGGGCGGACATGCCTACGGACTGCGACGCACGAAGTTTCCCGTCACAGGATGGCCGCAGTTGGCGCAGAAATGGCTCGAAACAATCGGGATGAATTCGCGGTAGCCGATCTTTCCGCTCAGCCGGTGGGGAAGCAGACATATGTGACTGGCCGAAACCGTTTACCAAAAGAGTTGCCGCATCCTACCAAATCTGCGATAAACCGTCGCCCGGGAGGGCGGCGATTTGCTCAATCTGCGCTACGATTTCAACAATCTGATGGCCGAGCGCGTCGGCGAACACGGTATCGCCGACGCCGAGCTAAAGGCGCTTGGCCCGAAGCTGTTCGCCGCGGGGGAAGCGGTCGAGAAAGCCGCGCTCGGCTTTCGCAAACTGCCTGGCGACACAAAGCTCGCCGATGAGGTCGCCGAGCTCGCCGCGACAATCCGCGACTGCTGCGACAACTTCGTCGTCGTCGGCATCGGCGGCTCGGCCCTCGGCAATCTCGCGCTCCACAGCGCGCTCAATCATCCCGAATACAATCTGCTGAATCGTCCAGCCCGGCGCGGCCCGCGGTTGTTCGTCCCCGACAACGTCGATCCCGACCGCATCGCCGCGTTGCTCGATGCCATCGACCTCGACAAAACGATCTTCAATGTCATCACCAAGTCGGGCAGCACCGCCGAGACGATGAGCGAGTTCCTCGTCTTTCGCGACGCCCTCATCAGGAAACTAGGCGCCGAGCGCCACGCCGACCATCTCGTCATCACGACCGATCCTCAGAAGGGCGAACTCCGTCAGATCGCAGATCATTTCGGCTACGCCTCGCTCCCGATCCCACCCGATGTCGGCGGACGCTTCTCCGTGCTCAGTGCCGTGGGTCTGCTCAGCACGGCCGTGACGGGCATCGATATCCATAAACTGCTCGGCGGCGCGGCGAAAATGGACGCGCTCTGCCAGAAATCGAGGAAGCTCTGGGAAAACCCGGCGCTCACCGGCGCGGCGATGCACTATCTGATGGACAAGGCGAAGGGCAAGAACATTGAGGTGATGATGCCGTACTCGCACGCGTTGCGCGACGTGGCCGATTGGTTCCGCCAGCTCTGGGCCGAGAGCCTCGGCAAACAGGCCGATCGCGCCGGCCGACGCGCCCACACCGGCCAGACGCCCGAGAAAGCCCTCGGCGTCACCGACCAGCATTCGGTCATGCAACTCTACATCGAAGGCCCGTTCGACAAGGTCGTGACGTTCCTGACCGTGGACGAGTTCCGCGCCACCGTGCCGATCCCGCCCGCGTTCCCGGATTTCGACGCGGTGAAATATCTCGGCGGCCACACACTGAATGAGCTGATGAACGCCGAGCAACGGGCAACGGAATTGGCCTTGACGCAGAATCGCAAACCAAACTGCGCGATCCGCCTCCCGCGCGTCGATGAAGAGACGGTCGGCGCATTGCTCCATCTCCTCGAAATGCAGACCGCCTACGCAGGTGAGCTGTACAATATCAACGCCTTTGACCAGCCCGGTGTCGAATTGGGTAAGAACTACACATATGGCCTCATGGGCCGCAAGGGCTTCGAATCCAAACGCCGCGAGGTCGAACAGGCGAACAAACCCGACGCCAAATGGGTGGTGACCGCGTGACCGACGCCGAAGTCCTCAAAATCTTCCGCGACACGGGCGCGTTGCTGGACGGGCATTTTCTGCTGCGCTCGGGTCTGCACAGCCGCCAGTACTTCCAATGCGCGCTTGTCCTGCAATATCCGCGCATCGCCGAGCGGCTGTGCTCAGCCCTGGCGACGAAACTGAAACGTGTGGGGGCGCAGACGGTTATTTCGCCCGCCATGGGCGGCTTGTTCGTCGGCCATGAAGTCGCCCGCGCGCTCGATGTTCGCCACATTTTCGCCGAGAAAAACGCCGCGGGGAAACTGGAGCTGCGCCGCAATTTCCGCATCGCCCCCCGCGAGAAAGTGCTCGTGGTGGAAGACGTCGTCACCAAGGGCGGGCGGGTGCAGGAGACCATCGACATTGTCAGCGCCCTCGGCGGCGACATCGTCGCCGTCGGGACCCTGGTTGACCGGTCCGTCGCGAAAGTTGATTTTGGCGCGCCGCTGGAAAGTCTGCTAAGATTGCAGGCTGAAACATTTGATCCGACAGCCTGCCCGCTCTGCCAATCGGGAATACCGTTGGTGAAACCGGGAAGCTGACCCTGGCATCAGATGTCGGGGTTGACGCGCGGGCGACGATGAGCGATACGAGAGATTTGTATGGTTAGCTGGATACTGAGAAAAATCCTGGGTTCGAAGAACCAACGCGAGCTGAAGCGGCTCTGGCCGATCGTGCATCGCGTCAACGAAATCGAAGCGGAATACCAGAAGCTCACCGACGAGCAACTCCGCGCCAAGACGGACGAATTCCGCAAGCGACTGGCCGAGGGCACGCCGCTGGACGATCTGTTGCCCGAGGCGTTCGCGGCGGTCAAGAACGCCTGCCGCCGGCTCGTCGGGAAGGAATGGCCCGTCCGCGGTCAACCCTACAAATGGGACATGATCCCGTTCGACGTGCAGATTCTCGGCGGCATCGCCCTGCACCGGGGCCGGATCGCGGAAATGGCCACGGGCGAAGGCAAGACGCTGGTCGCCACCATGCCGCTGTACCTGAACGCGCTGGCGGGCAACGCCCATCTCGTGACCGTGAACGATTACCTCGCCGCCCGCGACGCGGAATGGGTCGGCGAAGTGCACAAGTTTCTCGGGCTGACCGTCGGCTGCATCCAGCACGATCAGCCGCCCCCCGTCCGCCGCGCGCAATACGCCTGCGACATCACCTACGGCACGAATGCCGAGTTCGGGTTCGATTATCTGCGCGATAACGGCATGGCCACGAGCGTCGAAACCCAGGTGCAACGCGGCCATTTTTACGCCATCGTCGACGAAGTCGACTCGATTCTGATCGACGAAGCGCGCACGCCGCTGATCATCAGCGGACCGTCGACCGTGTCGACGCATGCTTACGACAAGTACAAGCCGCAGGTGGCGGAACTGTTCCGCGCGCAGACGATGCTCTGCAATCGGCTGGTGAGCGACGCAAAACAGTTGCTCGACGGCCGCACCGCCGACGACAAGGGCAACGACAATTTCGACCGCACCGCCCGGGCCGGCCGCCTGCTGTACGAGGTCAAGCTCGGCACGCCGAAGAACAAGCAGTTGCAGAAGATGATGGAAGAGCCCGAAATCCGGCAACTGGTGGACCAGGCCGAACTCGAGATCCTGAAAGACTCGACCAAGAAGGACATGCTCGCGCTCAAGGAGGAATTATTCTTCACCATCGACGAAAAACAGCATGACGCCGACCTGACCGAGAAGGGCCGCAAATTCCTCAATCCGAACGATCCGGATGCGTTCGTCATTCCCGACCTCGTCATAGCGTTGCAGGAGGTCGATGCGAAACAATCGCCCGAGGCCGAACGGGAAAAGGAGAAGCAGCGGGTCCAACAGGCGTTTGACGAGCGAAGCGAGAGAATCCACAACATTGCCCAACTGCTGCGCGCCTATTGCCTGTTCGAGAAGGACGTCGAGTACGTCGTCCAGGAAAACAAGGTGATGATCGTCGATGAGTTCACGGGGCGGCTCATGCCGGGCCGCCGCTGGAGCGACGGCCTCCACCAGGCTGTCGAGGCGAAAGAAGGCGTGGCCATCGAGCGCGAGACGCAGACGCTCGCCACGATCACCATCCAGAACTATTTCCGCCTGTACAAAAAGTTGTCCGGCATGACCGGCACAGCCGAAACCGAAGCGACCGAATTCGAGAACATCTACAAGCTCGGCGTGATCGTCGTCCCGACCAACCGGCCCTGCGTCCGCAAAGACGAGCACGATGTCATCTACAAGACGCGCCGCGAAAAATACAACGCGATCATCGATGAAATCGTCGAGCGGCACCGCAAAGGCCAGCCCATGCTCGTCGGCACGGTGAGCGTCGAAGCCAGTGAGGTGCTGTCGCGCATGTTGGGCCGCCAGCGGATTCCGCACAACGTGCTCAACGCGAAATACCACCAGCGCGAAGCTGAAATCATCGCCCGCGCCGGCCAGCGCGGGTCGGTCACCATCGCCACGAACATGGCCGGCCGCGGCACCGACATCAAGCTCGGCGAAGGCGTGCCGGACGTCGGCGGGTTGCACGTGATCGGCAGCGAACGCCACGAAGCCCGCCGCATCGACCGCCAGCTCCGCGGACGTTGCGCGCGCCAGGGCGACCCCGGCAGCAGCCGGTTTTACGTGTCGCTGGAAGACGACCTGATGCGCCTGTTTGGCGGTGGACGAATCGGCACGGTCATGGAGAAGCTCGGGATGAAAGAAGGCGAGGCGCTCGAGCATAGCTGGTTAAATCGCTCCATCGAAACCGCCCAGCGCCGCGTCGAGGAGCATCATTTCTCCATCCGCAAACGCACGTTGGAATTTGACGACGTGATGAACAAGCAGCGCGAGGTGTTGTACGGTTTTCGGAACGACATCATCCACACCGCCGACCCGCGCGAGTCGATTTTCGACATCATCGAGGAGGTCGTCGAGGCGCGGGTTGTCGAGTACTGCCCGCAGGACAAGACGGCCGATGAATGGGAACTCGACGCCCTGGTCCGCTGGGCGAACCAGGCGTTTCCCATCGGCCTGCGCAAGGAGCATGTCGACGGGAAGTCCGCCGAAGAAGTGCGCGATTTGATCCTCGGCAAGGTTAAGCGCGCCTACGATGCCAAAGCGGCTAACGAAAATCCCGACGCGCTGAAGGCCATCGAGCGGCTGATCGTTCTCAACGCGCTGGATCGTCTCTGGCAGGAGCACCTGTACAACATGGACCAGCTCCGCGACGGCATTGGCCTGCGCGCCTACGGCCAGAAAGATCCGTTGGTCGAGTACAAGACCGAAGCGTTCGCGATGTTCGATGAGATGCAGGACAACGTGAAGAATGAGATCGCCAACAACGTCTTCCGCTCGGCCAGTTCGCTCGCCGCCTTTGAGAATTTTCTGCGGGCCCTGCCGCAACAACTCATCGGCCCGGACTCGACCGCGGGCTCCGCTTACAAACAGCCGCCTCCGGGCGCGGCGCCAGGCGGGCCGCCGCCACAAGCCGGCGGTCAGGGCGGGAAAGACATCGTCAGCGACGCGATCGAGAAGGCCACGCAGCCGATCCGGCGTGATATGCCCAAGGTGAACCGCAATGATCCGTGCCCGTGTGGAGCAAAGGACCCCAAGACGGGCAAGCCGAAGAAATACAAGAACTGCTGCGGAAAGAATGCGTAGGTTCCCGATTGTGGCCGCGAAACTGTTTCGCGGTGAACAGGACGACCGCGAATGAGATTCGCGGCTACAATGACCCAACTGGCGCCGCCACGTGCGTCTCCTTTCCCCTTCGGGGGGAGCCGAGTCCGACGAGATGCCGCCTGTCGTGCCGCGGTGGCAAAGGGTGTGCCCGCCGAAGCCCGTCGTCTGGCGAAGGCGGGTCAGGGTGAGGGGGCAATTATCCAATGAGTCGTGGCACAACACTGGGTTGCTGGCTGCTGCCGATCATCGCCGGCGTGGCGACGGCCTGGGCGTTTCCCCCGTTTCACATGGCGCAGTTGGCGTGGCTCTCGCTGGTGCCGCTGCTGTTCACGGTCGAGAATTGCCCGCCGGGCGAGGCGTTCCGCCGCGGTTACATCGCCGGGCTGACGTTCTTCGGACTCACGACGTGGTGGGTCGTGCACGTCAGCGTGCCCGGCGCCGTCGCGCTCGTTGCGTTTCTCGCTCTCTACTTCGGCGCGGCTGCCGCATGCTTCGCGTTCGTCAGCACGCGCCTCATCGGCATGGGCGCCATGTCCGGCGGTGGCGGACCGGATTCGGTCGACCGCAATGTATTCGGAGCAGTGGTTGGCTCGGCCTCTTGGACCGTGCTGGAGTGGGTGCGCGGATGGTTACTCCTGGGGGGCTTCCCGTGGAACTTTCTCGGCGTCAGCCAGTGGCAGTCGGGCCCGCTGATCCAGTTCGCCGGCGTGACCGGCGTCTACGGCGTCTCCGCGCTGATGTGCTTTGTCAACTACGCATTCTATTTCACCATCCGCCGGTTCGTTCGCCAGATCGGCAGTGCCACGCCGATGCGACGGTTGAGCTGGGAATTCTACTTCGCGATGTTGCTCGTGTGCCTGGCGTTCCTGCACGGGGTTGGGGAGATCAAGTCTGGCCAGAATCAAGAAACCCGCTCCATCCGCCTTGGACTCGCGCAGCCGGATATTCCCCAGTCGTTGAAGTTCGACCCCGGCGAGCGCAGGCTGATTCTCACCCGGTTACGGGATCAGACGGATGTCTTGCTGGCGCAGCACCCGGATTTGATCATCTGGCCGGAAACCGCCATGCCCTGGCCCGTCCAGTACGACCAGGAATCCGTCGACCTGATCACCAACATCCTTGCCAGGTCCAAGGCGCACCTGCTCACCGGCTTTTTTGATGACCGCCGCCCGCGGATGTACAACGCCGCGATGTTGTTCACGCCGCAGCCGGCCATCGCCGCGGTCTACCGCAAGATTCATCTCGTCGCGTTCGGCGAATATGTTCCGTTGCGGGCGCTGTGGGCGCCATTGCTGAAGAAGGTTGGCCCCAGGGATTACAACGTCGATGATTTTTTCGACATGACTCCCGGCGGAGAATTCACCGTGTTTCAAATGCCGGGCTGCCGGTTCGGGACGGTGATTTGCTACGAGGACACCGTGCCCGGCTTGTACCGGCAATTCGTCCAGCGCGACGTCGATTTCATGGTCAATCTCACCAATGACGCGTGGTTCAAGACCTCGCCCGAGTTGGAGATGCATCTGGCCAATGCCGTCTTCCGCGCCGTGGAGAACCGCCGCCCGCTGGTGCGCGCCACGAATAACGGCGTCACCTGCGTCGTCAGCGAGCACGGCGCGATTCCGGCCAAGTGGCGGTGCCCGCCGTTTGTGCCGGGCAACCTGAGCTGCGAGCTGCCGCTGCCGGTCGAGCACACGCAGACGTTCTATACGCGTCACGGGGATGTCTTCGTGGCCGGATGTGGACTCATTTCGGCGCTGGGAATCGGGCTTGCCGCATTTCGGAAGAATCGGCTACAGTCGCCGGTATGACCGCGGTCATCTTCGCCGGTTGCGCAATCGCGTCGTATGTCATCGGGTCGATTCCGACCGGCTTTCTCTGGGCCAAAGCGCGCGGGATTGATATTCGCACGGTCGGCAGCGGCAACATCGGCGCGACGAACGTCATGCGTACGCTGGGGAAGGGGCCGGGCATCGCCGTGCTGCTAATGGATGCCGTCAAAGGACTCCTGCCGGTCTGGCTGGCGCCGCGCCTGTTTTCGGATGTGAATCCGGTCTGGCTCGAAATCACCTGCTGCGTGTCCGTGATCGCGGGCCACAACTGGACGTGTTGGCTGAAGTTCAAAGGCGGCAAAGGGATCGCGACCAGCGCGGGAGCATTGCTGGCATTTCTGCCGTGGCCGTTGCTGTGCGCGCTCGGCGTCTGGCTGATCGTGTTTGGCATCTCGCGATACGTGTCTCTGGCGTCGATTTGCGCCGCGGTCGCGCTGCCCATTGCCACGTGGATCATCGACAGGGAGGCAACCCTCCTTATTTTCACCGCGGTTATTGCTGCCGTCGCAATCTACAAACATAAATCCAACATCCAACGTCTGCTGGCAGGAACGGAGAATAGAGTGAGCTCGAAACCGTCGAACCCTCGCCCCGAGAGGGAGAGGGGATTACAGGGCGCGGTTTCCTCTCCCCGCTTGCGGGGAGAAGGTCAAGGTGAGGGGAGATAAAATGAACGTCGCAGTCATCGGCACGGGCGGGTGGGGGACGGCTCTGGGAGTGTTGCTCCATGGGAACGGCCACAAGGTCGCGCTCTGGGGACGACTGCCGGAAGAGGTTGAGCCGATCCTGGCTGCTCGCGAAAACAGAGAATTCCTCCCCGGAGTTGAGATCCCCAAAGAGATCGCGGTCACGCTGGATGCGGCGGAAGCGTTGCGCGGCGCGGAGTTGGTGGTGCTGGCGGTCCCGTCGCACGGGATGCGACCGATTTGCGAAAAGCTGAAACCATTTCTGTCGCCGGGCCCGCCCCTGGTCAGCGTGGCCAAGGGGATCGAGAACGAGACCGGGGCGCGCATGAGCGAGGTCATTGCCGAGGTGCTCGACACGGACCGCATTGTCGTTCTCTCGGGCCCGAGCCATGCGGAGGAAGTTGCACGCGGTGTCCCGACCGCCGTCGTCGTAGCGGCGAAAGTCCCGTTGCTCGCCGCAACGGCACAGAAGGCTTTCATGAACGAGCGGTTCCGCATTTACACGCACGATGATGTGACTGGAGTCGAGCTCGGCGGCGCGCTCAAGAACGTCATTGCCATCGCCGCGGGCACCTGCGATGGGATCGGTTTTGGCGACAACACAAAGGCGGCGCTGTGCACGCGGGGGCTGGCGGAGATCACGCGTCTCGGCATGGCGTTGGGCGCGCGCCAGGAAACATTTTTTGGCCTGAGCGGGGTCGGCGACCTGATCGTGACCGCGTTCAGCCGTCACAGCCGCAATCGCGGGTTCGGCGAACGTCTCGGCAAGGGAGAGACGCGCGAGCACATCGCCGCGAGCACGCACATGGTCGCCGAAGGCGTCAAGACCGCCAAATCCGTCTGGCAAGTGGCACACCGCTTGCGGGTGGATGTGCCGATTGCCGCACAAGTATATGCGATTTTGTACGAAGGAAAGGCGCCCAAACAGGCCGTGCGGGACCTGATGACCCGCGAAGCCAAGCCCGAATTCCGCGGCTGAGGAGATGCGGACGAACGAATCGGGCGCCGCTTGGTCAAATTGGGCGGAACATTTCTCCATGGAAGGTGTCACAAGACCTGCCCCGAAAGAATCGGGGCCGGACGCTGAGAAGATCGTCAGCGACCAGGAATTGCTGGGCCGTTGCCGGGCCGGCGACGAGGCGGCGTTCGACGAATTGGTGGTCCGCCACCAGCAACGGGCGTTCAACGTCGCGTTTCAGGTGCTCCGCGACCGCGAGGACGCCATGGAAGTGGCCCAGGACGCGTTTGTGAGAATTTATCGGAGCGTGAATGATTTTCGTGGGGAATGCGAGTTCACCACGTGGTTGCATCAGATCGTGGTGAACCTTGCGCGCAACAAGCACCGCTGGTGGAGACGCCGCGGCCGCCAGGCAAGTGTGTCGCTGGACGCCACGCGGGAGTTGGCGGATGGCGAAATGCCGATGCAGATGGCCGCCAGCGGGGACACGCCCGACGTGGAAACGGTGAAGGCCGAGTTCGTGGAACGACTGAGCCACAAGATGGAGGAGCTGCCGCAAAAGCTCCGCGAGGTGCTGGTCCTCCGCAACGTCGAAGGCCTGAGCTACGAGCAGATCGCCACGGTGCTGGATTGTTCCATCGGCACGGTGAAATCGCGCATTGCGCGGGGACGGGAGGCGTTGCGGGAGAGCATGCAGGACGAACCGTGAGGACGAACGGATGAAAGACTGCGACATCATCCAACCGGAGTTGTCCGCCTACATCGATGGCGAACTGACCCCGGCCCAACAGCAGCGGGTCGACGCGCATCTGGCGGCGTGTTCGAGTTGCCAGCAGGCGCTGGCCGAACTGAAAACGCTGGCGGCGGGGGTGGCGGCCCTGCCCAAGCTGGAGCCGACGCCGCAATTGCTCGCGCAGGTTCGCCGCAAAATCAGCCGGGGCTACGATCCGGAGGCGCCGACATGGTTCGATTATCTGTTTCGTCCGTTCTGGGTGAAGGTCCCGATGGAAGCCGCGGCGCTCATCGCCGTTGCGCTGATGGTGACGCAATTCCGACAGCCATTACGCGAGGAAGCCGCTCCCGGGAATCAGTTCGCGCAGGCGGAGAACAGGGTTGCCCAGCAGCCGTCTTCAATGGAGGAGAGGCGGTCCAGTGACAAGATCGCGCCGAACGAACCGACGCCTGAAACGGCAGCCCCGGTGCCACAAGTCACCTTGGCGGACAATGCGGCCCCGGCTGCTCCAGCCGCCGGACCGGCGGCGGCGCCCGAAACGTCGACAGCAAGTAGCGGGGCGGGGGTGTCCACTGACGGAATCGAATCTGAATCGACCGCGACGCCCAGGCACGAATACAGTTCCATAACTCAGCCGGCCGCGGCGCCGATCGGGCAAGGGATCAAGGCGCGCTTGGAGGCACAACGGCGAGTAGCGTCGGTGAGTCATCCGCTTGCCAGTCTTGGCCCCGCGCCGATGCCGTCGGCAGCCGCCGTGTCGACCCTGGCGAGAACGGCGGGCGTGGAACCATCGCGCCTTGGCGATGTGGTGGTTGTTCGCTCGCGTGATCTACGCGCGGTCCAGGGCCGTGCCGAGGAACTGGCCGCGCGGTGCAACGGCAAAGTTATCAGCGTCCCACCGTCGATGGACTCGACCGAGCAGCTCTTTTTCGTGGAAGTGCCGCGGGAATATGTGGCGTCGTTCAAATTGGACATGCAACAACTGGCCGGCGCATCCGGGCCTTCCACGAGTGGAACGGTGGCCAGGGTTGCGGCTTTCACAACCAACGCCCCGGCTCTGTCCGCTACGTCCACGGCCCGCGTTGTCGGCGTCCTGACTGGTGGAATGGAGACAAACGTCGGCTTCGACGCCCGTGCTTACCTTGCGCTGGCTAACAATCCTCAGGCCGAAGCCGCCGCGACGATGGTGCTACAAATCTTCGTGGTCCCGCCGCCCGGCGTTGCGCTCACAAACACAGCGCTGTCCGCGCCGGCACATTAGCAGGCGGCGCACTAATTGCCCTGCAACTGCTGGAGGCGGTTGGAGATGTCCTTGTTATCGGGCTCGATCTTGCTGGCCTCGCGCAGGATGTTGATGGCCTCGTCGGTCTTGCCAGCCTTCAACAGCACTTCCGCGAGGTGATCGAGGACGACCGGGTCATCCTTCATCGCCGCGACGGCCCGCCGCATTTGGACGAGGGCCTCATCATTGCGTCCGAGCTTGAACAACACCCAGCCGAGGCTGTCGAGGTACGCGCCGTTCTTGGGATCGAGCTTGACTGCCTTCTCAATCAACCCCAGTGCCTCCTGCAGGTTTGTGCCCTTTTCGGCCCACATGTAGCCGAGGTAATTCGCCGCAATGGGATCTTCGGGATCGAGCTCGAGACATTTGCGGAACAAGGCCACGGCTTTGTCGGCATCCCCGGCCCGTTCGCAGGCCGCGCCGTAAGAGAAATAGAATCGGCTGGAGAGTTTTTGCGGCTCGGGCGATTCGCGGGCGAGCGTCTCGGCATCGGCGAACGACGCGACGGCGTTGGTGTACTGTTTGCGATCGTTCTGGATCAGGCCGGTGAAGTAGGGCACGCGGAAGTCAGTGGGAAACTTCTCCTTCCAGGTTGTCAGCGTCTTCAGCGCCTCGTCAATCTTCTGCGAGTCCAACTGGAGCGCGGTGATTTGCGCGTAGACCTCCGGTTGGTTGGGTTTGATGACCAACGACTGCTCGTAGTTGGAGATGGCTTTTTCGGTATTGTTCAAGTCCCCGTACAACTCGCCGAGGTCATTGTAGATCGCGAACGCGAGCGGTTCGCGCTTGATGATCTCTTCGAGAACCGCGATGGCCTTCTGTTTCTGGTCGGCGCGGAGATAATTCGCAGCGAGCCGCTCGCGGATCAGCGGCGCGTCGGGGTTCGCGGCCAGCAATTTGGCGTACAGATCGGCGGACTTCTGGTAGTCGCCGTTGTCGGTATAGGCGTCGGCGAGGCGCAACTCAACATCCGTGTCGCCGGGGTCAAGCGCCAGCGCTTTCTCATAACACTGCTGGATGCGCTTGCGGTCGATCTTCAGGTTCCAGGACGGCTTCTGCCGGTGCACGGCCAGATAGAAATCGCCCAGCCGCGACCAGTAACTTCCCACGTCGATGTTCTGGTGGAACGCGCGGTCGAGCAGACGGATCGCTTCCTTTTCCGCGTCCTGTAGAATCAGGACTTCCAGCAGGCCACCGAGCGCGTTCAGGTTGCTCGGTTGGGACTTGACCGCGAGGCGAAAGGCCGCCGCGGCATTGTCGTTTTGGTTGTCGGTGCGATAAACAAACCCGAGCCAGTAGGCGAGCTCCCCGTCATTCGGATTGGCTTGGAGGGCGGATTGGAGCACGCTGACCGCGTTGGTTATGTCATGCTTGGTCGCGTAGATCTGGCTGATACGAATGGCGAGGGCGGTGTCGTGCGGATCGTTCTCCACCGCCCGGGAATAGTATTCGAGGGCCGCATCCAGGTCGCCGCGAATCTCAAACGAATATCCGGTGGCATACTCAGCCAGGGCGTCCGCGTTGCGTTGGTCGGCGGGAGCCAGCGCAATGGGCTGATTGGCGGCCGACGGCGCGCGGGCACCCGGAGTGCCCGAATGCATCGTGGCGCAACCGGCGACACAAAACACCGTCGCCAGCGCCGCGGCCCGACCGCGCGCGCCTATCTTCCACCGAACCATAAACCCGATGTGAAACTCCTAGCGGTTTCTCTTCTTGTGACGCATCGCCTTCAAGCGCTTACGGCGCTTGTGCTTGTTGATCTTCTGCTTGCGTCGTTTCTTCAACGAGCCCATGCGGGCCTCCTTGTTGGTTGCAAAGCGAGTCCTTGGGCCACCCTCAGTAAATGACCTTGTTCAAAGGGTACTCTATAATACCCTCGGCACCCGCATCTTTCAACTGCGGGATGATTTCGCGGACGACCCGCTCGTCGATGATCGTCTCGACCGCGACCCAGTCTTCCCGCGACAGATTCGAGATCGTCGGGTTGCGCAACGCCGGCAGCTTCTTCAACAACGCCGACAGCTTCGAGCGCTGGATGTTCATCTTCAAGCCGACCTTTTCCTCGGCAGCCAGCGCGCCGCGCAGCATCAGGGCGATCGTCTCGATCTTCTTGCGCTTCCATTTGTCGTCCCACGCCTTGTGGTTGGCGATGAGCTGCGGGTAGCTCGACACAATGGTCTCGACGATGCGCAGGTTGTTGGCCCGCAGCGACGAGCCGGTCTCGGTCAGCTCGACAATCGCGTCGACCAACTCGGGCGCCTTCACTTCCGTCGCGCCCCAGGAGAACTCGACGTCGGCCGTCACGCCGTTCTTCTTCAGCCAGCGGCGGGTCATCTCGACCAGCTCGGTGGCGACGCGTTTGCCCTGCAGGTCCTTGACGGATTGAACGGGGGAATCGTTCGGCACGGCCAACACCCAGCGCGCGGGATTGGTCGTTTGTTTGCTGTAGGCGATCTCGCCGACGACGTGCACGTCGCTGGCGTTCTCGGCAATCCAGTCCGCTCCCGTCAGGCCAACATCGAGAAACCCGTGCTCGACGTAGCGGCTGATTTCCTGGGCGCGAATCAGGCGCAATTCCAGCTCGGCGTCGTCCGTGCGCGGCACGTAACTACGGCTGCTGGTGGAGACTTTCCAGCCGGCCTTGGCCATCAGGGCAAAGGTCGATTCCTGCAGGCTGCCTTTGGGCAACCCGAATCGCAACGTCTTCTTCGCTGTCTTTTCGCTCATGTCTTCCTACTCACTCTAAAATTCTCACCATGCGGCCGTCGATTTTCAGTTTGCCCTCGGCGAACAGCCGGATCGCCTCGGGGTAAACGTTATGCTCCGCCAGCTGAATCCGCTGGTGCAACGATGTCGGCGTATCGTTGGCGAACACCGGCACCGGTTGCTGGAGGATGATCGGTCCCGAATCCACACCGTCATCCACGAAATGCACCGTGCAACCCGTCACCTTCACGCCGTGATTCAGCGCCTGCTCCCACGCGTGCAGCCCGGGAAACGCCGGCAACAACGACGGGTGCACATTGATAATCCGTCCCGCGAACGCCTGCAACATCGGCGGTTTCACCACGCGCATGTAACCCGCCAGCGCCACCAACTCCACGCCCGCATCGCGCAGCAGCTTGACCGCGCGTTCTTCCAGTTCGGGTTCGAGCTTCGTCTTGAACCGGCTCGGGCCGATGAACTGCGCTTCGACGCCGCGTTTCCGCGCCCGTTCGAGAATCAACGCCTCCGCCACGTCGCTCAACACCAGCACGACGCGCCCGGGAATCCGTCCCTTGGCGCAAGCCTCGAGAATCGCCTCGCAATTGGAGCCAGTCCCCGAGCCGAGCACCCCGATACGGAAATCCGTGCCAGTCACTGTCTGTTTCTAGACGATGGATGGACAAAACACAAGTGCTGAGAGAAAAGGGCGGTAGCGGGGTTAAATGCTGTGGAAACGGCAGAACCGGCGCGTGCGCGAACCAAAATGCCGGTTGCGTGCATCTCAACAGTGAAGGGAGGGACTCAATGCCGGCGAAACTAAACGCATACGGCTCGATCACATTCGCGGCGTCGGATGGCACGGAGTATGAGATTCGCCATACGGCGGATACGCGTCTGGTCAAGTTGCGCGTGTACCGGGACAATCTGCCGGTGAATCGGTTTTGCTATACGACGACGTTCGAGACCGCCGACGAGTTTGCGCTGGCGACCGGGGGGAACGTCGTCAACGAGCTGATCCGCAAAGCCAAGCAGGACCTCGAGCGCGACATCGCGCTGAACTGAGCAAGGTGCCGGCGCGAACCGCGTCAGGGCGGTGGAATTGGCGTCGGCTTTGGAAAAACGCTCAAGAAACGACGAAGACTAAAGGGGCGAATTGTGGGGCGCGATGCCTGTCGTTTAGGTATCGCGCCGTTCTGTGTCGGTTCCGTTTCGGCTGGATACCCTCATCGGATTCGGGCATCCAGCCCTACAATCCCGCTGCTCGGCGAGCAGCTCGGGATGATGGATTCGTTAACTCGAAGCGCGGCGGTTACCCGCTGGATACGAGTAATTCCTATGCGGAATTCGGATGGATTGCCGATTGTGGCGACGGCGGGGCGGGCTTAGCCTCGTGGAAGTTGGTGGGACACGCGGGCCAATGGTTTGCGGAGATGCGAGCAGGGTCGGCGCAACCTTCCGACGGAGACGGTGTTCAAGGAGAGTGGGTTGGAGTTTCAACGCGAGTGGCCATTGGGGAGAACGTTTGCCCCGCCTTCTTTGGCCAAACAAACAGGGGCGATATGGGAGGGCTCACCCCGGATGCGGGTGATAGGAACCATGAAAACGCGATTCATCTATCTGGCAGCAATCATCACGGCGGCAGCGATTACATTTCCCGGCAACGCACGCGCCGGTACAAGCGAGGTGTACCGATTGACCATGTCGTTTACCGGAATATTCCAGGGAACGAACGATCTGAGCCAGGCCAAAGAAATCCAGTACGCCGAGTTTTTTGCTAGGGACATCATCAACCTGGCGACGGGACAACCATTCAACAGCCCGGTTCCCACGAATGAGGTGCTGGCGTACGTGGACGGTGGCAGCACCAATTCCATCGTCGTATACGACAAGAACGCCGGGAGCAATCTGGTGACGGTGGCCCAGGTGACCTCGCGCGGGAGCGTTTCCCAGCCCGGGTTGCAGGATTTCGTCTGGAACATCCGCTTCGTAAATCTCGGCGATGCCACCAACGGTTTTGGAGCGGGTACGAATGCCCTCAACGGCGCGTTCTTGCAGGCGGAGGGCACCAAGATCACGAAACACGGCAAGTTCCAGGTCTTCGCGCATGTTGACGGCACTGTGAACGCCGACACGGATGGGAACAGTTTCCATCTGCTGGTTCCGAGCGGCAACCTGTCGTTCGGCAGTCCGGCGATTGGCAAGATCGTCACGACAGCGCCGGAACTGTAATCCCGCGGACATTGATTGCGGCGAACCAAGCGGGGACAAGGAGCCCCGCTTGGTTCGAAGACGGTGTCGTCGGCGCGCTTGGGCTTGACGTGACGGTTCGGGGCGGGCAGTGTCGGAATAGACAGGGATGACGACATTGGACCGAGCGAGCCGCACGGCCGTTCTGACGATGCCGCTGAGCGCGGTTTGTCTCCAGGATTTGCCCCGTGTCGGCGGCAAAGCGGCTCATCTCGGGGAGCTGATCGCCGCAAAGCTGCCGGTCCCATCTGGATTCGTCGTCACGACGGACGCGTGCGCGCGATTCCTGCAATCCGATCCACGAATCGTGGAGTGGCTGAAGAATCTGGAGAACTGCGACGCCCGGGATCCGGCTGCTTTGCGCGCGGCGGCGGACGAACTGAGACAGCGGTTGAGCGCCATCGCCGTGTCGCCGGATGTGGCGAAGGCCGTCACAACGGCAGTGACAGCGGAACCCGTCGGCGCGTGGGCCGTGCGTTCGAGCGCAACGGTCGAAGACCAGCCGGAAGCGTCGTTCGCCGGCCAGCATGATTCGTTTCTCAACGTGCGCGGCGGCGATGCGGTGGTGGCGGCGGTGAAACGCTGCTGGATTTCATTGTTCACCGAGCGGGCCATTTCGTATCGGGTGCGAAAGAACATTGGGGTCGATGGCGCGCAGATGGCGGTCATTGTTCAGCAACTCATCGACGCTGATGCGGCCGGCGTGATGTTCACTGCCGATCCCGCGGGCGGCAATTCCCACACAATCATCGTCGAAGCCGCATTCGGATTGGGCGAAGCAGTGGTTCAGGGCAAGGTGACGCCCGATCGTGTCGAGGTGTCGCGTTCGAGGCTGGAGGTGACCCGGCGTGATACGGGCGTGAAGCAAATGCGAATCGTTGCCGCGAACGATGGCGTCCGCGAAGAATCCCTGGCGACGGAAAAGGCCAGCGCTTGCGTGCTGGATGACGAGACGGCGGCGCGGCTGGCGCGGCTGGGGCTGGAAGTGGAGCGCGTTCTGGGGGGGCCGCTGGACATCGAGTGGGGCGTGCGCGACGGAGAACTCTGGCTGTTGCAAGCGCGGGCGGTGACGACCCGTCCGGGCGGGCGGAAACCCAGCTTCGAGGATCGCCAGGTATGGACCAACGCCGGCGTGGGTGAGGTGGTGCCGGATGTAATGACGCCAATGACGTGGTCGTTCCTGGGAGCGATCACGCATGATCTGCTCGACCCCTGGTTTGAAGTTTGTGGTGTCGAGCTTGGGTTTGAGCAAATCTACGGCCTCGTGGCGGGGCGCGTGTATTTCAATTTCAACACGGTCTGTGCGGTGGGCCGTTGCATACCGGGATTGAGAAAACACAGGCTCGAAGAATTCCTCGGCGGCCATCAGGACGCGTTGGTGGCGCTGAACCGGATCGAGATTACGGAAGCCGATCTGCCGCGGGTCACACTCCGACGCTGGAGGGTTGCGGTCAGTCTTCCGTCGATCCTGCTGCGCTCGCTCTTCTACGCGTCCCAACGCGGCCACGCCGCGGTGGATAAAGCCCGACGCATGAACGAGGAGCTCGCGCGGATCGCGTCGCGCCGGCTTTCCGACAACGAGTTGGTTGGGGCGGTACGAACGGCGTCTAGTCCCGATATGCTGGAGCCGTTGGGCGTGATCGAGGCGATCGTCTTTACGATGGCCTACTACCCAATTCTCTTCGGCCTGAGCGAGCGCTGGTTTGGCCAGGAGGGGCGCGGCATCGCCAACCGGCTGCTGGCGGGTGTCGGCGACATGGATGACGCGGCGGCCGGACACGATTTGTGGGGGCTGGCGGAACTGGCGGCCCGGGAACCGCGACTGAAAGAGGCTCTGCTCGGAGAGCGCACCTTCACGGCGTTTGCGGCACGGTTGAATGGATGCCGGGGCAGTGATGCATTTCTGGGCAGGTGGAAGGCGTTCATGGATCGGCGTGGACACCATACGCGCGGCGAGATCGAATTGTTTAACGCGCGGTGGTCGGAGTGTCCCGACTTCGTTCTGGACATGGTGCGCAGCTACGTGCAAGCGGTCGAGGCCGGGCACGCCAGCCCGGTCGCCCGCCAGGATTCGCTGGCCCGCGAGCGCCGCGCTCTCGAACAGGCGTGCGTAGCGAGGCTGAGAAACCCGGCCAAACGAGCGATCTTCCGGTTGGTTCTGTCTCGCGCGCAGAATGCCGGGCGAATCCGCGAGAACCTCAAGAGCGAAGTCGTGCGGTGGCTGGCGTTGTTGCGGCGGTTCCTGTTGGAGCTGGGCGCGCGCCTGGCGGCGCGCGGACGGCTGGCAAACGCCGATGACATCTTCTTCTTGGAGTTCGACGAACTGCGGAGCGATTCGCTCTGGGACCCGGAGACTGACCTGCGGGCATTGGTTGCTCCACGTCGACGGGAGCATGAGCGGAATTCAAAACTGACGCCGCCGTCGGTGATCGTCGGTCGCTTTGACCCCGATACGCACGCGCCGGAAGCGGTGGATCGCGGAACAAAGGTGTTTCGCGGGCTGGGCGTGAGCGCGGGCAAGGTGACGGGGCGCGCGCGAGTGATTCTGCGATCCGACGCCAACGAACGGGTGCAGCCGGGCGAAATTCTGGTCGCGCCGTTCACCGATCCGGGCTGGACGCCGTATTTTGTCGGCGCGGCGGGGATCGTGAATGACATGGGTGGGATGTTGAGTCACGGCAGTATCATCGCTCGCGAATACGGGATTCCCGCAGTGGTGAATGTGGGGCCGGCGACGCAAATCATTCGGACGGGACAATGGCTCGAAGTGGATGCGGACCGGGGCGTGGTGACCGTGCTGGACGCAACGCCGAATGATGAACGCGGCTGACCAAATCAGATCAACAACGCCAAAGACCGACGGGACAGTAACTTGGATGTTGGAATTCTCGAAGCGATTTCTTGAGCACCGCCGCCTTCCGGAGCTTCTCGCGATTGGGGCGATCTTGGTGATGCTGCCCGCGTTGAGGATGGGCCTGGTGTTGGACGATCTGCCCGAGCGGGCCGTGGCGCTCCGGCCGGACGAATTGCCACCTCGAATGCACGAGACGGGCAACCCTGCAGATTCCGGCAGCTTACGGACCGTCCTTCGCGATTTTTTCTTCAATCGCAGTCCGGAGGAGATGGCGTTGATGAAGAGCTACGGCGCGCTGCCGTGGTGGACGCCGGACAATCTGGGAATAGACCTTTTGCGGCCGGTCGCCGCGCTTACTCACTGGCTCGATTACCGGCTCTTTCCCAACTCACCCGTGCTGATGCACGCCCACAACATCGCTTGGTTTGCGGCCATCGCGTTCCTCGTCACCGTCATCTACCGGAAATTGTTGGGGGCGGGCTGGATTGCGGGATTTGCGGCGCTGTTGTACCTGCTGGACGGCAACACGTATTTCCCGGTGGCGTTCGTCGCCAACCGCGGTTTTTTGCTGGCGCTTTTCTTCGGCCTGCTGTGCCTTTACGAACATCACCGATGGCGTTCCACAAAGTCCCGGTCCGGATTGGTGTTATCCGCGCTGTTCCTGGCGCTTTCCCTTTTCTCGGAGGAAAACGGGGCCGCAACGTTGGCCTTCATTCTGGCCTATGCCCTGGTGCTTGAGCCGGGATCCTTTCGCAGCCGGGCGGTGACGGTTTTGCCTTCGATCCTGGTCATTGTTGCCTGGCTCACAATCTATGAGGTTCTCGGTTTCGGCCTGCACGGCGTGGAACTGTATGTTGATCCCGTCCACCATCCGCTTCGGTTCGCGTGGGCGGTCACCCCGAGGGTGATGGTTGTGCTCGGCGGCCAGCTTGCCGGCGTGCCGCCGGATTTCTTGTTCGTGTTGAGTCCGTCCTTGCAGCCGATGGTCATTGCGCTTTATGGCGTGGTGGCAATCGCGGCATTGGTAATTTTCCTTCCGAATGTGCTCCGTGACAAAACGATCGCATTCTGGTTCGCCGTCATGGTGCTGGCGGCCATCCCGGCGTCAGCATTTGCGCCAATGTCCAAGAACTTTGGTTTTGTGGCCGTGGGGGCTTATGGGCTGATTGCCAGTTTCGCTGCCGGCCTGATCACCCGGCCAAATCGGTCGCCGGAATGGTTGGGGTGCCGAATACCGGCATGGACCGCCTGTGTGCTGCTAATGCTGGCCCACATTCCGGGAGCAATCGCCGAACGAGTCGAAACGGCCAAAGCAACTCCTAAATTCTTCAAGGTGATGAACCGGCTGATCAATCTTAGGGATTTGCCGGACGCGGAAAACAAGAATGTGATTCTGGTCAACTCACCCTGTCCGTTCGCGTTAATTCATGTGCCTTCCTACAAGGCATTTTACCGCCAGACCTTGCCCAAAACACTCCGAGCGCTGGTCCCGGGTTGCACAGGCTTCGACGTTCGGCGGACCGATGACAACACGTTGGTGATCCGGCCCAAGGGGCCGGACATGTTTTCCTGCGACGATGTGGGACGCATGCACCCAGCGTATCTTTTCAGAACCTTCAACACGACCATGGGCGGCGCTCGATTGGGAAAAGGACATCGCATGGAGTTGCCTGGCCTGAGAGTGGAAGTTCAGGAAGCGAGTGCGGATGGACGACCCACGCGGGTGGCGTTCCGGTTCGACGACTCGCTTGACTCGCCCGGTTTCTACTGGCTGCGGTGGAGTTGGCAAACATTTTCATACACGCCATTTGAAATCCCGGCCGTCGGACAAAACGTTTCGTTGTCCGGGCCGTTCTAGGTCCTGGGCATCGCAAGCGACAAGGCCAAATCTAATGAGCCATCAACCGGGGCGTCGTGACGGTGCTTGATGGGGAACCGCGGACGAGGACGGAAGACGAGAACGCAATCCAGCCTTGCCGCGGCTAATCGCATCGGCAAAGATGTGCGCAAATCACATCCGGAGGCTGAGAGAAATGCGCAAATCGATATTCACAGGTTTGTTAATCGGGGTCGTAGCTTGTCACGGTGCCGCAGCGATGGCGGAGACGGTATCGGATCGAATCACGGTGACGGTGCGGGGGCAGGGCCCCGACGCGGTGTTGATTCCCGGGCTCGCGTCTTCGAGCGCGGTGTGGGACGCGACGGCGAAGCGCCTGGAAGCGCGGTACCGGTTGCATATTGTTCAGGTGGCCGGGTTTGCCGGCGCGCCGGCGCGGGCCAACGCGCAAGGGCCGGTCATCCAACCGACGGTTGACGCGCTTGATGCGTACATCAAGACGAACAAGCTGACCACGCCGAAGGTGATTGGGCATTCGCTGGGCGGATTGATGGGGTTGATGCTGGCAGTTCAGCATCGCGACGATGTGGGCAAACTGATGATCGTCGATTCGTTTCCATTTTTCGGCGTGTTGACTGGCGCCAACGACGTCGCAGCGGTCACACCGGCCGCGGCGGCAATGCGCGATAGTATTCTCAACGAGACGCAAGAGGCGTACGCGCAGGGTGAGCGCGGATTCGTGCGCACCATGGTCAAATCGCCCGACGGTTACAAAGCGGCGACGGCGTGGGCTGTGGCGTCGGACAAGTCGGTCGTGGCACGCGCGATGTACGAGGACATGGTGACCGATCTTCGGCCGCGCCTGCGTGACGTCAGGATACCCGTGACAATTCTCTATCCGTGGGACCCGTGGACGGGCCGTCCACCGGAGACGTTCGACGGGCTGTATCGGGACAATTTCGCCGCGCTGCCGAACAAGACGCTGGTGCGCATCGACGACTCGCTGCATTTCATCATGCTCGACCAACCCGACGCCTTCGCCGCCCAGGTGGACGCGTTTCTGAAGTGAGGGCGGCCGCGATTGTTAGATTACCGGGAGGAGCCTTTCATATGAGAGACCTGACGAATCCGGTGGCGATCAAGATCAAGGGGGCACTGTTTCTGGTGGCGGGGGTGGTGTCGGCGGGGTTGTTGTGGTGGGAGAGGCCGACGTTGCGGACGGCGGCGCTACTGGTGATTACGGTGTGGTGTTTTTGTCGGTGTTATTATTTTGCGTTCTATGTGATCGAGCGCTACGTGGATCCGGGGTACCGGTTTTCGGGAATGGGGTCGTTTGTGCGGTATGTGATGCGGAGGCGGAAGGCGGGGCGGTGAGCGTTCGAGGTCGTTCAGGACAAACCCTTCGGCGGGTTCACGGCAAAGCGGTGACGAGCGGGACGACACGATTCATTTGACGAGCGCCCCCTCACCCTGACCCTCTCCCCAGTGAGGGGGAAATCCACAGCATTTTGATGTGCCACGTCTGGGATGTCAGAGGCCCGGTGTTGATCGTCGGGGTGCCGCCGGTGAAGTACAGAGAGATGGCGGGCGAGGCGACGGGAGAGACGTCGGACAAGATTCGCGGACGTGTGGAAGCGGCACGCGCGGTGCAGCGCGACCGGTTTGGCAAGACCAACGCGCGGATGGCGCCCAAGGAGATCAAGGAGTATGGCCGTCCGGACGACGACTGCCAGCACCTGCTGAAGATGGCGATGATGGAATTGAACTTCAGCGCCCGGGCGTATGACCGAGTTTTGAAAGTCCCGCGCACGATTGCCGATTGGAATGCGGCCGTGCAAATCCAGTCCAGCATATTTCCGAGGCAATTCAGTATCGCGCTCTCGACCGGCAACTATGGGTGCAACGCGTGCGCCCGAGGTTCCACGTTGTTAGCGGCCGTTTGAAAATGCAAACGGCCCGCGAGAACTGGATTGTTGTGTTTCGATAAAAGGGACAGAACAACTCGTGGATGCGCATCGCCGTCACGCATCAATTTCCTCAGGGCGTGCTTCGGCGGCTCCGGGGGACGAGAGCAGGGAGTAGGCCGTACTTCTTGAGTTTGTATTGCAGGGCGCGGCGGCTGATACCGAGCGCACGGGCGGCCAGTTCACGATTGGCGGAGACGTGGAGAAGCGTCTGGCTGATGAGTTCCTTTTCCACCGCGTCAATCGTCATGCCGGGGCGTACGGTGAACTCGGCTTGCGTGACGGCAACCAGGCGGATTGGTTCCGGCAGGTCGGCGGGGTGAACCACCTTGTGATGAACGGTGATGATCATTCGCTCGATGACGTTGCGCAGTTCGCGGACGTTGCCCGGCCAGCGGTAGCGCTGGCAAAGCTGAAGGGCGTCCGGCGACATCACTTTCGCGGCCCGTTTGTGTTTGGCAGTGAAGTGTGTGAGGAACGCATCGATGAGCAGCGGGATGTCCTCGACGCGCTCGCGCAGCGGCGGCAACTGGATCGGCACAACGTGCAGGCGATAGAACAGATCCTCGCGGAAGCGGCCGTCTTTGACATGCCGTTCCAGGTGCTTGTTGGTGGCGGCGATGATACGGACATTGCAGCGGGTCAGGTCACTGCTGCCAACCCGGCGGAACATACCTTCTTCGATCACACGCAACAGGTCGCCCTGACCTTTGGGAGGCATATCTCCTACTTCATCCAGGAACAGCGTGCCGCCCTCGGCCATCTGGAATCGCCCGGGGCGGTCGGTGTACGCGCCCGTAAACGCGCCCTTGACGTGGCCAAACAGTTCGGCCTCCAGCAATTGCTCGGGCAAGGCGGCGCAGTTGACGGAGATGAACGGTTTGTCGCGGCGCAGGCTATTCTGGTGGATGGCGCGGGCGACCAGTTCCTTGCCGGTACCGCTCTCGCCCTGGATGAGCACGGTCACATCGCTGGCCGCCACTTCGTCGACCAGTTGACCGACGGCGCGCATGGTTTCCGTTGAACCGAGGAGTGGGCTGGGCTCGGAACGCTTTTGCAGGCGCAGTCGCAGTTCCTTGTTCTCGGCCACCACCGCCTGATATTCCAGCGCCTTGCCGACGAGGGCGCGCAGTCGCCGCATGTCCAGTGGCTTGGGCAGGTAATCGTACGCCCCTTGTTTCATCGCCTCGACGGCTGTGTTGACGGTGCCGTAGGCTGTCATCAAAATCACAATCGTGTCGGGACTTTTCGCTTTGATGTGGGCCAGCAGATCTGCGCCGTTGGGGCCGGGAAGGCGAACATCGGAGATCACGAGATTGTAGAGACGTTGTTCCAATCGCTCGATGGCCTTCTGGCCGTCGCCGGCCGTCGCCACCGAATAGCCTTCGCGCTGGAGCGCTTCCTGAATACCCGTGCACAGGCCCGGTTCATCTTCTACGACAAGGATGTGAATTCTGGATTTATCCATGCGGCAAGCGAACGGGTAGTGTGAGGATGAACGTCGCCCCCTTACTTGATGCGCTTTCGACGCGCAACGTACCGCCATGGGCGTGCACGATTTGTTGGGTGATCCACAACCCCAGACCGCTGCCACCGGCCTTGGTGGTAAAGTACGGCTCGAAAATCCTGTCCTGATTCTCGGGCGCGATTCCAGCGCCATCATCGATGAACTCGACGGTCACGTCGGTCGCGCGCGCCGCCGTGCGCACGACCACATGCCCTCCTTTGGAGGCGGCCTGCAGAGCATTGATGACCAGATTGATGAACGCCTGGATCAATTGATCGGCGTCGGCCTGAACTTCTGGCAGCGCGTCACCCAACTCGACGACCAGATCGACGCCCCGTTCTTGCGCCTGTGGTCGCAACAAATCACAGGTATGACTGATCAATTTATTCACCGAGAGGGGCACCAAGCTCAAAGAAGGTGGGCCGGCGAGCTGTAAGAAGCGCGTCACTACGTTTTCCAGCCGATGCAACTCGCCATGGATGATCTGGAATCGGTCGAAGGTCCGTTGCGCGAGGTCCGCGCCGCCAACTTCCACGTCTTCTTCGAGCAACTGCACATGGATGTCAAGCGAGCTGAGTGGATTGCGAAGTTCATGAGCTACATGCGCGAGCAATCGGGTCAACAGCTCGCGCTTCTGCTCCTGCGTCAACCGCTGCAGTTCCTGCGACGGAACAGGCTGTCCCATCGCCTTGGCAAGGATTCGTTCCACAAACTCGATGGTAACACGATTTGCGGCCCGAGCAAGAATGGGTATGGGATTGCACAACGCCTTTGTGATGTTGTGCAAGACTTGCACGGAGACAGCGACGCACGCATCGCATGCGCGGACGGGCAGCCAGCAGGTGAACGCTAACGTGCTGCTGCCTAATGGATTTCGCAATCGACGCACCAAGGTGGCACCGTCGTTGCTAAAGGCAATGGCAAGCGAGGCAAGGTATGAATTCGGTGGCGGGTTTTAGCATCCAAAGGCCATTTGAGCTTCAAGAACGACGGCGGGACGATTTGACCATCCTGTCTGCCGGAGGCCCGATGGAGATGATTGAGCTTGGAGCACTCGAGAGGACGCTCAAGCGATTGGCGCGCGAGGGTCGGCGTCGGGTCATCGTGGATTTCTCCGAAGTGACGACACTGAGTACGCTGGCTGTGGGCGGCTTCGTCATCTGCGCCGAATGGTTTCGGTCCAACGGCGGAGAAATGACAATTACGGGGATTTCGCGCTCGCTGCGCGATGCCTTTCGCATGATCGACTCCGACGGCAGGATCAAACAGCAAACCGACATTGTGGCCGCCATCAAAGCCATGTCCCCGCGATCCATTGAAAAGGAAGGGTGAACGAGTGGCATCGCAGCGAAATTCGCCTCCTTCTCGCCAACCATCGGGTGACAGTCCGATGAAAGCAGAACGCCCGATTGACTTCCGGACGCTCGTGAAGCTCGTGACCGCGCTGCAACGCTTGGAGCGATTTGCGCAGCAGGACGGTCGGAGACACCTGAGTCCGCACGAGACGCTTCTACTGCAGACCCGGATTGCCAGATTGCGCCAGGACATCCCGTCTGACATTCTGAACTCCTATGAGACCGTGAAACGGTCTGATCCGAAAGCGTTCCTCGACCCGCAGTTGTTTCCCTTGGTGGTACTACTGGCAGCCATCACGGTCTGGGCCGGACAAAGACTGCGTTATTCAGACTTCCAAGACCACGCAGGTCGCATGACCTTTCGCATCCGCCGTGTCAAATGGCCGGGCCTTCGACACGGACTGGCAACGAACCGCTGTTGATGGCTGTCAGGCTTTGGTGGCCGGATTCTGTTGCGGATTCGTAACGGGGATCGTCAATGTCTCGCCCGGTTCGAGCGCTCGCGCCCACAAATCGTTGGCTTGCCGTAGTTCAAACGTAAACAGGCCATACCGGTCCGCAATGCCTTCCAGCGTTTCCCCTGGCAACACGCGGTGTTTCGTCGGACGAGCCGGTTGCTCCTCGTGGCGGACTACAGCCGAAACCTGATTACTTGGTTCCACCGGGTGTCGTTCCTGCCGGCGCTGATGCCGCCTGTGCGGGCATTGTCTTTGCCGAGGTGACTGGGCGCGACGCTGACGCTGCAGCCGCTCGCGCCATGGGGATCCTGAGCTTCTGGCCGGGTTGGACCGGACCGCTCAATTTGTTGAGCTGACGCAAATACTTCGCGGGCACCCCATAGACCTTGGCGATTTGCTCGACAGTTTCTCCTGCCGCGGCGACGTGTTCTTTTTGCGTTGGAGGGGTGAGCTGTTGAGTCGGTTGAGTGGTCGATTGAGTTGGCTGAGTCATGGATGATTATCTCCTTCGGTTAATCGCGCGAATCACACTTGCGGCTGGTTAAGGCATTAGCGATGCCATGCAAGGCACGATCCGCCCAACCCGCTTGACTGCTGGTGGTTACAGAGCCGTAGGGCGTTTCCGCTTGCGTGTTGCAGGATCGAACCAGAGCTTTTGGACAATTGTTGCACAAGGAAGCACATACAGCGTGCAAGACCCACGACCTACGCTGTCGGCGACAGGATTGGTCGATTTGCTACTGCACGCGTTGGCCCCGACGGAGTGCAAAACTTGCGCCACAGACGCCCGCAATCCTCCTCATCGGCGCAGGCTCTCTTGTCCGTGGACACGCAGTACATTCTGCCCCAAGCGGTTATGTGACGGCGATGTGGACTGGCACACGGATTGTTTAAGATGATGTCATGACGATGACCATGGGGGATTTTACAGAGTTGAGCTTGTTGGTTCCGCAATTGCTCGGTGCGGACCAAGCGACGGCGATTCATGCGCTTAGCAACCGACTGCAAGGTGCGGGGCGAATCGAGGATTCACTGGCATTTTTCCAGGAGGCTCTGCAACGCGATTACCTCTCGTCTTCAGCGATTGAAGGCGGAGTGGCTTTTCCCCACGCGCGGGGGCACGGAATTCATCGTTTCTCTGTTGCGCTGGGACTTTCCAAAGAGGGAGTTCATTGGCGGGACGGCTCGCAGGTGCACGCGGTGTTTCTGATTGGCGTCCCATCAGTCGATGCGCCATTATATCTGTCCGTCGGGTCGGCACTGGCCCGGCAATCGCGGCTGGCCGGATGGTTGACCGCACTGATGGCGTGCAACCAGCCCGAAGAGTTGCTGGACATGCTGAGCAAAGTGAGCGTGAGTGGGGCGGGAAGCATCACCCGACTGAACAAGCAGGCGTCGGGGCAGGTCGCGTAATATTCCGCACGAGCGAATGATTCTTGAGCCGGGGAGCCTTTTTGTTTGAAAGGATAGAGAAAACAAACCATGGAATTGCGTGTTCGTGAAGTGGCGAAGCTGTTCGCCGTCCCGGAGAAGAGAATCTACGAGTGGATCAGGGACAAAGGCTTGCCCGCCAGCCAGATCAGCGGCCAGTACCGATTCAACCGTGCCGAGTTGCTGGAATGGGCCACGGCGCGTCAGATCCATCTCTCCAGCGAGATTTTCGGTGGACAGGAAAACGGTTCTGGACCGCCACCCAGCTTGGCCGCTGCGCTGCAGGCCGGGGGCGTCTTCCACGGAGTTGGCGTTTCCGACCGCGAATCGGCATTGCGGGAGATTGTCAGGAACATGCCCCTTCCCGACAACGTGGATCGTGAGCTTCTCTTCGACGTGTTGCTGGCGCGCGAAGCCCTGCAATCCACGGGCGTTGGCGACGGCATCGCGATTCCGCACGTGCGCAATCCCGTCGTGCTGCATGTTCCGAAAGCCATGGTCAGCCTTTGTCTGCTCGCCACTCCCATCGAATTCGGCGCCATGGACGGCAAACCAGTGCACGCATTGTTTTCGCTGATCAGTCCCACAGTGCGGACGCACCTGCACTTGCTGTCGCGTTTGGCGTTTGCGCTGCACGATGCCGGATTCAAGTCAGCTGTAGCGCGTCGCGCATCGGCGGACGAAATCCTGACAGAAGCGCATCGCATTGAAGCCGGCCTTGCCCGGCCTGTCATCGCTGCCACCAAGGAGGGGCAACGATGACGGGGTTGCTGGTTGCCGTCGCGGTTCTTGTATGCAGCGCCCTGGCCGCACTGTTGGCCAGCGGATCGCCGCGGGCGGCAACGGCGCTCGGCGCCTGCGGCGCGGTGGTGGCCTGCGTCATTGGGTTGATCGCTACCGTGCCCGTTCTGTTTGGTGCGCCGACCGAGTCGTTGCGACTCGCGTGGAACGTGCCCTATGGCGCATTCTTTGTTCAAGTGGACCCGCTCTCGGCGTTCTTTCTCCTGCCGATCTTCGGCCTGTCTGCACTGGCCGCTGTGTACGGCACGGAGTATCTGCAGGCCTGGCGCGGGCGCAAGTCGCTCGGGGCGGTGTGGTTCTTTTATAATTTGCTGGTCGCGAGCATGGTGCTGGTGGTGCTAGCCCGCAATGGCGTGCTGTTCCTGGTCGCCTGGGAGACGATGGCGCTGACGTCGTACTTCCTCGTAACGCTCGATCACGAACAGGACAGCGTGCGCGAGGCGGGTTGGACGTATTTCGTGGCGTCACATCTCGGCACGGCGTTTCTGCTGGCTATGTTCGTGTTGCTCGGACGCAACAGCGGCTCGCTCGATTTTGACCGGTACTCTTCCGCCAATGCCAGTGCGATGTTCTTGTTGGCGCTGGTGGGCTTCGGAACGAAGGCGGGGTTCATGCCGTTGCATGTCTGGCTGCCGGAAGCGCACCCGGCCGCGCCCAGTCATGTGTCGGCCCTGATGTCGGGCGTCATGATCAAGATGGGGATCTACGGACTGCTGCGCACGCTGATGTTTCTCGGTCCGCCGCCGGCGTGGTGGGGCTGGGTGCTCATCGGTGTCGGGCTGACATCGGGCGTGCTCGGCGTGCTGTTTGCGCTGGCACAGCATGATCTGAAGCGCCTGCTTGCCTACCACAGCGTGGAGAACATCGGCATCATCGCGCTGGGCTTGGGCGTCGGGCTGGTTGGCGTGAGCAACGGGTCGCCCGTGCTGGCGGTACTGGGTTTCGGTGGCGGGTTGCTGCACGTGCTGAACCACGCATTGTTCAAGGGGCTGCTGTTCCTCGGCGCCGGGTCAGTGTTGCATGGCGCCGGGACGGGGGAGATTGATCATCTGGGCGGACTGGCCAAACGGATGCCGTGGACGGCAACGACATTTCTGGTGGGCGCAGTGGCGATTTCAGGTCTGCCACCGCTGAACGGTTTTGTCAGCGAGTTTCTGATTTACCTCGGCGCGTTTAATGGCGTCACACAACGCGCTGGCGTGGCCGTGCCGCTGCTGGCAGCGATTGCCGGTCTGGCGCTGATCGGCGGCCTGGCTGCCGCCTGTTTCACGAAAGCGTTTGGAGTTGTTTTTCTCGGCGAACCCCGGAGCGAGCACGCGGCGCACGCGCACGAGGCCGGTGCGGCGATGCGTTGGCCAATGGCGCTGCTGGCCGTCGGCTGCGCGCTGATCGGTCTTTGCGCACCGTTCGTGGTGCGACCATTGGCGAGTGTGCTCCCACTGGTGAGCGGGCTGGCACCGGAGACAGTCAGTGAGATGTTGGCCAACGCTGCCACTCCCCTGCGGTTCGTGATCACCGGCACCGTCGCGTTTCTGGTACTCGTGGCCGGGCTGGCGTGGTGGCGCCGCCGATTGCTGAGAGGGCGGACGGTGGCGGAAACCGTTACCTGGGACTGCGGCTACGCGCAACCATCGGCACGAATGCAATATACCGCCTCGTCGTTTGCCCAACCACTGACGACGTTGTTCGCGCCGCTGCTGCGCCCGCGGCGCACACTGGCTGCGCCCGAAGGATATTTCCCGCGTGCCGCGTCGCTATCCACCGCGACCCCCGACGCGGCACGGGTAGCGTTGTATGAGCCGGCATTTTCCGGTGTGGGCTGGGTGCTTGCGCGGATGCGCTGGTTGCAACAAGGCCGCATCCAGCTCTACGTGCTGTACATCGCGCTGACATTGCTGGTTTTGCTGGTGTGGAAGCTGGGCTAAACGATGCGCGCCACCTCCTTCATCCAACCCTTACTCGCGCTGGCGTTGTCGCCGCTGATGCTGGGTGTGATCAACCGCACCAAGGCCTGGTTCGCGGGACGGCGTGGTCAGCCATTGCTTCAGGCGTATTACGATCTCGCGAAGTTGCTGCGAAAGGGCGCGGTGTATAGCCGGACGACGACCCGGGTGTTCCGGGCCGGCCCAATTGTCGGCTTGGCAGCCGTGGTGGTGGCGACGGCCCTGGTACCGCTCGGCAACGAGCCGGCGCCGCTGGCGTTTACGGGGGATTTGATCCTGCTCGCGTACATGCTGGGATTGATGAGGTTCTTCACCGTGGCGGCGGCGTTGGATACCGGATCGAGCTTCGAGGGAATGGGAGCGAGCCGCGAGGTGACGTTCTCGGCACTGGCCGAGCCGGCGTTGTTGCTCGGGCTGGCCGCGGTCGCGCGGTTGACCGGGTGTCTGTCACTGTCCGGCATGTCCGCTGCCGTGTCGCTGGAGACCTGGCGGCAAGCTGGCCCCGTGTTGGCGCTGGTGACTGCGGCGTTGATGGTGGTGCTCTTGGCCGAGAACGCGCGTCTTCCCGTGGACGATCCGAACACGCATCTCGAACTGACGATGATCCACGAGGTGATGGTGCTCGACCACAGTGGGCCGGATCTTGCGTTCATCCTGTATGGCGCGGCATTGAAATTGTGGGTGTTGGCGGCGTTGTTGGTGGCGCTGATGTTGCCCGTGCGCACGGGCCACCCGCGGCTGGACGCGGTCGCGGCGCTGGGCGGGATGTTCGCCGTGGCGGTGGCCGTGGGAGTGGTCGAATCTTCGATGGCGCGGCTGCGGTTGCTGCGTGTGCCGCAATTGCTGGTGGGCGCGGGCGCATTGGCGGCGTTCGCGCTGATTCTGACGCTGAGGTGACGCAATGACTCCGGATACCATCTTGATTCTGATCGTGCTGACCAACTTGCGACTGCTGGGAGCAAGCCGGATCGGCGCGAGCGTGCGCACGGTGGCGGTGCAGGGAATTCTGCTTGGACTACTGGCGCTGCTGGCGCATCACGGCGAATCATCGTCGAGCGTGTGGCTGGTGGCGGTGGGCGGCGCGGTGCTGAAGGGCGTGGTGTTCCCGTGGCTGCTGTTGCGGGCGCTGCGGTCGGCGGACGTGGACCGCGAGGTCGAACCGTTCGTCGGACCGATTGCCTCGCTGCTGGCCGGTGTGGCGGCGTTGGGGGTGTCGTTGTGGCTGGCGCAGCGGCTGCCGTTGCCGGGGGGAGCGCATTCGCCGGTGCTGGTGGCGGTGGCCTTGTTCTCCATCCTGGTCGGTTTGTTTCTGATCGTAGCGCGCAAAAAAGCGATCAGCCAGGTGCTCGGGTTTCTGGTGATGGAGAATGGCATCTACACGTTCGGCGTGGGTTTGGTGCGGGAGTCGCCGCTGCTGGTGGAACTCGGCGTGATGCTGGACGTGTTCGTGGCGGTGTTCGTGATGGGCATTGCCATTTTCCACATCAGCCGCGAGTTCGATCACATCGACACCCAGGAACTAACGACCCTGAAGGACTGACGATGACGGTGCTTGCTCTGATTTTGATTCCGGCGGCGATCGGTGGCGGCGCGTTCTTCATGCGCAACGATTCGTTGCGCCGCGCGCTGTTGATTGGGACCGCCATAACGCACACCGGGCTGACGGTGGCGTGCTGGGTGTGGCGACCGGCCGCGACGGCGGGCGGGTGGTTGGCGCTGGATGCGGCGGGACTCCTGTTTCTGAGCATCACGAGCGCGCTGTTCCTGATGGCGACGGCGTATGCGGTCCCCTACCTGCGACGCGAGCATGATCGCGTGGCTCGCGATGCGACCGAGGGTTTCCTGTTCTCCAATGCGCCCGAAGCCACGTTCACCGGTTGTCTGCTGTTGTTCCTGGCGGCGATGACGCTGGTGACGGTGAGCCAGCACGTCGGTCTGCTGTGGGTGGCGGTGGAGGCAACGACCCTGGCCAGCGCCCCCTTGATTTACTTCCACCGCCATCACCGGTCCCTCGAAGCTGTCTGGAAATATCTCCTGATCTGTTCGGTTGGGATCGCACTGGCGTTGCTGGGCAATTTCTTTCTGGCGGTGGCGGCCGGTCCGACGCCATTGGTATTCGCCGAACTGGCCGCGCGAGCCGGTCAACTCAACGTGCCCTGGCTGAAGGCGGGGTTTCTGTTGGTGCTGGTCGGTTACGGGACCAAGATGGGGCTCGCGCCGCTGCACACATGGCTGCCGGACGCGCACAGTGAATCGCCGTCGGTCATTTCGGCGCTGTTGTCCGGCGCGCTGTTGAACTGCGCGTTTCTGGGAATCATTCGGACCCAGCAGGTGTGCGCTGCGGCAGGACTCGGCGATTTTTCCCGGGGACTGCTGGTCGACTTCGGACTGATTTCGATGGCGGTGGCGGCGGTGTTCATTGTCGGGCAGACGGATTTCAAGCGGATGCTGGCCTACTCCAGCGTCGAGCACATGGGCATCCTCGCTCTCGGCGTGGGATTGGGCGGCGCCGGTGTGTTCGGCGCGATGCTGCACGCCCTGAATCACTCGCTGACGAAGGCGATGCTGTTCCTCGTGGCTGGCAACATCCTCGGTGCCTACGGCACGAAATCCACAGCGGATGTGCGAGGAGTGTTGCGGAGCCTACCGGTGACGGGTGTACTCTGGGTGGCAGGCTTGCTGGCAATTACGGGCTCGCCGCCGTTCGGCCCGTTCTTCAGCGAGTTCACAATCTTGAAGGCGGCGCTGGATGCCGGGCGCACCGGCGTGGCGGTGACATACCTGGCACTGCTGGCGGTGATTTTCATCGGGATGGCGACAATTGCGCTGCGGATGGCCCAGGGCGTCGAGGCGCGCGTGGAACCGCGACGTGAATCCTGGACGGCAGTTGTGCCGCCCGCGGGGCTGGCGACGGTGGTGTTGATGCTGGGCGTTTATGTGCCGGGCCGGCTGACGCAACTGCTCCAGGACTCGGCCCGATTGGTGGGAGCACCGTAATGACCCTTCCGCTCCACAACGGCGAATTCCGGAACCGCCCAGAGATTCCCCGGCAGAGCGTCGCGGAATTTCGCCGACAAGTGATTGAGCGTGTGCGCGACGGGGCGCGCGTCGCCGCGATGTTTGGCCTGACGGGCAACGGCAGCACGCCCGTACTCGGTGTGCTGGCGGACGGCGTATCGGGGACGCTGGAGTTGGTCGACACGGAAATCAGCGGCGACTATCCGTCGTTGACGCCGGACGTTCCGCAGGTTCATCTGTTCGAGCGCGAGATCGCCGAGCAATGCGGCGTGACCCCGCAAGACCATCCGTGGCTGAAGCCGGTGCGTTTCGTCGCATCGCAACGCCCCGGCTACGACGGCCAGGGCCGGGCCGCCAGCGAACAGCGGCTCGTCGGCGTGACCGATTTCTATCGGGTCGAAGGCGAGGAAGTGCACGAAGTGGCAGTGGGGCCGGTGCACGCGGGCGTTATCGAGCCCGGGCATTTCCGCTTCCAGTGTCATGGCGAGGATGTGTTGCACCTGGAGATTTCACTCGGCTACCAACATCGCGGCGTGGAGCGGGCGTTGGTGGGCGGACCGGACAAACGGACGATCCATTACGTGGAGACACTGGCGGGCGACACGACGATCGGCCACGCAACCGCATACTGTCAGGCCGTCGAAGCCCTGGCGGGCTGCAAGCCACCGGCCCGGGCGCAAGTCTTGCGTGGCGTGGCGCTGGAACTGGAGCGGCTGGCCAATCACACCGGCGATCTCGGCGCCCTGGCGGGTGACGTGGGCTATCTGCCGACGCAGTCATTCTGTGGGCGCTTGCGCGGCGATTTCCTGAACATGACGGCGCTGGTGTGCGGTAGCCGGTTTGGCCGGGGACTGGTCAGGCCGGGCGGCGTGGGCTTCGACATGGACGAGGCGCGTATCGGTCAGTTGCGTGATCGGCTGGAGCAGGCGCTGCGCGATGTGAGGAGTGCGGTAAACCTGCTGTGGAACACCTCGTCCGTGCGCGGGCGCTTCGAGAGAACCGGCGCGCTCACGGCGGAGACCGCTCGCGAGATCGGGCTGGTCGGCGTGGTAGCGCGGGCGTGCGGACTGGAGCGGGATGCGCGTCATGAATTCCCGTCGGGGATTTACCGGTTCGGGCAGATTCCCGTCTCGACCTGTCACACGGGCGATGTGTTCGCGCGGGCGTATGTGCGCTGGCTGGAAATCGAGCGGTCGGTGGCATTCGTGCGCGAGCAACTCGACGCGCTGCCCGCCGGCCCCGTGCGCGCAACGGTCGGCCCGCTGGCGAACGACGCGGCAGTCGTCACCATGGTGGAAGGCTGGCGCGGAGAGATTTGCCATGTGGCGTTGACGGACACAGACGGACGATTCGCCCGCTACAAGGTGGTTGATCCGTCGTTCCATAACTGGTTCGGCCTGGCGTTGGCGCTGCGCAACCAGCAAATCTCCGACTTCCCGCTGTGCAACAAGAGCTTCAATTTGTCTTACTGCGGTCACGATTTGTGAGGTAACCAATGTTTCGAAACGTCGTCATTCGCCTGCGGCAAGGTCATCGCACAATTTCTTTCCCCAAGGGTCAACCGACGGTACCTGATCGGTTTCGCGGCACGCCGGTGGTGAATCGGTCCAAATGCCCGGTCGGCTGCCGCGATTGCGCCGAGGCCTGCCCGACCGACGCGATCGCAATTGATGGCCAGGGGTTGCGACTGGATCTGGGTCGGTGTTTGTTTTGCACCGACTGCGTCGAGGCGTGTCCGGAACAGGCGATCCGTTACACGCAGGACTTTCGATTGGCGGCGCGCCAGCGTGAAACTCTCGTGTTAAGTGGCGAAAGCCTCAAGCTGGCGGACGCGCTCGACAAAAAGACGCGCCGACTCTTCGGCCGGTCCCTGAAATTGCGACAGGTCAGCGCCGGTGGGTGCAACGGCTGCGAGGCGGATGTGAATGTGTTGAGCACGGTGGTTTTTGACCTCGGCCGGTTTGGGATCCAGATGGTTGCCTCACCGCGCCACGCGGACGGCCTGCTGATTACCGGACCCGTGACCGAGAACATGCGGCTGGCGTTGAAGAAGACTTACGACGCGGTGCCATCGCCGAAGATTGTCATTGCCGTTGGCGCGTGCGCAATCAGTGGAGGCCCTTACATCAACCACCCAGAACAACACAATGGTGCGGACAGTGTTGTACCGGTTGACCTCTACGTCCCCGGCTGCCCGCCGCACCCGCTGACAATATTGGATGGTTTACTTCGGCTTCTCGGACGGCTTGAAGATGGACGGCGTGCGACGTGACCCACGGCGAATAATTCACCGCGCAACTGGCCGTTCATGCGGATCGGCGGACCTTGATCATTGACGAAGGAATACGTCCGCCGCAATACTCCCAAACCTTGGCAACACGTCCCAACGCTTCAACGCGCAGGACAACAAATCCGCAACACAACCCCATGGTTCGTCGCCTAATCTCGTCGAAGGCAACTCGTTTCAGGGTTTGGCCTATGGTTGGGCCAGGATTGTTCGAAGAGCCCGTCCTGCTGCGACGGACAGGAGACTGAGGTCGTGAGATACGAGTTTGGCGGCGTGCAATAGCCAACGGGGCTACTCTCCCCCGGAGGAGAGAGGAGATCTTCCGTTGCGCCGAACGGCAGTTTCGGCGCGACGACGCTGCTCACCCGAGCCACTCGGGGTGATAGAAGGTCGTATGGAACATGTGAGAGGTTTTGAAGGGTTCGTACTGGCCGGTGCTGGCGGCGTCGGCGGTTTTGGCGAGCAGCGCGGAAACCTGATCGGCGGTCATGGGCCGGAAACTGCGGGCGGCGTCGATGGCTTGCTGGAGAATGGCCATCGAATCGCAGCCGGTGATGGCGGTGCTGGTGGGCAGATTCATCGCGTAGTGGAGGCACTCGACGGCGGTGGCGGTCTGGCTTTGCAGCGCTGCGCCGAAGCGGAGCGACTTCATGCCGAGCACGCCGATCTGTTGCTGGACGAGCACGGGCAGAACCGTCTTCTCGAAACTGTGGAAATGCGCGTCCATGACGCTGAGCGGCATCTGCACGGTGTCGAAACGGAAGTTGTGGGCGGCGGCGGTCTCGAGCATTTTCAAATGCAGGTCAGGATTCTTGTGGCCGGTGAACCCGATGAAACGCGTCTTGCCGGCTTTCTTCGCGTCGAGGAGCGCCTCGATTGCGCCGCCGGTTCCGAACACGCGGTCGCCGTCATCGGCGAGACCGACCTCGTGGATTTGGATGAGATCGACGTGGTCGACCTGCAAGCGCTGGAGGCATTCGTCGAATTGGGCCCGGGCAACCTTGCGGGTGCGCCGTCGATCTTGGTCATCAGGAACGCGCGGTCGCGATAGCCGTCGCGCAACGCGCGGCCCATGCGCCGCTCGCACTCGCCGGCGTAGTAGTCCCAGGCATTGTCGAGGAAGTTGATGCCGTTATCGAGCGCGGTGCGGATGATGCGGATGCTGTCGGGTTCGCTTTGGCGCCCGAGATGAGCGCCCCCGAGACCGACGAGCGAGACCTGCTCGCCGGTGCGGCCGAGTTTGCGGCGCGGGATGTCGGTGTTCGAGTCGGCGGCAAGCGCGAAGCCTCCCGTGGCGATGATGGCGGCGGTGGCCGCGGCGGTTTTGAGGAAATCGCGGCGGGTGATGTCGCCGGCTTCGTCGCGGAGAGGATCGAGGCGGAAACTGGCGGGCGTGTTGGTGTTGTTCATGGTGCGTACCCGGGCTCGTGTTGAGCGTGCCTTTATGATGACGGAGGCGGGCTTGGGAATTCAAGGCTGGCAGGTTTGTCGGTGACGATGTCGTCACCATTCTGTAACATTTCCGCCATAGAGAAACGTTGACAGTTCTGACCCCGATCAGGTATTCAGTCGTTGACGCTGTTCGTTTGCGAGGCCGTAGTCGTCGGAGAAATCTTCTAAATGTACGCCAGCATTGTTGGCCTTTGTCTCGTGGTAGCGATTGGGCTGTATTTTTACAACAATCCGCTCCATCACAGCCGTCGGTTCATGCTGCGGCGGTTCATTAATTGGTTTCCGCTGGGGATGACCTACGCGTTCCTGTACATGGGGCGCTACAATCTGAATGTGGCCAAGAACGCGCTCGGGGCGACGATGTCCAACACGGATTTCGGGTGGATTTTTGCCGCCGGCACGTGGACCTACGCGATGTCGTTCCTGGTGAACGGCCCACTCGTGGACAAGATCGGCGGCAAACGCGGCATCATCATCGCGGCGCTGGGGGCATCGCTGGCGAATATCGCCCTCGGCGTGCTGACGTATCTCGTCGCCACGCATCAACTGCGGATCAATCTCGTGCTGGCGTTTTCGGTGGTGTACGCGGTGAACATGTATTTCCAGAGTTACGGCGCGGTCTCGATCATCAAGGTCAAGGCGTACTGGTTTCATGTGCGGGAGCGCGGGATGTTCGGCGCGATCTTTGGGACATTCATATCGGTGGGAGTGTACTTCGCATTTGACTGGAGCGCGGCCATCGTCGAGATGACGCGGGCTCAACATTCGCCGGGTTGGTTTGCGGGCCTGCTGCGGCAGATGTTTGCGATGCCATCGCAATCCGTGGACGCGACATGGGCGGTGTTTTTCATCCCGGCGGCGATATTGATTGCCTGGGCGCTGCTGGATTGGTGGCTGATCCACGACACGCCCGAGCAAGCCCGGCTCCCCGCATTCGATACTTGTGATGCGTCTTCCGGCCAGATGCACGTGGAATTCACCTCTCTCGACCTGCTGAAGAAAGTCTTTACGAGCCCGCTGTTGCTGATGATCGCGGGAGTCGAGTTGACGTCCGGCGTGTTCCGCAACGGGATCGTGCAGTGGTACCCGATCTTCGCGCATCAGGTGCGACAGCCCGGCGCGGAGCTGTTTTTGAAGAACTGGGGGTTTCTCGTCTGTATGTTTGGAATTGTCGGCGGGTTCGCGGGCGGATTGATTTCCGACCGCTGGTTCCAATCGCGGCGTGGTCCGCCGGCCGGGTTGTCGTGCGGGCTGGTTCTGGTGATGGCGGCAGTGATGGCGCGGTTCTTGTTCGTGTCGCCGGCGATCGCCGGGGTGTCAGGGCTGATGATCGTCATGGCGGCGATCGGCATCACATCGTTGATGTCGGGCACGGCCGCGACCGATTTCGGCGGACGCAAGGCGACGGCGACGACCTCGGGGATCGTGGATGGTTTTGCGTATCTGGGCAGTGGGCTGCAATCCGCCTGTCTCGGCTACATCACGACGCACAACTGGCACTGGTGGCCGGTGTTTCTGATGCCGTTCGCGATTCTCGGTGGGATCATCGCCGTCAAGATCTGGCACGAGTTGCCCGCCGCCACGCGGAAATACATCGCCGAGGTCGAGCTGGAGGAAGACGAAGCCGAGCCCGCGGGCGAACTGGTCTCGCGCTAGCCGCTATTTCGTTTTGATGTTCACGGTGCCCGTCTGGGTGAACTGATACTGCTTGGTGTTGAAGCCGCTGCAGTTCACGTCGTAGTAGATCTGAAGACTCCCATCCTTCAAGGTGGAGAACGTGACGTCGTTGAACGCCAGCATATCGAAGGGCAGGCTGTTCGCCGCGATGTAGTTGCCAAATTCCTGGTAGGTCTGTGGCCAGCGTCCGACCGACGAACGAAACATCTTGGTGGCGGCGGTAAGCAGATTCACTTTGGCACGAGCGTAGGCCGCCACCTCGCGCTGGGTGCGGTTGTAGTCTTGCAGCGCGGCCTGTCGGGCCTTGTCAGCCGGGGACGCGCAGCCGGCAGCAAGCCAGATCGACAAGCCGAGCAATAGGCACGTCGCGCGCACGTCAGCACCCGGTTTGGCGAATGCGTTCGATGAGCCGCGTCGTGGAGAACCCTTTGACGAATGGCAGAATGCGAATCCGGCTGCCAAGGTTGGTCAACACGGCCCGCTCGCGGGCATCCAGGGTTTCCGGCCGATAATCGCCGCCTTTGACGTAAACGTCGGGCCGCACAACGGCAAGGAACCGGTGGGCGCGTTTCTGGGGGAAAATGACCACGGCGTCGACACAGGCCAGCGCGGCGAGAACGGCGGCGCGTTGACGCTGCGGCACGAGGGGACGGCCCGGTCCTTTGAGTTCGCGCACCGAGCGGTCTCCGTTCAACCCCACAACCAGCAGATCACCGAGCTTGCGGGCGCGCTGCAAATAGCTCACATGCCCGAAGTGCACCAGGTCGAAACATCCGTTGGTCGCCACCACGCGCCGACCGCGACGACGCGCTGCTGCGGCCCAGCGCGCAGCCTGTTTGAGCGTTAAGGCTTTGCCGGGAGCGGATTTAAGCACTGTTTTTGGGCTTGATTCCCTATCGCGCTTTGACATGATGGCCACTGTGAGGATGGCTCACCCGAGGAAGAGGGGTCAAGTTTGATTTTTGGCTGCGGGCCGTCGCCACACCGAGTTGTGGTTCCGGCTACGCAGGCCGGTCGCATGTGGGTGCCGGGGGGAGCGACCGCTCGTGGCGGAAAGTATTCGCGACGGGCCACCGCGAGTTGGTTCTGTTTCAGGAGGTTATGCAAGCGCTTCATTTGGTTGGAACGATAATTTATTTCGTGGTTCTGGTGTGCTTGTCGTGTTACGGCGTTCACCGGTTCTGGATGATCTTCCTGTACTTCCGCCATCGTCGGGAGACACCCCAGCCGGCAGGTCGTTTTACTGAACTGCCCAAGGTGACGGTGCAACTGCCGCTGTACAACGAGATGTACGTGGCGGAGAGGTTGCTCGAAGCCGTCGCCTCCCTCGATTACCCACAGGACCGGCTCGAGGTGCAGGTGCTGGACGATTCGACCGATGAGACCACGGAGATCGTCGCCCGGAAAACGGCGCAGTTGTGTGAGCGGGGCTTTGATGTGCAGCACATCCAGCGGTCCGACCGCACGGGGTACAAAGCGGGCGCGCTCGAAAACGGCCTGCATCAGGCCACGGGAGAATACATTGCGATTTTCGATGCCGACTTCGTCCCGCAGCGCGACCTCCTCCAGAAAACGATTCACTACTTTACCGACCCGAAGATCGGGATGATCCAGACCCGCTGGGGTCACCTGAACGAGCAGTATTCGTTGCTGACCAAGATTCAGTCGATGCTGCTGGACGGCCATTTCCTCATCGAGCAGACGGCGCGCGCGCGGTCGGGCCGGTTCTTCAATTTCAACGGCACCGCCGGCATCTGGCGGCGCACCTGCATCCAGAGTTCGGGCGGTTGGCAGCACGACACGCTCGCCGAGGATCTCGACCTGAGTTATCGCGCGCAGATCAACGGCTGGCAGTTCCTGTTTCTGCCCGAGATTGTGACGCCCGCCGAACTGCCTGTCGAGATGAACGCGTTTAAATCGCAACAGCACCGTTGGGCAAAGGGGTCGATTCAAACCAGCAAGAAAGTGCTGCCGATGCTCTGGCGCAGCAACGTGCCGTTCAAGATCAAGTTCGAAGGCACCGCCCATCTGACCAGCAACTACGGCTATCTGTTGCTCCTGGTGCTCTGCGTGTGCCTCCATTCGTCCGCGTCGGCGGGAGCGTATCAGGCTTCGGGCGGCAATCCGTGGACCAAGATGCTGTTGGTCGATTTGCCGCTGTTCATCGCAGGGTCGGTCTCGATCAGCGCGTTCTACTTCTGCGCCCAACGCGAACTCCATGCGCAATGGTGGAAGCGGCTGCTGTTTCTGCCCGTGCTGATGGCGGTCGGCGTCGGTCTCTCGGTCAACAACGCCCGCGCCGTGCTCGAAGCGATGTTCAATCATCGCAGCGAGTTCATTCGCACGCCGAAATATGGCGTGTCACGCCGCGGCGAATCCTGGACGCAAAACAAATACCGGACCTTGCGCGGACTGTTTCCATTCATCGAACTGGCGTTCGGAGTGTATTTCACATTCGTCGTCGTCCAGGCAATCAACAACAACCAGTGGACCTTCGTCCCGTTCGTGTTCATTTTCCAGGTGGGTTTCCTCTACGTTGGGCTCATGTCGCTGCTGCAAAGTTCGGTGCGCGCGGCGCGGTCACTTGATGGCCCAGGTCTGGCTCCCGCGGGCGCCTGATTCCACCGGGCTGGCGGGAGCCTATGCCGAACTCACTCGCCCTGCAGTTGCACAGCCTGCGGCACGAAGCCGCTGCCGATCCCCAAGCTGTAATTCGCCGCGTTCCATCACTGGGGTTTGACAGCGTTGAGATCGCCCAGACATACGGTTGGTCGGCTGAGCAGTGGCGGGAAATACTAACGGAAACGACACTCCACGTAGTCGGCGCGCATGTCCCGCTGGAAACTCTGGAATCTGATTGGGAGAACCAGGTGGAGTTTCAGCGCGCGATTGGCAACTCGCGGTTGGTGGTGCCGGCGCTTCCGCAGAAACAGCAAAGGCGCGCCGCATATTCTGAGGCGGCCGCACGCCTGACTGCGCTCGGGCAACGTGCCCGCTCCGAGGGTTTCGCGTTGTTCTATCACAATCACGGCTACGAATTTGCGCCGTTCGCCGACGGACGTTGTGGCATGGACATTCTGTTGGCTGAAATCGATCCGAGCGTTCTGCGTCTCGAAGTGGATACATACTGGGTCGAGCGTGGCGGAGTCAGCAGCCGCGAATTCATCCGGCGTAACGCGGATCGAATCGGCATGATTCACGCCAAGGAGTTTTGCCGCGACGGGCGTGACGTTCCGGCCGGGCAGGGCGACATCGATTGGCGGACCATCATCCCGCTCGCTCGAAGTCGCGGCTGGCCCATCATCGTCGAGTATGAAGCCGAGAATCCGTTACCGGCGGTCGAGGCCAGCGCGCGATACCTGCACGGGCTGTGACGCGATAACGGATGAATGTTTCCTTGCCATCGGCGCACGGAGCGGCAAGAATTGCATCTCGCAAATGGAGCCACTTGGCATTATTGCAGGAAACGGCGATTTTCCCCTGATTCTGGCGCGGTCGGCGCGGCAGCGTGGCGTCGGGCGCATCGTGGCGGCTGCGTTCGATGGGGAAACAAGTCCTGAAATCGAGGGCGCCGTCGATGAGGCCGAATGGATCAAGCTCGGCCAGCTCAACAGACTCATCGAGGTGTTCACGTCGCGCGGCGTGAAACGCGCCGTGATGGCCGGCGGCATCGCGCCATCAAACCTGTTCAAAAATCTGCGGCTGGATTTGCGGATGACGACGGTGGCGTTTCGCCTCAAGACGCGCAATGCGGAAACGATTTTCGGCGCGATCGCCTCCGAGATGGCCAAGGACGGTGTGGAACTGGTCGACCCGCGCCCATTTCTCGGTGAGGCGGTGCCGCAGACCGGTGTTCTCACGCGCTCGAAGCCGAGCAAGGATCAACGGGAGGACATTGAATTCGGGCTGAAGATGGCCAAAGCCGTCAGCGCACTCGATATCGGCCAAACCGTGGTCGTCAAAACGGGTACGGTGCTCGCCGTGGAAGGCTTCGAAGGCACGGACGAATGCATCCGCCGCGGCGGACTGCTCGCTGGCGAGAAAGGCGGCGCGGTGGTGGTGAAAGTCAGCAAACCCAACCAGGATTTTCGGTTCGATATTCCCTGCGTCGGCGTGAAGACGATCGAGTCTTGCCGGGCCGGGCACGTGTCCGTAATGGCCATCGAAGCCGGCAGCAGTTTGCTACTCGACAAGGACGCGTTGCTGCGGGCGGCCAACGAAGCCGGCGTCTGTCTGCTGGCGGTGACTTCCCCATGAGCGACATCCTCCGAGTGGGCGTGGTCGGCGTCGGGCATCTCGGCTCGCAGCACGCCCGATTGTATTCCGAGCTGGCCAAACGCTCCAATGGCCAGTGTTCGTTCGTGGGTGTATGCGACACGGACAGCATCCGCGTGCGCGCGCTCGCGGAGAAGGTCGGCGGCGGGACGTTCGAGAGCGCCACGGAACTGGCCAACTTTGTCGATGCGGTCAGCGTGGCGACGCCGACGGAGACGCATTACAAGGTGGCGCGGGTGTTTCTGGAGCGCGGCAAGCACGTTCTGGTTGAGAAACCGATCACCGACAGCCTGCGCGAGGCGGAAGAACTCGTGGCGCTCGCGCGCCAGAACAAATGCGTCCTGCAGGTCGGCCACATCGAACGGTTCAATCCCGTGATGCGTTATCTCAATGAGGTGCTGCAGGAGGCGCGATTCATTGAAGTCCATCGGCTCTCGCCGTTCCCGGGGCGCTCGACCGACATCGGCGTGGTCCTCGATCTGATGATCCACGATCTCGATGTGGTCCTGTCCCTCGTCCGGTCGCCGCTGGAAACCGTGGACGCCGTCGGGATTCCTGTGTTGAGCGGGAGCGAGGACATCGCCAATGCCCGGCTGAAATTCGCCAACGGCTGCGTGGCCAATATCACCGCGAGCCGCGTTTCCGCGGAGAAGATGCGCAAGATTCGTATCTTCGGCCGCACCGAACACGGCGCGGCGTACATCTCGCTCGATTACATGAAGCAGGAGGGCGAGCTGTACCGTGTTGCGTCCGAGGACGCGCAGGAATCGGGCCTGCTCAAGAAGCTGCTGGCCGGGCGCCATGCCAGCATCGTCAGCGAGTTCGCGGGACGGAAGATCGTGCGCGAGCCTGTGCCGATTGAGCGCGACGAGCCTCTCAAACTGGAGCTGCAGCATTTCGTTGAATCAGTCCGTCTCCACCGCGACCCGCTGGTCACGGGCGAAGCCGCCAAGCAGGCGCTCGAACTCGCAATGGAAATCACGGGGCAGATTACGCACCACTAACGGTTCCAACAGAGGGGAGGAACTCTGCGGGTTGCCCGGGACAATCAACATCCGCTCCCCTCCTTTGGAGGGGGCAGGGGGTGGGTTCCGTCGTTGTCATCAGGCGTTGGTGTCGCTACTATTTGCTGTCATGCGCCAGTCCATCATCCGTTACAACCCGATTCTGAAGGGGCGCGCCCGCGCTTTGCGCAGGAACATGACTCATGGGGGAGTATTGCTGTGGACGAAGCTCAAACAGAAACAGATGTGCGGCTACGACTTCGACGGTCAAAGGCCCGTGGACGATTACATTGTAGATTTCTTCTGCAAGGACCTGCGGTTGGCCATTGAAATTGACGGTTGGAGTCACGCGGTGAAGGGGGCGCGGAATGTCGCAAGGCAGAAGCGATTGGAGAGCTTGGGCGTGCGGTTCTTGCGATTTGGCGAACGGGAAGTCGTGGCGGATTTGCAATCTGTGGTGGACCAGATTGAGATGTGGATTCAACAGGAAACGACAAGCAAACCCACCCCCAGCCCCTCCGGAGGAGGGGAACGAACAGCATGAACCCGCGTCGCCTTATGTTTGTCGCTGGGGAAGCATCCGGCGACGCACATGCAGCCGAGGTAATCAAGTCGTTGCGTCTCGAGGATCCGCAAATCCAAATCTTCGGTGCGGGCGGATCGAAAATGAAGGCGGCGGGGATGGAATTGTCGGTCGACCTGACCGAGCACGCCGTGGTCGGCTTGGTGGAAGTGCTCAAGAACTACGGCAAGTTCCGCCGGATCTTCTGGGACCTGGTGCGCGAGGCCGAGAAACGGAAACCAGACGCTGTAGTGCTGGTCGATTTTCCCGGGTTCAATCTGCGGTTCGCCGCGCAGATGAAGAAACGCGGCATCAAGGTCATCTACTATATTTCGCCGCAATTGTGGGCCTGGCACGCCAGCCGCGCGAAACAGATCGAGCGCGACGTCGACTTGATGCTGGTGATTTTCCCGTTCGAAAAAGAGTGGTACGCCCAACACGCACCGAAATTGCGAGTGGAATTTGTCGGGCATCCCTTTGCGGAGAGAATCGGGAGGGAAGGCGGGGCCCCCGCCGAGCCGCGTGAGGAAAATCTCATTCTGTTTTTGCCGGGCAGCCGCGAGCGCGAGGTGGCGAAGATCTGGCCGATCATGCGGCAGGTGGTCGACAGGATGCCACCCGAGACGAGATTTGTTGCGGCGGCTGTGAACGAATCGATGGCCGGAATGATCAGGCATCCGCGCGTGACCGTGGAAGTCGGCAAGGCGCATAAATGGATGCAGCGGGCGACGCTGGCGATCACGGCCAGCGGCACGGCGACGATGGAATGCGCGTTCTACGGCTGCCCGATGATTGTCGTCTACAAGGTCAACTGGCTGACCTATCTGGTAGGGCGCATGGTCGTGACCGTCAATTGGCTCGCCATGCCGAATGTGATTGCGGGCCGCGCGATCATCCCCGAGTTCATCCAGCACGATGCCAAACCTGACCGCATCGCGGCGACGGCGCTCGAACTTCTGGGGAACGTCCACAAGCGCGAGGCGATGCGTGAGGAACTGGCGACCGTCGTGAACACTCTCGGCGGAACAGGGGCAAGCCAGCGAGCTGCGCAGATGATTCTCGCGGCGATGGAACGCTGAGCGCCACCGATTCTCAGGTTCGGCGAAGGTCTCCTGACCTCGCCGAACGGAAGACCGTTGGCCGGGCATGTGCGCGGTCTGGAGACCTTCGCACAACAAGTCCATTCCGAGTCTAACTTTTCCGCGTCAGGAAGAAATCGGCGATGGCGTGGAGGGGCGTGGCTTTGCTTCCGAACGGTTTCAGTTGCTTGTGCGCGTCGGCGATGAGCTCGGCAGCGTATTGACGTGACTCATCGAGGCCGAGGACGGTGGGGAAGGTGGACTTGTGGTTTTTGGCGTCGGCCCCCACGCTTTTGCCCATGGCTTCCCGCGTGCTGGTCGCGTCGAGGATGTCATCGATGACCTGAAACGCGAGGCCGAGATCCTGACCATAACGGGTGAGACGCTTGAGGTCGGCGGCACGGGCGTTTCCCGCCATGGCGCCGAGCCGGATCGAGGTCGTGATCAGGGCTGCGGTCTTGTTCAGGTGCGTGGTCTTGACCTCGTCGAGAGTCGCGCGGCGATCTTCGTTTTCGAGGTCCTGCACCTGCCCGGCAATGAGCCGCAGACTGCCGGCGGCGAACGCGAGATCACTCGTCAGCGCCTGCATCGAGTAGCCCCGGGGCGGTTTGGCCTTGGCGACAATGGCAAACGCCTCGGTCAACAGCGCGTCGCCCGCCAGCACGGCGATGCCTTCGCCAAACACCTTGTGGTTGGTCGGTTTTCCCCGGCGCAGATCGTCGTCGTCCATGCAGGGCAGATCATCGTGGATCAGCGAGTAGGTGTGAATACATTCCACGGCGCAGGCCAGGGGCATGGCGGCGGCGCGTTTCCCGCCGACGGCTTCACACCCGGCGAGGCACAGGACGGGCCGGATACGCTTCCCGCCGGCGAAAAGGGAGTAGCGCATCGCCTTGTGGATCGTCGCCGGCGCGGCGGTTTCGGACGGCAACAGCTTGTTGAGCGCCGCATCGACTTCCGCACACCGGTCGTCAAGGTACTGCTTCAGGTCAAATGTCGCAGGGGATTTCAATCGCGCTCCTCGGTTCGTGCGCGTATGGTACCGGGCGGGTGCGTTTTTTCAAGCGAAAGTTTGAGTGTTCGTCGCACGGTCGAGAGATGGACTTCAGAGTTGACTTGGTGTAGTAAATTATTGATAAGCATGTGTTTTCCTATGCCGACCTACGAATACGAGTGTCAAAAATGCGGGCATCGCTTTGAGTTATTTCAGTCGATTAAGGATGCACCGAAGAAGACCTGTCCGAAATGCCGTGGACGAGTGAAACGGTTGCTCGGGACGGGGGCCGGGGTGATCTTCAAAGGTTCGGGGTTTTATAGCACGGACTATCGGAAGCCGGGCTACTCCGAGGCGGCGAAGAAGGACAGCAGCACGGCAGCGGGCACTCCGGCTGCTCCCAAGACGGAGGCTGCCAAGACGGGCGACGCCAAGAAGTCGCCCCAGAAGGATCAACCATGATTGTTTGTCCGAAGTGCGGGTACGACAACGAGTTGGGGCGGATTTTCTGCCACTCGTGCGGAACAAAGCTCGATCTCACCGAAATCAAAGCCCCAAGCCAGGGTGGTAAGCCGCTGACGAAGAAGGCCAAGAGCGGTTCAAAAAAACTCGTTTCTCGAATCTTCTCTGTCGTGTTGACCGCCTTTGTGGTTGTTCTGGTGTTTCTGGCCCTGCAGGTGCCCGCCGTCCGCCCGATCAGCACATCCAGTGATGATCTGAACATGTCTGATCGGAAACGGGCGGCGCTGGACAACGTTCTCGCTCTGAAGCGGCCCAGTACGGTTTCCGTCACCGAAGGGGAACTGAATTCGTTCGTCCAAACCCTCGGCTTCCAGGGCGGCAAGCCGGGCCCGTTCGATGTCGTTCCGATCAAGCTGCAGCTGGAATTTGGCAATGGTGCGGTTACGGTGGTGCTTCTCGGCCGGCTTCACATTGCCGGCTCGCTGGAAAAGGAGATTTACCTGAGCTACACCGGTGTCCCCGCGATCAAGGCGGGTCATTTCGTTTTCCAGCCGACAGCGGGCGCGCTGGGGGCATTGCCCATGAGTCCGTGGTTGTTGGAGCAGACGGGACTGTATGATCGGTATTTCGCCAGGCTGTTTGCGAAACAGGACACGGAGAAACAAATCCTCGACTCGCTCTCATCGATCACCGTCACCCCACAATCGCTGAATTTCAATTATCAACCGCACTAGGTGTGTGCCGCGCGCTCATGAGTACGCGACGGTCAGGCATGCAGTTCGCAGTCGCGATGACCGTGCTATCGGGCTCCGCAGTTGCTGCCCTGCCGCCGTCGACCAACACGCCGGTCACCACGGTCAGCGCGTCGCGCCAGTTCATTGCCTGCGCCAATGACCGCCTTCTTCCATCGGCACTGTGCGCGCACGCGGAGCGTGTCAAACGCGAATGGCTCCGGCGCCTGGATGCCGTCGACAACTGGCGGGACCCGATTCTGATCCTCGTGCAATCCCGACAACCCCAACTGGCCGGCGCACCGGCGGTATCGATCGCGGTCTTTCAGACGGACACTCACCTCGAGTACCGAATTCGATGTCTCGTGCCGCCGCGGATTGACAAGGGAGAGTTGTCCGCCGCCATAGTTGACGCGTTGTGCCTGGAGCGGGCGAGCCGCGATCAGATGCCCGACCCGTCCCAGCCGTACACGGCGCCACAGGTGCCTCTGTGGTTGGTCGAGGGGCTGGCGTCGTCGTTCGGGCAGCGCGATGAAACCGTGCTGCCCGTCGCGAAACGGTCGGTGATCGGCGGGCAGCCCCGGCTGGCCAGGGATGTGATGGAAACGGCGAGCATTCCGGAGGATCTCGCGGATCGCCAGTTGTTTCAGGCGAATGCGGCGATCCTCACGGGGGGGCTGTTGCGACTGGACAATGGATCCGGCAAACTGCGACGGTTCTTGTCGGAACTCGGCCGCCTCAGGGTTGCGAGCAATGCGTTTTGGAAGGTCTATCACGATGATTTCCCGAACGCGACGGCCCTGGAAAAATGGTGGAGCCTGGAATTGGTCGCCCGCACATCCGAGATGGTTGCGCAAGACCTGTCGGCGGAGAATACCCGGCAGGATCTGGATGCAATCCTGGTAACGAAACTCGGCCCCGCCGGCGGGCGCCGCGGAATGCCGGGCGACATCGACGTCGCCATCAATGACCTCTGGCGATATGAGGGATCGCCGTGGATGGGAAACTTGTTGAGAATCAAGATCGACCGGATCGGCGCGCTCCGCGGCGTGGTGCACCCGCTGTATCTGCCGGTGTTGGACGAGTACACGCAGGCGCTGGTCTGGCTGCAGGGGCGAAACGTGACGCGGTTTCGTCGCAGTCTACGCCGCGCCAGCGCCATGCGGACGCAGGTGGACAAACAGACCCGACGGATCACGGCCTGCCTGGATGAAGCCGAACGCGTCTACTCGGCGGAACCGCTCGCGAATATCCTCGGCGGCTACTTCCAAACATTCGATCAGTTTCAGAAACTGGAGAGCGACCGGCACAGTCCGATCAGCGATTACCTCGACCGATTCGATCACTGAAGGGCTCGCAGGAGCGCGTCAACCTTGTCGCGCTGCTCGCGCAACTGCTGTTGCTTGTCCCGCTCGCGTTGCACGGCCACCGCCGCCGCCTTGCTCACGAAACTCTCGTTCGCCAACTTCGCCTCCGTGGCGGCCAGTTGCTTGTCGATATCGGCTAGCTGTTTCGTCAGACGTTGACGCTCGGCGCCAACATCCATCGCGCCCACCATGAAAATCGTTGCTGCCCGGGTGACGAGGCTCGGCGCCAAGCCGCCGGGAGCATACTGCGCGTCGACGGTCACATCTTCCGCATTCAGCAGCAGTTTCAGCGACTCCGTCTCGCCCCGGAAGAATTGCTCGTCGCCGCTCGGCTTGATGGCATACCGGATTTTCTTGCGGGGCTCGATCCCGTAATCATTGCGCAACTGCCGGCCGGCAGTCACAATCTCATAGAGCGAATCCACGCGCGCGGCGAGTTCGGCGTCCGCGCCGGCGAGGGGATGCGCCTTGGGCCACGCGGCGAACTGGATCGTACCGTCGCCGCCGGTGCTGTTCCACAATTCCTCGGTGATAAATGGCGCGAACGGGTGAAGCAATCGCAGGATGGTTCCCAGCACCTCGTCCAGCACCGGAATATTCGGCGCGACCTTGCTCGCCTCGATATACCAATCACAGAAATCGCCCCAGACGAAATCGTAGAGCTCCTTCGCCGCCTCGTTGAATTTGTATTCGTCGAGTGCCTGGCTGACGGTTTCAATCGCCCGGTTCATCTCGAAGAGAATCTTCAGGTCATGCGCGTTGTGCGGGCGCTGCGGTGGATTCGTGGCGCGTTGCATCTGGATGAATCGCGCCGCGTTCCACAGTTTGTTCATGAAATTGCGGCCAATCTCGCAGCGTTTCTCATCGAACAAAATATCCTGTCCCTGCGGCGCAATCAGCATCAGCCCGAACCGCAAGCCGTCGGCCCCGTATTTGGCGATCAGATCGAGCGGGTCGGGCGAGTTGCCGAGCGACTTCGACATCTTGCGGCCCTGCGCGTCGCGGATGATGCCCGTGTAGTAGACGTTCGCAAACGGCCGCGCATCCATGTACTCGTAGCCGGCCATGATCATCCGCGCGACCCAGAAGAAAATAATGTCGGGACCTGTGACGAGATCAGCCGTGGGATAGAATTTCTTCAGCGTATCGGTCTTCTCGGGCCAGCCCATCGTGGCGAACGGCCAGAGCCAGGAACTGAACCATGTGTCGAGGACGTCGGGGTCCTGCTGCCAGCCATCGCCCTTGGGCGCTTCCAGCCCGCAATAGATCTCCTCGCCGCGATACCAGACCGGAATCCGGTGGCCCCACCAGAGCTGGCGGGAGATGCACCAGTCACGGATGTTGCCCATCCAGTGCGCATACGTCTTTTCCCAGCGTTCGGGGGAGAACTTGATTTCGCCCTTCTCGACCGCCTCGGTGGAACGGGGGACCTGTGGATACTTCAAGAACCACTGATCGCTAAGATACGGCTCGATGGGCACATTGGTCCGCTCGCTATAGCCGACGTTGTGCGTGTAATCCTCGAGCTTCAGCAACAGCCCTTCTTCCTTCAGTTGCTCGACCACGGCTTCGCGACACTCGAATCGGTCCAGATCTTCAAAATCTTCGCCCGCTTCTTCGGTCATCTTGCCATCAGGCGCGATGACGACCGTGAACGGCAGCTTGTGCCGCAACGCCATCTCGTAGTCGGCCACATCGTGCGCCGGCGTGACTTTCACGCAGCCCGTGCCGAATTTGGGGTCGACGGCCTCATCCGCAATGATCGGAATCTGCTTGTTGCGTAGCGGCAGCAACACCCTGTGTCCGACGAGATGCGTGTAGCGCGCGTCGCTCGGGTTCACCGCAACGGCTTCGTCCCCGAGCATCGTTTCCGGGCGTGTCGTGGCGACGACCACGAACTGGTCGGACCCGACGAGCGGATACTTGAAATGCCACAAGTGACCTTGCGTTTCGGTCATGATGACTTCTTCATCCGAGAGCGCCGTGCGCCCGGCGGGATCCCAATTCACCATCCGTTTGCCGCGGACGATGTAGCCCTTGTTGTACAAATCGACAAACACGCGGAGCACGCACTGCGAATACGCTTCATCCATCGTGAACCGTTCGCGCGACCAATCGCACGAGCAACCGAGCTTCTTGAGTTGCTGAATGATGATGCCGCCGTGCTTCTCCTTCCATTCCCAGACCTTCTCGAGGAACTTCTCGCGGCCGAGGTCGTCGCGATGCTTCATCACGCCCTGTTTGCGCAACGTCTTCTCGACGACGGTCTGTGTCGCGATCCCGGCATGGTCGGTGCCAGGCAGCCAAAGCACCTCATAACCCTGCATGCGTTTGCGGCGCGCTAGGATGTCCTGAAGCGTGTTGTTGAGCACGTGGCCCATGGTCAACATGCCGGTGACATTGGGTGGCGGAATGACAATGGAATACGCCGGTTTGGCGGAGGACGGATCCGCGGTGAAACGACCCTTCGCCAGCCAGTCGGCGTACCACTTCTCCTCGACCTGCTTCGGCTCGTACGCCTTCGGAATTTCAGTTGGTGCGGTGCCCATTCGACAAGGGTTGTAGCGGAGAGGGGCGGCGAAACACAAGCACAACCAGTAGCGCCAGACTCGTCAGGGAAATGGCGATGCCGGTCGCGGCGCCTAGCGTGTCATACCGCAAACGGACTTCGTGAATGCCGGGCTCTAAGCGGACGGCCAGCAAGAAGCCATCTGCGGGCAGGACTCGAGTCGGCACGCCGTCCACGCGGGCGTGCCAGCCGGGATCAAACGCCTCCACCACGCGAAGGAAACCCGTCCGAGCGGCGTGGACGTTGGCCACGATTAGGTCGCTGGATGGTCGCTTGTACTCGACGGTCGAATCAACAGTTGCGTGGTCGGTCCGAGCTGGGACGGGCTCGGCTGCCTCGCGAGGAAGCATGATGGAGTGTGCCAAATCCGTTTTCGGATTCCGAAGTCGTTCGTGGATCGCAGTGTCGTCGAGAAAGCTGGCCTGCGTAAGCGGCAGGAAACTCGCCCGCGCTGCCGGAGATGGGACGGCATAGATGTGGACAGGTCCGTCGTCACTGATGTGAGGCAGGTCATTCCGCTCAGCGAACGTGACAACCTGCCTGGTCGCGGTGGCAGCCAGCGCGCGCGCACTCATCTGGGCCCCATTGAGGCTTTGGAGGTTGGAAGTCGGCGACAGATCCGACAGGTCCAACAAGGCACGATACGGCCGCGCTAAAATGACGGAATCGAAGAATCCGACATCGTCGATCTGGCGATTCAGCGTGGACATGATCTGGTAGTCCATGGCGATTCGCCCGTCGCCGAGTTGACCGGGTAAATCGGCATAGGCCTGCGCGGGATGAAAGCCGGCGGCTGGCAGCGTGCGAATGAACCGGAGGTCGTGCGAGCCGAGATCCAGCACATGCAGTGTCAGCGCGGCCAAGGTGATTCCCAACACCCAGGAGCGAGGAAGGCGAACTAAAGCGCCCGGCAAACAATCGATCGCCCGACCTGTCAGCAGCGCCAACGCGAAGGCGGTCAGATAAAGTTGTCGCGATGAACTTCTCAGGATCGTTTCCGGGACCAGAGATCGCAGGGGCGTGGCGATTGGCAACGCGAGGGCCAGCGCCAACGTACCCAACACAACGAAGAACGGCCAGGGCTGCTCCCACGATTTGCGCCGGGCCAGAAAAACGACGGCTGCGGCCAGCGGTACCCAGCCGACATAGCAGTACGTTTCCCAAAAGAGAGCAGCGCCCGATCGGCTCCCCAGCGTCGGATTGGGCCCAAACGGGTCCGGGAACCCGTTCTTCCACGGGAGGGCAAATCCACTCAGATGGTCGTAGGGAAACACGATGTCATTCCACGGCGTCTCCAGGGCATGGAAGCGCGTGCTGCGGAGAACGAGTTCGACCATTGGCCAGAGAACAAACCCGGCCAATCCAATGCCGAGGAAGATAGCCAACAACACGTCAAGGGCCCGCGCATGGCGCACTCGATAGACTGTGTAGCCAATGGCGGCGATCAGCGCGTAGGCGGGCAGTTGCGGATGGCCGGCCGCAACGATGCATCCCGAGGCGACGCCCAGGGCGAGCAGAGGGACGTTGAGTCGACGGGGTGAAGCCCGTTGCACAACGATCTCGATCAGCCACAAAAGTAGCGGGAGTGCCGGGTACGCTTCCAGCAAAGGAAGATGTCCGGCCATAACGCGCGCGGCGAAGAAGCCCGAAGCGGCGAAGGTCCAACCGCTGACAGCAGCGGCGACAAGCCCGAGGCCGATTCGGCGGCAATACCAGTATGTGAACAACGCAGCGAGCGCGGCAGCGAGGTTCACGCCGAGCGCGTACGCCTGCAGCGGATCGACGGTCAACAGAGGATACCGCGTGGGAAGAAACGGGAAGTTCTGTATATTCGACCAGAACGGCGTGCCGAGAGCTTCGCGGGAATACCACGACGGCAAGTGTGGATGTCGATTCAGCAGTGCCTCCCGCGCGTAGTCCAGACGGCGCGCGTGGAGCTGAAGATAATCGAAGCCGAAGAGCGTCTGGGTGCGATCCCACGCAAGCCACGGACGATAGAGCGCGGTGACAACCAGCAGCATGACAGCCACAGCGAGAAACCCACGGAAACGCGGGGAGTCGAAGCTGCTCATGCCATTCGGGCTCGCTCCCATCGTTGCGCGCAGTCTACCGGGCGAGCGTCGCCCGGACAACGGAAATCATCCTGCCCGCCACACGCAGTGGTTCATCCGGTTCTTGAGTGACGCGCCGGTTGCGTGTACTCTGGCAATCATGACCAACGAGGAACGCAAGCCGATTGTGGCCGGATTGCTGGCCAAAGGCCAGACGCTGTCGCAGATCCAGGATTTCCTTCACAGGGAGAAGAACGATCCGATCACCTACATGGAGCTGCGGCTGCTGTTGTCGGAGATGCCGGACGCCAAATTGCCCGAGAAAGAAGTCCGCAAGACGGTGTTGCCGAGCGCGGCTGTGCCGCCCGCCGGTGCCAGCGCCAAAGCCACTTCCAGAGACGCGCCGCCGTCCTCGTCGGCCAGGGAAACACCCACCGCCGCCCGCCTGTCGATCAGCGTCGATCAAGTGCCGGCGCCGGGCTCGATGTTGAGCGGCTACGCGCGATTCTCGTCGGGCGCAAAGGGGCATTGGTTCCTCGATGAGATGGGGCGACTGGGAATCGAACCCGAGCTCGGCTCGGGAAAACCGACCCAGGCCGACATGCAGGAATTCAGCAACGAACTGCGCCGCCTGTTGCAGCAAACGGGTGGCATGTAGCCGGGCGCCATTCCTCGCCGCGCATCGGACCCGCAGGCGCACGAGCCTACGCGCCCGACGGTTCTTTCGCGACGGCATCTCCAAGACGGACCTCTCCTTCGCGAACAACCCGGGCCAACAACCCCCGCAGGCGCAGGGCGAGACCCTCGGGCGTATCCGCCAGATCACGGGCGGCCTTGCCGTAGCGGCGCTCGAACTTCGCGCAGGGCGTGTGCGGAAGATCGGTGACCTCGATCACCGCTTCCCCGACGCGCAGGCGGGTGCCCGCGGGAAGATTGTTCTCATGCAGATCGAGATCGACGATCAGATTGTCGCCCGCGAGATTCATGCGCTCCGCGTCGCCCGCAATGGCTTCGAGAAACCGGGCGTTCATGACGGAAACCTGCGAGAGTGGGTTCGGATTTGGTTTGAGATTCCAGCGGTCGCCTTCCACGCCGCCGGCCGAGCTGAGCACGGCCTGAACCGGCGTCCGCCGCTGTTCGTTCGGCAGCCGCAGCACGATCAACTTCAGCACGCCGTTGTCCTTGGGGCTGGCGCGAACCAGGTCGACGATGGCGCGCGCATCCACAGGCCGGTGATCCTTTCCATCCCCCGCGGCAGCCAGCTCACTTCCGCTGTTCGTCCTTGAAGAGCTTGTACTCAACCGAGTCCACCAACGCTTCCCAACTGGCCTCGATAATGTTGTCGTGCACGCCAACCGTGCCCCACGTGTCCTTGCCGTCCGTGCTCTCGATGATGACCCGCGTCTTGGCCGCCGTGCCGCTGCCACTGTCGAGGATACGCACTTTGTAATCGACCAACTTGACCCTCGCGATCGACGGATAAAAACCTGTCAGCGCCGCGCGCAACGCGTTGTCCAGCGCGTTGACCGGGCCGTCGCCCTCCGCCACGGTGTGGTACAGGTTCCCGCTGATCTCCAGTTTCACGCTGGCCTCGACGGTCTCGCCACCGTCATCGCCGTGCTTGTCCATGATCACGCGATAGCCGTGCAGTTTGAAGAACGGCTTGTGCTGTTTGAGCAGCTTCTGCACGAGGATGTGAAAACTGGCGTCCGCCGCCTCGTATTCATAACCGGCGTGTTCGAGCTGTTTGAGCTGCTGCAAAATCTCCCGCACCTCGGGCGTGTCCTTGCTCAGGTCCATGCCCAGTTCGTGCGCCTTCATCAAAATGTTGCTGCGCCCGCTGAGTTCGCTTACCAGCACGCGGCGATGATTGCCCACGACCTCGGGCTCGATATGCTCGTAGCTGCGCGCCACCTTCTCGATGGCGTTGACGTGGATCCCGCCCTTGTGCGCGAACGCCGTCGCGCCGACAAACGGCTGGCGGATATCGTGCCGTACGTTCGCCAGGTCATCGACAAACATCGACAAATCGCGCAGCTTGCGGATGTTCTCCTTCGTGATGCAGTCGTAGCCCATCTTCAACACGAGACACGGCATCACGCTCGTCAGATTGCAATTGCCCGTGCGTTCGCCGTACCCGTTGATCGTCCCCTGCACCTGCACCGCGCCGGCCTCGATCGCCGCCAGCGCGTTGGCCACGCCGACGCCCGAATCATTGTGCGTGTGGATGCCGACCGCACATTTCATCTTCTTGACGATCTCCGCCGTCACCCGCGCCACTTCGCCGGGCATCGTCCCGCCGTTGGTGTCGCAGAGCACGACGATGTCCACGCCCGAATCCTGCGCCGCTTGGAGCGTGGCCAGCGCGTATCGTGGATCGTCCTTGTACCCGTCGAAGAAATGTTCCGCGTCGTAGGCGACTTCCTTGCCATGCTCCTTGAAGAACCGCACGGAGTCGGAGATCATCGCCAGGTTTTCCTCGGGCGTCGTGCGCAGCACCTCCGCCACGTGCAACGACCACGTCTTGCCCACCATCGTGACCACCGGCGTGTTCGCCTTCAACAACATGTCAATCTGCGGGTCGTCCTTGCATTTCGTGTTCGCGCGCCGCGTGCTGCCAAATGCCGCCACCTTCGCATGCTTGAACTTCCGCGTCGCCGCCTCGGTGAAGAAATCCATGTCCTTGGGATTCGACCCCGGCCAGCCGCCCTCGATGTAGTCGATCCCAAACGTGTCCAACCGCTCGGCAATCCGAATCTTGTCGGCGCTCGAAAAGGAGATGCCTTCGCCCTGCGCCCCGTCACGGAGCGTCGTATCATAGATTTGGATTCGCCTGCTCATAAGCCGACCCAAAGACTAGAGCTATCTTCTCCGCCCGTCAACTGCGCACTTGCCAGCGCGTTGCTGACCGAGGTGACCGATTTGAAAACAGGAAGCGCTTCGGTGGATCGTCCGCCGTACCCGGACTGGGTATTTGTCTTTACTTTGAAGACATCGCGCGCGATGCTGCGCGGCAATTCAGCTCACGGGGGCAACGCATGAGGCCATCGCAGGTGAACATTCTGGTTCTTCCACTAATCGCCTTGGGAGTTCCTTCCGTGTTTGCTTTGTCCACGCCGTTTCCCAATGTCAGTGATCTCCCCGTCCGGAAAGACATGCCGAGTGTGATGACGATGAATGACGGAACGACCGTCAAGACTCCGGAACAATGGCGGCAGCGACGCGAGGAGATGAAGGCGATCCTGGAGTATTACGAACTTGGCCACGCGCCGCCGCCCCCGGGCAATGTCACCGGGCAGGATCTGCAGGCACGCCCGGTTCTCGACGGCGCCGCGAACTATCGACTGGTTCATCTCAAGTGTGGGCCGGACCAGCAATTGGGATTCGACGTCGCGATTTTCACCCCGGCCGAAGGCGGTCCGTTCCCCACGATCATCAATCCGTCTTTCTTCATGACGCCCGGTGTAATTCTCACCAATAACCCCGCCGTTGAGCCGGTCAAGGCGAGCACCAACGAGGTCGCGGCAACAACGACAAATACGCCGGCCCGCCCGCGGTTTAATTTCAACCAGCCAGTGAGTCCCGAAAAAGCGGCGGAGGGGTTCACCAACGTGCTCAGTCGCGGCTACGCGGTCGTGACATACCGCTACACCCAATGCGGCGAGGACAACGCCGGCTTCCGCACGAATTCGTTTTATCCGGCGTACCCCGGTTACGACTGGGGCGTGCTGCGCGGCTGGGCGTGGGGATTGTCGCGCGTGGTCGACTACGTGGAAACCCAGCCGTTCGCCGACAAAACCAAGCTGATCGCACTGGGGCATTCCCGCCTCGGCAAACTGACGATGGTGGCGGCGGCCTTTGATGAGCGGATTGCGCTCGCCGCGCCCGCCGGGTCGGCCGGCGCGGGCACGGGCGCCTATCGGTTCTGCGGACCAGGCCGCGGCGGCCGGGAAGGCATCGAGGACATGACGCGGAAATTCCCGTATTACTTTGTGCCGCGCCTCAAGGAATTCACCGGGCAAATGGACAAGCTGCCATTCGACGCCTATTGGTTCGTCGCGCTGACCGCACCGCGGCCGTGGATTTCGCTGGAGGGCATCGACGACAAGCTTTGCGTGGCCAATGCCGTCAAACAAACCGTTCTCGCAGCACAGCCCGTGTACACGTTTCTCGGCGTGAGTACGAATCGCGTTGTCGCCAACTATGCACCTCACCCGCACGGCTTGCCACCTGCCGATTGGGACGCGGCACTGGATTTCGCCGACCAACAATTACGCGGCATCGACCATCACCGGCTATTCAACAATTTCCCGCCGGACACAATTTCGACGAATTCTCCCGCCTCACAATGAAGTCGGTTTTCTCCAGCAGGAGTCTTTCTTGGGCTCTCATGGCCGGCTTGTTGCTTGCCCAAGCGGGAAGTTTTGCCGGCACGCACCCAGCAATCAGCGTCCGCGACCTCGGCGCGACGGGCGACGGCACGAACAAGGATACCGTCGCATTCCAGAAAGCGCTCGACACGTGCGCCGTCAACGGTGGCGGCGAGGTCATCGTCCCGGCCGGTAACTATCTCATCGGCAGCGTGCAGATGGGCACCCACACGATCCTGCGCCTCGAAAAGGACAGCGTCATTATCGGCAGCGGAGATACCAACGATTATCCGATGCTGGACGTGCGTTGGGAGGGCCGGTGGCAACCGGGGCGACGCGCGCTCATTTATTCTGCCAATGTCGACCAGATCGGCATCATTGGTCCGGGTCGGATCGAGGGGAACGCCGCCGTGGCCGCTCCGCAAAACCCGCGCGGCGTGGTGATCCTCGAACCCATTTCCTGCAACGGCGTGACGTGGCGGGATTTTTCCGTCTCGCAGGCTGGCAATTGGGCGACGCATCCGACCTATTGCACCGATGTCGTGATCAGCAATGTGACCATCAATTCCGGCCGCGATGGGATCGACATCGATTCCTGCAAGGACGTGCTCGTTGAGAACTGCGACCTCAACACGGGCGACGATTCGATCAGCCTGAAATCCGGGCGCGGTATGGATGGCGCGCGCATCGGCAAACCTACCGAGGATGTGGTGATCACCAATTGCACCTTGGTTGGCCGGCGGTTTGCCTGCGTCGGCATCGGCAGTGAGACCTCCGGAGGCATCCGCAACGTGCGCGTGACTCACTGCAAACTGACCAGCCGTACCTATGGCATCTATGTCAAGACGCGGATTGGGCGCGCGGGCGTGATCGAAAACATTTCAGGTGATGACCTGGATGTACTCGGTGGTGGTTTTCTGCGGGTCAACCTCACCACCGCGGGCAATGCGAACACGGCGGATGACCCCGTCGAGGGCTTGATCGGTTATCCATTGGGCAGGAACCTTCGCTTTTCCGACGTTCATCTCACGAACGCAACGGTATTGGCCGAGGTGACGAAGATCTCACCGGAGAGACCGCTCGAAGGCCTGTCGCTGTCAAACATCACGGGCACGTGCAAGACGGGCATCTCTCTCGCCAACGTAACGCAGGCGGAACTGCACGACATCAATGTGACCGGCTTCACTGGCCCGTTGGTGACTCAGACAAACGCGCAGGTCGTCGGACTGAGCGCCCGTTAAGAGGCCCTACATCCCCGCGAGTTTTGCGGTGCGGCGAACCACGTCGAACGTGCTGTCTTGCGCAACGACGTGTCCGGAGAGCTTCTTCTTGCTGCCGGCGATCACGCGACGCCCCGCTTCCGTTCTGTCCATTTCCACCAGCGCAGTCTGAATCTGTTTCACCAGCGCGTCGTCCAGCCCGATTCGTGCCGCGATCGCATCGTGGGGAATCGGTTCCGTGCGGGCAATGACTGCCAGGTCGTCCGACCGCAGCCCCGCCAGCTTTTCAAGGGCCAGGGCCGTATCGTACGTCGCGCCGGCGTCCACGCGACCGTCGAGCACGTCCGCAATCACGCTCTTGTGATCGCCGGCAAAAAGCGTTTGCTTGAAAAACGTGTCGGGATTCACGCCGTCCTCGATGAGCATCGCGCGCGGGTACACGTAGCCCGACGCTGATTTCGGGTCGACGAACGCAAACCGTTTCCCCCGCAGGTCCGTGAGTGTTTTCAGGCCGCTGTTCTTGCGGGCCACGATGATCCCGCGGTACGTGGCCGAGCCGTCGATCACGGATTGCGCAATAATCCGAATCTTGCCGCCACGCTCTGCATCCACATATGCGAACGGTGAAAAACTGCCGATGTCCACCGTGCCAGCCTCCATCTGTGTGCGCAGGTCCCCGTAGTTCTTGGCGACGTACAGCACCACCTTCTGGCCGATCGCATCAGAGAGATAGATGGCAAGAGGCTCAAACTCGGCCCGTTCGTCGGCCTGGCCCAGTACGGGCGTAAACCCAAACTCCAGGTCGCGCGCGGACGCCGGTGCGCCAGCCAACCCGAGCACAAATAGTGACAGCAGCAGTGAGACGACATGACGGCGATCCATCCTTCACCTCCGGGAAGCGGTCCAGTAATCGACGTTGAAACGCCGCTCATCGTAGAAAACAGATGAGCGTGTGTCAACGACGGGACAGTCACCCTGCGTCAAAGACGTTGTCAGTGCACCGGCTTCGTGAACGCCGCTGCCGCAGGCGCATCGTCGAACGCGTTGACCACTTGATCGGGCCACGGCTGCGCGGGCGCGGAATCCAGAAACAGGCTCGCCGCGGGCTTCGATACGACGGCGTGATAATCTCCCGTCGATGCCGGGTCCAACGCCAGCACGCGCAATGTCTTGAGTTCCCGCGACGCGGCGGATGGATCGATCTTGCTGGTCACGGGCTGCCCGACAGCCATCTCATCATCCTTGCGGACGCAGCGATACGCGGTCGCGAAATTCAGTACTCGCGTCTGGAGCTGTTCCAGCCGCAGGTCGCGTTCCTTCTCGGCCAGAGTTCGCACGCAGGTCCCCAACGTCGCCGTGCCGTTGAGCGTCGTGCCAATCACTAGGGAGTCGCCTTCACGACCCAGCTTCGACGCGGCTTGCAGACGCCGTTCGTAGTCCACCTGGATTTGCCGGGTCTGAAACTGGCGATAGACCTCTATTAACAGGGCAAACGCCGAGTCTTGCGCCTGCAGTTCGCACGCGGGACCGCAATACTGTACAACCCGTTTCGATGCGGAGCCGGGCTCCGTGACGACGGCGTCGTCCGAGGTTCCCAATGCCACACCGGTCAAGCCGATTACTACAATGACGGCCAAAGCAATCCGTCGAGATTGCCCCCTTCCCATACCTGCCTCCTTTCGGCACCCTGTCCGGCTACCCAAACCAGACATGTCTGTAGGTTGGATGAGCGGAACGGCGGAACTGTTCCGAAAAGAAGTGGTTCCCCCGGCCGTCAGTCAGCCCTTACAAACCCCCTGCGGCAATCAAGCATATTCAGGGCTTGCGGTCAACAGGAAAGGGCGGGAGTTACGCGCCGAGACCGAAGGCGTCGTGAATGGCCCGCGCGGCTTTATCGGCATCCTTGAGGGCGATGATCACCGAGATCTTGATTTCGCTGGTGGAAATCATGTCGATGTTGACGCTGTTGGCGGCAAGGGTTTCGAACATCTTTGCCGCGACGCCGGGGTGCGACCGCATCCCGATGCCGACGACGGACAGTTTGGCGATCTCGCTGGTGGAGCTGACCTGGCGCGCGCCGATCTCCTTGACGACGGGCTGCAGGACCTTGGTGGCCTTGCCCGCCTCGGAGGAACCAAGCGTGAACGAAATGTCCGTGAACCCCTTCTCGCTGACGTTCTGGACGATCACATCGATGTTGATGTTCGCGTCGGCGATGGTCTTGAACACCTTGGCGGCGACGCCGGGTTTGTCGGGCACGGCGGCGATGGTGACTTTGGCCTGGTTCTTGTCAACCGCGACGCCGCGGATGACCACATCTTCCATTTTGGCGGTTTCTTCTTTCACGATGGTCCCTGGGTTGTCGTTGAAACTGCTGCGCACTTCAAACACGACGCCGAACTTCTTGGCGAATTCGACCGACCGGGCCTGCATCACTTTCGACCCGAGCGCGGCCAGCTCGAGCATTTCGTCATAGCTGACTTCCATCAGCTTCTTCGCATTCGGCACGATCCGCGGATCGGACGTGTAGACGCCGTCCACGTCGGTATAAATCTGGCACAGGTCGGCCTTGATGGCCGCGGCGATGGCGATGGCGGTCAAATCGCTCCCGCCGCGCCCGAGCGTGGTGATCTGGCCATCGGGCGTCTCGCCCTGGAAACCGGCGATGGTCACGATGTTGCCGTTGTCGAGAAACTCGTGGACGCGTTTCGGCGTGATGTTGGCGATCTTGGCCTTGGTGTGCAGGCCATCGGTCACGATCCCTGCCTGCGCGCCGGTCAACGATACGGCCTGCGCGCCGAGCCCGTGCAACGCCATCGCCAGCAGCGCGATGGTCGTTTGCTCGCCGGTGGCCAGCAACACGTCCATCTCGCGCTCGTTCGGCTCGGGATGAACCTCTTTAGCCAGCTTGATCAGCGAATCGGTCACGCCGCTCATCGCCGAGACGACGGCGACGACCTTGTTGCCCGCCTGCTGCGTCGCGAACACGCGCCGCGCGACGTTCTTGATGCGCTCGGGGTTGCCGACCGATGTCCCGCCGTATTTCTGTACGATTAATGCCATGTCAGATTCCCAACCGCGAGTGCCCGCAGTCTGTGCTCACTCGAAGCTCTCCACGCGAATGACGACGGTTTTGTCTTTGACGACTTCCAACTGATCGATCGAAGCGACGGCGTCGCGTACGGCGCGATCTTTCGCGGTGTGCAGCATGAAGATCAACGGCACGTGCCCGCACGGCGGCTGGCCGGGCTTGGACTCGGGCGCTTCCCGTTGCAAGACCGACGAAATGCTGATATCGGAATCGGCGAGAACCTTCGAGACCTTCGCGATCACGCCGGAACGGTCGGCAACCGACAGCCGCAAATAGTAGCGGGACTCGACATCGTCGATCGTGCGCACGCGCGCGTTAAGCCGATGGGAGACGAACGATGGCACACGTTGTTTGCTGCCAAATTTCAGGTTGAGCGCCGCATCGGCCAGATCGGAAATCACCGCGCTCGCCGTGGCGTCCGCGCCCGCGCCGCGTCCGTAGAACATCGTGTCACCCACCACGTCGCCGCGGACGACCACGCCGTTGAACACGCCGTTGACGCTGGCCAGCACGTGCTCGTGCGGAATCAGCGTGGGATGAACGCGCACCTCGACGGGCGCCGAGTCGTTGTCAGCCGCGCCCTTGATGATCGCCAGCAGTTTGATCGTGTAACCGAGTTCGCCCGCGACCCGGATGTCAAACAGCGAGACGTGGCGGATGCCCTCAACGTAGGTGTTGTCGAGTCCGGTCCAAAAGCCGTGCGCCAACGAGGCGAGGATCGTCGCCTTGTGGGCGGAATCGCCGCCATCCACATCGAGCGACGGATCGGCCTCGGCATAGCCGAGCTTCTGCGCCTCGGCGAGAACGTCATGAAAATCCTTCCCCTCGGCGGTCATGCGCGTGAGGATGTAGTTGCACGTGCCGTTGACGATGCCATAGATGAACGGGAAGCGATTGGCGACGAACCCTTCGCGTAGCGCCTTGATGATCGGAATTCCGCCGCAGACGCTGGCTTCGTAGAAAATATTGGTCGAATTCTCCGCCGCGGCGCGGAACACCTCCTCGCCGTCGTGGGCCAGCAGCGCCTTGTTCGCGGTGACGACCACCTTGCCGCGGCTGAACGCATCCAGGATCAACGTCTTGGCGAAACCGGTCCCGCCGACCAGCTCGACCAAGACATGCACGTCGGAATCCTGGAGCACTTTCTGCGCGTCGCCGGTGAGTTGGGCGCTGCAGCGGGGAAGGGCTTTCAGGCGCGCTTCGTCCTTGTCGCAGACCCATTTCAAATTGATCCGCATGCCCAGCCGCTCGGCGATGAGGTCGGCGTTGCGAGTGAGATGCTTCACGACACCGCCGCCGACGACACCCGCGCCGACCAGACCGACATTGAGTTGTTTCGCCTCATTCATGGGAGAATCCGGAGCCAAAGTGTAGCGACAGGCGGGCGGTTTGTCTAGTGCTGGGACACTTGATTTGACGAGTGATGATGCGGTACCGGCAGCAATTGCGGCGCAAGGCGAGGCATCCCCTCGCCCCTCCGGGGGAGAGGGTCAGGGTGAGGGGGCCGTCAAATGAACCGCCACGTTGCACTGGACCGATGCCTGACGATTTGATTACATCGCGACACAACCCACGGGAGGCAACATGAGCAGATTCAGCAGGCTGGCGGTAGCTCTGGTTCTGGCATTCACAGGGACGGTCGGTTGCGCGACGCATGTGGCGGTGACGCCGACGCATCACGAGAACATGGCGGCGCAGGCCAAGGTGTTGGCGATCGCCGCGCGCGACCTCGAAGATATCGTGCGGCACCAGAACGCGCAGGGCGCGGCAGCGGACGCGACGCAGGCGGTGATCGATTTCCACGCGCAAGCGGAGAATTTCGCTGGGACGACCGTGCAATGGCAGTCCGACGACCGCGTCAGCAACGATTACGAGCTGTTGATCAAAGCCTGGGTGAAGGTCAAGCAGACGTTCCCCAACCTGAGCCCCGACAAGCAGATGCAAGACGCCTGCGCCCATGTCCAACACGAGTGGGACCAACTCGCTCGCACCTCCGGCTACGCCAACCGCGCCTACGAGAAGAAAGTGGAGCAGGGGAAGTAACGACTGCCGCACGCAAACAGCGTGAGTATTCAGGGTTCGAATTTGGAACCTTGAATCCGACGACGTGCCGCTTGGAGGTGTCATTCTGAGCTTGTCGAAGAATCTCTGTCGTTTCAGACCTAGTGCCGCGTAATAGCGGAGAAACAAGTTGTCGTGCGCGGAGCAGGCCATGGTCACCATCCTTCAACGCCTCACGGACATCATCGACCCGCTAGCCCTGCTCGAAGCGCCGCACAACCAGCCGGCATCTAGGCCAACGGCGTGTCTGTTCGACAAAGTACCCGTCGCGAAAGGAACTACGGGTTACTATGTTGACACCGACCGCAGACTCAGCGTCCGTCCAATCGACGTCGGTATTCCCGAAACTTGCGCATGTCTTCAGCTGAAAGCCCTTGATCGTACATGATCTTGTCAATCGTTCGTTCGCGGAGTTCATGCCAGGTAGCGTTCAGCCAGTCATGAGCGAGCTCTGCGTTCGCGAAGTCTTCGTCAGATACGGATAGGTCGGTCTTCAGCTTTGGGTGAGTCAAACGATCACGGACTCGCAAGGACTTTTTAAGGCAAGCCCAACCTTCCTCGCGTACAGGCAATGCATACTCTAGTCCGGCAGATTTCGCGTACATTGCGAATGCGAATTTTATATTCTGTTCGGTCTTGATGTGTGCAGCATTGGTCGCGACGCCTCCCGCATCGGTTAGTGTATAGGACTTCTCCGCGAGCAAAGACCGCTCTGCGTCAGAGAATTGGACGTTCCGCGACAGCAGAGCCAACTGTTTCAAGCCAAAGCACGTTCCCTCGATCCACGCGAAGAACGCTCGAATATACTGACGACGGTGGTATTGCTCACCGCTTCGTCCCGCTTCCTGTCGACCCCTGTTAACATCACTCCAAAAGTGAAAAAGCGCCAACTCGTCGACAAATCTGACAAGAGAATCCAGGTCTTCAAACCGGCCTTGCCCTGCACCATTCATATTTCCCCACAATACAGCGTATTGTCGAATAATCGCAAAGCTCATTTTCTCAGGCCGGCTCGGCGTGGACTCATCGACACGCTCGGCACCCTGCTTAAAGCGAGGCCGTGGTTCCAAGTCTGTCCCCCGACACCTCGCGTAACGGCCCGACTATAGAGAAGTGGAGACCCTTCGGCAAGCTCAGGGTGACGGCGAGACCGTAGTAGCTGCTACTTCAGGCCCTTGACGAACTGCGCGATGCGCTCGGCGGCTTTTTCCATGTCGGACATGGGGCCGCTGTAGCTGGCGCGGACGTGGCCTTCGCCGCCGGGGCCGAAGGCATCACCGGGGACAACCGCGACACGTTGCTGTTCGAGCAACTGGACGGCGAACTCGCGCGAGGTCAGGCCCGTTTCGCGAACGGATGGGAAGGCGTAGAACGCGCCGTTGGGCATGTGGCAGGGCAGGCCGATCTCGTTGAATGATTTCACGATGAAATTGCGGCGGAGCCGATACTGTTCGCGCATCGTCGCCATGTCGTCCAGACCCTTCTGCAGGGCTTCGAGGGCGGCTTCCTGGCTGATGATCGACGCGCAGAGCATCGAGTATTGGTGAACCCGCAACATGGCTTCCGTGAGCGCCGCGGGCGCGCAGGCGTAGCCAATGCGAAAACCGGTCATGGCAAACGCCTTGGAGAACCCGTGGAGGAAGATCGTGCGTTCCTTCATCCCGGGCAACGCGGCGATGCTGGTGTGCTGGCCCGAGTAGGTCAGCTCGCTGTAAATCTCATCGGTGATGACGAGGAGATCGTTATCGACGCACACGCGGGCGATCTTCTCGACGTCCTCGCGCGTCAACGTCGCGCCGGTCGGATTGCTGGGGAAATTCAGTACGATCGCCTTGGTGCGCGGCGTAGTCGACGCAGCGATGTCCTCGGCGGTCAATGCGAACTTGTTTTCGGGGCGAGTGCGGATGGCCTTGCCAATGCCGTGTGTCAGCACCACGCTCGGATGATACGAAACATAGCATGGCTCGTGGTACAGGACTTCATCGCCCGGATTGACGATGGCGCGCAGGGCGATGTCTAATGCCTCGCTCACACCAACCGTCACGAGCACTTCGGCATTCGGATCATACTCGACGTGATAGTTTTCCTTCAGGTACGCGCAGATGGCCCGCCGCAACTTCAGCAGGCCGAAATTCGAGGTGTAGCCCGTCTTGCCGCGTTCCAGGGCGAAGATCGCGGCTTCGCGGATGTGCCACGGCGTGACGAATCCCGGCTCGCCAATGCCAAGCGACACGACATTGTCCATGGATTGGACGATGTCGAAGAAATCGCGGATCCCCGAGCGCGGAATACTCCGCACATGCTCGGCGACAAAATCCCGCTTCGTCTGTCGTTCGGAAGGCATAGGCTACGTAGTCTAATCCATCTGGCTGTCAAATCAAGGCGGGTTTGCCGTTACGGGCTGATTTTCAGGCGTTCGTAGTCGTCGGGGCCGTCCATCATTACGCCCTGTTCCTTGTAGGTCTTGAGCATGAAATGGGTGCTGGTGGAGGTGACGCCGTCGAGGGTGGCGAGTTTCTCGGCGACGAACTGGGCGACCTGCCGCAGCGAGTGGCCTTCGACGAAAATGAGCAGGTCGTAGCCGCCCGACATGAGGAACAGCGAGGTGACCTCGTCGAACTTGGCGATGCGCTTGGCGATGCGGTCGAATCCGCCCTCGCGTTCGGGCTGGATTTTGACCTCGATCACAGCCTTGACGAGATCGGTATCGACCTTGTCATCGTTGATGACGGCCTTGTAGCCGAGGATGACCTTGTCGTCTTCGTACTGCTTGATGCGGCGCTGGACTTCCTCGGCGGGCAGATTGAGCATTTTCGCCAGGTCGACCGGCGTGCGCAACGCGTGTTCTTCGAGAAGTTTTAACAGTGGATCCATGACGATTGACATCTTATCTGAATCTCAGCGCGAGGACAAGGGCGCGTTACCACAGATGCCGACGGGCAAATGCATGGCCGGAGCCGCCTTTGAGGTAGCGTTCGAAGTCCACTGCCCGCTGGCGATTGGAAAAGGCGATGTAACAGACGATTTCCCAAGGGCGGCATTTTGCGGTGTGATGCGAACCGCCTTCATTATGGTTCTTGAGCCGCGCCCGCAGATCATCTGTGAGTCCGATGTAAGTCTGCGACGCGTTTGTCTGGCTTTGTAACAAGTAGACGTGGTGCATTTGTTCAGAGGCGGCTGCGAATGATATGGCTCGCCATCCGTAGCTCGAAGCAGTCGGGTGATCGTCGGACACAGGCAGCCCTCCTTCGCCGTGGGCTACGGAGGGCATCCTTCGCTCTCGCTTCGAGCGAAGGATGGTCGGGACGGCGAGATTCGAACTCGCGACCCCTTGCACCCCATGCAAGTGCGCTACCAGACTGCGCTACGTCCCGACGCTGTTATCAATGGCCAAGTGTACCACGGGCCGGCTCGTGGGCGCAAGCGTCCCGAATGTCCTGCATCTCCTGTAAAATCAGGACGCAAACGGCGGACAAATCATTGGGTAAGACGATCACTTCCATGGCATAAAGTATCGGATTTACCAATCGTGCTTCGAGGACTTAATACAGCAGCTTGCGTTTGGCAAGTGTGCCTTCATCGTATATGCAGAGGGATTTACTGCGGATTTGATACTGCCATTTGATACTCCATTGGTTTTGTTGACCTGAGCCCCTGAAACTGGACCGACTTGAAAGAGAGTCCTTGGGTAGGGTCAGAATCGCACGCCGTCAGTGTGTCTCAGCAACGTTTGACGACATTCGCAATTCCTTCACCCGCCGCACGAACCACAGTAGGAATTGGCTGTCGTGCGGAGCACGCGCCTATCGCTGGGTGTGAAACCCCAAGTCGCGACGACACGTCTGAGTTTTAGCACGGCAGAGGGTCTGCACCATGAGAAGCTTGTGAGGATCTGTGCAAACAGATTTCGACTTCCAAGCCGGTGGGCTGGCGGTTGCGGGCTGTAACGGTTCCTCGGCAGGCTTGGATGCAGGTTTTCACGATCGCCAGACCCAACCCGATGCCGCCGGTTTCCCGACTGCGTGAGGTTTCGAGCCGGTAGAACGGATCGAATATTTGTTGAAGCTCCTTATCGGGAACGCCCGGCCCGGAGTCCGCGACAATTAGACAGACTGTGTCGGTGTCGACGCTAGCGTGAATCGCAACCGGCCCGGAGCCGTAGCGCAGGGCATTGCGAACGAGGTTGGCGAGCGCACGGGCGAGCAAATCAGGTTCGGCCAGCGCGTACAGATCCTCCGGGATCTCAACGCCAACCTGACCCTCCGCCTCGCGCGTGACTACTCGCCGGGCGATCTCAGCCAGCCTGACCGGTTGCAGTTGGATCTCCCTTTCACGCAAGCCAGCTTTGGAGAAGGATAGCAGTTCATTGACGAGGTTTGACATATGTTGGACTTCCTCGCGCACGTCTTCGACGGCAGTGCGCTGCTTCTCATCGGCGCGCTGTTCGAGGATGCCGAGAGCCACTTGGATGCGGGCCAGCGGCGAACAGAGTTCGTGGGCAACGTCGCCGAGAAACCGCTTCTGACCGGTGACAAAGCCGGCCAGACGACCGGTCATGCGGTTGATGGCTTGACCGAGCCGTCCTAGTTCGTCCCAGCGACGGTCATTGACGCGGATATCGAAGTTGCCTGCGGCGATCTGCTCCGTGGCACCGGTCATCTGCGCAATAGAGTGAGTGATGCCGCGCACCAGTGGCAGCCAGAGCAGAACCGAAAAAACCAAGGCGCCGAAGCCGATCATGACCCACGGAGTGGTGTCGAGAAACAGTCCGCCGCCGCTGATCGAGTCCGACACCGCCAACAGCGTTAACTGCTCTCGGTTTCTGACCGGTACGCCGATGCCCACCCAATAGCGTACCGGATCTGTCACGCGCTCCATGAAATGGTGAGAAACTCCGCCCGCTCTTTCTCTTTCCACTGGCGGTCGGCGTTGTTCGGCCAGCACGTTAGCAACCCGTCGCGGCAACTCGATAGGCTCGCCGGCAATCTGGCGGCCGTCCAGCTGAAACAGGTAGAAGCGCACCCGGTACGAATTGCCAAAGCGCTCCAGAATGGCATCCCACTGCTCGCGCCCGTCGGTGTTGTTGAGCTCGTCGGTGATGATTCTACTCACTGCCTGGATCCGGTTACCGGCCTGGCCTGCGATCAGCCAGTTCAGGCCAAGTTGGAACTGGCTATGAAAAAAAATATAGAACGCAACACCCAGCGCCGCGAGGTTCAGAAAGAACCAGAGCAAAATCTTCGCGTAGAGCGGAAAACGCAGCGTCATTCGTCCTCAGGATTCACCATCATGTAACCGGTCGCCCGCACGGTCCTGATGAAACGTGGCTCTTTCGGGTCGTCTCCGAGCTTCTTGCGCAGTGCGGAAATGTGGACATCGATCGAGCGGTCGAAGGCTTCGTAGCTGCGGTCGCGGATTTCTTCAAGGAGTGTCTCGCGTGTCTTCACGCGACCGGCCGCACGCACCAAGCTCGCTAGCAAATCAAACTCGACCGGTGTGAGCGTGAGCGGTTGATCTCCGAGCACCGCCGTGTGTGCCTCCAGGTTTACACGCAGCCGGCCCACGACAAGTTCTGGTGAGGTCGACATGCGAGTCGTGCGACGCGTCACGGCGCGCAACCGAGCGAGTAGTTCGCGTGTGGAAAACGTTTTCGGCAAGTAATCGTCCGCACCGATCTCCAATCCGACGATTCGGTCGGCCGCGTCGCCGCGCGCCGTCAGCATCAACACCGGTACGTCCGACTTGTGGCGGATTTGCTTGAGCACCTCGAAACCATCCAGCCCCGGCAACATCACGTCGAGAATCACGGCCTGCCACTTCTCGGCGGTCGCCTGCTCGACGCCATCCGGACCAGTGTGCACGGCCGAAACTTCGTAGCCCAGCGGCGCCAGGTACTCCTTGATCAACCGGCACAACTTCCGGTCGTCATCAATGACCAGCACGCGCGTCATGACGGCAGTGTAGCTGGCCGGCGGCAAAAAGCCGAAACTTTTACACTTCCTTAACAATATTCCCACCCCGGCATGACGAAAGCTTTACAGTGATGGTGTTACATCCAAGTAGATGAAGACCACCATTGAAAACACGATCACCATGATGGCAGCGCTCGCCATCGCACTGTTCGCATTGAACGCGTGTGGACAAGGCGCGGATATTTCGACACCACCGCCACGCGCAGAATCTCAATCGCTGACCGCCGCGCAAACGGCTCAAGTGAAGTCGATCCTATCGAAGTACAGCGCATCGACCCTGACCGTTGCCGACGCGCGAGCAATTCACGAGGCATTTCGCCAAGCCGGTATCCATGGCGGCTCAGCGGAGAACGAAGCCGTCACTGCCGCTGGCTTCGATCCGAGGAAACTGCGCGACCTCGACCCACCGCCCGGCTCGGCTCGTGAGGGCGAACCGCATCCGGACCGCGGACCTGATCTACCGCTGCGTTCAGCGGGCTGGCATTTCTGACCGGTGATTTTGGCGCGGCGACGTTCATGCCGCCTGGCAAGGTATGCGATTTCTTCGGCTTCCAGTACATGCGCGACATTGATGCCGCCGAGAAGGGACACAATCCGATCTTCCTCACACGCATCGCCGGTGACGTGCTCCACATTTTGAATGACCGGCAACGCCAGTTGTTCGCGGATCTCGCCGCTGAACAAGCGCCGCAATTCGAGCAGCTCGCGTTGAAGCGCATGCCGGTGATCGAGGCGTTTCAGCGTGAGAAGGACGGCAAAGTCCCAACGGGAAGTGCCGGACTAAGCCGTGACGCGGTCAGCCGGTACGTCGGCGACTTCTATGCGTTCGACGCCGAACTCAGTTACCGGCGCGCTGAGGTGTTTGGCCAAATTGTCGCGTCCCTCACAGCGGAACAGAAGGCTTCACTTGCCAAGATGAAGTTCGGAGATTTCAGTACCTGGCCCGAGATGGACGAACGCGACGCACTCAAACGCCGCAATCCCGGCACGTCGCGGTTTTTCAGCGTCGCGTACATGACTTACGCCAGCGAGTTCTTCAGTTGGTACGCCGGTAACGTGGATGCCGATGTCTACTTCTGTCCCGAACGTCACGGCACGTATTTCGGCAGCTTCTATATGAAAGACATGCCGGCCATGGGCAAGCGCAACTACGACATCAGCACGGCGGTGACCGGCGACAGCGGTGTGAACTTCCTCAACGTCTTGACCGCCGAACAGCGCGCCCTGATCACTTCCATCCCGGAGCAGCAACGCAAACTGCTTGCGGAAACGATCGAGGTTCGCCGGGCCATCTCCACGGAACTTCGCAAATTTCTGACCGGAGGCAAAGCCGACAAGAATAAGGTGCTCGCCTTTGGACGCCGGTATGGTGCGCTCGATGGCGAGATGTCTTGGATGTACGCGACAGCCTTTGCCAAGGTTGGGCGTACGTTGACGCCCGAACAACGTGCTGCCTGCATGAAGCTCCGCAACCTGCCCGGCTACCAGAGCGCGCCTGCCTACATGTATTCGAATCCGGTGCAGAAATTACCGGCATTGCCGAGTTCGGATTTTCTGTTCGGTGCAGTAACCGGCGCTGCCACGCCATCGGCGTTTACGTTGAGCAGCCCGGCAGTGGCCGACGGTGGAACGCTGCCGGTGGAATTTACCGGCGATGGCGCGAGCGCCACGTTGCCGCTCGAATGGTCCGGATCGCCTACCGGCACAAAGAGCTATGCAGTTGTCATGCACCACATTGATCCGGAGGGGAAAACCAAGTGGTACTGGATTCTGTACGACATCCCGGTCTCCGTTCAAACCCTGCCCGAGAACGTGACCGGCATCGGCACGCTCGGCAACAACAGCATCAACCGCCGTACGGAGTACGCGCCGCCGCATTCCAAAGGACCGGGGGCCAAGACCTACATCTACACCGTCTACGCCCTCTCCGCGCCGCCGCAACTGACCGTGCCGCCGGCGCAAGTCAACCGGGAGGTTTTACTCGCCGCGATGCAGGATCGAATCCTTGCCACTGCCGAATTGCATGTGGTTTACTCGCGTTCCGTTGAGGGAAGTCCTGTAAGGGAAACAGGCAGGCTCTGAGAAGAATCGCATGGTACTGCTGACCAGTCGCAGGAAATTCCTCGGAATTATCGGTTCGACTCTTCTCTCGCTTCTCATCCCGGCGTGGGCGCAAACCAATGGTCGCGATGATCGCAAACGCGTCCCCAAAGGAAGGCGGCGCGACCAGTACACTTTGCCGGTGGAATTGGCGGCATTCAATCAGTTGTCGCTCATGCTGGGGCGCATCACGGACCGGTCGGTCGCGGTCAGTGCATTGGCCAAGGAGACACTGGAGGGATTTTTCGAGTACGGCTTGGCGACCGGCCATTATGACCACAAGACAGCCGTGGTTGTGTTCCAAGCTGGCAATCCGGTGGAGTCGGTTTTCCATGATCTTCACCCCGACACCGAATACGTTTACCGGCTGCAGTGGCGCAAGCCGGGTGAAGCGGCGTTTCAGGCGCGGCCGGAATGCTGGTTCCACACGCAACGAACCGCCGGCAGCACATTCACGTTTGGCGTTCAGGGCGATTCGCATCCCGAGCGTCCACAAATGAGCGACCCGGAGTTGTACACCCGCACGTTGCTCAACGCAGCGGCGGGGAAACCGGATTTCTACGTCTGCATGGGCGATGATTTCAGTGTGGGCACGTTGCGGTCGGTTACGGCGGAGACGGTAACCGCGCGCTACACGCTCCAACGTCCCTTCCTTGCACTCGTCGCGCAGTCCGCGCCGTTGTTCTTGGTCAACGGGAATCATGAACAGGCATCGCGGTTTAATTACAACCAGACGGACATTCGGCACGACGTTGCAGTTTGGACGCAGACCGCCCGCAATCGATTTTATCCGACGCTCGCGCCGGAGGGGTTCTACACGGGCGACATGGAGCAATTGCCAGGAATCGGCCTGCTACAGGACTATTATGCCTGGAGGTGGGGCGATGCGCTCTTCGTGGTGCTCGACAATTACTGGCATTCGCCGGCGCTGGTGGACAACGGATTTGAGGGAGGTCGAGACGGTGGCGGGCCACACCACGACGGCCACCACGACCGTGATTGGTGGGGCATCACGCTTGGGGACGCGCAGTACCAGTGGTTCAAGCAAACTCTCGAACAGAGCAAGGCCAAATACAAATTCGTGTTCGCTCATCATGTCCTTGGCACGGGTCGAGGCGGGGTCGAGCAGTGCGACTTATACGAATGGGGCGGACAGACAAGACGTGGCGATGACGAATTCCGCCAGCACCGCCCAGGCTGGGAATTGCCGATTCACCAATTGATGGTCAAGCACGGCGTCACGATCTTCTTTCAGGGCCACGATCATCTCTACGCGCGGCAGGAACGCGACGGCGTTGTTTATCAAGAAGTGCCCATGCCCGCCGATCAAGGGTACGTTGCCTACAATGAGGATCGCTATCAGTCCGGCGTCAAGCTGCCCAACTCCGGCCATTTACGGGTCACGGTGTCCCCGGAGCAGGTGAAGGTCGATTATGTGCGGTGTTACCTGCCGAAGGATGAAACGGAGCAGCAAAAGACTGGCGAGGTCGCCTACAGCTATACGATTCCATCGAGGACCAATCGTGCCTGACGCCCGGGTGATGACCTTTGCCATCATGTGCGCGCTTTCCCTGACGAGAGTGAGCGCGGCGGCAAATGACGCGCAGTCCGCAATGGGTCGTGGACACCACACTCAGGGGGGAACGAATGTTTTCAACGTCGCGGTTCCTGCGCATGCCTATGATCTGATCCTCGCTCGGCCCGAGAAGAACTCGGTGACCTTGAGCGCACTGGCATATCAGGACATGGAGACGTTTGTGAGCTACGGGACGAAGTCGGGAGTCTATCCCGCGTATACGCCGGTGCAGGAGCTGAAAAGGGGAGCGCCCGTTGAACTGGTGATTGGTCCCTTGCAGGCCAACACGCAGTATTACTATCAGCTCTGTTCGCGTGCACCCGGAGCGGCGGACTTTGCGAAGAGTCCGGAATATACATTCCACACGGCGCGGCCGCCGGGCAGTAGTTTTACATTTACGCTGACGGCGGATTCGCACCTGGACGAACGCACCAGCCCGGAAGTCTATCGCCAGACGCTCGGCAATATTCGGGCCGACGAGCCCGACTTTCACATTGACCTTGGCAACCTCTTTATGACGGACAAACACGCGAGCCGTGACGAAGCGGCCGCGCAGTATCTGGCGCAGCGGTATTATCTCGGGCAAATTGGATGTTCCACTCCGATCCTTCTCGCGCTGGGCACTCATGATGGCGAGGCGGCCAAGGACAATGATGGCTCCGCCGACTGTCTTGCCGCCTGGTCGAACCGGATGCGCACGCGCTATTTTCCGAATCCCGCTCCTGACGATTTCTATAGCAGGAGTGGCCCACTCCAAAACTACTATGCCTTCGAGTGGGGTGACGCCTTGTTTGTGGTGCTCGATCCTTTCCGGTATTCCGCCCGACAACACGGCGGCGGTGACGGCTGGGGTTGGTCACTAGGACAACCTCAATACGGGTGGCTCGAACGAACATTGGAAAACAGTCGGGCAACATTCAAATTCGTCTTCATCCACAACCTGCTTTGCGGCGATCAAGCGGCACGTGGCGGTGTGGAAGTTGCCGGGTTCAACGAATGGGGTGGCAAGAATCGGGACGGCAGCGACGGATTCAAGGAACACCGGCCCGGTTGGGCGATGCCGGTTCACCAATTACTCGTGCGCAACCACGTTGCGGTTGTCTTCAAGGCTCACGACAATTTCTACGCCCGACAGCAACTTGATGGCATTGTCTATACCATGGTTCCCCAACCGAGTTTCGCCGGTATCGACCGCATCCGTGATCTGGACAATTACGGATACAAGCAGGGCACATTCCTCGGGAATTCGGGCCATGTGCGAGTCACGGTATCGCCTGAGAAAGTCGCCCTCGATTATCTGCGGGCTTCGCCTGACCGCGAAGTCGTTGACAGCCACGTCATTCCTGCAAAATCGAGCAGTGAATGAAGCACAACAAGCAATGATAGGTGAAATATGAGACGCAGATGGTTTGTTTTCTCCATTGCGTTGTCGATATTCAGCACGACCTGTATTTTGCGCGCCGGCGCGACAACATCAAACGTCGTCGTGTTCCTTGAAACGATGTCCGCAAACGCGCAGAGTGCCTGGACGGGCGCCGGCTGCAACTACCCATGGACAATTACCTACACCGGTTCCAATCCGTTCCAACAAAACCACAATGCGAACTATGGCGGTGGCAACACCAACGGCCTGTTGTTCAAAGGCGGCACCATCAACCTCGCCGACAGCACCATCACGACGATGCAGGGAATCAACGCACAGGGCAACAGCGGCACGGTCCAATTTTACCTTGCGATTCCGAGTCCCACCAATAGTTCATACGCCGGTTGGGCAATGCTGCTAAACAACGGCTCTGGTTTCATCACGCGCATGTCTGGACAGAGCACCACCAATCAAAACTGGACCCCATACAGCTATTCCCTGCAGCCCAGCGATCTGGTCAGCAACCTGACGATACAGTTTCAGTTCAATGAGAACAATACCGGCAACCGGATCTGGTTGGACTACATCTCCATCACCATCCAGACCGGCACAAATTCGTCCGCTTGGAGCATGCTTCGTCTTCCCGACACCGGACAAATCCTCAGCTACACCGGCACATTCGGTGAAGACTCCGACTATACGATTCAGCCGCCGGCATACGCCAACAACGGCGACGGCACAATTAGCGACAAAGTCACCGGCTTGATGTGGCAGCAAACCGATGCAGGCGAAATGACTTGGGCCAGCGCCTCCGCCTACGTCGCCACGAACAATTTGGCCGGCTACACGGATTGGCGGTTGCCGACAGCGCACGAACTTTTCAGCATTGCCAACCACGGTACTTTTACCCCGGCGATCAACGCCAACTATTTTACCGTTACCACCGCCGATTGTTGGTGGTCGCGTGATACGCAGGTTGCCAATTCGAGCAATGTTTGGGTCGCGGACACCAGCGGCGGCATTAGCCCGCAACCCCAGAGCGCCACCATCAGTGCCGGTGGTACACAACATTTCAATCTTCGCTGTGTCCGTGGTGCACCTGCGCCATCAGCATCAAGTCCGATCCATCACTTCGTCAACAACGGCAACAACACCATCACCGACACTGACACCGGCCTGACGTGGCAACAAGGCGAAGTCTCGTCAGCAACGAATTGGGAAGGTGCCTTGGCATATGCCGCGACGAACACACTCGCCGGGTACACCGATTGGCGCCTGCCCAACATCAAGGAACTCCGCTCGATCAATGACGAAACCTTGAGCTTCCCGTCGGTGGACACCACGTATTTCCCCAACGCTGCCGCCGCCAGTTATTGGTCGTCCACGACGGTGAGCAGCACGACGAATTTGGCGTGGTGTGTCAATTTCCAATACGGCATCGCGACCAACGCTGACAAATCGAGCAACCTGTTGCTGCGCTGTGTTCGCGGCGGAACGACCAACATCATCCCGTCGTTCACCGCTCAGTATGTCCGCATCCCCGGCGGCAGTTACGTCATGGGTGATCATTTTGACTATGTCGATCCCAAGCACTACACCGACGAACTTCCGCTGCACAACGTATACATCTCTCCGTTGTACATGGACACGACGCTGGTCACCATGAGCGAGTATTGCGCCTTCCTCAACGCGGCGCTCTACCAAGGTTTAATCGAGGTCCGCAACGGCATCGTCTACGCCATTGGCGGCACCAACGATTACTTCTACACCTCCGGTGCTTCCATCAGCAGTCTTATCCAGTACACCAACAATGCTTTCGTCGTTCTCAACAGCAGCAATCGCCTGACCCGCCCGGTCACCAGCGTCCGTTGGTTCGGTGCCATCGCCTACTGCAACTGGCTCAGCCAGCAAAGCGGATTCAAACCGTCTTACGACCTTGACACTGGCGACGTGAACTTCACGAAGAACGGCTGGCGCTTGCCGACCGAGGCTGAATGGGAATACTGCGCTCACGGCGGGCTGACCAATCCATATTGCATGTTCCCGTGGGGCACGAACAGCAACGCCGATGGCACATTTGCCAACTGGCAGAATTCCGGTGATCCGTTTGAGACCACCAACGACTATCCCAACACGACGCCCGTGGGGTTCTACGATGGGGCGCTCCGCTACCAATCCGACTACAATTGGCCCAACACGTTTTCCTACCAAACCAGCGACGGCTCGAATCCGTTCGGCCTGTACGACATGGCCGGCAACGCCTGGGAATGGTGCAACGATTGGTACATGAACACTTACTACACCAACTGCGTCATCAACAACATCGTCACTAACCCTCCCGGCCCGACCATTACGCAAGCTGATTTAATGCCAGATGGTCAGCCATGGCGCTGCTTGCGCGGTGGCACTTGGTGGAATGGCGGCGAACAGACCAATTTCGGTTACAGCCGGGTTTCCAACCGCGACCCGGGCTACTATCTCGGTGGCGGGCCATACCCGAGCGATCCGTACACCTCGTACAGCCAGACCGGTTTCCGCGTCATGCGCCCCGAGAAACTCGTTCAAACTGTCGGTCTCTTCCTAAACACCGCCAAGGCCCAGCCCGGTTACACGCTCATGTCGCCGATGCAGGGCTACGGCACGTATCTGCTTAACAACGCCGGGCAGTATGTCCACATGTGGACCAGCCAGTACAATCCCGGCCGCGGCGATTATTTGACGACCGATGGCCACCTGATGCGTACCTGTGCCCTCACGGGAACGTACCTGTCTACCGGCGGCGGCGAAGGCGGTCGCCTCGAAGAACACGACTGGCTCGGTAATCTCGTCTGGGTTTTCACATTGAACACGCCCACCAATCTCTCCCACCACGATATTGCGCTGCTGCCCAATGGCAATATCCTGATGATCGTGTGCGAGTACAAATCACTCGCCAATGTCATCGCGGCTGGATTTAACACGAATCAGTGCCAGCCCTCGATCACCACCAACGGCGGTTTTATGATTCCCGATGCCATCTATGAAGTACAACCCACCCGGCCTGTCGGCGGCAACATCGTGTGGCAATGGCATGTTTGGGACCACCTCATTCAGGATTACGATCCGACGAAGAACAACTACGGCGTCGTCAGCAACCACTACGAACTGATTAACGCCAATCCGTCGAGCGGACAGATTCAACAATTCTGGAATCATTTCAACGGCATTGATTACAACCCGCAGTTCGATCAGATACTGGTCAGCGCCCGCAACCAGAGCGAGATTTGGGTCATTGACCATTCCACCACGACCACCCAAGCCGCTGGCCATACCGGCGGCAATTACGGCAAAGGTGGCGATTTGCTCTACCGCTGGGGTAACCCACTGTGGAATAAACTTGGCACCGCTGCCAATCAGACTCTCTTCCAGCAACATTGTTGCACCTGGATTCCCACCAACTACCCGGGCGCCGGCCACATCCTCATCCACAACAACGGCATCGGTCGCGGCTACACCTCAATCGATGAAATCGTTCCGCCCGTCGACGCCAATGGCAACTACTCGCGCACCGTCGGCGCCCCCTTTGGTCCGACCAATCTGTATTGGACCTACGTCGCTACGCCGCCAACGAATTTCTTTGGCGCGGACATCGGCGGTGCTGAACGTGAACCGAACGGGGATACGCTCATCACCTACGGCATTCACGGTACCTTGTTTGAAGTCACCACGAACGGCCAAACCGTCTGGCAATACGTCAATCCGGTCACGCACTCAGTATTGGCCCAAGGCAGCAGCATCCCGTTCGACCCGAATAGCAATACCAGTTTTCCGCTGGAAACACTCAACGAAGTTTTCAAAGTCCACCGCTACGCCACGAACTTTGTCGGCCTCGCCAACAAAGACCTTACCCCGCGCGGCACCGTCGAAAGCTACACCGGGGCGGCCACCGACACGGTCGGCCTCGGCCTTCCCGATATCTGGGTCCGCTCCTGGTTCGGCAGCCTCTCCGCTGTCACCTCCACCAGCAGCCATTCGGGCAATGGCTTGACCGACATCCAAGAATATCAATACGGACTGAATCCCGCTGCATGGTCTTCCACGAGCAATGGCATCCCCGACAGCTGGGCCATCCAGTACGGATTCGACCCCACGATCACAGGCTACGGCAACCTCATCGCTTCCAACCTCGACACCGTCCTGCAATGTTACGTCGCCGATCTCAACCCCACCAATGCCGCGTCGCAACTGGCCTTTATCGGTCTCAGCATCGCCAGCAACGATGTCTATCTGACGTGGATTGGCGGCAACAACGCTACGCAAATTCTGGAATGCACGTCATCGCTCCTTTCCAACCAATGGACAGACATTCTCACCAACAATCCGCCGACGCCGATCACCAATACTGTCATCCAAACAGGCGCAACTGTCGCTAGCAACCTATTCTACCGGATTAGAGCAGGCCGATGAAAACAACACTTTCTTTGGTACTAGCATTCCTTGCCACCTCAGAGGTTCGAGCTGCGCTTGACACACCGAACCTCGTGCTTGGACGTCCGACCGACTCCACCATCGCGGTCAACGCCCTGGCAGAAACCAACCTGGTCACGTACTTCGAGTATGGCACGCAGTCCACGGTTTATGTGGATCAGACAGTTGTCACGAATCTGATCGCCAATCAGCCGACCGAAGTGAATCTCAGCACCCTGCAACCCGACACACGCTACTACTACCGGCTTGAATACAAGCTCGCTGGCGACACGTCGTACCAAACGACACCTGAATACACCTTCCACACCCAGCGCGCGCCGGGAAGCTCGTTCACATTCTGCATTCAGGGCGATTCGCACCCCGAACGCGTCAACACCATGTTCGATGCCGGTCACTACAGCAACACGCTCCTCACAGCCGCCGTCGATCAGCCTGACTTCTATATGACCATCGGCGATGATTTCAGCGTTGACAGGATCCCGACAAACCAACTCAGCGCCAGCACGGTCATCGATCGCTATATCCTGCAGCGCCCATATCTGGGGTTGATCGGCAATTCTGCGCCGCTTTTCCTGGTAAACGGGAATCACGAGCAAGCGGCCGCCTATCTGCTCGACGGCACTTCAAACAACGTCGCGGTCTGGGCACAAACTGCTCGAAACAGTTACTACTCCGAACCGGCGCCCAATGGCTTCTACACGGGCAACACCAATGTCGTCCAATTCATTGGGTTACTTCGGAACTATTACGCGTGGACATGGGGAGACGCTCTGTTTGTTACGATTGATCCCTATTGGTCGTCCCCGGTTTGCGTGGACAATGTGTTGGGTGACGACCAAGGCACAGGGGCCAAGCGAACCAATGTGTGGGACGTCACACACGGCGACCCTCAGTTTCAATGGCTCAAAACAACCCTGGAGCAGAGCACCGCCAAGTACAAATTCGTTTTCGCCCATCACGTTCTCGGCACGGGCCGGGGCGGGATCGAAGAAGCGCAAGACTACGAATGGGGCGGCTATAGCGTTGCTGGCTCAACGGAGAACTTCGGCACGAAGGTCACCACATATGATTTCCCCACCTATCGTCCGCTGTGGGCGATGCCCATCCATCAACTGATGGTTTCCAACCACGTCACCATCTTCTTCCAGGGCCACGATCACATTTTCGTGCGTGGACAACTCGACGGCGTCACCTACGTGACACTGCCCAATCCGGCCGATCCAAATTACTCGCTCTTCAACTCGGACGCTTACACGAGCTACATCTACAAAACAAATAATTCCGGCTATGTGCGAGTTAACGTTTCGCTCGCGCAGGTGAAAGTAGACTACGTCCGCACGTACCTGCCGTCTGAGGAAGGGCCGGGCAGGACGAATGGCATGGTAGACTATAGTTTCACGCTCTCGACGTCCAACAGTCAACCGCCGGCCATCACGAACGTGACCACCTCTCCGGGAGTCCCGGTTGAAGGCAGCCCGACATGGATCACCGCCCTGGTTACTGACGCTGTCGGCGTGGCGTCGGTCACGCTCCGCTACAGCACAGGCGGGCCCGGCGTGACGAACACGGTCTTTCTCGAAACGATGGCAACCAATTCCGTCAAACCGTGGACCGGCACAGGTTGCGATGAGGCGTGGACCGTCACATATACCGGCTCGAATCCCTTCCAGCAGATCTCCAATGCCAACTACGGCGGCGGCAACACCAACGGCCTGGCATTCAAAGGGGGCACTACCAACCTGGCCGACAGCATGATCACAACCGCCGGCGGGATTAATGCCAGCGGCAACAGTGGGACGGTCTCATTTGCGGTCTTGGCCAATGGTTTGACCACCAATACCGGCTGGGCCATGCAGCTAAATTCCGGTACCGGTTTCACGACGCGCGTCAGCGAACTGACCGGCAGCAACCACACCTGGCAGGTTTACAATTACTCCCTGCTACCGGGCGACCTATTGACTCCTGCATAATACAGTGACTATTTCACCACAGTTCAGCCTGTTTCCAGAAGGCAGTGATCAACCGCGGGCGACGGCGCATTCGGCGGAGCGCTTGGGTTGCCCGCAG
>Ga0335069_10000259_pt1 | contig 93142 bp, 82 predicted proteins | sample Lox_Sample_11_FD_206714 | JGI IMG/M metagenome (GOLD analysis project Ga0335069, IMG submission 206714) | Soil microbial communities from Loxahatchee National Wildlife Refuge, Florida, United States - Lox_Sample_1.1 | ecosystem: Environmental > Terrestrial > Soil > Wetlands | place: USA... | reverse complement strand
AGAAATGGACAGCTCATGTAGAGGTCGTCCGCCCAGATTGTGTCCGAGCGGGTTGGCCGCCAGAGCGTCCCGTCCGGCAGACGCGCCTGGCCGGTGCTGACCCAGTTGGCCGTGGTCTGCGTCACGAACGCCTGGATGTTCGTCATCGTCGCGGTGTGACGCAGCGCGCCTTCCAGCAATTGCGCCGTCATCGCGCCGCAGTAATCCAGTCGGTCGATGGCCATGAATTGGCTCAACGCCGTGCTCGCGTAGAACGACGCCAGTTGCGACGGGGTCGCGTTGGTGACGGTACTCGGCAAGCTGTTCAGCCACGAATAGTACCGCGCGCAGATGAGATTGTGATTGAGCACGAAGTTCTCGAAATTCGTGTTCCCGGTCGCGTCTTTGACCCGCAGCATCCCGTACAGCGCGACGCCCCACGGATACTGCCACGTGATGCCCTTCGGTTTGGTGGCGGACTGCGCGGCGGAAAGCGTGGTAACGGTCGCGTAGTTGCCGTCGGCCAACGTCGTCAGTTGATTGCTCGCCACCAGCGAGATAACCGTCCGAATCGACGCGTCGCCCCGGCCCGACAAATCGTTGGTTTGTCCGGCAGACGAGCCTGCGAGCCCGACGAATGCCAGAAGGACCGCTATTCTCGCCGCATGCCACATTTCTTGGGACTCCGGCAACAGTCTATCATGGTCGCCTGGCCTCTGCATACAATGAATGAGCGACGCCCGCCAGGGATTACGGGCCAACGACTCGGCCTTGACGCCTCCGTATGGTCCCCTGCCGCCGGCTTGATTCTCGGCTACACCAACATCAAACATCTTCCCGCAGGCATCTCTGGCTGGGTCAAGGCCGGCGAACCGACGGACAAGGGAAGTTAGGATCCTCGCGTCCTAAAATCGCGGGCGCCCGTGTCGTGCACTGGCGCCCGCTTCTCTTCCGCATCTGTCGGCGCACGCGCGTCAGGCCTTTCCGCCGAAGCTCACGTGATCATCCAGGTCGAGCAAATCGAACCACGACAGGATGTCCTCCCGCGTCTTGCTCAGCTTGCCAAGAATCCCGTTGAAGTACTCCCGCGACTCCAAATCCGCCGGCCCGCGCTGGTCTTGAAGCGCGCTCCACTGGGCGATTTCCCATGGGTCGCGTTTGGTCTTCGAGTTCTTGGCGATCCATTCCACGATTTCGCCGTCGCCGGCGCCCAGCGCCAGTTGTTTCTTGAGGGCATCGCCCGTGATGCCTGCGAACTCGAACAATCGCTGGTCGAGAGGACAGGCAAAATGATACTCCCCGTTCTTGCCGGCGAGTGTGGCGCGGCCCTTGTCGAGGCAGCGGGCGAGGATGGCGTAGCCGCCCAAACGCACGCGCGGGCTGCGCGGGGGATGCTGTGTCAGATCAGGTGCACGAATATTCTTTGGTTTCATAATTTCTCCGGCGGTTCGATGCATCGGATCGCGAGATGGTTTCAATGGACCGTGCAAGTCCTCCGTCGCCATCGGCCACGCGAGTTTCATTGCAACATTCTCAAACTTTGCTACACATTTCTGTCAGTGAAAGGGGTCTCCATATGCATGCCGCATTCCCAGCCGCCGTGTGTGCCGTGCTATTGTCCTTGTCAATGAACTCTCGGGCCGATTCTCCGCAACCCATCCCGCTCTGGCCCGCCGGCGCCCCCGGCACGCTTGGCACCAACGACTGGGATGTGCCGACGCTCACGCCGTATCTCGCCGATCCCAAAACCGCCACGGGTGCCGCCATGGTCATCTGCCCCGGCGGCGGTTACAGTCATCTGGCCGGCCACGAAGGCAAAGACTATGCGCTCTGGCTCAACGAACACGGCGTCCAATGCTTCGTCCTCAAATACCGTCTCGGCACCCACGGCTATCGCCATCCCCGAATGCTGCAGGACGCCGCGCGCGCCGTGCGCCTGGTCCGCGCCCGCGCCGCCGAGTGGAGCGTCGATCCGCATCGCGTCGGCATCATGGGTTCCTCCGCGGGCGGGCATCTCGCCGCGACGTTGCTCACACACTTCGACGCGGGCGACACGAACGCCACGGACGTCGTCGAACGTCAGAGCAGCCGTCCTGACCTCGGCATCCTCTGCTACGCCGTCATCACGATGGGCGCGAAATCCCACCCTGGTTCGCTGAAGTTTCTGCTCGGCGACAATCCTTCGGCCGAATTGAAGGACGAGGTATCCGCGGAAAAGCATGTGACCGCGCAAACCCCGCCGTGTTTTATTTGGGCCACATGTGAGGACCCGGTCGTGCCCGTCGAGAACAGCCTGATGTTCGCCGAGGCGTTGCGCGCCGCGGGCGTACCGTTCGATCTCCACATCTACCAGCATGGCAAGCACGGCCTGGGCCTCGCCGGCGGTCATCCATGGACGCAGGATTGCCTGTTCTGGCTCAAGTCGCAAAACTTCGTCAAGTAACCGGCGAGAGGAGGTTCCCCTCTCCCTTTCCAAGGGGAGCCGAGTCGGACGAGACGCCGCCTTGTGTGCCCCGGCGGCAAAGGGCGTGCCCGCCGTGGCCTGTCGTTTGGCGAAGGCGGGTCAGGGTGAGGGTTGCTGTCCAGAACTTCAAACTGGACCCGTCGCCGCCCCCTCGCGCGCGAGCAGCCCGAGCGTCTCGAATCGCAAGTACAATTCCCGGCACGCCCACGCGTCCGTCGCCGCGTAGCACAACTGGCTCGGCGACAGATTCGCCCGCGCCCAGTTCGATGTTTGCGGGCCCTTCGTGATCCGCCCGCCGAGAAATAATCCCGCCAGATTCCGCAGCCCCGTCTGCCCGATCCCGCGGCGCTTGGCGATGTCGCCCAGGTCCACCACGTTGGCTGGCGTGAACGGAAACAGCTTCTGCAGTTCCGCCATGTCGCGTCCCAGCGCGATGCCGGCCTTGACGGTCTTCGCGCTGCCCAGCACCTCGGCCAGCGCGTGCGAACAATCCAGCCGCTTGAGCTGAAACAGATGCACCGCCCGGCTCGTGGCGATCTGCACCAGGCTCGGCGCGTGCGATTTGCCCTTGCGAAACGACGGCCGCGATTCCGTGTCGAATCCGACCACCCGCTCCGCGCGAATCTCGCGCACCGCGCAATGCAAATCTTCCTCGGTCAACACGGAATGGATTGGCCCGTGGTAACGCACCACCGGCAACTGCATCAGCTCCTCGTGCGGGATCGTCCGACGCTCGCCCGTCGCCGCCACTCCCTCCGCTGTTGGCGTGGCTGCATGACGCTCGGGGCGTGAAGCTTCAGAGTTTGTCTTCCTGGTCAGTGTCACCCAAAGCATGAACCTACTTCATCCCGGCCCACGCGTCGAGTCCATTCCCATCCGCCCACTGTTGAACGGCCGTCTCGCCTGCTCAGTTCCCCTCCTTGGAGGGGATCAAGGGGTGGGTCCGTCGTCCCGCGGTCTTGTCTTATTACTGACCCGACAAATCCTTGAGTCGTGCCAAAGCTTCCGTCGCCTCCTGGCGCATCCGTGTCTCAATCCCGTCCGCAACCGCATTCTGGTAATGCCGGATCGCGTCGGCCCGGTGACGCGCAGCCTCCGCGGCGCGTCCCAGCCAGTAGTTCGTGACGTGTTTCTCGATCGGATGCAGCACGTGTCCCAGTGCTGACTGAAATTCTGCGGTGGCCTTCTCGATGGCCTGCAATGCCAGATGGCATCGTCCCGCGGCCATGTGCGTTTCCCATTGCGTGCTGCGCGTGGGATGTTGCTGAAGGATCGAACGCGCTTCCCTCAAGTGCTGTTCGGCTCGTTGGGTGTCCCCGCTTGCTGCGGCGCACAGGGCACGCCTTCGATGATAGCTACATCGGATAACCGGATTGGGGCCCAGCAGCTTTTCGGCGGCATCAAGTGCGCGAGTCGCATCGTCGAAGGTCCCTTGCTCAATATACACGTCGGCAAGAGTCAGCAGTCGAATCGGTTCATGGATCGTGGCCGCGTATTGACGCTGTAACGCAATAAACTTGACGCTTTGACGGTCTTTGAGCGCGATGGCTAGATCGGCCGGTGAGTAGTGCTCCGTAACATCACCCGGCTCGTAGTACAGAATGTTCGCCGCCGGAGAAAAATCGCCCCGCAACGAGTACGCCCCACTGGCGACGAGCCGCGCGATGCCATCCTGTATATTGTGGGACAGCGTTTCGTAGGCGAGATTCAATGCTTGGTCCAGATTCCCTGACTGCAACTCCGTCAGACAGTCTGCGGAATTTTTACGATGGCCGGAAGGCAGCATCGTCCGTAGCTCCGCCGCAGTCGCGCGCGCTTCGTCATAACGCCCCAGACTGGTCAGGGTCAATACGCGCAAGTTCAACGCCGCCGGCAGCGTCTTCGTACTCGGCTGCATGCCAAACAGTGATTTCAACCTCCACCGTGGCTTGCGAGCCAGCGCGATCGCCCGATCCGTGAACTCCAAAGCCGACTCGAATCGCCCGCGTTGGTGAAGGAATGCCGCGTACCCAGCCTCAAGGTTACCGGGAATCACATATTTCCGCATCAGAAAGGGGAGTATCAGCCGATGAGATCGAAGTGCGCGTTGGTAGTGCGCGTCCAGTTCGTCCCATTTGCCCGCCAGCCTGAGTTGCATCCGCTGCCGTTGTCGCCGCTGGCTCAGTTGGACATCGACCAGCACCCACACCGCGATACTCAGTGGCACAACAACATCCAGGATGAACCACAGGCTCGTTACCTCAGTGACGAGGCGGGCATTCACAATGGACAGTCTAGCCGGAGCGCAGCCGTTCTGACAGCACGAAGGCGGATCTACCCCGCTTCAGCCGCCAGAAAATGCTCGCCCCGGACCGGAAAACGATGATGTCATCACTACAGCATCGACCTTGAAATCAGCCCGAGGTCCAAGATTTTGCTGGACTATTTGGCTGTCGAGGCTCACTATGCCGCCATTAGAGAAGCGGAGGGGGCTGGCGTCCTGTCTGCGTATACTCCTTCGCCTTGCCTGGAAGGCAGTGGCGAGTGGCTTCGAAGGTGTCATGCGGGTCGCACCGTAACGCGGTTCATTCATACGCCACGCTATTGTTGTGCCTTCCTGCGGCCCGCCCGCCGCTCGAGAATCCGTTCCCGCCCGGTGACCCCGGCGCGGCTCCTACTGGCCGCCAGAACATCAGAGCCGAGTCTACAAGGAAGAATCACACATGAAGTCATGCATCACATCCATCGCGATACTCTTAACCGTCGGCGTTATCCGCCTCCCTGCCGCGACGATCACCGTCTCCAGCGTCAATGACAGCGGGCCCGGCTCGCTCCGTGCCGCGCTGGCCAGCGCCAGCAACGGCGACACGATTGATGCCACCGGTGTCTCCGGCACCATCCTGCTGACCAGCGGCGAACTGCTGGTCAGCAACAACGTCACTATTCTCGGCCCCGGCCCGGCGAATCTGGCCGTCAATGGCAACTTTCCGAACACCACCAACCGCGTGTTTCACATCACCAACTCCGTCGTCGCCGCCATTGCCAATCTGACCATCACCAAAGGCAATGTGTCGTTCTACCATGGGGTTTATTCCGAAATCCTTGGCGCTGGCATCCTCAACGACCACGCGACGCTGACGGTAAGCAACTGCGCCGTCAGTGGCAACTCGGCCGGGGTAGGCGGCGGCATTTACAACTCCGGTTCGAGTGTCGTGGGCTTGGGGTCTGGCAGCGCCACGCTGACGATTGTCGACAGCGCCGTCAACGACAACTCGGCCAGTGCCCCGTACGCTGGCAGTGGCGGCGGCATCGAAAACGACGGTTTGGACGGCAGCGCGACGCTGATTGTCACTGACAGCACCGTCAGCAGCAACTCGGCCAGCGGCCCGCACGGTGGCAGTGGCGGCGGCATCGAAAACGACGGGACGCTGACGATTGCCAACAGCACCCTCAGCGGCAACTCGGTCATCGGCGGCGGCAGCCTTGACTCCGGCGGTTACGGCGGCGCCATACGGAACGGTGGCGCGATGATGATTACGAACAGCACTCTCACTGCCAACTCGGTCGGCGGCAACTTGTACGTATTAGGCGGCGGCATCGGAAACGACGGGACGCTGACGATTGTCGACAGCACGATTAACGGCAATTATGCTGATGGCGACGGCGGCGGGATCCACAACGGGGGGACGCTGACGATTCTCCACAGCACGATCGGCAGCAACTCGGCCTTCTACAATGGCGGAGGTATCGACAACGACCACGCGACTCTCACGGTCAGCAACTGCACCATCAACGGCAACGCGGCGACCGCCTCCTATACTGGCAACGGCGGAGGGATCTTCAACGACGCTTCGGCTTTCAGCAGCGCCGGAGCTCCCAGTGCCACGCTGGTGATTGCGGACAGCACGATCAGTGGCAACACCGCCGCCAGCGCAGGCGGCATCGATAATGAGGGTGGCAACGGCACGGCGACAGTGACGATCGCCGAATGTACAATCAGTGGCAACATGAATGGTGGGATCGCCAATTACGGCTCGAGTTCCAGCTACCTGGGATTGGTTGGCAGTGCCACGTTGATGATTGTTAACAGCTCGGTGAGCGAAAACTCGGGTGTCGGCATCTCCAACGGAGGTTCCCTGACAATTGTCAACAGCACCGTAAGTGACAACTCGTCCGCGTCTGGCCCCGGTGACATTAACAATGCGAACGGGACCTTGGAGATTGGGAACACCATTTTGAATGGCAGCGCTTGCGGTTCGGGCACGAATATCTCCGGCGGCACGGTCACGTCGTTGGGCTACAACCTCACCAGCGACGCCGGGGGCGGTTTCCTGACGGCGCCGGGCGACCAGATCAACACCGACCCGATGCTCGGCCCGCTCCAGGACAATGGCGGCCCGACCTTCACCCAGGCGCTGTTGCCCGGCAGCCCGGCCATCAACAAAGGCAACCGCGACACCCTCCCGGCTTTGGCAACCGACACCGACCAGCGCGGTTACCCCAGACCGGTCGATACTCCCGCCGCAACCGGCGGCGACGGGAGTGACATCGGCGCTTTTGAAACACAGTCGCCGCAACCGGCGGTGTTGTCGGTATCGGCGTGCATCGGACTGAGTTCGATTGGCAACCAGGGCGGCCCGTTCAGTCGGTCCACCGAGACCTACACGTTGTACAACCCGGGTGACACATCCATCAGTTGGACCGCATCGAAGTCCGCCCCGTGGCTGACGCTGTCGGCAACCAGCGGATCGCTCGCTCCCGGGGAGAGCACCACGGTCATCGTGTCCATCAACAGCAATGCCAATTCGTTGCCGGCTGGCACTTATGGCGATACCGTTTTCTTCACCAACACCGCCAATGGCGCTGGCAGCACCACGCGTAGTGTAACGCTGAAAGTCACCGTCACATCCATCACCCTCACCAGTACGGCCGACAGTGGCCCCGGCACGCTGCGCGACGCGTTGGTCAACGGCAACCTCGCTGACGGCGGCACCATTGATGCCACCGGCATCTCGGGCACCATTTCGCTGACCAGCGGCGAACTGCTGATCAGCAACAGCATTAGCATCCTCGGCCCGGGCCCCGGCAATCTCGCGGTCAGCGGCCAGGGCGCCAGTCGCGTGTTCTACATCGCGCCGGGCAATTCCGTCGCCATCTCCGGGCTTGCGATCACCAATGGCGCAGCCCCGATTTTTGGCACAGCCGCGATGCTGGTGGGCGGCGGCATCTACAACGACAACGCGACGCTAACGATTAGCAACTGCACTCTCAGCGGCAACTCCGCTATCTCCTCCTACTTCGGCAAAGGCGGCGGTATCTACAACAACTCCGGCTCGCTAACCATTGCCAACAGCGCCATCACTGGCAACTCGGCCCCCTCTGGCGGCGGTATCTACAACAACTCCGGAACACTGACTGTTACCAACAGCACCATCAATGGCAACTCGGCCGGGACCGGCGGTGGCATCTACAGCTACGGCGGTGCGCCGGCGATCGTCAACAGCACGATCAGCAGCAACTCAGCCAGCGCCGGGTTCGGCGGCGGCATCTACAACCTCTACGCCAACCTTCCTATTGCCAACAGCGCTCTGAACGGCAATTCCGCCCGCGACTCCGGCGGCGCCATCTATAACGACCATGCGACGCTGACCGTCAGCAATAGCACTCTCAACAGCAATTCGACTGGCGACAACGGCGGCGGCATCTACAACAACGGCGGAGATGATGGCTTCGCGACGCTGACGATTGCCTACTGCACCCTGACCAGCAATGTCGCAAGCAACCGCGGCGGGGCCATCTACAACGACGGTGAATCAGAGCCTGATTACGGCGGTGCCACGCTCACGGTTGCCAACAGCACTCTCAGCGGCAACTCGGCTGTGGGAGCTGGCGGGGGCATCTACAACGACGCCTATAGCGGGAGCGCGACACTGACCATTGCCAACAGCACTCTCAGCGGCAACTCGGCTGTGGGAGTTGGCGGGGGCATCTACAACGATGGTTCCTATAGCGGGAGCGCGACACTGACCATTGCCAACAGCACTCTCAGCGGCAACTCGGCCAACGCCGGCGGGGGCATCTATAACAACGGTGAGTATGGCGGCGCGTTTCTGGAGATTGGTGACACCATCCTCAACGCCGGCGCTTCGGGCGGCACTGTGAGCAATGACTCCGGCGCAGTCTACTCGGACGGTTACAACCTCAGCAGCGATGATGGCGGCGGCTTGTTGACGGCGACCGGCGACCAGATCAACACCGATCCGATGCTCGGCCCTCTGCAGGACAACGGCGGCCCAACGTTCACCCACGCGCTGTTGCCCGGCAGCCCGGCCATCGATGACGGCGAGAATTTCTCGGGTTCACCATATGACCAGCGCGGCGCTGGCTTTGTCCGCACGTATGATGAGCCTTCCGTCACCAACGCGCCCGGCGGTGACGCCACGGACATCGGTGCCTTCGAGGTGCAGCCGCCTGTCGCATGCTCCACCATCGTGACGACCACCGCCGATAGCGGCCCCGGCTCGCTGCGCGCCGCGCTGGCCTGCGCCTCTGACGGCGACTCAATTGACGCCACCGGTGTCTCCGGCACCATCCTGCTGACCAGCGGCGAACTGCTGGTCACCAACAGCGTCACCATCATCGGCTCCGGCCCGACGAATTTGGCCGTGAACGGCAACGCCGCCAGCCGCGCGTTCTACATCGGCCCCTCCACGATCGTCAGCCTTTCCAGCCTGACCATCACGAATGGTCTTGCCGACGGACTTTCCCCGGCGAACCTGGGTGGCGGCGGCATCTACAACGACCACGCGACGCTGACCGTCAGCAACTGCACCCTCAGTGGCAACGTGGCCGCCAGTCCCAGCGGCGGCGGCCAGGGCGGCGGGATCTACAACGCCGGTTCCGGCGACGGTGGCGCGACGCTGACTGTGATCAACAGCACCCTGAGCGGCAACTCAACCGGCGGCGGCGGCGGCGCCATCGAGAACGATGGTTACAGCGGCAGCGCAATGCTGACCGTTGCCAACAGCATCGTCAGTGGCAACAACTCGGTCTTCGGCGGCGGCGGCATCGCCAACGGCGGGACGCTGACCGTTGCCAACAGCACGGTCACCGGCAATTCGGGTTTCGTCGGCGGCGGCCTCTACAACGACACCACGCTCACCGTCAGCAACAGCACCGTCAGCGGCAACTTTGCCAACAGCGGCGGCGGCATCGAGAACAACGGGACCGTGAGGATTGCCAACAGCACTGTCAGCGGCAACTCGACCGGCGGCAGCGGCGGCGGTGCCCGCAACTTTGGATCGCTGACAATTGCCAACAGCACTTTTAGCGGTAACTCGGCCGGGACTGGCGGCAGCATCTACAATGGCGCGAGTCTGGAACTGGGCAGCACCATTCTGAAGGCCGGCGGTTCGGGTGCCAACATCGCCAATGCCGGTGGCACGGTCACTTCGGATGGCTACAACCTCAGCAGCGATGACGGCGGCGGGTTTCTAACGGCAACGGGCGACCAGATCAATACCGACCCCATGCTCGGCCCGTTGCAGGATAACGGCGGACCGACCCTCACTCACGCCCTCCTGTGCGGCAGCCCGGCCATCGACGCGGGCGACCCGAGCTTCCAACCGCCGCCCGACTTCGACCAGCGCGGCCCCGGTTTCCCGCGCGTCGTGAACGGCCGCATCGATATCGGCGCGTTCGAATTGCAGACGGCCTGCAACCATCCGCCCGTGGTCCAATGCCACAACGTGACCGTTTCCGCGGGAGCGGGCTGTGTGGCCGACGCTTCCATCGATAATGGCTCGCACGATCCTGACACTGGTGACACGATCACGTTGTCCCAGTCGCCGGTAGGTCCCTATCCGCTTGGCGCGACCACGGTGACGTTGACCGTCACCGACAACCACGGCACCTCCAACAGTTGCGTGGCCACTGTCACCGTCGTGGACGATACCCCGCCGCAGATCACCTGCCCGGCGGATATTGTGACGAACGCCACTTCAGCCGCCGGCGCGGTGGTGACCTTCGCCCCGACCGCCTCGGACAACTGCTCGCTGGCCAGCGTCTCCAGCACGCCGCCCAGCGGCAGCACGTTCCCGATCGGCTCGACGACCGTGACCTGCCAGGCCGTCGATACATCAGGGTTGACGAACACCTGCACCTTTACTGTTCAAGTCAACGCCGTGGCTCCGACTGACAGCGATGGCGACGGCGTCCCCGACAATCTCGACCTGTGCCCCAATACGCCTCCCGGGGAGGTCGTCAATACCAACGGGTGCAGCATCAGCCAACTCGTCCCTTGCGCCGGGCCGATCACCGGCGGCAAATGGAGAAATCACGGAGCCTACGTGCTGGCGGTCCTGCGCACCGCGAATGATTTCTTGCGCTCCGGTCTGATCACGCCCCGTGAATGGGCGCAAATCGTCACCCGCGCCGCCCGCTCACGCTGTGGATGGAACCCGCGCTTCGATTTCAGCTGGAATCCAGATTGGAACCGCGACTGGGATTGCTCACGGGACCGGAATTGGCAGTTCGACGGCGACCGCTGACTGTTGAACGGCCGTCTCGGCTGTTCATCTCTCCCCTCCCCGGAGGGGATTCAGGGTGGGTGCGCGGCTGCTGGTAGCAACTGTCTTTTCATGTGGGTTGGAACTCTGGATTCTTGAGCAGTTGGTTGAGCAGGATGATGAGTTTGCGCATCCGTGCTCATCTGCGCGAGTCCGCCACAGCCTTGGCGACGGCGGATGAATCTGTGGCTCTTGCTTTGGCCGCCAAAAGACGCCCGCCACAGCCGGTTTATGTCAAAGAACCCCTCCAGAATTGGGTTCGTTCTTCGCCAATGTGGGTTCGTTTTGTGTCAAAACTGGGTTCGTTTTTCGTTAGCAAGTGTAAAGAAATTCGACACCCGATTTGTGTAACCCATTACAAAAGCGCTCCTTGCAAAAATCACACCCCGCAATTTTCTGGGTTCGTTTCGTATTTCTCGTACTTTTTCCCGACCCCATTTCCCCCGCAACGCGGTAACCCCCGCCCGCCCGGAAATCCTCAAACGCGAACTGGGAACTGCGAACCTATACCATATGTCAAAGAACAACGCGGGATTAGTATCGTGAAACGATTCGATTGTCAAGTCGCAATATCCTGTGAATATACCGCGCCGGCTGGCTCACCGCGCCGGGCTGTAGGCCGCGTGCCCCCACGCGGCGGTTCATCAGCGCCTATTGCGGTGGGCCGTGGTCGCCTCTGGCGGCGTCCCGCCCGCCTACCATTGGACCGCTTCTCGGTGGTGCAAGCGTCCCTGCTTGTGGTCGTCGCCTGTTCAGCTTTCCCTACGCGGAGGGGATCAAAGGGTGGGTGCCTCAGAAGCCCGTCCCGACGCCTTCTCAGTCGGGCCGGCGGCTCCGCCGGACGTAAAACACGATGGAAAAGATGATGGTGTAAAACAAGCCCGGTAGCGACCCGCAATCCAACACCAGCGGCAACCAGCACAATCGATGCGCCAGCTCAACCGGGATGGCCCCGAGCCCGAAGACTCCCAGCACACCTCCGACCAGCGGTATCCAGGAGGGGGCTTCGACCTTGCGCACATACCGTTTCCAGAACACAACGGCATTCAGCACGCAGAGCCAGAGGGAAGCCAGCAGCAGAACACTTCCCACAACCCATCCGATAACCAATTCCTTGGGCGACATAAGGTGCCGACACTATATCACGACGGCACCGGTGGCACAGGTGTATTCTTATCCAAAGGGTCCCTTCCGCCACAAACGGGGCTGGCTCGTAAGGAGTGTTGCCCAACTGACTTCTCCGCTTGTAGCCTGCGCTTCTGCGAAGCGCAGGCCGTTCAGCCCTCAGGAGAGTTCCGGATGTGCGAGGGTCTCCTGACCCCCGCACGTGCTCGACCGAAGGTCTCCCGGACAATGGCGGACAGGAAGAAATGGCGATAGACGGCAGATCAAGGGGTGGATACGTCGTTCCGCAGGTTTGTGTCATTACCGACCTGACAAATCCTTGAGACGCGACAAGGCGTCGACCGCTTCCTCGCGCATCCTCGTCTCAATCCCATCAGCGACGACGCTCTGATAATGACGGATCGCTTCGGCGGGGTGCCGTGCGGCTTCCGCCGTCCGACCGAGCCAGTAGTTCGTGAGGTGTTTCTCGATCGGATGCAGGGTAATTGTCTGTGCGTGTGCGAATTCCGCCCTCGCCTTCTCCATTTGCTGCAATGCAAGGTAGCATCGACCGGCGGCCACGCAGACTTCCCACTCCGCGCCACGCCTCGGATGCTGTTCGACGAGCGAACGAGCTTCCATCAAGTGTTGTTCGGCTTGTTGGGTGTCCCCGCTTGCTGCGGCGCACAGGGCGCGCTTTCGATGATAGCTGCATCGGATAACCGGATTGGGGCCTAGCAGCTTTTCGGCGGCATCAAGTGCGCGAGTCGCATCGTCGAAGGTCCCTTGCTCAATATACACGTCGGCAAGAGTCAGCAGTCGAATCGGTTCATGGATCGTGGCCGCGTATTGACGCTGTAACGCAATAAACTTGATGCTTTGACGGTCTTTGAGCGCGATGGCTAGATCGGCCGGTGAGTAGTGCTCCGTAACATCACCCGGCTCGTAGTACAGAATGTTCGCCGCCTGAGAAAAATCACCTCGCAACGAGTATACCCCACTCGCGACGAGCCGGGCCGTCCCATCTTTCAAGTTGTGCGAGAGTGTTTCGTAGGCAAGATTCAGTGCTTCACCCAGATTCCCCGACTGCACTTCCATTAGACAATCCGCGGAGTTCTTCCGCTGACCAGGCGGCAAAATCGCCCGCAGTTCTGCCGCGGTCGCCCGCGCTTCGTCGTAACGCCCCAAACCCGTAAGAACCAATACGCGCAAGTTCAACGCCACCGGCAGCGTCCTCGTGTTCGGCTTCATACCAAACAATGATTTGAATCTCCACCGTGGTTTGCGGGCTAACACGATCGCCCGGTCCGTGTACTCCAACGCCGACTCGAATCGCCCGCGTTCGTAAAGGTAGGCTGCGTATCCAGCCTCAAGGGTGCCGGGAAGGACGTACTTCCGCAGGAGAAAGGGAAGTATCAGCCGATGGGACCGCAGCTCGCGTTGGTAATGCGCATCTACTTCGTCCCACCTGCCCGCCAATTTGAGCCGCATCCTCTCTTGTCGTCGCCGCTGGTTACGGTGTACATCGAAAAGCATCCAGACAGCCATCGTCAGCGGGATAATGACTTCCACGATAAACCACAGACTCGTTACCTCACTGACGAGGCGGGCATTCACAACGGACAGTCTAGCCGGAGCGCAGCCGTTCTAACAGCACGAAAGCGGATCGGTGCTCGCTTCGCCCTCCAAAATATGCTCGCCCCGGCCCGCCAATTCGGATACCATGCCGCCAGTCGGCCACCCCGGCCCGCAAAGGGAGAACGCCATTAACAGAGAACTGACCCGTTCCTGAATAATGAGAATCTACAAAGCCACCGAAGCTGAGATTGACGAAAGGTTGGCGCTCGACAAGAGATTCTCTGATGCGGCTTTTTGCGTCGGCTTTGAGGTTGAATCGGAGATCCCTGCCGGCTTTTGTGATCTGCAAGATAAGATCCGTGATGGACTTGAAAGGGAATTCATTGAGAAGTTTGATGACCGCGAGGACCGGTCGAAGCCGTGGGAGTTGAACGGTAGCCACGAGTTGTTCGATTTTCCTGCAGACCTGATACCTTCCGAGCGAATAGTCGTGTGGTTGGGCTCCGACATCTTAAGCGATAGATTGCTAGGCGTGGTGCTGGGCTACCTCGAAAGGTGCCGGTCCGGTTATTGCGTGATCGCCGCGGTGTGCTCGGGAAGGGAAATTGTCGGACGCAATTATCTCGGGCGATTCGTGCTCAATCTCGAAGAAATCGCCGTGGAAGAATCGCTGGCACCCACGTGGACCAAACAGGTCCACCTTCTGCCAATTGATGAGGAGAGGTAAGGTTCGAGGGGCGGGACCCGCTACTTCATCAACCCTGCCAGCGTCTCGCCCATCTCCGCCGGCGTCTTCGCCACGGCGATGCCGCAGGATTCCAGCGCCCTGATCTTGTCCGACGCCGAACCGCTCCCGCCGCTGATGATCGCGCCCGCATGACCCATCCGCCGGCCTTTCGGCGCGGTCGCGCCGGCAATGAACGCCGCCACCGGCTTCGTAAAATTGTCTTTGATCCACCGCGCTGCGTCTTCCTCGGCGCTTCCGCCAATCTCGCCGATGAACATCACCGCTTCCGTCTGCGGATCGGTCTCGAACATCTCCAGCAGATCGATGAAATCCAGCCCCTTGACCGGATCGCCGCCGATGCCGATGCACGTCGATTGTCCGATCCCGCGCGAACTCAGTTGCCACACCGCCTCGTACGTCAGCGTCCCGCTCCGCGAAATCACCCCGACCGGCCCGGGCTTGTGAATGTAGCCGGGCATGATGCCGATCTTGCACGCGCCGGGCGTGATCACCCCCGGACAATTCGGCCCGACCAGCCTGACGTTGCTTCCCTGCAGCGCCCGCTTCACGCGAACCATGTCAACGACCGGAATTCCTTCCGTGATCGCGATAATCAGTTCGATCCCCGCATCCGCCGCTTCCAGAATCGCATCCGCCGCGAACGCCGCCGGCACGAAAATGCACGACACATTCGCCGCCGTCTCGCGCACCGCGTCCCCCACGGTGTTGAACACGGGGATCTTCTGCGAGTCCAGCTCAACCACCTCGCCGCCCCGGCCCGGCGTGACGCCGCCGACCAGCTTCGTCCCATACTTCAGGCACTGCTCGGCGTGAAATTTCCCGGCAGTCCCCGTAATCCCCTGCACGATCAATCGCGTATTGTTATCGACCAGTATGCTCATCGTCTCACTGGCGCGTGCTTCTCATGCACGACGGCCATCAAACCCGCAATCCGAAAGCTCGAGTTCTTCCACTGGAACGTCTCGACGGACGTGTCGTGCAGCGCCTCCTCGTATTCCTGCAAAAATCCGTCCACTTCGTTCTCGGGGATTTCGACCGCCACCGGCTGGTCCACATTCTCGTAATAAAGATAGAGTTTCATCGTTGTCATTTCGCCGCTTTCACAATCTTTTGCGCGGCATCGGCCATCGAATCCGCGGCGATGATGGCCAGGCCGCTGTCTTTGAGAATCTTCTTGCCCAGTTCGACGTTCGTGCCTTCCAACCGCACCACCAGCGGCACGCGCACGTTCACCTGCCTGACCGCCGTCAAAATCCCGTTGGCGATCACGTCGCACTTCATAATCCCCCCGAAAATATTGACCAGAATGCCCTTCACATTCTTGTCGGCGCACAGAATCTTGAACGCCTCGGTCACCTGCTCGGTGCTCGCCCCGCCGCCCACGTCGAGGAAATTCGCGGGCGAGCCGCCGTAGAACTTGATGATGTCCATCGTCGCCATCGCCAGCCCCGCGCCGTTGACCATACAGGCGATGGTTCCATCGAGCCCGATGTAATTCAGGTTGAACTTGCTCGCCTCGACCTCGCGCGGGTCTTCCTCGTTGAGATCGCGCATCGCCTGGATGTCCTTGTGGCGGAACAGCGCGTTATCATCGAAATTCATCTTCGCATCGAGCGCCATCAGACGGTCCTGTTCATTGATGATCAGGGGGTTGATCTCGATGAGCGACGCATCGGTCTCGATGAACGCCCGGTACAGGTTGAGGATCAAATTCACCGCCGGCTGGAAATGGTTGCCGACCAATCCCAACGCGAACGCAATCTTCCGCGCCTGGTACGGCTGCACTCCGATCGCCGGGTCGACCGGCTCCTTCAAAATCTTCTCTGGCGTCTTCGCCGCCACCGCCTCGATGTCCACCCCGCCTTCGGTGCTCGCCAGAAACGACGGACGCCCGATCGACCGATCGATCAATATGCTCAAATAGATCTCTCGCTTCGGTCGCGCCCCGGCCTCGACCAGCACCTTCCGCACTTCCTTGCCCTGCGGCCCGGTCTGATGCGTGACCAGCACCTTGCCGATCAATTCCTTCGTCGCCTGCGCCGCTTCCTCGGGTGTCTTGACCAGCTTGATGCCGCCCGCCTTGCCCCGTCCGCCCGCATGTATCTGCGACTTGACCGCGATCACCTCGGCGCCTTTCAACCCGCCGGCGATCTTCGCGGCCTCTTCGGGCGTGAACGCCACGCCGCCGTCGGCCACGGGCACACCGAACCGTCGGAAGATTTCTTTGGCCTGATATTCGTGAATGTTCATCTACGGCCGGTTCCCCGCTCAGCGTTTGCCGATCGGAACCACCTTCAAGTTGTCTTCGCCGACGTACTCGCTCAGCGGACGGATCAACCGATTGTCCGCCAGTTGCTCCATCACGTGCGCCGTCCAACCCGCCATTCGCGCAATCGCAAAAATCGGCGTGAACAGGTCCGTCGGAATACCGAGACTGTAATAAACCGTCGCGGAATAAAAGTCCACGTTCGCATTCAAATTCTTCTCCTGTTTCATGATCGTCGCGATCCGCTCGCTCATCCGCAGCCATTTCGGATCACCGACCTCCGAGGAGAGTTTTTCCGCCAGCCGCTTCAAGTGCGGCGCCCGCGGATCGAGCGTCTTGTACACCCGATGGCCGATGCCCATGATCCGTTTCTTGTTGGCCAGCGCGCTGCGCACGTAATCATCCACCCGGCTCTCGTCGCCGATCTCCTGCAGCATGTGAATCACGCCCTCATTCGCGCCGCCATGCAGCGGACCCTTCAGCGTGCCAATCGCGCTCGTGATCGCCGAATACATGTCCGACAGCGTCGCGATCGTCACCCGCGCGGCAAACGTCGACGCGTTGAATGCGTGCTCCGCATGCAGCACGAACGCCATGTCCATCGTCTCCGCGGCCTCGTCGCTGGGCGGTTCGCCGTTGAGCATGTACAGAAAATTCGCCGCCGAATTCAGCTTGGGGGAGGGGGGAACGATCTCCTTGCCGGTCCGGATGCGGTGGAACTGGGCGACGATTGACGGAAATTGTGCGACCAATTGCACCGCCTTGCGCCGGTTCACCTCGGGTGTGTTGAGGTCGGCCTGCGGGTCGAGCGCGCCAAGCATCGACACCGCCGTGCGAAACACGTGCATCGGGGACGCATCCTTGGGGACCAGATGCAGGAAATCGATCACCGCTTTCGGCAATGGCCGCGCGGCGATGAGTTGCCCGCTCAGTTGCTCTAGCTCCTTGCGGTTCGGGAGTCGGCCCTCCCAGAGCAGATAGACCACCTCCTCGAAGCTGACCTTGCCGGCCAGTTCGTTGATGTCGTAGCCACGGTAAATCAGTTGCCCGATGTCGCCCCGCACGTCGCCAATGTGGGTTTGGGCTACTGCGATTCCTTCCAGACCTTTTGAGACCACCGTCATGATTTCTCCTCGCCAAGGGCCGTTAACCAACTCGCGGAGGGTCGCCACACTCACGCGTCTCGCGCCATGGGCCCAATCTACGAGCGGCCCCCCGCACCGTCAACGGAAAAGTCAGCGTCGGTCCGCACGGCGTTTCCCCGACTTGGAAGTGGCACTTCCATGAATCCTGCGGCTCATCTGTTCTTGCAGAAATCCTTTCCAAACCATACAATGCACGGCAGGGAGGTTGAATCCTGTGAAATGGATTTTCGCAAACGCCGTTGTTGCTGTGTATCTTGGCCTGTGCATCGCCGCCCCCGCCGCTCGCGCCCAGACGAGTAGCGCGCCCCCGAATGCCTCGAGCGCGGTCGTGAACGGTGATTCGGCCGGCAGCGCCCCCGCGTCCGACCCTCTGGGAAATCCATCAGCCGCCGTGACCACCAACACCGGTCTCGGCTTCGCTGGTCTTGCCATCAGCTCCAGCACCCATGGCCCGGGCCAGAGAATCAGCCCATCCAGCGCCGCCTCCGCCCCTGCGGATTCGGCTGCCTTCAGTCCTCCCCGTCTTGCCTCGGGGAGCGCCGGCAATCCCGGCGGATCCAGCGGCGGCAATGGCTTTTACAGGCTCGACGCAAGGGGAGTCGAATCACTCGCCGAGAACACGAACTTGCAGAACGCCCCCATGGACCTGCACATGGACTTGGCAGGTGACACCTCCACTCTGTCACACCAGAAGACTTCAACCGCGCGAACCGCTCCCACCCCCACCGGTTCCATCTTGTTGGCCCCGGCGGCGGATGGCGGCGGGACGCCGCCACCAGGAGCGCTCTCGACCGAGCAACCCGCCTCACGGTGACGAGGCCACGCGACATCACGGATAGGCAGCGAGAACGCGCTTCAACAGAAGCCGTCCGCCCGTTGGGCCACTCCGCCGGCCATCCGCCAGCCGAGGCCCCGCCTGCCGCCACGCCCGGCCTGACGGAAGTTGAGCCCGGGCTGTTCGCGCAACACAACGGCTCCCGATACCGGACGCCCGTCGACCTGCGATCCACCCCGACGCCTCCCACGCGCTTCCTCGTCGTCGGCGGTTGCCTCGCGCAAGCCTTTCCCGAAATCGCGTCGAAGATCGATCCGCAATTCCAGGGCGACTTCCTGTTGCTGAACAATTTCGATTCGTTGCCGGAGTTTCCCGCGTCGCCGTCCACGCCCTACGATTTTCAAATCGTCCACATCCCGTTGCGCTCCATCTTCGGCAGCGCCTATTTCCGGCTGCCCGATGACGGCTCGCAGCACGAGGAGTTTTTGCACCAGACCCAGGATCGCCTCGCGCGCTATTTGTCCAACGCCCTGAAGTGGAACGCCGAGCGCCGGCTGCTGACCTTCGTTCTCGGATTTTTGGTCTCGCAACAGAATCCCCTGGGCCGATTCCAGCCGCGCTACGACCTCCGCAACGTTGTGCACTTCATCGAGCGTCTGAACATGTTCTTCGCCGCCGAACTCGCTCGCTATCCCAACGCCTGGTGGGTCGATGTCGATCAACTGGCCGCCGGTATCGGCAAGAAATTCTGCCAGGATGACATGGTGTGGTCGTTCACGCACGGCACGACCCTGAGCGACGGCGATCACGACCATGACCTGAATCGGATCCAGCCCACGGTCTCGATGCAGCACCATTACTCGCAGCGATGGCTCGAATTCTTCGAGGCGCTCCTGCACGAGATCTTCGCCATGTATCGCACCACCCGGCAACTCGACCTCGTCAAGCTGGTCGCCGTCGACCTCGATGACACGCTCTGGCGCGGCATTGCTGCCGAAGGCTCGCTGGGCGTCCTCGAAGGCTGGCCAATGGGATTCATCGAGACGCTTCTGTACCTGAAAAAGCGCGGGATCCTGCTGGCGGTTGTCAGCCGGAATGACGAGCAATTCATCCAGTCCCGTTGGAGCCAGATCGTTCAGGGACGGATCGATCTGGACGATTTCGCCATCCGCAAAATCAATTTTCTCAGCAAAGCCCAGAACGTCGCCGACATGATCCGCGAGGTGAATCTCCGTCCCGAAAACGTCGTCATGATCGACGACAATCCGGTCGAGCGCGCCGCGATCCACGAACAGATTCCCGGAGTCCGCCTGCTGGGCCAACATCCCTACTACCTCAAGCGCATCCTCCTCTGGTCGCCTGAAACCCAGTCGCCTGTCATCACCGGGGAATCCGGCCGCAAAACCGAGATGGTGCAGGCCCAGTTGCACCGCGAAACCACGCGCCGGGCGCTGTCGCACGAAGAATTCCTCCGCACTCTGAATCTGCGCGTCTCGCTGTCCGTCATCCACGACGTCAAAGACATGCACATGAACCGCGTGCTCGAACTGTTCAACAAGACGAATCAGTTCAACACCACGGGCGTCCGCTACACGCTCGAACAATGCCACCAACTCCTCGTCGACGGCCGTCAGATCCACGCCATCGAGGCCGAGGATCGGTTCACTTCGTACGGGCTCATCGGTGCGGCCTGGGTGCGGGGCAACTGCATCGACCATCTCGTCATGAGCTGTCGCGCTCTCGGCCTCGGCATCGAAGAAACGCTCCTGGCCCATCTCGCCCAACATCTCGCGGCAGGCGGCGAATCCGTTCTCCTCGGCAGGTTGTTGACCACCAATGCCAACATGGCCTGCCGTCAGCTCTACAGCCGAAACGGATTCAGTCAGGTCGATGGTGATCCCACGCTTTGGTCGCGGCCGCTGGCCACGCCCTTGTCCGTCCCACCGCACGTCCAACTCACCGGGGCGGCGCGCGGAAACTCAACAGATAAATCCGCCCCTTGAGAATCTCTTCGTAGGTTGAACTGGCGACTTCCGCGGGCACCCAGTTCCGCGGATGGAAATCGGTGGACGCATCCTCGCAGTAGGCGCGGGTCAGAGGGTTCCGCTGGTACTGGCGCTTGATCACATCCTTGGTCTCGTCCACAACCATGATCAGGGCCCCGGGGCGCGCCACCCGCACCATCTCCTGCACGGCCATGGCCGGACGGTCAAATAGATTGATTCCGCCCACATGCCAGACCACATCGAATGAACGGTCCGCAAACGGCAGGCGTTCGGCGTTGGCCTGCACCAGCAGGGAATGCGCTTCGTAAGGCCGAAGTTTGGGCTGGCACTTCCGCAGCATTTCCATCGAGAGATCCAGCCCCACGAGATCAATCTCGTTCAGTGAGATCTGCTCCGCCAGGAACGGAACATCCAACCCGGTCCCCATGGACGTGTACAGGCACTGGTTGCCCGGCTGGAGCGCGAGCCTCGACGCCATCATCCGGCGGGCCTTGGCGAGGGCGTGGCGGGTGATCAGGTTGGCCAGCCGGTCGAACGCATCGAACCCCCGCGCCATCCACTTGTACATCTTTCGAATCTTCAGGTTCTGCGGGCCAAGATCCGCCTCGTCAAGCAGCACGGGAATGCAATCGACGATCGGATATCGCCGTTGGCGCGCGCGGTTGACCAGTGCAGTGTCATCAAGTTCCAACGGCTCAAGCCCGATCGGATCGCGGAGCAGCGCCAGCAGTTTCGTGGGGATGGTCATACAGTGCGAGCATTCAACCACACCCGGGCAGTGAAGCAAGCGCGAACGGGTGTGCCGCCTCAATCACCACTCCATTTGTCTTGAAATCCACCAACGATTTGTGCAACGCTCCCCGCGAACTTTTCAAGGAGGTATGGTGGTGCGTCCGGCGCGTGGGCAATTATTATCGTCGCTTCTGTTCGTTCTCGGGTTCGTCCTGACGAGCACGGCCTTCTCCCAGCCGTCTACGCTCCATGCCTACCGATTCGGCGGCACGTACTACGTCGCGGTCGATGACGTCGCCGGCTATTATGGACTCAACCCCGAAGGGCGCGGCGGCGGTCTCAGGCGGGCCGAGTACCAGACCAGTTTCGGTCAGTTGGAGGTCGAAGCCGAGCGCCGCGACATTCTGGTGAATGGCGTGACCCATTGGGTCTCCACACCCGTCCTCGCGGAGCGCAACCGATTGTGGATCGCCGAAATCGACGTACTCAAGACGCTCGACCCCGTGTTGCAGCCCCTGCATCTGCGCAAGCCCGGCGCGGTCGTCCGCACCGTGGTGATCGATCCCGGTCACGGCGGCACCGACCACGGCACGCATGGCCGCGAGAGTTACGAAAAGACCATGACCCTCGACGTGGCCAGGCGCGTCGAGCGCGACCTCGCGGGCAGCGGCTTGCGGGTGATCATGACCCGCACAACCGACGAGACGGTTCCGCTGGAAGACCGCGTCGAATTCGCCCGGCAAAAAGGCGCCGACCTGTACGTCAGCATCCATTTCAATTCCGGCGGCTCGGCCGAAGGCATTGAAACCTACTGCACGACGCCCGCTGGCGAAAGCTCCACGGCGAACTTCAATGGCAACGGCAGTGACCGTGACACCGGCGGCGGCGATCGCAGCGCGGTGACGAACAACCGGTTCGATTCGCAAAACGTCTGGCTGGCGCAATGTATCCAGCGGTCGGCGTTGCGCGCCACCGGCGCGCCCGATCGCGGTGTCCGCCGCGCGCGGTTCTGGGTCCTGCGCTACGCCAGTTGCCCCGCGATTCTCATCGAGGGCGGGTTTCTGACCAATCCCTACGAAGAACAGCGCATTCTCCGCGCCGAGTACCGCGAGACCCTCGCCCGCGCCATCGCCGACGGGATTCTGACCTACAAAAAGACAGTGGGAACACCCGAGCCGGCGCGCTAGACTACGGGATGATGAAACCGATCATCGCCACACTTTTGCTCGCGCTTGTTTGCGGCTGCAATTACAGCCATGTCGGACCCGCCGTCGCCGTGTTCAATCGTCCGCCGCCGCCGTTGGGCGCGGGGCAGTTGGAAGTTCAGGTCGCCCCTCTCACCCTGGCCATCCGCCGCCACGCGGACACCGTCCTCCACGGACCCGATGTCGACGAAGACCAACTCCTCATCTTGCGCGTTCGTAATTATCGCCTCAACGTGCGCTTGCCGATTCCGTCCGACAGCGTCTCGCCCGATTTCTCCGTGACCCGGTTCGGTCCGCCGTCAAGTGGCCAAACCTACGTCGGCTACCTCATTATCAGGAAGATCACCACCGACACAGTCGAAGCACACCTTCACCTCGACGTGACGGCCAGTACCCCCTCGGGCTCATACACGCAGATCGCCAGGTTCGACGGTGACTATAAGTTCGCCCACAGCGACCAAGACGTAACGCAACCGTCGGGCACTTTCTGATCTGCGGGTGTCGACGCGCCGTTGACACACTCCGCCATGCGTGATACGTTTCCCCGCTTTGCCGGGCTGATATGACGGAAATACAAGCCAATTATAAGGATACGCTCAACCTTCCGCGGACGGATTTCCCGATGAAGGCCAATCTGCCCCAGCGCGAGCCGCCGATGCTGGCGCGGTGGGAGCAGGCGAAGCTCTACGAGAAGATCATCGCGTCACGCCGCGATGCGCCACTGTTCGTCCTCCATGACGGTCCGCCCTATGCCAATGGCAACGTGCACATCGGCACCGCGCTCAACAAGATCCTCAAGGACGTCGTGATCAAGTACAAGACCATGCGCGGCTTCCGCGCCCCGTATGTGCCGGGTTGGGACTGCCATGGTTTGCCCGTCGAATTGAAGGTCCAGAAGGAAATCGAAAAGAAGGGCGAGAAGGTCTCCGCCGCCGAAACCCGCGCCCGCTGTCGTGCGTACGCCGAGAAATACATCGACGTCCAACGCGCGGAGTTCAAACGGCTCGGCGTCCTCGGCGATTGGGAGCACCCGTACCTGACCATGTCGCCGGACTACGAGCACGCGGTCGTCGCCAATTTCTACGAACTGCGCCGTAATGGTTACATTTACCGCGGGCTGAAACCGGTCTATTGGTGCATCTCGTGCCGCACCGCCCTCGCCGCTGCCACCGCCGAAGCGGAGTACGCCGACCACAAATCGCCGTCGATCTGGGTCAAGTTCCCGCTCAAGGGCAGGCCCAGTGAATTCGTGCTGGTCTGGACGACGACCCCTTGGACATTGCCGGCCAATCTCGCCGTTGCGCTTCATCCCGACGCCAATTACGTCTTTGCCAGGGTGGGCGACGAGAAATGGCTGTTGGCCGAACGCTTGGTTCCGATTGTCCGCGAAAAGACCGGGGCGCCGTTGGGTGATTTCGACCGCCGGTTCAAGGGCCGTGAAATCGTCGAACAAGGGCTGATCGCGCGCCATCCGTTCATCGACCGCGACTCGCGACTGGTGCTCGCCGACTATGTGACAACCGAAGACGGCACCGGCTGCGTGCACACCGCCCCCGGCCACGGCATCGAGGACGCCGAGACGGGCGACAAGTACAAGCTGGAGCCACGCTGCTACTCGCCGCTCGACGACGCGGGCCGCTTCGTGAACGACGGCATGGTGCCCCGATGGTTGGTCGGCAAGAACGTTTGGGCGGCCAACCCACTCGTCATCGACCACCTGAAACAGTCGGGCGCGCTGGTCGGTCACCAAGAGATCGAGCACAGCTACCCGCATTGCTGGCGGTGCAAGAACCCGCTCATCTTTCGCGCGACGGAACAATGGTTCATCAATGTGGACCACGACAAGCTGCGCTCGCGAGCATTGAGCGCGGTGCAGGGTGCCACGCAACCGCCGATCCAGTGGGTTCCGCCCTGGGGCGCGACGCGCATCGGCGGCATGTTGAGCGAACGTCCCGACTGGTGCATCTCGCGGCAACGTGTGTGGGGTGTGCCCATTCCTGTCATTTCATGCGCCAAGTGTCGCCACGGTTTTCCCGAGGCGGAGGAGCACGTGCTCGGGCTGGTGCGCCAGCATGGCATCGACTGCTGGTTCACCCGCAGCGCCGCCGAACTGATCGGCACGGACAAATGTCCGCAATGCGGCGGCACCGATTTGAAGAAGGAAGAAGACATCCTCGATGTGTGGTTCGAATCCGGCTCCAGCCATCGTGCCGTGCTCAAGACGCGGCCGGAGCTGGCGTATCCCGCCGATGTCTATCTCGAAGGCAGCGACCAGCATCGTGGCTGGTTCCAATCGTCCCTGCTCATTGCGCTGGCGCTCGAACCGCACGCCCCCCCATTCAAGACGGTCGTTACCCACGGGTTTCTCGTTGTCCAGGTCGAAGAGACCGGCAAGAAACAGAAGATTTCCAAGTCCACCGGCAAACCCGCCAACTCGGAAGACTATGTGAAACGGTTCGGGGCCGACGTCCTGCGGCTTTGGGTCACCTCGGAAGACTATCAGGGGGACGTACCCGTGTCCGACGAGATCTTCGAGCGCGTCTCCGAGACGTATCGGAAGATCCGCAACACGCTGCGGATTCTGTTGGCGAACCTTCCCGATTTTGATCCGGCGAAACACGCCGTGCCCCGCGCGAAGCTCGCGGAGATCGACCGCTGGTTGCTCTCCCGATTGCAGACGCTCGTCGCCGACGTGACCGCCGCGTACGACAACTGGGAATTCCACCGCGTGTACCATCTGGTCAACGCCTTTTGCGCCGTGGAGATTTCGTCATTTTACATTGACGTGATGAAAGACCCGTTGTATACGCTTGCGCCCGATTCGGCGGACCGGCGCTCAGCGCAAACGGCGATTTTCGACGTGGTGGCGACGCTGGCGAAATTGATCGCCCCGGTCCTGCCGTTCACGGCGGACGAAGTATGGGGCTTCCTGCCCGGACGGGAGGAGGAGTCCATCCATCTGGCGGGTTTCCCCGTGCCGGACCCGTCGCGGCGGGACGCGGATTTGGAGGCGCGCTGGGAGCGTCTGTTGGAGGTGCGCCGCGTGGCCTCGCTGGAGTTGGAAAAGGCGCGGCAGGCGGGACAGATCGGCAAGTCCCTCGAAGCCCGGGTGGAAGTTGTGCCCGATAACGAGGCGACGCGTGAGTTGTTGCAGAAGCTCGGCCCCGCGCTGGAGACAGTGTTGATCGTATCGCAGGTTCGCGTCGCGCCGGTGGCCGACGGTCAGTTGCGCGCCACGGTCCACCGTGCGACCGGTAAAAAATGTGTGCGCTGCTGGCGGTGGACAGACGATGTCGGCGCCGATACGGCGCATCCGGAGTTGTGCGGACGCTGCGCGGAGGTGCTGCGGACGCTGGCGTGAAAATTGCAGTTCAGGACGGAACGACTCTATGAAGAAGCAGTCGAAGAGAACCAGTTCGGGTAAACCAGGAATCAAATCAGGGAAGGGAACCATGGGGACAGTCAAATCGGGTCATAAAGCAAAAGCGACGGCGGCCAAAACCAAAGTGGTGCGCACGGCAAAACGTGCCGACACGGAAACCGCCGTGATCGAGGTCGAATCAAATCGTCCGCCCAAGACATTGAAGCTCTCCAAGGAGGACGCCGCCAAGTTCCGCAAGCTCCTGCTCGATCTGCGCGATCATCTGATCGATGGCGTCAATTTCCTCGCCAGCGACAACCTCAAGCGTTCTCATCGCGATGCCTCCGGCGAATTGAGCGGCTACAGCCTTCACATGGCCGACGCGGGCACCGACAATTTCGACCGCGAATTTGCGCTGAGCCTCGTCTCCAACGAGCAAGAAGCCCTGTATGAGATCGAGGAAGCGCTCAAGCGGCTCGATCAGAATACCTACGGCATCTGCGGCAATTGCGAAAAACCCATCCTGAAGGCCCGCCTCGAAGCCGTGCCGTTCGCCCGTCTGTGTGTCAATTGCCAGTCCACCATCGAGAAGGATCACCGTCGGCCCACGCCGCAGGGACCCATGTTCACCGAGTCCGCTGAGGAAGAGGGTGCCGAGACGGAGGAAGCCGAAGAGTAGGCCGCGAGGCGCCCGCATGGCATGGGTCGCACTCATCGCTGTTGGAATTGCCGCGGTGGATCAGTTCACCAAGTGGCTGGTGAATCGTTCCATCAATCCGCAAGACACGCGCGTGGTCATCAGCGGTTTCTTCAGTTTGGTCAACTGGCGTAACACAGGCGCCGCTTGGGGAATCTTTCAGCATTATAATCTGCTACTGACGGCCGTCTCGGTGCTCACCGTGCTCGCCCTGTGGTTGTTCCGCCATTCCCTCTCACTTCATCGTTCGGGCCCGCGCCTGGCCCTCGGGTTGATCGTCGGCGGCATCTCCGGCAATCTGATCGACCGCATCCGCCTCGGCTTCGTCGTCGATTTCCTCAACTTCTCGGTCGGTCCCTACCATTGGCCCGCCTTCAACGTCGCTGACAGTGCAATTTGCGTCGGCTTGGGGTTGTACGTCATCTTGTCCTGGCGAGCAGACGACCGTGCCGAAAATCACCCCGCTCCCATCTCGTCCTAGAGACGGTTGGCCCGTCCTTACAAATCGTAGCGGGACCGTTTTCGTCGATCGAACTTCGCCAACTGGCGGCAGCCTTTCCGCTTCAGAAACGCTTCGACCTCCGCAAACCTCAAGCCGACCTGATCCGGCGCGTGCGCGTCGGAGTTCACCGTGAGCGGGATGCCCAGCTTGAGCGCCTGTTCAACGATGGCCAGTGACGGATACGGCTGCGGCTCGGGCAGCTCCGCGTGGCGATACCCGGACGTGTTGATCTCCAGGCTGAGGTCCGCCGCCCTGATCGCTTCGAGCGTGCGCGCGATGTCCTCGGACTCCCTCTCACCCGGCAGGCAGCCCGACCGCTTCGCCACGTCGAAATGCGCCACGATGTCGCACAGGCCGCTGGCCGCCATTCGCCGCATCAGCTCGAAGTACCGCGTGTACAACGCGTGCCCGTCCCCGTCGTAGTTGCGCGGCCACGAACCGACCCGGCACTCGCTGTCGAGATAGTGGATCGACCCGAGCACATAGTCCCACGGATATTTCGTGACCTGCTTGGCCAGGTAGTCTTCCAACCCCTCCAGGTAATCCATCTCCAGGCCGAGCATCACGTCAATCTGGATGCGGTAGCGAAACTGCAACTCGGTCACCCGCTCAACGTAATAGTCAATCTCCTCCTCGCTCATGCGGACGGTGGCCCCGCGTCCGCCGGGCAGCGGATTGTGATCGGAAAACCCGACCTCGCGCAGGCCGAGATCGATCGCCCGCTGCACGTAATCCTCCATCGGCCCCGCCGCGTGTTTGCACAACGGCGTATGCATGTGATAGTCGCACTGGATCGGCATAATGGCCGCGCAATGTAACACGCCGCTGTTGCGGTCGCGAAATCTTTCCGCGGGAAAAAACCAGCCGGTGCAGTTCACATCCGCAACCCTCACCAAAATTGCAGTTGTGTTTTCCCGCTCGACTGGCTACTAGCTACTGGCGACTAGTCTATGGAAACGCCCATCGTCTTCGAGTCCAAGGGTCAACAAATTGTCGGCATGCTGCATCTGCCCGAAGGAAACGGCCGTTTCCCGGCGGCGCTTCTCTTGCATGGGTTCACCGGCACGCGGGTCGAACCGCATCGCCTGTTTGTGAAAATCTCCCGCGCGCTGGCCGAACACGGCATCGCCAGTCTGCGGTTCGATTTCCGCGGCTCGGGCGATAGCGCCGGCGATTTCGAAGACGTGACGATCCGCTCGGAGATCACCGATGCCCTCGAAGCCATTCGCTTTCTGGCGCGGCACAAGCGCGTCAATTCCCGGCGGCTGGCCCTCATCGGCATGAGCATGGGCGGCGCCATTGCCGCACACGTCGTCGCCCGCGAGAGACACCGCGTCAAATCCCTCGTGCTGCTGGCGCCTGTCGCCGAGGGCGAGGGCATTCTGGATGAGCTGTCGACGCCGGAGGCCGTATCCTCACTGGCCGAGACCGGTATCACCGATTATGATGGTGATCTCGTCGGCGTGGCGTTTATTCGCCAGTTCGCCGACATGAGACCACTTCGTGATGTCGTGAAGTGCCAGTGCCCGGCGCTGTTGGTCCACGGTTCGAAGGACCAGACCGTTCCCGCCCATCACTCCGAAATGTACGAGCACGCCCTCCAGACCCACAAGCGCCTGGTCAAGAAGGTGATCATCCCCGGCGCCGATCACACCTTCAACAAACACGTCTGGGAGTCCCGCGTCATCACCGAAACCGTCGACTGGCTCGGCGAAACGATGTAGGCCGGCATGGTCATTGCGCACCTTTGTTTGGTGTCGTGAACCCAAGACGCGAGGCTTCCTCAAGGTCGTGTTTCGACGCGGTCTCGTCTCCGAGGGTTTGGTTCGCCTTGCTGCGAATATAGAAGGCTTCTCCCAACGTGCGATCGAGACGGATCGCCTCATCACAGTCGGCAATCGCACCGCGATGATCGCCCTTGGCGTCTCGCGCCGCGGCACGGTTCTTGTACGCCTTGGCGTACTTGGGATTCAGACGGAGAGCCTCATCGCAGTCGGCAATCGCACCGTCGAAATCCCCTTTGATGTTCTTTGCATATGCCAGACTGCTATATGCTTCCGCCCGCTTGGGATTCATCTGAATGGACCGCGCGATGTCGGCGGCCGCGCCATCCAGGTCTCCGGTGTGCGTCTTCGCATTTCCCCGTAACAACAAATTGCGTTCGTCCTTGGGGGCCAACCTCATGGCTTCCGTCGCGTCGGCAATGGCTCCAGCATAGTCCTTCATTTGGAACCGAGCGATGGCTCGATCGTAATGGGCGTCTTCGTATTTCGGATCCAGGCGGAGAGCTTCATCAAAATCACCAAGGGCTCCCACGAAGTCCTTTAACGCAATTCTAGCCTCACCTCGTGCATCAAATGTCGTTGGAGAATTCGTTCGGATTTGGAGACAATCGCTGAACACCTTGATCGCCCCCGCGTAATCGCCGTGCGACTGCTTGCTCAAACCCAGGCGATACAGCCGTAGCTCTGTATCGAGCATGACCATCAGGCAGACCCCAGCAGCGAGGCTGCCCAGGAAAACGCACGCGCGCACTGCCCATCGCCGTTCGTGTGAGGGCCAGATCAATGCCAGCCCCGCGACGATCAAACTGCCCACGAGCGAAATGGAGCCGGCGTTGAGATAGTGGGGATGGTTGTTATGAAGACCCCACAGACCGATGCCGAGGACGACGCCCAAGAACACCAGACCAAAACCCGGCAGGGTCAGCCAACTCAGCCGATAGTGCCGCTTGTCGACCTTTGCCAGGAAAACCGCGGGCGCTAGGAGTGCGGCTCCGACAACAACCAGGGCTGGCCCGCCGGTTCGGGGACCCTTCACAAAACACATCATTCCCCACTCAACGAACAGTAGCCCCATTGAGCCAATTGCACCGGCGACCGTCATTAACAGGGAACGCTTTAAGTTCTCAGGCAACTCGCTCATCTGAAAGCTCGTGGGGCCATCATTACTCGTCCGGACACCTCATTGTCAAACTGATTGGCCCGACGGACAGCAGTGGCCATTTCGAGAACGTGACGGTCCGCTTGGAAATCACCGACGAAGCCACCTGGTTCCTGGCGCGGCATCAGTGCATCCGGGAGTCCCGCGTCATCACCGAAACCGTCGACTGGCTCGGTGAAACGATGTAGGGTAACCAGTCCGCGTCACTTCCGCTTGTGGCGTTCGACCTCGGCCACCTTCTGGATGTAAGCGAGGTCCAACGGCGTGAAATAGGAATCGTACTCCGGCACGATGGAGCGCGAGTTGGTCAGGTCGAATTCACAGCGGTTGTTCAAATACGGCGCGTACACCTTCAACGAGCGAAGTATCATTTCTTCGGTGTGGCTCATTGGTCGGGCAATGTTCGGCACGAATTCAATGGCCAGCTTGCCCTTGACCTGAAAGCACTCACAGATCAAGTCGATGACCTCAAGATTCCGTTGTGGCTTGGGATGGCACAAATGAAATGTCATCCCGGCCGACTTCGGGGACTCGGCAATCCTCAGCAACGGAGGAACGATCGAGTCAACGGGGGCGAGATTCGGCCTCGCTTCCGGATTAGCCATGAGCCGGAGTGTGCTGCTCACCACTTGTCCGTCGGAAATTCCATAGTGGTCCTGGATTCGACTGACAACCTCGACCAACGTGTTGAGGTGGGTAAAGGTGGACGCCCGTCCGGACCTGCGGTCGTTGGTGATGATGCTGGGTCGGACGATCACGAGCGGCAGTTCATGTCCGCGACAAAGCGCCGTCACCGCGAGTTCCGCGTCGCATTTGCTCTTTTCATATGAGTTGTGGAACCCTTGCCCGCAATCGAGTTCGCATTCCCGAATCAACCCGGCCCGGTCCCCGGCGACGTAGGCCGTGCTGACGTGGACCACGCGCGCGATCCCCTCTTTCAATGCCGTCACGACGTTGAGAGTCGCCTGGACGTTGATCTGTCGCTGGAGTTCGGGATTGGGCGGCACGAACCGCGTATCGCCCGCGAGATGAAAGAGAATCGTGTCGGCAGTCGAATGGTCACTCTGGAAAATGGAGTCCAGTGTCAGGTTCGGAGCGCTGATATCGAGGGCGTGACAAAACAGCGTGCCGCGAAAATCGCCAACTTCCCCCACCTCGCGCAGGGCGGCGTTTACGCGATCATTCCATTGCGTTCCGCCCGCGCTCCGTCCGAGTGCATGGACGCGCCAGCCCTGATTCAACAGCCGGTAGGCAATATGCGACCCGATAAATCCATTTGCCCCGGTTATGATGGCTGTCTTCAACGGTACTCTGTCGCGCTGAAAAGCATACCCCGCAAACAATCACGTCGTCTGCGGCAGTTCCTGGTCGAGCATGGCAAACCACCGCGTGTCCGCCCATTCACCCTCAATGAGACGGTCGCGCAGACATTCCGCCTCGTTCCGCATCCCGGCCTTCTCAAACAGCCGAACCGCACCCACGTTGCGGCTGTCACACGACACGGTCACCCGATGCAGGCCGATGTCCCGCAGGCAAAACGCCAGCACGGATCGAAACGCTTCGAAACCGTACCCTTGACGCTTGAAGCCCTCGTTGATCTGGATTCCCAGGGACGCTTGCAGGCGATTCGCGTCCGTGTATCTGATCCACGTCAGGCCGATCAGTTTCCGCCCGTCCCGAAGCATGATTCCCAAACTCAACGCGCCGGATCTGTCGGAAAGCTTTTCCTTTACGACGCCCTCCAGCCAGCGCTTCAGCTCCTGCTCGTCCATCGCCGGACGTTCTTCGTAGCGAAACGTCTCCGGGTCAGAGAGGATTTCGGCCGCGTCGGACAAATCCTCCAGTTCGATCTTCCGCAGCATCAGGCGCGGCGTCTCAATCGGCAGGGGCAACGCCGAGCTTTGCTGGCTCTCACCGCGCGGGACGATGATGTCCTCGCCGCAGAACGGGCACGCTTGCGCGCTGCCGGCGCAATCCTCCGAATACTCCACTGAATCGCCGCACTTCGGGCACGTGAACGTTATGAAGGTCTCCTCGCTCATAATCTCCTCACCCGGTTCCTGTCCTGCCATTTCCAGCAACGGCGCCAACCGTAGCGGGGCCGCGCCGTGGCGTCAAGCGCGGCACATCCGGGTGGCATGGCTTGCCATTCGTATGCTACATTCGGAAACCATGGCGTTCGATCTGGTGAGCAAATACAAACCGCGTGGCGATCAGCCCCAGGCGATCCAGGCGCTGGCCGATTCGCTGCGGGCGGGTAACCGCTATCAGACCCTGCTCGGCGTCACGGGCAGCGGCAAGACGTTTACGATGGCCAATGTCATCCAGCAGTTGGACCGGCCCACGCTCGTGATCTCGCACAACAAGACGCTCGCCGCCCAACTCTTCAGCGAGTTTAAGCAGTTCTTCCCGCACAACGCCGTCGAGTATTTCGTCAGCTACTACGATTACTACCAGCCCGAAGCCTACATTCCGCAGACCGACACGTACATCGAAAAGGATGCCAGCATCAACGAGCAGATCGAGAAGCTCCGTCTCTCGGCCACCAGCTCGTTGCTCTCCCGCCGCGATGTGGTGGTCGTCGCCAGCGTGTCGTGCATCTACGGCCTGGGTTCACCCGAGGATTATTTTGAGATGATGGCGCTGGTGACGGTCGGCAACGAAATGTCCCGCGACGATCTCCTGCGCAAGCTCGTTGACATGCAGTACAACCGAAACGACGTTGAGTTCACCCGCGGCCAGTTCCGCGTCCGCGGCGACACGGTCGAGGTCTGTCCGAGCTACACCGAAGACGCCGTGCGGATCGAGTTTTTCGGCGACCGGGTCGAACAGATCACGCGCTTTGAGCCGCTCACCGGCCACAAAATCGAGTCGGTCAACACGTTCTCGATCTACCCGGCCAAACACTGGGTCATGCCGTACTCGAAAATCGCCCGCGCCCTCGACGCGATCAAAGAGGAAATGAAAGAGCGGGTCGCGTGGTTCGAATCCCAGAACAAACTCGTCGAAGCCCAGCGGATTCACTCGCGCACGATGTACGACCTGGAAATGCTCAAGGAGATGGGCTTTTGCGGGGGCATTGAGAACTACTCGCGGCACCTGAGCGCGCGCGCGGCGGGGGAACGGCCATTCACGCTCATGGATTTCTTTCCAAAGGATTACCTGCTGCTCATCGACGAATCGCACGTCACGGTGCCGCAGATCGGCGGGATGTACGCCGGCGACCGCTCGCGCAAGGTGACACTCGTCGAACACGGCTTCCGCCTGCCGTCGGCCCTCGACAACCGGCCTCTGAACGCCACGGAATTCGACAGCCTGATCCACCAGTGCATCTACATGTCCGCCACCCCGGGCCCGTACGAACTCCAACGCAGCGCCGTCGTTGCCGAACAGGTCATCCGTCCGACGGGTCTGGTCGATCCGAGCGTGACCATCAAGCCCCTCACGGGCCAGATCGACGATCTGATCGAGCAATGCCGCGCCCGCGCGGAGAAACACGAGCGCGTTCTCGTGACGACGCTCACCAAACGGACTTCCGAGGACCTGGCGGACTATTTGCGCGAGGTCGGCATCCGCGTGAAATACCTGCACAGCGAGATTGACGCCATCGAGCGCGTCGAGGTGCTGCGCGGGCTGCGCGCCGCCGATTTCGATGTCCTGGTCGGGATCAATCTCCTGCGCGAAGGCCTCGATCTTCCCGAAGTGTCGCTCGTGGCCATCCTCGATGCCGACAAGGAAGGTTTCCTCCGTAGCGCTACGTCGCTGATCCAGACCGCGGGCCGGGCCGCCCGCCACATCAACGCCGAAGTCATCCTCTACGCCGATGTGATGACGGATTCGATCAAGAAGTTCTTGGCGACCACGGAATATCGCCGCACCAAGCAACTCGCGTACAATCAGGAACACCACATCACGCCGAAGTCGGTGAAGCGCGAATTGCAGCTCAGCCTCGCTGAATTGACCAAGGCCCGTGACGTGGAAGAGTCCGTCGTGCGCGAATCGGGCGGTAATTATCAGACGGCCGAGCTGTTGCGCGAGCTGGAGGCGGAAATGATCGAGGCGGCTGAGAACCTCCAGTTTGAGAAGGCCGCTATCCTGCGCGATCAGATCGCCGAGTTGAAGAAGGGAGGGACTGACGGGTCGCGTTCCGACGCGGCTGCTCCTCACGCGAAACGGCAGGTGAAATACGACCGCAAATTGAAGGTGAATGTGGTAAAGAAGTCGCGACCTGCAAGGACCCGATGAATTCGCTTTCGCCAGACCTGATCCGCAACCTTGTCCGCGCAGCGCTCGCCGAGGATATCGGCGCCGGCGACATCACGACCGAAACTGCGATCCCTGCTGACCAAGCAGCCGAAGCGTACATTGTTGCGAAAGAGCGCTGCGTTGCGGCGGGTCTGCCACTGATCGAAGAGGTCTTCGCGCAAATCGACCGTGCGGTAACGGTCAAACTGCTGGTCGCGGAGGGTGACGTCGTGGGGAAGGGGACACAGGTGTGCGTTCTCAATGGTTCCGCTCGGGCAGTTCTGACCGGCGAGCGCACGGCCTTGAATTTTCTCCAACGGTTGTCTGGAATCGCGACATTGACGCGTCAATTCGTCGATGAAATCAAGGGCACGAAGGCCAAAATCCTCGATACGCGCAAGACCACGCCAACGTTGCGCCTCTTGGAGAAATACGCAGTGGCCGTTGGCGGCGGCACGAACCATCGCATGGGCCTGTACGATGCCGTGATGATCAAGGACAATCACCGCGCCATTCTCGCCCGGCTTGGTCCGAAAGCCCTGGGCGACGCTGTCGGTGCGGCGCGCAAAGATCATCCATCTGTGCCGATCATCATCGAAGCCGACACGTTGGAGCAGGTCGAAGAAGCGCTCGCAGCAGGCGCTGATCACATCCTGCTCGACAACATGACGCCCGACGAATTGCGGGAAGCCGTCGCGCTTGTCGCCGGCCGCGCCAAAACCGAAGCCAGCGGCGGCGTCACCCTCGAAACCGTCCGCGCCATCGCCCAAACCGGCGTCGATTACATCTCCGCCGGTGCGCTCACGCATTCCGCCCGCTCCGTCGATTTCTCGTTGGAGGTCGGAGAGTGAACACCGGCACGGCGATTCTGGAGGCGTTTTATCAGGCGGCAGGACAATTCGTGCCTGCCGATGCTTTGGCGCGGCAATTGAAACGCTCGGCTTCCGCGATAACGACCGAGATCGCTGACCTCGAGAAACTCGGCTACACCATCGAATCGCATCCGCATTTCGGCTATCGCCTGCTCGGCACGCCGGATCGATTGACTGCCGACGACATCAAAGCCCGCTTGAAAACGAAGCGGATCGGCTCGGAGATCCTGGTGTTCGAAGAAACCGCCTCGACGAATGACGTGGTCGAGCATCTTGCCAAATCCGGCGCGCGGGAAGGGCTGGTGGTCTTCGCCGAATCACAAACCCGTGGCCGAGGCCGGCACGGGCGTTCGTGGGCATCGCCGCGCGGAAAGGGGCTCTGGTTCTCCGTGCTGTTACGCCCATCGCTGCCACCATCCGCCGCCAGCCGCATCACCGTGGCGGCCGGCGTCGCCGTGGCCCGCGCGATTCGTGAGACATGCCGGGTCGATGCCCGCATCAAATGGCCCAACGACGTCGTGGTCAACGGCAAGAAGCTGGCGGGTATCCTCACCGAGTTGCGGGCTGAAGCTGACGAAATCCTGCTGGCGATCCTCGGCATCGGGATGGATGTGAATTGTGAGCGGGCCGATCTTCCGCCGGATGTGGCGCGGCTGGCCACGTCCCTCAAGCTGGAGACCGGAAAGAGCCAGGATCGCGTCGCGCTGGCGTCACGAGTACTGGCGACACTGGACGAATGCCACGATCGGGCCGTGAACGATTTTGAGGCGATCGCGGACGAATGGGCCCACTTGTGCACAACACTCGGCCACCACATTGTGGTGAAGATGGGCCACCGTCGCGTCGAAGGGTTTGCGCAAGCGTTGGACGCCGACGGCGCGCTGCTGGTGCGTTGCGACAGTGGACAAGTGGAACGAATCCTCGGCGGCGACCTGACGGTGGAACGCGCATGAAGAACGAGCGACCGTTCTTGTTGGTCAACATCAACAACACGAACACGAGTTTTGCGCTGGCGAATTCCCGTCGTCTCCTCCGCATCGTGAAAGTGCCCACGGCGTCGGTGCAAGACATCCCATTCACGCGGGCTGGTATTTCCGGAATCGTGCTGTCGTCGGTCGTGCCGGGGGTGGCGAAGCGCCTCCGCCACGTCCTGCCGACGCGGCCGCTGGTGGTGGGTGCCGACATAGATCTCGGGATTGGCGTGCGTTATCCGAACAAGAAACAGATTGGCGCCGACCGTCTAGCCAACGCCGTCGGCGTCGCCGAACTGTACGGCGCGCCCGCCATCGTGGTCGATTTCGGCACCGCTGTCACCTTCGACATTCTGAGCGCACGGAGCGAGTACGTTGGCGGTGTCATTGCCCCGGGCCTCGCGTCGGTGACAGACTATCTGTATCAACGCACGGCGCTGCTGCCGCGCATCAAGCTCGCCGAGCCGAAATCGGTCATCGGCAAGAGCACGATCGCCGCGATGCGCGTGGGTGCGGTCGTCGGCTATCGCGGCCTGGTGAAGGAGATCCTGCACGCCCTGAAACGCGAACGCGGGATGCGCCGAGCAGTGGTCGTGGCCACCGGCGGCTATGGCGACCTCATCGCAAAGAAGATTCCCGAAATCGAGCACGTAAATCCGTTGTTGACCCTGGAAGGTCTGCGGTTTATCTACCTGCGCAACCGCCATTGAAGTTGTAGCCGCGAATCGTATTCGCGGATCAGCAGATCCCGAAGGCTGTCGGGATTACGAACGACATGAACCGTATCGATGCAAAATTCCGCGCGCTCCGCGCCGCCGGGCAAAAGGGCTTCGTCGCCTACATCTGCGCGGGCGATCCGAGTTTGCCGGCAACCGCCCAACTGGCCCGGGCCTTCGAGCGCGTCGGCGTCGACGTGCTGGAATTGGGAGTGCCGTTCAGCGATCCGCTCGCCGATGGCGTCGTCAACCAGCTGGCTGCCGAGCGGGCGTTGCACAGCGGGACGACCCCGACGGGTGTGCTCAAGATGGTGGCATGCCTCCGACGCGATGGGCTTCAGGTTCCGATCGTGTTCTACGCGTACTACAATATATTGCACCATTACGGGCTGAAAAAATTCGTGAGTGCCGCCGCCGCGGCAGGTGTGGACGGCGTATTGGCGCTGGATTTGCCGCCGGAAGAGGCCAACGGGTACGAAGCGGCGATGAAGCGCGCGGGCGTTCACCCGATTTATCTCGTCGCGCCGACGACACCGGCCGAGCGCGTCGGCAAGATCGCCCGGCACGCCAGCGGATTCATCTACTACGTGTCCCGTGAAGGCGTGACCGGCATGCAAAAGTCGATGGCCCCGGCGGTGATGGCGCACATTGCGGCGATTCGCAAGCACTCCACACTGCCCATCGCGATTGGTTTCGGGATTTCAAATCCATCGCAGGCGCGGGCGGCGGCGCAGTCGGCCGATGCCGTCGTCGTCGGCAGCGCGATTGTGAATCAGATTGCCGGGCACGGCGACAATCGCCGGATGCCCGAGCGCGTCGCGCGATTCGTCGGGGCGCTGGTGCGCGGCGTGAAGAAAGGGAACAGACGATGAATTGGGCCGTCATCATGGCCGGTGGGTACGGAGAACGGTTCTGGCCCAAGAGCCGGCGGAAACAGCCGAAGCAGTTGCTGCCGATCGTCGGCGACAAGACAATGATCCAGCAGACCGTCGAGCGGGTGCGCCCGTTGGTCAGCGACGCGCGGATCGTCATCGTCACCAACCACGAACAGGCGGCGCTGGTGCGCAAGCAGCTTCCGCGCGTCAAGCACGTCATTGGCGAGCCCATCGGCCGAAATACCGCGCCGTGCATCGGATTAGCCGCGGCCATCATCGGCGCCCGGGATCCCGATGCCGTCATGGCCGTTCTGCCGGCGGACTCCTACATTCCGGACACGGAAAACTATCGGCGCGTCGTCGGCGACGCGTTGAAACTGGCCAGCACGCGCCCCGTGCTGCTGACCATCGGTATCAAGCCGACCTCGCCGCACACAGGCTACGGATACATCCAGGTCGGTGACGAACTTCGCGCGCCCGGGACGACGAAATTCTGGAAGGCGTGGCGATTTGTCGAGAAGCCGGACCGCAAGACCGCGGAGGAATTCCTCGCCAGCGGCGAATACCGCTGGAACGCGGGAATGTTCGTGTGGTCGGCGCGGGCGATCGCGGACGCCTATCGGAAGTATCAGCCGGCCATGTGGGAAGCATGCGCGCGGATTCAAAAGAGGGCGGGCACGAAGTCCTTTGCGCGTGTTCTGGCCCGTGAATATCCGAAGATGGAGAGGATTTCGGTCGATTACGCCATCATGGAGAAGGCGGACAACGTCGTAGTCGCCAACGGCGATTTCGATTGGGACGATGTCGGCGACTGGCCTGCGATTGGCCGCCACTACGAGAAAGACGGCAGCGGCAACGTTGCCCGCGGTGAGTTTGTCGGGCTCGATGCGTCCGATTGCATCGTCGTGGGCGACAACAAGCACATGGTCGCGGCGGTTGGCGTGCGGGACCTGGTGATCGTGCACACGCCCGACGCCACGCTTGTCTGCCACAAAAATGAGGCGCAAAAGGTGCGCGAGGTTGTGAAGAAACTCGCGGCGGACAAGAAGTACAAGCGATTGTTGTGACGCGATGCGCATTCTCGGAGTTGATTTTGGTCAGAAGCGCATCGGGCTGGCGCTCAGTGATGAGAGCGGCACGATCGCGCAACCGCTGGAGTACATCGACGGCGGCGGCCTGGCGACGGTCAGCCGCGAGTTGGCGCGCCTCTGCGAAACACGGAAGGTGGGCAAGATCGTCGTGGGCGTCCCGTTACGGCTGGACGGAAAACATAGCGAGCAGACGGAGCGCACGCTGGCGTTTATCGCGGAATTGCGGCGGGCAACGACGATCCCCGTCGCGCAGTGGGACGAGCGGTTGACGAGCGTGCAGGCCGAGCGGGCGTTGTTGGAAGGAAACGTGCGGCGCGCCGACCGCAGACAGAAGATCGACAAGCTGGCCGCGCAAATCATGTTGCAGAGTTACCTCGATGCCACGAACCCGCCTCCAGCCGAAGAATCGTAGGCATTTCAAGCTGACCATCGCCTACGACGGGACGAATTACGCGGGCTGGCAGTTGCAGCCGAATGGCCGCACGATCCAGGAGGCTGTCGAGGGCGCGTTGGCGAAGATCGCCGGTGCAAAGGTAAGGGTTCACGGTTCGGGCCGGACGGACGCCGGTGTCCACGCGCGAGGGCAGGTGGCCAATGTCTCTTTCGGCACGCAACTGGCCCCGGGGACATTGCGGCGAGCCCTGAATGCCAATCTTCCCGAGGATATCCGCGTGCAACACGTGCAGGAGGCGGACGCGCGATTTCATGCCCGCTTCTCGGCGAAAGGAAAGGAATATCGTTACCAGATCGATTGCGGCGCGGCGGCCGATCCGTTTCTGCGCGCGTACGCCTGGCATCACCCGAGACCGCTGGACGTTGCGGCGATGCGTCAGGCGGCGCGGCTGTTGAAAGGCCGACACGATTTCGCGGCGTTGTCGGCCAACCCGATGCGAGACGTGGAAACAACCGTGCGCACCATATCGAAGTTGTCAGTCACGAAGCGGGGCGGTTTGGTGACAATCACAGTCGTGGCTAACGGGTTCCTGTACAAGATGGTGCGGTCGATCGTCGGTGCGCTGGTGAAGGTGGGCGAGGGCCGGATGACGGTCGAACAGTTACAGAACGTGGTGAAGGCGAAGAAGCGGACGGCGCTGGTCGAGACGGCGCCGGCCCATGGGTTGTTCTTGTGGCGGGTGGATTACGGTCGCCCCGGCTCGGCGACCGCCGCTCACGGAAGCCGTCCGCTGGCGTACCGGTTGGGCGACGTCAGGGTGAATGCTGAGTGACCGACCAGTGTGTCTGAATGATGCGCCAAGTGTTGTCCTTCCGTCGATACACTTCCGTGCAATTCCAGCGATGTGCCTTGCCTTGGGCGTAGCCGACGAAATTGTATGTGAGCACCGCAGCGTCGGCACAGAGCTGCACCTTGGGATTGAGGAGGTCGTAGCGCTCCAGATTAATCTTACCCCGCAACTTCTCGTACAACGAGGTCAGTGCTCCGAGGCCATCCAAACGTCGCTCCAGTGTATTGTCAAAGTAGACGACGTCGGGGGCAGAAATCTCCAGAAAACCCGACGGGTCACCGTTGCCCCAGCGATCCAGAGCGGCACGCTCCATTGAAAGAATCGCCTGATCTTCCTCAGTCATGGCGTACCGTCAGGTGCACCGACGCCGCAACGCCCACAAACAAACGTGTTGGGCCGCCCCTGTTTCGGCTGGCATCTGGTCATCGCGTTTGATATGCACGAACCACATGGACGGCACACTATCGCCGCTGCCCTCACGAGGCAAACCCAAACTGTTCGACCAGATCTCCGTCCGCAGTCTGCCGGGTGAAACCCCGTGAACATTGTCCTGGTAGAGCCGGAGATACCGCCGAACACGGGAAACGTGGCGCGGCTGTGCGCCGCGACGCAGGCGACATTGCATCTGGTGGGGCCGCTCGGGTTCCGTCTCGACGACAAAACTCTGAAACGAGCGGGGATGGATTATTGGGAGCACGTGACGTGGAAGTACTGGGAATCGCTGGAACAGTTACAAATGGCTGCGCACAACCCTCACCCGAACCCTCTCCCTTTGGAAGGGAGAGGGGAAGTCTCCTCTCCCCGCGCGCGGGAAGAGGATCAAGGTGAGGGGCCGCGATTCTATTACGTCACGACGAAGTCGAAGCGGCCGTACACGCAGCCGCGCTATCAGTGGGATGATTATCTCGTCTTTGGACGCGAGACGGCTGGCTTGCCCAAGGCGCTCCTCGACGCGAATCCCGAAACAACGATCACGATCCCTATGTTTAACCCCAACGCGCGCAGCCTGAATCTGGCTACGGCGGTGGCGATTGTGCTCTTCCACGCAATCTGGCAGGTCAAATCAGACGCGGGCATTTGGCCGGGGTGAGGTTGCCGTCAACCGCAGCGCCGTCGACTTGGCCAACCGCGTCATGGGCTAAAGCAAATGTGTTCAGCCAAGCGGTATTCCCCATGAGAACCATCCGCTGAGATATGTCGGCGTTGCTTCACAATTAACTTGTGAGGCCCTCATGCTCGTCTCCACCGCTTCAGCGCCGTGACGAGCGCTGGCGCGAGTGCCGAGGCTAGCGTGAGCTGCCACACCGGCGACAAATCCGCTTCGACTCCAATACCCCCTCCCCAAAAAAACCACCAGATCAAGTACGCTAACAGCAGCTGTAGCGCACAGATTGCAGCACTCAGGCCGAACATTCTGCGCGGCAACATCAAGGTTATCGCTGTCGTCCACACGGGCGAAGCCACAACCAAGATCATCACGAATGTTCCAATAATGCGTTGCATAAGCAGTTCGTCGAACAGCATTGACTGAATGGCACAACTCTCCAACCCATTCAATCCAAATCCCACATGTAGCCGCATACCAGCGGCCGATTCAAGTCAGGAAACAGATGTGTCCTGCCAAGTGACATCCATCACGGGGTTATCAAGCGACATAATCGGTGCGTAAACAGTTTCGTTTGTATGCCATGTGCCGCAGTCGCCATCGTCCCTTATGAAACGGCGCGACAGGTGAAAGGTCTCTGACTCGGTTCACGACAGCGCGACGCAACGCGCTGCGTTAGAGAAATGTTTCACTCTGAACAACCGCCCGGACACAATGGCGCGTTTGTATTCAGCTTGGCCCCATACGGCTCGGACGAATGATGCGACTACCAAGAGTGTGGAGTGCTCCGGCTCCCGGTGAGCCTCGCGCCGCGCCGTGAGACCATCAGAGTGATTCTGCCCGCCGGCAGGATTCCTAGAGATACGGGGAAAACAGCCGGGTCGCCGCGTCGCGCAACCGGGCAGCCAGTGGACGTGCGTCCACCTCGACCAGCGTGACTTCGCGCGCGGCGGAAAGTTTTTTCGCAATAACTTTCTCCATCTCCTCGGCGAACGCGCGACCGTAACCCTCGACGTTCAGTTCAAAATTCAGCCGCAGGCTGCGCGTATCCCAGTTCGCCGAGCCGAGCAGAACCCAGTGGCGGTCCACGATCATCAGCTTGGAATGGTCGAACGGCGGCGGCGTGAGCCAGATGCGACAGCCGCGTTCCAGCACCTGCCACCACATCGCGCGTGACGCCCAGTTCACGAACGGCAGGTTGACCTGTTCGGGCAGGACGATGTCCACGCGCACGCTGCGCAGCGCGGCGAGGTTCAGCGCGGAAACCAGCGCGTTGTCCGGCAGAAAATACGGCGTGAGAATTTGCACGGACGTCTGCGCCTCGGCCAGCGCCGCGAGCAGCGTCAGCCGCAGGTTCTCAAAATCGGCGTCGGGCCCGTCCGTGATGACGCGGGCGACAACCTCGCCGGCCTCGGACATTTCCGGGAACCAGATTTCACCGTCAAGAATTTCGCCGGTGGTAAACGCCCAGTCGTTGGCAAACGCCGCCTGTAATTGCGCGACGACCGGGCCGGTGACGCGGAAATGCAAATCCTGGACCGGGCGGCGCGGCTGCGCTGAAATCATGTTGCCGTGACGGATGTTGATGCCGCCGGTGAACGCAATCTGTCCGTCCACCACGAGGGACTTGCGGTGGTTGCGCAGATTGATGGTCGCCACGCGCCACGGCGTGAACAGCGACGCCGGCAGAAACCGGGCGCAGGGAATTCTCGCCTGCCGCAATCGTCGCGTGATCGGTGGCCACGAGTAGCGAGCGCCGGCGCCGTCAACGAGCACGCGCACCGGGACGCCACGCCGGACGGCGCGTTCGAGCGCGGCCGCGAATTTTCCTCCGCTGGCGTCGTTGTCGAAAATGTAGGTGCCCAGCGAGATGGATTCTGTTGCCGATTCGATCGCGTCGAGCATGGCGGGAAACGCCTCGTCACCATTGACGAGCGGCTCGAGCTTGTTGCCGGCGGCCAGCGGCTGCGCGACGAGGCGGCTGACGACGCGGGCGAGATGCTCGAGATGTTCCGCGCCCGCGTGTTCCGGTTCCCCGAGGCCGTCGGGGAGGGGGCGGCGGAACGTGCCATGGACGCCGAGCGACACCGCCCGTCGTCGGATTCGGTTGACACCGAGTGCGTAGTAGAGCACCAAGCCGAGCAGCGGCAACAGCCAGATAAACCCGATCCAGAGCGTGGCCGCGCGGGAATCGCGTTTGTGCAGCAAGACGTGAACCGAGGCGAGCAGGCAGACGAGCATATCGGCGCCCACCGCCATGATCGGCCAGAAGCGGACGACGGGGTCAAGACGGTGCATCGGGCGAGAGTTTCGCCGGAAAAGCGGCCGCATGCAAGTGCGGGAAACGTCGGTTCGTGACGGCGTGCGGCAATGCCGGCGGCGTCACTTGTTCTTCTGCGGTGACGATCCCTTTTGAAGATTGTCGAGGAGGCCGCCGAGGGCGTCGGCGGCGCCTTGGAGAGTCTGACCGGCCTGGGTGGTGGCCTCGTTGAGGTTCTTCTGCAAATCGTTGGCGTTGATGCCGATGTCCGGCAGGTGAACGTTGCCCAGCACGGTGAGAAGCACGAGCCGTGAGATATCGGTCGAATCGGTGATGTTGTTGTAGGTCCGATCGAGGTTGAGCTTGATGTCGCGGTCGGACGGTTTGGCACGGCTGTAATCCCTGATCGTGACGGTGCCGACATGGATCCGCAATGTGTCCACGGCGTACTTGGTGGAGCTGGTGCTGCCCGGTGGCATCAGAACGCCCTTCAACTTCTGCACATTGGAATTCGTCTTGTCCTTCACGATGACGAGTTGCTTGATGTTGATGAGCATGTCGTTGACGTGGGGCACGCCGCTGAAGAACGAATGGAGCCGGTAATTGACGTAGAACTCCGGCATGTTCACGAACAGTTTCTCCGGAAACTCCGGCGGATTCATCAGCACCAGATCGTGCACGTCCACCTTGCTGGAAAACAGCTCCAGGTTGACCGAGCCGAGCGTTAGTGGAAAGCCGGTGGCCTTCTTGACGCCGTATTCGACCGACCAGCGCGCGATGACATTTCGCGAGAAGAACAGAACGAGTGCGAGGACGACCAGAGCCGCTGCGATCCAGCCAAGTATCTTCTTCATGCTGGCTTAGTAGCCCATAACGCCGCGGCTTTCAAGCAGGCAACCAGGCCTGCTTCGCGATCGCATGAATGTCGCGGAGCGTTTCCAGCAACGCTTTGACCCCGCCAAGCGGCAACTGGCTGGCGGCGTCGCTGAGGGCGTGATCGGGATTCGGGTGCGCTTCGAAAAAAACGCCGTCGCAGCCGGCGGCCACCGCGGCCCGCGCCAGCACGGGGGCCATGCGCCGGTCGCCCCCGGTGCTCTTGCCGCCTTGTCCGCCCCCGGGCATTTGGACGCTGTGCGTCGCGTCGAACACGACGGGCCAGCCGAACTCGCGGAGAATGGCCAGCGACCGCATGTCGGCGACGAGGTTGTTGTATCCGAAAGATGACCCGCGTTCGGTCAGCAAAATGTTACGTCCGCCAACGGCGGCGATTTTGTCGATCACGTTGGCCATGTCCCACGGCGCGAGGAACTGGCCTTTCTTCACGTTGACGCAGCGCTTCGTGCGCGCGGCGGCCTGAATCAGGTCCGTTTGGCGGCAGAGGAACGCCGGAATCTGCAGCACATCGGCAATTTCGGCGGCCGGCTTGCAGTGCAGGATTTCGTGGACGTCCATGAGAATGGGCAGCCCGAAGCGCTTCTTGACCTTCGCCAGGACGGCGAGGCCGCGTTTCAGGCCGGGCCCGCGGAAACTGTCGCGCGCGGTGCGATTGGCTTTGTCGTAACTGGCCTTGAAGATAAAGGGCAACCCGAGGTCGTCGCAAATCTCTGCCAACGTCTCGGCGGTCTGCAGCGTCGTCTTTTCGGTTTCGATGACGCACGGGCCGGCGATGATGAACAGTGGCGCCCGCCGGCCGCCGAGAGTAAGTCTGCCAGCGCGAACGGTATTCATGACGCCTTCTGCTTCAACGCTGCGGCGATGAAGCCGCGGAAGAGCGGGTGGGGTTTGTTGGGCTTCGAGAGGAACTCGGGGTGGAACTGGCAGGCGATGAACCACGGATGGTCGCGCAATTCGATAAGCTCGACGAGGTCGAGCTTCGCGTAGCGTCCGGCGACGATCAGGCCCGCCTCTGTCAATTGGCCGCGGTACGCATTGTTGAATTCGTACCGATGCCGGTGCCTCTCGGAGATCTGCTCCGCGCCGTACAGTTCGCGCGACTTCGTGCCGGCGACGAGTTGACATGGCTGCGCGCCGAGCCGCATCGTGCCACCTTTGGTCTGAACACCCTGCTGTTCCTCCAGCAGGCAGATGACAGGGTGGGGCGACTTCGCGTCGAATTCGGTCGAGTTGGCGTCCTTCAATCCGCAGACGTTGCGGGCGAACTCGATGACGGCGATCTGCATCCCGAGGCACAGGCCGAGATAGGGAATCTTGTTCTCGCGGGCATACTGTGCCGCCTGGATTTTGCCTTCGATCCCGCGGTTGCCGAAGCCGCCGGGCACGAGCACCCCGGCGACTCCCTTCAAGTATTTCTCCGCACCGTCCTTCTCGATGTGTTCCGCGTCGACCCGGAGGATATCGACTGCGCAATCGTTGGCGGCGCCGGCGTGCTTGAGGGCCTCGTACATGCTCTTGTAGGCGTCGATAAGCTGGATGTATTTGCCGACGACGGCGATTTGCACTTTGCCCGACGGATTGATCATCCGCTGCAGCATTTGTTCCCAATCCGTCAACGGCTTGGCGGGCGCGTCGAGGCCGAGGTAACGGCAGACGAGTTCGTCGACGTTCTCGGCGCGCAGGTCCAGTGGGACTTCGTAGATCGAGTGGGCAACGTCGAGCTCTTCAATCACGCATTCAACGGGGACATTGCAGAACATCGAGATCTTCTGGCGCACTTCCTTGCCGAGCGTGCGTTCGCTACGGCAAACCAAAATCTGCGGCATGATACCGATCTCGCGCAGCTTGGCGACGCTCTGCTGGGTCGGTTTGGTCTTGATCTCGCCGGCTACGCGGATGAACGGCACGAGGGTGACGTGGATGAACAACGAACTCTGCGGGCCGGCTTCGAGCGCGAATTGTCGGATCGCTTCGAGGAACGGCAATCCTTCAATGTCGCCGATCGTCCCGCCAATCTCGATGATGGCGATGTCCGCGCCGCTCTTCTTGCCGACCTCGCGGATGCGGTCCTTGATTTCGTTGGTCACGTGCGGGATTACCTGGACGGTCTTGCCAAGGTAATCGCCGCGGCGTTCCTTCTCGATGATCGAGGCGTAGACCTGGCCACTGGTCAGATTGTTCAGGCGCGAAAGTTTGGCGTGGGTGAACCGCTCATAGTGTCCGAGATCAAGGTCGGTTTCCGCCCCATCGTCGGTCACATACACTTCGCCGTGCTGGAACGGGTTCATCGTGCCGGGGTCGACGTTCAGGTACGGGTCGAACTTGGCAAGCGTGACCTTGAGGCCGCGATTCTCCAGCAACGTGCCCAGCGAGGCTGCGGACAACCCCTTGCCAAGGGAACTGATCACGCCACCGGTGACAAAAATGTATTTCATGGCTGACTCTTCAGGATTTCTTCCACCAACTCGATATCTTCGGGACGGTCCACGCCGATCGAATCGTGGGGTGTGATCCACACCCGGATGGGAAACCCGTTCTCCAGTGCGCGCAGTTGTTCGAGTTTTTCGGTTCGTTCGAGTTCCGTTTGGGGTAGCTGCACGAATTTCAGGAGAAACTCGCGTCCGAACGCATAAATCCCCAAGTGCTTGTAGAATTTCGCCAGCTTCAACCACTCTCGCGCGTCAGTCGACTTGGCATCGCGCACGAACGGTACTCGGCTGCGCGAGAAATACAGGGCCGTTCCGTTCTGGGCGAGGGCGACTTTGACGACGTTGGGGTTATCGAGATTGGCCGGCGATTCGAGTTTGCGCGCCAACGTCCCCATCACGCACGACGGGTCGGACCGCATGCCGTCCACCAGTTGGTCGATCATCTCCGGCCGCAGCAGCGGTTCGTCCCCCTGGATGTTGACGACCAGTTCGCAATCATAAGTGCGGGCGATCTCGGCGACCCGGTCGGTGCCGGTGGCGCACGTAGGAGAGGTGAGCATCGCATCGCCACCGAAAGCTTCGACGGACTCGAGGATGCGGGTGTCCTCGGTGGCGACGATAACCTTGTCGAGCCGCTGAGCCTTGACCGCCTGCTCGTAGACACGCTGGACGAGCGGTTTGCCCGCGATCATCGCCAGCGGTTTCCCGGGAAACCGCTGCGCGCCGAATCGGGCCGGAATCACCCCCAACGTGCGAACCTTCATGCCATGCCGCCTTGTTGCATCCCGCGCAGTGTAGCAGAACCGGGAAACGTGACAAGCGTTGCTGTCGTCACACTTGGCTGGATTTTACCCCGATGCACACCGGCACGGAGAATCGCCATGGGATTGAACTTGTGTCAGGCTGCTGTCGTTGCTATTCTCATGGCCGGGTCGGAATGAAGGGTACAAAGGGAAAACTCAAGAGGTGGTTGGGATTTCTGCTGGTGCTTGTCACCGTTCCTTGTGCCAACGGAGTGTTGTTTCAGGCCACCGGAAATCCCGCGTTTAACACGAATGCCCCGAGTGGTACCTTGACCAACAGCGGCTGGCAGTATGAAGGTCTGTGGTCCGTCTACTACCTTGGGACTCCAATCGCGCCGACGTTTTTTCTCACGGCGAGGCACATCGGCGGCTACGGCGCCAGTAACATTGTGCTCAATGGCGTTTCCTACACCACGGTGGCGAGTTTCGATGACCCGGAGACCGATCTGCGGATCTGGCAGGTGGCGCAAACGTTCCCCTACTACGCGCCTCTCTACACGAAATCGAATGAAGTCAGCAGCACGTGCGTCGTGATCGGACGCGGGACGCAGCGCGGCGCGCCGGTCATGGTCAACACCAGAACCAATGGGTGGACGTGGGGTGCCGTCGATGGCGTCGAACGCTGGGGGGAAAACACGGTCGCGGGTGTGTACACGGACACGGTTGATTTCACGGCGGCGCAAATGCTATACGCCGGTTTCCAGTCCAGCGCGAACAGCAATGAATGCGACCTGTCGGTGAACGATTCTGGTGGAGCGATGTTTATCCAGGACGGCGGGTCGACGGGCACATGGAAGCTGGCGGGGATCCATTATGCTGTTGGAGACGCGTATGTCAGCACCAATGGCGCGAGCGGCTCGGGGTTTTATGCCGCAATCGTGGATTTTCGAGGCCTGTACCTCGATGAGTGCGGGACGGGCTGTTGGACGCTGGCGGCTCCCACCAACAATCCGACGGCTGTTGCCAACCCGTTTGCATTTCTCAGTACCCGCGTCTCAGCGCGTGTCTCCTGGATCAACAGCATTCTCAACGCCGCCCCCGCGGCCTATTTCAGCGCCGGCCCCATCAGGGGAGCCGCGCCATTGGCGGTGGTGTTCACGAATACCTCCACCGGGGCGATTACCAATCAGTTCTGGAATTTCGGGGACGGCAACACCACCAACCTCGCTCCCGGATACTGCGTGACGAACACATACGTGAACCCGGGCACCTACAATGTGACGCTGGTGGTCAGCGGCGGCAATGGGGCCAGCACGAACACCTCGGCAAACCTGATCAGCGTGTACGACCCGTTCGCCTGGTGGCAGCTCGATTACTTCGGCAGCACCAACAACGCCGATGCCGCACCAACCCTCGACCCGTACGGCACGGGGATGAGCAATACCAACAGGTTCCTGACGGGTTTCAACCCCACGAACACAACGGCCTACCTGCACATCATCAGCATCGCGGCGTCGAATGCCGATGTTGTCATCGCATACCTGGGTGCCAGCGGTGATAACACCTACTCGCCAGGAGTTTTGTCACGGACGAATGTGCTGGAGTACACCACCGGCACCGCCAACGGCAGCTACGTGTCCTCCGCCTTCACCAGCACCGGCCAGACCAATATCCTCAGCGGTGGGGGAGGATTGGGGACGGTCACCAACATGACCGATTATGGTGGCGTCACCAACGGCCCGTCCCGATACTATCGCGTCCGCGTGCTCCTCCCGTAATGCGGCAGGTCACGGGCCGTTCCGCACTTCTTCGTGGCGGAAGCAGGTGACCAGATGGTCATTGACCAGGCCCGCCGCTTGCATGAACGCATAGCAGATCGTCGACCCGCAGAACGTGAACCCGCGCCGTTTCATGTCCTTGCTCATCGCATCGGATTCCTTTGACGTTGCGAGGATATGCTGGAGCGACTGGAGCCGGTTGACCAACGGTTTGCCGCCGACGAATTGCCAGATGTACCGGTCAAACGACCCGAACTCCTCGCGCACGTTCAGAAACGCGCGGGCGTTGGTGATGGCCGAGTTGACCTTCAGCCGGTTGCGGATGATCCCCGGATTCGCGAGCAGCTTCTCCACGCGTGTCGCGCCGTACCGCGCGACTTTTTCGGCATCGAAATCGTCAAACGCCGTCCGATAGTTCTCCCGCTTCAACAACACCGTCTGCCAACTCAGCCCGGCCTGGGCGGCGTCGAGCACGAGAAACTCGAACAGCTTGTGGTCGTCGTGCAGCGGCACGCCCCATTCCGTGTCGTGATACCGCGTCATCACCGGATGCCCCAGACACCAGTCGCACCGAATCCGATTGTCGCTTGTCGCCATGTCGTTGACCGCTCCGAAGGTAGAGGTTGACGGCGCGGAACACAAGGGCGACCGTGGCGAAAAAGGCCTTGCGAGTTGGCGGGGCAGGATTATACGCTCCCGTCCCACCGACACCATGAATACTCTATCCCGTTCGCGTTGTTCTCAATGGTTCGTCATTGTTCTCATCTGCACCTTCTCCATGCGCTCTCTCGGCGCGCAAAGCGACACGGCCAATGAGGCAAAGACCGCCTCGCCGACCGTTGCGCCGTCATCCGTCCCGGAACCAGCGTACAACGTTCGCGCGTACGGCGCGGCCGGCGACGGAAAAACCCTCGACAGCCCCGCGATCAACCGCGCGATCGAGGCCTGCGCGCAGGCCGGTGGCGGGACGGTGATTGTGCCGCCGGGAACCTATCTGTGCGGCTCGATTCACCTGAAGAGCAACATTCATTTCGACATCGGCGCCGCGGCGACAATCCTCGGCGCGCCCCAGGAGATGAATGCCTACGATCCGCCCGAGCCGTTCACGGGCACGGCTTATCAGGACGGCGGCCACACCTGGTTCCACAACAGCCTCATCTGGGGCGAGAATCTCACCAACGTTTGGATCACCGGGCTCGGCCTGATCAACGGCGGCGGCCTCACGCGCAAGGACAACGAGCCGGGCAAGGGACCGATCGGCCTCGGCGACAAAGCAATCGCCCTGCGCCGATGCCGCAACGTGCTGATCCGCGACATCACGGTTTTCCACGGCGGCCATTTCGCCATCATCGTCACCGGCTGCGACAATATGACGGTCGACAATGTGACCCTCGATACCAATCGCGACGGGATCGACCTGGATTGCTGCCGCAACACGATGGTGTCGAATTGCCGGATCAATTCACCAACCGATGACGGCTTGTGCCCGAAAAGCTCCTACGGCCTGGGCGAGGCGCGGATCACCGAGAACATGACCATCGTCAATTGCCAGGTGTCCGGTTTCGAGGAAGGCACGCTGCTCGACGGACGGATGATCCCCAGCCGCAGCCGGACCGGCCGCATCAAGCTCGGCACCGAGTCCAACGGCGGATACCGCAACATCACCATCGCGAATTGCACCTTCCGCCAGTGCCGCGGGCTGGCGTTGGAGGAGGTCGACGGTGGAATTCTCGAAAATATCGCCATCAACAACATCACGATGATGGATGTGGCGGACTATCCGATCTTCATCCGGCTGGGTCGCCGCAATCGCGGACCCGCGGGCACGAAGGTCGGCACAGTGCGGAATGTGTCCATCTCCAACGTGATCGCGACGGGCATCGACGCGAAGGCCGGCGTGGAAATCCTCGGCCTGCCCGGCTACGACATCGAAGGCGTGCGCTTGCACAATATCCGATTGCAGTTCAACGGCGGCGGCACGGCGCAGGACGCCAAACGCGTCCCGCCGGAACTCGAGACGGGCTATCCCGAGCCGCGGCGTTTCGGCATCATGCCGGCGTACGGCTTGTACGCGCGTCACGTCCGCGATCTGGAGGTCGCCGATTTCCGCGTCAGCTTCGACAAGGAAGACCTGCGGCCCTCGATGATCTGTACCGACGTGACCGGCCTGGAAATCGACAACTACAAGGCACAAGTGGGGCAGGGCGTGTCCGCCGCTCGCTTCCTGGGCGTGGACGGTTTGGTGATCCGCAACTCACCCGTGCTCGACGGACTCACCGCGACCCGCCGACAACGCTCATTCCAAGCGATTCGTTGACAAACCGTACGGAACGTATTTGAAAACGTAGTACGTCACGGGCACCGATCCGCTATTGCGCAGCCCGTGCCACTCGTTGGAGGCCTGGAAGATGATCGACCCGGGCCCGACCTGATTCGTCACGCCATTCTGCACCACTTGAAGCGTTCCCTCCTTGACCACGAGCAATTCCTCCTCCGGGTGGCGATGCCCCGCGTGCGGGATTTCGCCAGGGTTCAACGTGGTGATGTGGCAGGAAAGTTGGTCGACCGTCGCGGTGCGCGCATCGAATACCTCACGGCGCTCGCCGTACTTGGTCTTCTGCACTTTCAAATCGCTCCAGTTGAAAATCGACGAGTGCATGATGGGTTTCAGGGACGTGTCGGTTCCGGCCGCGATCGCGAGCGTGGCACAGGCAACAGTCGCGGCGATGATCAGGTCTCTTCGGGTAATCACGGACAAATCTCCTTTGGGTTCATTTGCTTTTCATCGTACCGGGCGCAAACCACCGGATCACGTAGTAGCTGGCGGGCGTTGTCCCGACGTTTTTCATCCCCTGCGCCTCATTCGGCAGCTCGAATAGAACCGAGCCGGCGCTGAGTTGGTTTGTTTTATCTCCTTGCACCGCCTCGACCGTGCCCTCTTTGATGATGATCAATTCCTCGCCGTCATGCGGCTTCGCGCCGTGCGGCGCTTCGCCTGCATTGAGCGTGGTGACATGGCAGTCCAACTCCTCGAGCATCGGCGTGCGTCCCTTAAAGACATCGCGGCGGGCGCCGTATTTTTGGGGCGACGCTTTGAGCGAATTCCAATCCCACGCGGATGAGACCATCGTGGGCGCGATGGATGTCTGCGCAAACACCGCGGCAACAACCGTCGCACCGGCGACGACTGCGGCTACAAAAACATCTCGTCGGGTAATCATGAACGAGACCTCCTTCACTCTCATTGCATCACGAAATCGCGCGTCCTTTTCAGTGCCGGCTGGAAAGCACGGCCCAGCCCAAACTACTTGGAACGAAGTTTTCGCTTGGACTCGTTGGTCGAGTAAACCGTCTTCGCTTCGCTCACGGACCGGGCCTCGATCTGGTAAATCGCTGGACGATAACGGGGAGCCGGGATTGGCTTGCCTTCCTTGTGCGCAGCCTGCAGCCAGGCTTCTTTGGCCCGCGCAAGCTCGTGGAGCGCCTCTTCGGGCGTGTCGCCAAACGCCGAGCACGCTTCCAGGTCGGAGATATCAGCGATCCAGCCCCCGTCGTCTTCGCTGTAGAAAATGTTGATGTGATAGTCCTTCACGTTCACTCTCCGAGGGACAAATTGTAGTGTTCCACAAGTTTCATGAATTGTCGAACCTGATATGGTTTGATCTGCCCGCGCACGTTTTGCGGGTTCACAAGTTCCGCGATGCCGGGATGCGTGAAGATGTCGTGACTGCCACTGATTCGCTTGGTGAAACCCAAAGGCCTGCACAAGCCTGACCATTTCCGCGAATCGGACGTTCTTCGACCCCGACAGGATCTTCTGCAAAGTCTTCCGGGCACTCATGGGCCAATCGTGGTCGCAACAGCGTCTCTTCGGGCAAGCATGTGCGAAGTCTCCAGAACTTGGACCGTTTCCTACGAAGGTGGGTCGAGTTGGGCCAGCCGCGCCTCGAATCGCCTCTTGTAGTCAAGATATCTGTTTGGTGCCACCTGACTTTGCCGACGGCAGAGAGCGTCGTATTCCTCCCAGAACCAGTCTGCATCGAAACCTTGAAAGTTCGAGGCGGCGTGACTTGCGAGGTTATGCAGCCAGTCCGCTAACTCTCCGGCGACACGGCTGTCTCGATACTGCCGACGCCACTCAAGTGGATTCACGCTTTCCGGACTTCGGGACTGGCAAAGATTGCGTATGTCAAGCATGCCCCAGTATAGAAGGCAGCGATAGGCTTCCTTCTCACGGTCGGTGAGAATTGTTTCTTTGTGCGGCCAAGCTGCCACAGATCAGGCCCTCTTGAGCGGCTAAATCGATAAGAGCAAGTCTGTACACTTACCTCAAGGACAATCGGTGCGGCAATCTCCGCAGTTGCGAGGACCTCCCGACCTGACTGTCCACAATGCATTTGTCCTCGACAAACCACTGGTTTCCAGCTAAATACGGCGCTCAGAAGGAGGGGGAATCCCACCATGACAAAGAAGGCGTTGGGCAGGGGACTGGATGCACTCATCAATGGGGGCGGCGTACGCAGCGTCGCGATCGAACCGCCTCACGTCGAGGTCGCCGTCACACCTCCCGCCCCAACCGCACCGGTGGCGCAACCGCTCGGCGCAGCGCCACCCGCTACCGCGGCAGGCAGCGGCGTCCGCCATCTCGGCATCGACACGATTGACCGTAGCCCGTTTCAGCCGCGCACCGAATTTGATCCCGAACAGCTCCGCGAGCTGGCCGACTCCATCAGGCAACGCGGCGTGATCCAGCCGCTGCTCGTGCGACCGATCAACACGGCGACGCCACAGGCGGAAAGCGCCCGCCGCTACGAATTGATCGCCGGGGAACGCCGCTGGCGGGCCGCGCGCGAAGCCGGACTGACTACCATCCCCGCCATCGTTCGCGAAGCCAGCGACCAGGAAGCCCTCGAGATTGCGCTCATCGAAAATCTCCAGCGCGAGGACCTCAACCCGATCGAGGAAGCCCGGGCCTACGACCAGTTGGCCATGCAGTTCAAGCTGACGCAGGAGCAGATCGCTGAAAGAGTGGGCCGCAGCCGCGCAGCGGTGGCCAATGCGACGCGCCTGCTCGGATTGCCGACGGAAGTGCAATCGTGGATTGCCGATAACCGGCTCAGCGTCGGCCATGCGAAGGCGATTCTCGGATTGCCCGCTGCCACCGAGCAACGGCTCGTGGCGGAACGCGTCCTCAAACGCAGTCTCACCGTGCGCGAGACGGAGCAGCTCGTCGAGCAACTCAAGGGCGAAGGCAAGGTACGGTCGCGGGTGCTGACCGCGACGGTGAAATCGGCGCACGTGCAGGCCATCGAGGAACGCCTGAAACAGAAGTTCGGCACGCACGTCAACATCCATCACGGCAAGAAAAAGGGCCGCATCGAGATCGAGTATTACGGCAACGACGATCTGGCCCGATTGCTCGAGATTCTCGGCATTGACAACCTGTAGCGGGTCGGGCAACTGTATCGGCGCAAGATGAGCGCCGACACAAACGAACCCGACCGCCAGCGCCGCGCCAAACGCTACGAAGCGATCCACAACATCATGTTCGTTGTGGAGACCGCGTACACCATCCTGCTGCTGCTCGCGTTCCTGTGCTGGGGCGGCTCGGATTCCCTGGCAGACTTTGCGCGGTCGAAATCCCACAACCCGTGGATCTATGTGGCGGTTTACGGCGCGGTCACGGTCGCCGCCACGAAACTGCTGTTCCTGCCGCTGAATTTCTTCGAGGGTTTCTACCTGGAACACCGGTTCGAGCTGTCGAACGAGACGTTCGGCGCGTGGGCGCTCGATGAGCTGAAATCGCTCGGCCTGAACCTCGCGCTCGGCGTGCTGATTCTCGACGTCGTGTACTTCTTGCTGCGGCACGCCGGGGATTGGTGGTGGGTTGGCGCGGGAGGTTTCTTCCTGCTGTTCGGGGTCGTGATGTCGGCGTTGTTCCCGGTGTTGATCCTGCCGCTGTTCTACAAGCTGCAGCCGCTGGAGAATGAATCGCTGCGGCTGAAGCTGACGGCGCTGGCCCAGCGCGTCGGTGCGAAGGTACTCGGCGTGTATCGGATGGACATGAGCGAGAAGACCAAGAAAGCCAACGCCGCCTTTGCCGGGCTCGGCCGCACCAAGCGTATTATCCTCGGCGACACGTTGCTGGACAAATTCGCGGAGGATGAGATCGAGGTGGTCATGGCGCACGAGATGGCGCATTACAAACACGGCGATATCACCAGGATGATCCTCTGGGGAGCGATAACGACGTTTGTCGGCTTGAAGGTGGCGGACGTCGGTTTGCATTGGGGCATGACGCACGTGTTTCAATTCAACCATCTTTGGGACATCGAAGCATTCCCGCTGCTCGCGCTGTGCCTGTTTGTTTTCGGCCTCGTGGTGACGCCGCTCAACAACGCGTTCTCCCGCTCGCGCGAATGGAAGGCCGACGCCACGGCGCTGGAGCTGACCGCGAATCGCGACGCGTTCATCCGCGCGATGCGCAAGCTCGCCGAGCAAAACCTGGCCGACCTCTCGCCGCATCCCGCCGTCGAGTTTCTGTTGCACGATCATCCGTCGCTGGCGCGACGGATTGCCTGGGCCGAACGATGGCAAGGAACCTAGTCAGCGGAATCATCCTGTTGGCGCTGCTGGCGGGCTGTGGTGGATCACCGGCGCCGCCGCCCCCCATCCCGTGGCAACAATGCAGCGGCGACCGCGCCTGCGCCCACGTGGCCAAGCTTGTCGGATTCGGCCCGCGCCCGAGCGGGAGCGAAGCGCTCGGCCGGGCGGCGTCGTATATCACCGCCCAGTTGCAGGATTACGGGTTGACGACCGACGAGCAGGTGTTCATCGGGCAGACGCCGTTCGGCACGAAGCAATTCCGCAATGTGATCGCCAAAACGCGCGTGCAGCAGGACGGGGCGAATCGGGTGATCATCATCGGCTCACATTACGACACCAAACTGTTCACCAACGTCACATTCGTCGGCGCGAACGACGGCGGCTCGAGCTCGGGCACGCTCCTCGAAATCGCGCGCGTGGCGGCGGACCAGCCGAATCTGTGGTTTGTGTTCTTCGACGGGGAAGAAGCGATGGTGCAGTTCAGCGATACGGACGGATTGTGGGGAAGCAAGTTCTTCGTCGAGAATCTCAAGAAGAAGGACCAGGTCGGGAACGTCAAGGCGATGATCCTGCTCGACATGGTCGGCGATAAGAACCTGAAGGTCACCGTCGCGGGGACGATGGGGCGACAGGTGTTCGACGCCGCGCGCGCCGCCGGATATCGCGATTATTTCACCTACGGCGCCAATACGATCCTCGACGACCACGTGCCGTTCGAGCGGGCGGGCATTCCGGCCGTGGACCTGATTGATGCCGATCTCATCGGCTTCAATTTCGCCAATCCGCCGGGTCCCCGCGAGTACTGGCACACCGAACGCGACACGCTCAACAAGATTGCCCCGCACAGCCTGGAGGTCGTCGGCCAGACCACCTTGCGGCTCATCGAACTCCTTCAGAATCAACCGGCTGGCCATTGATTCGGCCCGCAGCTTGCTTTACCTTTAAGCATGAACGGGGTGAGCACCACTTCCTGCTCGGGCTCGACGGGTCGAAGAGAGACGCGGTTGCATGGAGGACAAACTCCAAGTACTTGAGAACGTGCCGGTTCTGGCGAGCCTCGGCAATGAGCTGCTGAAGGGTTTGGCGGAGCGCGCGGAGTTTGTTGCGGTCAAGAAAGGCGACCTGGTCGTGCGTGAAAATGATCCCGGCGACGCGTTGTACGCGGTCGTGTCGGGCCGATTGCAGTCCTACACGAGCTTGAAGAGCGGACGGGACCGGGTGTTTGCCACGTACTGTGACGGCGATTGTTTTGGCGAGATGCCGCTGCTCAGCGGCGAGACCCACTGGGCCAACGTCCGCGCGCTGAATGATTCCGTGCTCCTGAAAATTCCCCGCGACGATTTCGATACGCTGGTGAACCGCGATCCGCGGGTGGCCGTGAGCTTCAGCCAGCGGATGGGGCATCGGATGAAGGAACTCCGCGAGGAAAAGCATCGCGCCAAATGGAGTACGATCATCACGTTGTACAGTTCAATGGCGGGCACCGGCAAGACGACGCTCGCGCACAACCTCGTGGCCAGCCTGGCTCACGAGACGCGAGAGCCGGTGTTGCTGCTCGATCTCACGGGCAAACAGCGCGGCATACAATTGTTGAAGTGCGAGCGACTGGATTTTCGCAGCGGACTCGGGTTGCAGGACATCATGGTGCATTCGTCGCTGGGATACGACCGACTGAACCTCGATCTGGTGGGCGACGAACGGGAGATCGCCTTGATCGCGCCGATCTTCGGCCATCTGGTGAAGCAGTACGACTACGTGATCTGCGATCTGCCGAATGAGGTGTCCCCGTCCGTGTTCGCCTGCCTGGTGCAATCGGACAAGGTGTTCGTGTTCTCCCGGCTTGATGACGAACATTTGCGCCGGACGCGGCTGCTGGTGGAAGATTTTCAGTCGCGCGTGGCGGGACGAGGGCCCGAGGTGCGGTTGGTGCTCACCGCCGTGGGCGAGGCCGGCACGCCATACGTTGAGGAGGCCGAGCGAAAGGTCGGCCGGCCGGTCTCGTATCTGCTGCGATGGATTCCGCAGGATGAAGCGGTCGACGCGGTCGATGGCACGCCGTACGTGATCCGTCGGCCGATGTCACCGTACAGCCTCGTGGTGCGGCGGATGGCACGCGAATTGGGCAACGTGCTGGTGGGTCTGGCACTGGGCACGGGCGGCGCGCGCGGGCTGGCGCACATCGGCGTGATCCGCGTCCTGGAGCGCGAGGGGATCGGTATCGACGTGGTGGCGGGAAGCTCGATGGGCTCGTTGATTGCGGCGGCGTGGGCCGTGGGCAAGTCCGCCGACGAGATGCAGGAAATTGCCCGGCAGATTCGCAACAAGCGGACGTTTTTGAAGCTGCTCGATCCGATGTTCCCCGGCGCGGGCGTGTTTCGCGGAATCAAAGTGTACAAGTTCCTCGATTCGATCGTGAACGGACTCACGTTTGCCGATACGCTCATTCCGCTGAAGATCGTCGCCAGCGATTTGAACACGCTCGAGGAGGTCGTGTACGACGAGGGCAAGCTCATCGACGCGATCCGCGCCAGCATCACCATCCCCGGCATCTTTCGGCCCGTGGTCAACGACGGTCGCACGCTGATCGATGGCGGCATTACCGATCCCGTGCCCGTGCAGGTGCTGGCGTGGGCCGGCGTGTCGAAAATCATCGCGGTGAACACGATCCCCAATCCCGAGGAGATGAAGCAGCGCGAGCGCACCCGTCATGAGATGTCGAAGATCTCACCCAAGGAACGCAAAGGTGTGTTGCACGAAACGGGTCCCGTGGTCGAAACGCCGACCAGCATCATCAACATCTACATGCGGTCAATGCACGCCATGCAATCGCGCATGGCCGAGATGGCCTGCAACAACGCCGACGTGGTGATCCGGCCGCTGCTGGCCGGCAGCGTGTGGTACGACTTCTATCATCCCGAGCGCTACATCCGCTGCGGCGAGGAGGCCGCCATGGCGGTGTTGCCGCAGTTGAAGGAGCTGGTGCGCGCATGAACTGGGGCCGACAGACAGTTGCCGAGCAGCGGCAGATGCAGAACGAGCGCCTGCATCGTTTCCTCACCGAGGTCATCGCGCCGTTCAGCCCCTACTACAAAAGGCTCTTTGCCGAGCACAAGATCGACCCGCGCGGCATCAAGACGGTCGACGACCTTCGCCGCTTGCCGTTCACAAGCAAGGCCGATCTCTTGCCAACCACCGACCAACCCGAGCGCTTCCGCGAGTTCATCATCACGCCGGAGTTGTCGGTGCTCCGCCGTCGTCCGCGCGTGGTGGCGGAAGCGCTGCTGCGCGGTCGCCGCACCGTGGAACGCCGGTTCGAGCGCGAGTTTCGCCCGATCTTCCTCACCGCGACCACGGGACGAAGTTCGATGCCGATTGCTTTCGCCTACACCGATCACGACATGAACAATCTGCGCCTCGCCGGCTCGAGGCTGATCCAGACGTTTGGAGCAACGACGAAAATGCGCGGGGTGAATATGTTTCCGTACGCTCCGCACCTGGCGTTCTGGCAGGTGGTGTTTGCCGGGCTGGAGTTCGGGATGTTGCTGGTCAGTTCCGGCGGCGGCAAGGTCATGGGGACCGACGGCAACATCGGCCTCATCGATAAAATCAAGCCCGAGGCGCTGATCGGCATCCCGACATTTGTCTATCACGTGATTCGCGAAGCGCACGCGCAAGGCCGGAAATGGCCGCAGGTGACCCACATCGTGCTCGGCGGCGAAAAAAGTCCGCCGGGCATCCGCCGCAAGATGGTCAAACTGCTGCAGGAGATGGGCGCGGGCGAGGTGCGCGCGTGCGGCACGTACGGGTTCACGGAAGCGCGGATGGCCTGGGGCGAATGCCCGACCCCTCCCGGCGAGTACAGCGGGTATCACCTGTTCCCCGATCTCGGTATTTTCGAGGTGATCGATCCCGCGACGGGCGAGGTCAGGGGCGAAGGCGAGCCGGGCGAACTGGTCTACACGCCGCTCGATGCGCGGGGGACGGTGGTGCTGCGGTATCGGACGGGCGATTACGTCGACGGTGGCCTGACGTGGGAACCCTGCCCGTATTGCGGACGCACGATGCCACGGATCGTGGGCCGGATCGGCCGGGAATCGAATACGAAGGAGCTTCAGTTCGGCAAGTTGAAGGGCACACTGGTCAACTTCGACAATCTGCAACACATCCTTGACGACACGACCGAGATCGGCGAATGGCAGTTGGAGATCCGCAAGGCCCACGATGATCCGCATGACGTGGACGAATTGATCCTGCACCTCGCGCCATCGAACGGCGCCAACGTCGAGCAGCTCGAGAATTCCATCCGCAAGCGATTCCAATCCGAGTTCGAGTTGACGCCCAATCGCATCGAGGTCCATTCCATCGACGACATGCTCAAGCGCATCAAGTTGGAAAGTTCGCTCAAAGAAGTGCGGATCTTGGATGCGCGGCCGAAAGAGTGACCTCTATTGCGGGTTCAGGCGAGTACGGGGGATTCCTGCGTCAATCAAGAGCTTCCTCACTGCTTGGAGTGTTCCAGCGTCAGGAGCTGCAAAGAGAAATGTTGCATGGGATTCGTAATAGAAACTGGGGAATCCTTCTTCGGCAAGCTGGCGCATCTTGACATCGCGCTGGCGTTCTCGGGTCAGGTTGCGACTTCGGTGGAAGCTCTGGTCAAAGGTTATCACACATCGAGGGCCGTTTGTTCGTAGTTGGTCGGCAATAAATGCGGTGCTCACGTGCAAGGCGTTCACTGTTCGATTCCGTTCATCGGGCAACCAGATACCGGTGTCGGGGTCATTGAGGATGCTGTAGGAATCCGGAAAACCATCCGCCAAGATCGGTATTCCGGTCAGTCTGGTGAAGTCATGGCGCAACGCGTCGGGCACGAATCGCGGCTCCGCATAAAGCGGCGCCCAATCGGCAAGTATCTCACGCCACATGCGCTTGACGGCATCATACGAATCTCCCAAGAACTCACGCTTCATAAATCCTCATTTCAACTATAAGCTCATTCGCTTCCTATTCGCACCGACCAATAGCCGGGGCGGCGTTTGCAGTGCGCCAGCGCGATAATCCAGATGTGGTCGTTCAGTAGAAGGTAGACAACGATGTAGGGGAAGCGGTGGAGCAAATAGCGGCGCGTGCCGTCGTTGCGGATTGGCCAGCGTTTCGGGAAGTGACGGACGGATTGGATGGAAGCCTCCACTTCCCTTGAAAAATCCAAGCCGAGCCCGGGACGTTTGTCTTCGTAAAACTCTACCGCCTCCTTGATCTCGGCCTCAGCCTCACGAAGGATGGTAACCGGGGTCATTGCCGCGCTGGTTTGATGTCGCGAAACACGTCCTCGGCGGAACGACCCTGGGCTTGTCCTTCCCGAACGATCTGTACACGGCGCTGGATTTCTGCCTCTTGTTCGGGGCTGAGGGTGTAATCAGCGGGATCATCCAGGCTCAGGATCAAGTCGTGGGCAAGGCTGGCCCGCTCACTGGGGGAAAGCGCCAACGCATCGGTACGAACTTTATCCACAAGCTTGCTCATTATTTGTATTGTACTGGAAGAGTGTGGTGAGGTCAATCTTCCGACCAACGGACTCGATGAAGCAAGCTTGCGTGTAGACACGCTTATTTGGTAGGATCGAGACGAGGTTAGTTGGTCAGGCGCGTGAACACTCTACAGGCGCAGCGCGTGTCTTCAGAAGAGGGCTATCGGCCCAGTGGATGGGTTTCTCTCGGGCGCTTCCTTCCGCTGTTCTTATTGGGGCTTATCATCGCGTGCCTGATGGCATTCGTTCTCTGCTTGCTGGAAAACAACTGGTATTTCTTCATCATCACCCCGTTTATCGTGAGCGTACCCGTGTTCGGGGCATTACTCCTGGCGATTCGTGTCGGACGGTGCCGCAACCGCGTTGCCGGCGCGATCGTTGGACTGCTGCTTCTCGGTCTCTACTACGGTGGCTACTGGACAATGAGTTACCTGTTGAATGTCGTCTCCCAGGGACCGGAAGCCGTCGAATATGTGCGTCAGGAAGGCGGGGCGCCGGGCGTCCTCGGATACTTCCGATTTCGCTGTCGAAAGGCCGTGATCAAGTCGACCGAGGACTTCGGCCAGCGGGAACGCCATTCTGATAAAGGGGATCCATTTGGCGCATATCTGTTCTACGGAATGGAGATCGTGCTGATCCTGGGGGCGGGGTTCCTCGCGGGGAAGAACAGTGCCGGGCGCGTGTTTTACGAGAACGCGGGGCAATGGGCTTCGTCGATGGAACTCAGATTCGCCGGCGGCGAATTCGCCACGGCCTACAGGGCGGCGCAAGCGCAGGACTGGGGGCCGTTGGCCAAGCTGTCGCGATTACCGCGGCTCGGCGGCAACGCAGCCAGTTCGTTGGTGACGATGAAGATCGAGTATTTGAAGGGCGCGACGGATGAGCCGGTATATGTGACGATTTCAGGAAGCAATCTGGGAAAAAACCCGGCCGCGAGAGCCGCCGGCGCGAAGGGGTGGGGCAGCATCAGCAAGACATTCATCCGGCAGCGGATGGTTTCCGGCGCGGCGGTGCAGTCATTGGCTCAGGTCGTGCCGGAATTCGCGGCGGTCGCGACCCCCGCAGCGATCCAGCAGGCCGCGGCCGGCCCGACGATTCATACCCAACGGCCATCACCGCTCCGCGCGGCGTTGGAGAAGGCGGGGGTCATTGCCAGGAAGACGGATGGATCGGATTTTCGCGAGACGGCCGTGAAGGCGAGCGCCGCGTTGCTGAGCGGGTCGGTTCGCGCGCTCAACCTCGCGGATTTGAACCGGTCACTGTGTCTGGTTGCCGAGCCGAACGCGGCTGCCAGGGTGAAATCGGAGGGGCGCTTCGAATTGAAATTGATCGGGTGCGCCGCCGTGCTGCTGGTTGGCGGGGCGTTGATTGGCGCACTCGGGGAGGGATCGGGGGACAAGTCTGCGCTGCATCCTGTGCCCGGGAACCTCGCCGTCGAAACGGTCGGGTGGACGTTGTTCTCAATCGGCCTGGCAGCGTTTCTCGGCGCGCTGATCGCTGGGTCCACCGTGCGCAAGCGGATGCTTATGGGCCGACTGTGCCGGAGGCCCGGCGCGCTGTTTGGCGCCGAAACGAAGGAACGCACGATGTTGCTGCGGGTGGAAGATGCGCGCACGTTTCAGTTCATGAAGTCAGCGCCGGAGGATATCGGCGTTTGTCTGTTTGACGAGCCGCGCCGTCGCCTGCTCATCGAGGGCATCAGCCATCGCTACGTCATCTGTGGCGCGGACGTGACGAAGCTGGCGCTGTTGAGTTCAGGACGGACGACGACCATCCAGGTCGACTACCGCGTCGGCAACGAGGAACTGGCGCTGGCGCTCGGCCCGATGGGATTGGGACGGCATGTGGCGGCCCACAGCCCGCTGTTTCTGTGGCTGGCGAAGCGGTCCGCAGACAAGCTGACGCAACGGTTTCGCAAGGTCTTGAACGTTGCCGCATGATGGGTTATGTCGCGGCACGCACCATGCCCTCAAGCCCGGATGGAGGCCTCGCTCCGAGATGGTCGGATCATGAAATGCCAGCCCGAAAGAGGGAACAGGGTCGCGACTTGTGGTGCGACTGACCATTCGCCACGGTGAATCCGGTGAAACGAGTATTACTTCTGATCCTGCTCCTGCTCGTCGGTTACGTCGTGGCTCTGCCGCCGTGGCGGAGCTGGCGGGCTTCCAGTTTGGCGCGGAAAGGGATTGAGGCCGCTCGCGAGGAACGCTGGCCCGAGGCGGCCCGCTCGTTCGAGAAGGCGACCACGTACGCGGATGATTTTGCCGGGGCCTGGTACAATCTCGGTTTGGCCCGTCTGCGCATGCACAACCTGGAGGGTGCAGCGGCCGCTTTCAAAAAAGAGTTGAGCATCAATTTCAATGAACCGAATGGCCTCGTCGCTCTCGGTCAGACCCAGTTACTGTTGGGAGATTACGCCGGTGCCGAGGATTCTGCCAACGGCGTGCTTCGATTTCATCCGACCAGTGGAGTCGCCTATTACGTGCTTGGCGAAGCGTATTTCCAGACAAAGAGAATGACGAATGCGATCGACGCCTATCAGCAGGTGCTTCAGTACGACCAACAGAACGCCGCCGGGGCGCATTACAATCTCGGCCGATGCTACGCGGCGATTGACCAATACGCGGACGCGCGCAAAGAACTTCAAGAAGCGGTTCGACTCAAGCCATCGGTCCTGGAAAGTCGCCTGCTCCTGGGTAAGATCTTGGTGCGCTTGGGCGATTTTGACGGGGCGGACGAACAGCAACGGGCACTTCGCCCGATTGACCGGAGAGCGGCGGCGGAGCTGTTGGAGTACATTCAACGCTCGGCCAGCGTTACGAGTGCGAAAGGAAGCAGCGCATCGAATGCCCCGTTCTCATCCTCGCTGAATCTCGGAGATTCGTCCGACCGCAAGGCGGGAATCGGGCCCTGAAGCGTGGCAATCCAGCCAGCCCGCCCGAAAGGTGCGGCCACAGTAGTTGAATTGCATCGGGTGCGTGCACGTGATAACCTACCTGGCAATCAGGAGGAGGTCGCGATGAGAAGGCGGTTTTGCGTGGTGGCAGTGGCTGGACTATTGTGCGGCATGAATTCCTATGGCGCGTTGCACTCGGAAACGATCGACTACAAACAGGGCGATGCGACGTGCGAAGGGTATCTGGTCTACGATGACGCCATGAAGGGGCCGCGGCCGGCTGTGCTGGTCGTGCACGACTGGATGGGGTGCGACAGTTACGCGAAGATGCGGGCCGACATGCTGGCGAAGCTGGGTTACGTCGCATTCGCTGCGGACATTTATGGCAAGGGCGTGCGCCCGGCGAACCGGCAGGAAGCCGGGGCGCAGGCGGGCAAGTTCAAGGGCGATCGCGCGCTGCTGCGGGCGCGCGTGAATGCCGCGTTGGACGTGCTGGAGAAACAACCGCAGTGCGATACGAAACGCGTGGCGGCCATTGGCTATTGTTTCGGCGGGACGACCGTTCTGGAGCTCGCACGAAGCGGGGCGGACATCGCGGGGATCGTCACATTTCATGGCGGGCTGGACACGCCGACGCGTGACGCCAACAACATCAAATGCAAAGTGTTGATCTGTCACGGCGCGGATGATCCGTACGTGCCGGCGACGGACGTGGCGGCGCTGCAGGACGAATTGCGGAAGGCGGGCGTGGATTGGCAGATGATTTACTACAGCGGCGCGGTGCATGCGTTTACGCGGCCCGATGCCGGCAGCGACAATTCCAAGGGCGCCGCGTACAATGAGAAGGCCGACAAACGCTCGTGGGAAGCGATGAAGGAATTCTTCGCCGAGATTTTCAAGTGAGGCTGATGCCGCTCGACCGCGAGCGGCGGGGAATGGCAATGGCATAGCTAACTGCTTGCCGGCGAACGGGTAACAATCAGCTCGTGGGCTCCGGTTGCGGCAGGAAAGCTGCTCCTGAAACGGGCGGCGCGCTGTTGCGGGCAGGCGCGCATCATAATTATGCGGTGAACGATGACGCGGCTGGCCATTATTGACGGGATTCGGACCCCGTTCACAAAAGCGGGGACGGAGTTGAAGTCGCTTCCGGCGCAGGACCTCGGGCGCATCGTCGTCAGCGAACTCCTGGAACGAGCCGCACTCGATCCGCGCAAGATTTCGCAGGTGATTTTTGGGTGCGTCGCGCAGCCGGCGGAGGCGGCCAACGTCGCCCGGGTCATCGCGCTGAACGCCGGTCTTCCCGAGGAGATTCCCGCCTACACGGTCCATCGGAATTGCGCGAGTGGGTTCGAATCGCTCACCAGCGCGTACGAGAAAATGGTCGCAGGCCAGGGCGACACGTTTGTGGTCGGCGGCACCGAGAGCATGTCGAACATCCCGCTGCTGTTTTCGACCGCGGCGGCGGACAAGTTTGCGGCGCTGGCGCGGGCGAAGTCCTTCTTGAAGAGACTCGGCGCGCTGCTCGCGTTTCGTCCGAGCGATTTCAAGCCGCGCATCGGCGTGAGGATGGGGCTGACCGATCCCGTCTGCGGATTGAACATGGGGGAGACGGCGGAGGTGCTGTATCGCGATTACGGCATTCCGCGCGAACGACAGGATGCGTTCGCGCTCGAATCGCATCAGAAGGCGACGAAGGCGCGGGTCAAATTGGCCGAGGAAATCTGCCCCGTGTATCTGCCGAATGGCAGGTACGTGGACAAGGACAACGGCATCCGCGAGAACCAGACCATGGAAGCGCTCGCCAAACTACGTCCCGTATTCGACAAACACAACGGGACGGTCACGGCCGGCAACGCCTCGCAGATCACCGACGGCGCCGTGGCGTTGCTGGTGATGGAGGAGGAGAAGGCGCGGCGTCTGGATTTCAAACCGCTCGGGTTCCTGCGCGGGTATAGCTATGTCGGCGTTGACCCGAAGCGCATGGGGCTCGGGCCCGCGTACGCGATTCCGAAGGTGCTGGAGGACTCGCGCGTGCGTTGGAACGAGGTGCAGTTGATCGAGATCAACGAGGCATTTGCGATGCAGGTGCTGGCGGTGGACCTCGTCCTGCGCAAGCAATTCGGGCTGGAAATCAACCACGACCTGCTGAATGTCAACGGCGGGGCGGTCGCGTTGGGGCATCCGGTCGGCGCGAGCGGGGCGCGTCTGGTCCTCACATTGTTGAAAGAAATGAAGCGCCGCAATCTGAAGACGGGCATCGTATCGGCCTGTGTCGGCGGAGGGCAGGGCGGCGCGCTGATTTTGGAGCGGGCATGATGCAATCACCGCGACTTGAATATGACGCCGAGGGCATCGCTTGGGTGGTGTTCGACGATCCGGAGTCGAAGGTCAACGTTCTCGGTATCGAACAGATGCGCGGGCTCGACGCGATTCTGGATGAACTGTACAAGCGCAAGCCGAAAGCGGCGGTATTCATCAGCGCCAAGCCGAACATCTTCATCGCGGGCGCGGACATCAAGGAACTGGAGAAAATCCGCGACACGACTCACGGAACGGAGTTGTCGCGCGAAGGGCACGCAATCCTTGGGAAGATCGAGCGGCTGGGCGTGCCGACGGTCGCGGCGATTGACGGCGCGTGTCTGGGCGGCGGATGCGAATTCGCGCTGGCCTGCCAGTATCGCGTCGCGGCGGACGGCCCGAAGACGCAGATCGGCTTGCCGGAAACGCAGCTCGGGCTCATCCCGGGCTGGGGCGGAACGCAACGCCTCCCGCGCCTGATCGGGTTGGGCGCGGCCTTGGACATTATTTGCGCGGGGAAGAGCCTCGACGCGAACAAGGCGCGGCGCATCGGCCTGGTGGATGCGGCGGTGCCGAGCGTGGTCTTGCGCGAGACGGCAATCCAGTTCGTGCTCGGTCAGCGCCGCGCGAAACGGAAATCGACGTGGCGGCAGAACTGGTGGCCGATGCGGCGATTCATTTGCCGCGTGGCGCGCAAACGCGTCTTGCTGAAGACCGAAGGCCGGTACCCGGCGCCGTTGCGGGCGATTGACGCGATCGAGGAGGGTCTCGCCGGGTCGCTCAACGAGGGCTTGGAAATCGAGTCGAAGGTGTTTGGCGAGGTGAGCGTCACGTCGCAATGCCGCAATCTCATTCGGATTTTCTTCCTGCGCGAGAAGTACGCGAAGCTGGTGTTCGACACGACGGCGGCGGAACGTCCCGGGCCGATCACGGCGAAGGTGATGACGTCGCCCGTGGAGAAGATCGGGGTGCTCGGCGCGGGCGTGATGGGCGCGGGCATTGCGCAATGGTGCAGCGCGCGCGGGCTGACGGTGCGGTTGAAGGACATCAAACCGGAGTTCGTCGCGGCGGGCATCAAGCGAATCGCCGACGCGTACCGCGACGGCGTGAAACGGCGGAAGATGTCGGAACTCGACGCGCAACATGGGTTGGCGCGGGTGCATCCGACGACCGAGTACACCGGGTTTGGCGATTGCGACCTGGTGATCGAGGCCGTGCTGGAAAAGATCGAGGTCAAGCGGCAGGCGTATGCGGATCTGGCGGCGGTGTTGCGCAACGACTGCATCATCGCATCGAATACGTCGGCCATCCCGATCGATGAACTGGCCGAAGCGAGCGGCCGGCCCAAGCGGTTCGTGGGGATTCATTTTTTCAATCCGGTGCATATGATGCCGCTCGTGGAAATCGTGCGCGGAACCAAGACGGCCCCCGAGGTCGTCGCTGCGGCGGTGGAATTTGCGAAACGGCTGAAGAAGATCCCCGTGGTCGTGAAGGGTTCGCCAGGTTTTCTGGTGAATCGGCTGTTGATGCCCTATCTGAATGAAGCGGGTGTGTTGCTCGACGAGGGCGAGACCATCGAGTCGATCGATGAGGCCATGCTGGATTTTGGGATGCCGATGGGGCCGCTGCGCCTGATCGATGAGGTGGGCATTGACGTCGCCTACGACGTGGCGGTCGAATTGGGCGAGGCGTTCAAGGACCGGATGGCCGTGGCGCGGATTCTTCGGCAGGTGCACGAGCAGGGACTGAAGGGCCGTAAAGGCGGCGTCGGGTTTTACACTTACAGGAAGAAAAAAGAGGAGCGGGCGAATCGGCGCCTCGCGAAGGCGATTCGCCGGCAGGTCGAGTCTCGAGACGGCAAGAAGAAAGAGCCGCGGTCCGCCCGGGACATCCAACGCCGGTTGCTGACGGTGATGATTCAGGAAGCGAAGTTGTGTTTGAGCGAAGGTGTTGTCGCCTCGGAAGATGATATCGATGTGGGCATGATTTTCGGCACCGGCTTTCCGCCGTTCCGTGGCGGGCTGGTAAAGTACGCGCGCGACGTGGGATTATGGTAGTATGAAGCATGCCCTTTGCGTTTGAACACGGCGAATCAGTGGCGGGATTGGTGTTGGCCGCCTCGAGCAATCTGCTGGACCCGAATTTCCATCGCACGCTGGTGTACATCGCGGAGCACAGTCCGTCGGGCGCGTTGGGAATGGTGATGAACCGCCCCATCCACAAGACGCTGGGCGAAGTCGCGCAATCGCCTGACTTGCCGGATTCCTTGCGGACGACTCCGGTGTTTCAAGGCGGGCCCGTGAGGCCGACGGCGTTGTTGCTGGCACGATTCCAGCGGGGCAGGACCGATGAGGAACTGCTTTGTCAGATCGTCGCCAACCCATACGAACTGGTCGAGCCGCGTCGGCGCGGATGGGTGCGGGCATTCGCGGGATATGCCGGGTGGGGCGAGGGACAACTGGAGCGGGAATTGAGCGAGAACTCGTGGGTGGTGTGCCGTCCGCACACGGCGATGCTGGAACAACCGGTTCCCCCGGCGATCTGGGAGGCATTTGTCGGGAAAGACCAACGGTGGCGGAAGTTGATCGCACTCTTACCCAAGTGCACGGGACTGAACTAGCCGACAGCGCGCGACCCAAACCTGGCCTGAGCCAGCGAAGGCTGATCCCTTTGCTGATTGTCATCGCCGGGCTCTGGGCCTACCACAACAGCTTTCAAGGGCCGTTCATCTTCGACGATCTGCCGTCGATTCCCGAAAACCGGCACATTCATCATCTCTGGCCGCTCGGGACGGCCATGTCCGCGCCTCCGAGCAGCCCGGTGGCGGGTCGCCCCGTCGTATGCCTGACGCTGGCGCTGAACTACGCGTTGGGCGGGTTGAACGTGTGGGGGTATCACGCGTTGAATCTGGCGGTCCACATATTGTCCGCGCTGGTGCTGTTTGGGATTCTGCGGAGAACATTCGAGGGCCGAGAACTTCGGGAGCGATTCGGGGCGAATGCGGCGTGGTTGGCCGGGGCGATCGCGCTCATCTGGGAAGTCCATCCGCTGCAAACGGAGAGCGTCACCTACATCGTCCAGCGCACGGAATCGCTGATGAGCTTGTTTATGCTGCTGACGTTGTATTGCGTGATTCGGAGCGAGGAGTCGGCGAACGTGCGGAGCTGGCAAGAAGTGGCGGTCGTGTCGTGTGCGGTGGGGATGGGATGCAAAGAGGTGATGGTCGTCGCGCCGCTGACCGTGTTGCTGTACGACCGGGTGTTCCTGGCGTCATCGTTTCGGGATCTGTGGCGCCGACGCGGCGCGATGTACATCGGCCTGGCCGCGACGTGGCTGATTCTGGCGGCGCTGGTGGCCCTGACCACGCGAGAAATGACGGGGCTGGGGATGCGGGAGATTGCGCCGTGGGGTTATCTCAAGACCGAGGCGGGGGTGATCGTGCATTATCTGCGGCTGTGCTTCTGGCCCCGGCCGCTGGCGATCGATTATTTTGACTGGCCGATCTCGCAATCGTGGACCGACTGCCTGGTTCCCGGTTTGTTCGTGCTCGTCTTGCTTGGGGCAACCGTCCTGGCATTTCGGTCGCGTCCGTGGCTGGGATTTCTGGGCGCGTGGTTTTTCCTGATTCTGGCGCCGACATCGAGCATCTTGCCGAGCCTGGGTGAAGTCGCAGCGGAGCGGCGGATGTACCTGCCGCTGGCCGCGGTGGTGTCGCTGGTGGTTGGCGGAGGATGGCGCGTACTGGATTGCATAATGGACGGCCGGTCCGACGCGCGTGCGGTGCGATGGTGGGGACGCATCGCGCTTGTCGCCGCCGTGTTGGGTCAGGGGTGGATGACCATCCAGCGTAACGAGGATTATCGCAGCGACGTGGCGATATGGTCCGACGTGGTGGCCCATCGTCCGCAGAATACTCGGGCGCTGATCAATCTCGGCACAGTGCTGGCCGGGCGCGGACGAACGGTCGAGGCGCTCGCGTTGTATCGCAAGGCCCTGCAACTCGACCCGACCAACTCGGACGCGCATTTCAATTTGGGAGTGACCCTGGCAGGACGCAATGAACTGGACGAGGCACTGGTGCACTTGAATGAAGCGGCGCGTCTCGTGCCGGAGAGCGCCATAGTCCAGTATCATCTCGGCCTCGTGCTCGCGCAAAAGGGCGACCTCTCGGCCGCATCGAGGCGTCTGACCGAATCGCTGCGATTCGACCCGCGAAATGCGACGGCGCACAATGCGCTGGGGGTCGTGCTCGCACGTCAGGGCCAGCCCGCTGAGGCCGAGAAAGAATTTGCCAGCGCCGTGAAATTGCAGCCCGAGTTTGCCGAGGCGCATGCGAACCTCGGCCTTGCCTTCGCGCAGTTGGGGCGCATGAAAGACGCGGTGCGTCAGTGGGAAATCGCGGTGCAGCTTGATCCGAAGCAGGAGGGGGCGCGGCGGGCGATCGAGCGGGTTCGCAGCGGCGGGTCGTAGCGAAGCCGCGCGAAGGCTCCGTCCTGAATTACGCCCCGGCGCGGCGGGAGCGGAAAAAATCCTGCAGGAGATCGCGGGCTTCGGTTTCCTTCACGCCGGATTGAACTTCGATCACGTGGTTGAGGCCAGTGGCAGTCGTGATGGGAAAGACGGAGCCGGCGCCGCCGGCCCGCTCGTCCCGCACGCCGAACACGAGGCGTTTCACCCGGGACAACATGATGGCGCCGGCGCACATGGGGCAGGGCTCCTTCGTGACGAACAGCGTGCAACCTTCCAGCCGCCAATCACCAAGGGCGTTGGCGGCTTGCGTAATCGCCAGAATCTCGGCGTGCGCGGTGGCATCCTTAAGGAGCTCGACCTGGTTGTGGGCACGGGCGATGATCCGCGCGTTGCGGACGATGACGGCGCCAACGGGAACTTCGTCGGCTTCGTAGGCCATGCGGGCCAACCGCAGCGCCTCACCCATAAAATAATCGTCGCTGGTGAGATCGATGGGGCCGGAGGGCTCCGCAGATGGCTGTGGCTCAGTCACGGCGAAGGGTCAGACCAGATTGGGCGGGACGCTGGCGCGGGCTTTGAGGTTGCCGGCGCGTCGTCTCGGCTCACGGACCATCGGCTGCATGAACGATTGCATGAGCCCCGAGAGCGCTTCGCGGGTGACGACCAGTCCGCCGAATGGTTGCCACTGGTCCTCGATCAGCTTGTTGACTTCAGCAACCAACGTTTCGGGATTGGAGGCGACGACGATCCGGTATTCAACGACGCGTGATCCGCGCATTCTCATCGTCCATGCTCATAGCACAAATGCGGAGGGATCGACAAGCGTCAAGGAGCGGAAAGGATTCATTTGCCGGGCGGCGGTATCCGGTGCAGGATTGGACCGTGGGCAGCGAACCATTAATTGCCGACATTTCGGCGGTGCGGCGTCGGCTGCGGATCACGGGCGCGGATCGGATGGAGTTCTTGCACGGGCAGTGCACGAACGACATCAAGAGTCTGGCGGTGGGCGCAGACTGCTACGCGGCTCTCCTGAACGCGAAGGGGAAGATGCGCGGGGAAGGGCAGGTGATCTGCCGGGCCGATGCGTTCCTGCTGGAGACGAGTCCCGGGATGCAGCAATCGCTGGAGAAATTCATCATCACGGAAGACGTCGCGATCGAAGACGTAAGCGCATCGCTGGGTGAATGGCTGGTGATTGGTGATACGGCCGTGAACCTTCCTGCCGATGCCGTGACGTTTCGCCATGCGCTCGGTCGGGGTGTCATCACTGCGAGCGGGATGAAGGCAACGATCGACACGGACGCGCTGGAAGTGCTGCGAATCGAGGCAGCGGTGCCGCGTTGGGGGGCCGACATGGATGAAAACACGATTCCCAACGAAGCCGGCTTGGAAAAGCGAGCCATCAGTTACGACAAGGGTTGTTACATTGGACAGGAGACGATCGCGCGGATCAAGACCTACGGGCACGTGAATCGACGGCTGGTGCAGATCGCGTTGGCGGGGCGTGAGGTGCCGGCGCGGGGCGACAAGCTTCTCGCCGGCGGGCACGAAGTGGGGCAGGTGACGAGCGCGGTGTTCTCCTCGCGACTTGGCAAACCGCTGGCGCTTGGTTATGTTCGACGCGAGCTGGCGAGGACGGCTGCCACGCTCGAATGGAACAATCAACCTGTGGAGGTTCGGAGAGTATGCGGCGAATGATGTGGATGGTGGGCATGGTGGCGGCAGGACTTCTTTGGAAAGGAACCAATGTCATGGCAACAGATACGGATCAGGTCGCGGTGGTGGAGACGAAATTTGGGAAGATCGTAATTGAGTTCTACGACAAGGACGCGCCGAAGACGGTGGCCAATTTCATCAAGCTCGCCAAGCAGGGCTTCTACAACGGCACGACGTTCCACCGGGTGATTCCGGGTTTCATGATTCAGGGCGGCGATCCGAACAGCAAGAGCGAAGACCGCAGCACGCACGGCACGGGCGGTCCGGGCTATACAGTCGAGGCCGAGATCAAACGTGACCACGCGCGCGGCACCGTGGCGACGGCGCGCCTCGGCGATCAAGTCAACCCGGAGAAGCGGTCGAGCGGCAGCCAGTTCTTCATCAATGTCAAGGACAACGCGTTTCTCAACGGCGGCTACACCGTGTTTGGCAACGTGATCTCCGGGATGGATGTCGCGGACAAGATCGCGAACGTCCCGCGAGATGAACGCGACAATCCGGTGGATCGGGTTGAAATGAAGGTGTCGATCATGGCGCGGGCGGAGGCGCTCAAGAAATAGTACGTGACCGGGATGACAGTTTCGGACATTGCCAACGCGCTGAAGCGGGCGGGCTGTCCGCCGGAGAAATGTGCGGCGATGGCGGCTCAGCTCGACCGCCGGGCGCGGATGGATGCGGCCCGCAAGGGACTGTCGTATGAGTCGGCCCTGCAGTATTTGCTGGAATTGATGGCGCAAGGGTGGGCGAGCCCCGCGAATCGTTCGGGGAAGTAGACCGTGCGGCGACTCGCGATAATCAGAGCCGCGATCTTGATGGCGTTGTGGCCGCTCGCAACGGCTGCGCGCGAAGTCCCCATCGTGATCCTCCACACGTGCGATCTGCATGGGAACATCCTGCCGACGGAGAGTTACGAGGGCGAAACCAACGTGGGCGGCATCGCGCGCTGCGCGACGGTGATCGGGCGGATCCGCGAGCACGAGAAGAACGTGTTGGTGGTGGATGCCGGCGACACGCTGCAGGGTACGCCGGTCAGTTTTTTCTCGGGCGGCCAGGTGATGGTGAAGTGCCTCAATGAACTGCATTACGATTCGTGGACGTGGGGCAATCACGAGTTCGACTGGGGGCTGGACAAGTTGGCGGCCTGCGCCGGGCGGGCCGAGATCCCGATCGTCGTCGCCAATATTCACGCGGTCTCAAACGCCTCCACTGCGGTGTCCGAGGGAATCGTGTCGCATCTGAAGCCCTATATCATCCGCGAGGTTGACGGCGTGAAGGTGGGGATTATTGGCCTGGATACGCCGGGCGTGCCAAGTTGGAGTTGTCCGCGACTGATCGCGGGGCTGGAGTTTGCGGATTCCGTGCCGACGCTGCGGAGGGTTGTTCCTGAGGCACGGGCGGCCGGCGCGCAAGTTCTCGTGTTGGTGTGTCATCAGGGATATCGCGAAGCGGGCGACGATCACGCCAACCAGGTTAACGCGATTGCCCGCGAGTTCCCCGAGATCGATGTGATTATTGGCGCGCACACGCATCGGAATTTTCCCGAGTTCAAAGTCAGCAACGTCTTGTACACCCAGGCGGATTACTACGGCATCTATCTGGGCCGGGTGGACCTGGTGTTTGACACGGACAAGGGGCGGGTCGTGCGCGGGCGATCCAATACATTCCTGATGGACAGTCACATCGCGTTTGACCCGGCGATCGTGAAGCTTACGGGTGACGAGATTGACCGCGCCGATAAGGCATCCCGCGTGGTCATTGGCGATGCGACCGATGACTTGTGGGTGCGGGCGTTGCCGCACAAAGAGACCCCGATTCACGATCTGATCTTTAACGCGATCGCCAGCGCGCTGCGCGAGCGCGGAGTAACGGTGGACGCGGTTGTTCACGGAATCGTGGAGAATCACTACGGGTTGAAGAAGGGGCCGATTACCGTGGGCGACGTGTGGAAGGTGCTGCCGTACGAGAACACCGTCGGGGTCATCCAATTGACCCCCGCGGAATTTCGCGAGGTACTGGATGAAGATTGCGACACGTTCAACAACACGGCGTTTCGGGGGATTTGGGGATTGAAATGGACATTCAACCCGTCAGCGAAGAGGGACGAGCGCACGGTGCGACTGGTCCACGCGGATGGTTCGCCATTGGATGAAACGCAGCGGCTGTCCGTGGCGTTCAATAGCTACGATCTTGCCAGCGGCGGGGAACGATGGAAGCGGTTGCGCCAGCTGGCGAACCGACCGTCATCGCAACTCGTGGAATACGATTTTCAGACACGGGAGGCGGTAATCAACTACATCCGGAACCAGGCGAAGATCAGCCCGGCCGTCGGCGGCTGGTGGACGGTTGTGCCCGGGAAGAAATAGGTTGGCGGGACTGCGCGAAGCGGGAGACGGGACGGAGGAAACGTGGCGTCGAAGTTGAATTGGTCGCCCACGTCGGTTATATTAGATCGTATGGGTTTTGGTTCCAGCCTGACCTGGTATAAGTTCAGGGTTGGCTGCAAGGCGTTTGTGGTTATATCCTTCATCACCTACCTCCTGTTCCTTGGCCTCGCCGAAGCCGTCATGCAACCGATCCCGCCGTCCGCGTCAATGGTGTACTGGCTCCTGCTAATCCCGACAGTCCCCGTGGCTGTTTGGGGAGCGGTTGTCGCCGTGGATTGGCATGAGCGACTGCTCATTGGCCAGTATCTCGGGTATGGCGGACGCCGCGGAGGCCATCACCGCCGTCAGAGCAGGTGAAAGCGGTTCTCGGAACCGGTGCAATGCCCAAAGCCAGAGACAACCATCGCCATTTCATCGTTGGCTGCGATGCGACGGTTACGGCGAAGTTGAGGCGCCCACGAACTCGTTGTCTTTCCACTGTCCGACTTCGACCCTGCCGTCCGGATAGGTCATTTTGCCCGTCCCGCCTGCGGCACCGTCCTTGAATTGACCAATGTACTGGCGGCCATCGGGAAGGTTGAGCGTCCCCTGGCCGTTCGGCTTCCCGTCCTTGAACTGACCGGCATATTTTCGTCGGTCGGGAAATGTGGCAGTTCCCTGGCCGCTCGGTTCACCATCCTCAAACTCACCGACATACGATCGTCCGTCTGGCCATGTTTCCGTTCCCGAGCCGCTCGGTTTCCCGGCCCTGAACTGGCCGACATATCTCTGTCCATCGGAAAACGTGGTTGTGCCCTGGCCGTTCGGTACGCCATCCTCGAACTCACCGGCGTATCTCTGCCCATCTGGCCAGGTGAGCGTTCCGGAGCCGCGTGGTTTGTCATCCTTGAACTGGCCCTCGTACGTCCGTCCATCGGGAAAGGCAATCGTGCCATGGCCGTTCGGCTTCCCGCCAGCAAGCTCGCCCACGTATCGTTGTCCATCTCCAGTCGTGACCGTCCCCATGCCGTTTGGGTCACCATCCACAAACTCGCCCACGTACGTCTTGCCATCCGGATACGTGCATGTCCCTCGGCCAGACGCTCGGCCGTCTCGAAACTCTCCGACGTACACCGTCCCGTCTGCGCTTGTGAAAGTGCCGATGTTCCCGGGCAAGTTCAGCCGACAAAGCGTGAGGTCCGATATTGGGTAGTGCTGGAGCGGCGTGATTTTGTCCGGCAATCGGTCGGTCAATACATGTTCGTCCTGGCGGTCGAGCAGCAAGTGGGTCGTCCCGGGCAGCAGGGGCTGAGGCGCGGCGCGCAGACGGGGGAATATGCCGCGCCACTCATAAACGGTGAGCCAGCCGTAGGTTTTCAAGTAGGCGCCATCGGCTGCGGACGGTTTGGGGGGAAGCGCCAGCAGATGCTCGGCGTAATACCACACCACCCACTTGAAGCCATCGCTATGCGCGAGCAAGACGTGCCGACCGGTTTCCTTGTGGATCTGCTGCAACGCCAACAGAGCCGGCGGAATGTCCGGGCTCTGGGAGTTGAAGGTGTGGGTGAGATTGACCTGTCGCAGTCCGACGACGCTGACGGCCAGCAGCAATCCCGACAGCAGACGGCGCGGCCAGCGGTACTGCGACCATGCCGCCACCACGGCGACATTGAGCAGGAACGTCGGCACCAGGTACAGGGCCACTCGCTCGACCGGGTATTTCACTTCCAACAGCGCATGGGCCGAGAAGCTGACCAGGGCCGCACCGATGCCGATCAACGACAGGGCGAACCCGGCGCGGATGCGCTCGCGGTAACTCCAACCGGCCAGGATCAGCGCCAGCGACGCCATGACCACGGCCACCCATTCCACGAGTCGTGCCGATAGCTGCGGATCGTAGAAACTGCAGCGCACCAGCGAACCGACCGTGTCGTGAACGAACCCGACATCGCCGCCGAAATACAACTGGTTCTCGCTACGGGTCACCGCGACACGGCGAAAATAGAACACGCCCAGGGCCACGGCGCTGCTCCAGCCGAGCAGCTTGAGTCCCTTGCCCCGCGTCAGCCAGAGAACGGCGAGCAACATCACGACATAGAAATGCATGAAGGCCATCGTGGACAGGGCCGCGCCGAAGGCCAGCCACAGCGAGAGATTGACCGACCGCCGGGCCGATGCGTCGTCGATCGCGGGTGCGGAGCACGCTTCGAGGAGGAACGATAGCGAGAGCATCGTGAATCCAAGACCCAGCCCGTAGCCGCGGGACAGCCCGAGGTAATCCAGCACGAAGGGGTTCGAGAGGAGAGCGAGTGTGACCAGCAGCCGGGTGATCGCTGTGGGGAACCTTACCCCGATTCGCCACACGCCCCAGAGAAACAGCGCCAGGCCGAGCAGACTGGGCAGGCGGTTGGCCACGATCTCGTTGAGGGGAAGCCACTGCAGACAGGGTTTGGCCAACAGGACGTTGAGGAAATGGGCCTGGGAATTCCAGTCCCGGCCCAGCAAGAGCGCGCCGTAGCTTTCGGTGCGGGCGGAATGCATCGCGTCGATCTCATCGGTGGTGATCTCGAGGCGGACAGTCCGATAGCTTACATACAGCGCGCAGCACGCCAACAGCAGAAGAACGAACGGGGTCAGCCACCGCGCCAGCGAAGAGGATCGATTAGATGTCACCACGGAGACTTGAGCAGTGTAGCCCATATACTTACATCTAGCGGCAAGAGGACTGCAAACGGCTTCCCGGGCGACCGCGCACAAGTGACCATAGGAAGGGCAGCCGCCGCAGTATTTGTCGTGCCTCACCCATCGGTATGCGTTGTCATCGTATCGTCGGCTTCAGGACGAACTGGTGTTCGATACCCCCTATATCACCGGTGGCGATTGGCTGCAAGCCTGGGTGCCTGGTCGAATGGACAGGCGGCCCGCGGTATCTTCTCGGGATCAACAGGTTGTTGTCGGGACCCTTGGTTCGAAGGCGCTTGTTGCCCGAGTTGCTACGGGGTAAACGCAACCGCGCCCGCGACTTCCGGTATGACCGTTAGTTTTCCGTCGAGGAGCTTGACCGGACCGCTAATGGCCAGGGCACGCCCCGGCACCAAGCGGTCGGTGTCAAGGCCGGTCAACGCTTGCTCGCCGAGCACAACCTGGATCTCGCCGGTTCGATCCTGAAAACTCAGCCGACGAGTCTTGTCGGTTTGATCGATGCCCGATATGGTGCCGGAAATCGCCACGGCCCGGCCGACCCAATCTTGTTTGATCTTTCCGATGAGGGTTTGTTCCGCCGGAGGTAACGCCGGGGTTGCGGGGGCGGCAGCCGCCGCAGCCGAAGGTGGTGCAGCAGTCGTCTGCGCGACGGTCGGTTGTGGCGCCGTTGGTTGCGGCGGGTTTGGTGGAGGCGAAGGTTGCGGAGCGGCGGTGATGAGCTCGACGGCGTCGGGTGAGGATATGTGCAATTCCACACGACCCCGGGACCGGGATTGGCCCACTCTGACCCTGGCGCGGATGACATTACCCACTTTCAGTTTATCGGCGAGACCCGGCTGCAGGTCTGACCGGTACTCCAGGCCGACGGTAGTGCCGCCTTCCGTGAGAAAGACGGTGTAGTGTGTCCGGCCGGCGGCTGGCTCTCGGATGGACGAGACGACCGCTTGAACGGTGATCGTGTGATTTGACATGGACGGATCGATGCGTGCAAGTGGGGTGGCTCCTTCCGCCGGCGCCGCGGCCAGCAGGCTCATCAAATTCGTACACGCGATAGCGACAAAAATGACCACAGGACGGATCGAGGTCTCGTTTGCGGCGGAAGTGATTCCGATGCCAAGCCGGTAACGGGCGGTCGTCGATCGTAACATGTTTTCCGTTCCTCCAGTGGCTGCGGAGGGGGGCCCTCGCGTCAGTCTGACAGAATAGTTTCAGCGAACGGTTGTCTTCGCAAGGAAAAAACTTGACGGGCCGATCTTGTCTGGCGCGCGTGGCATGTTTGCTGCTCGATGTTGTGCAGGATTTTAGTCGATGGCAACACGGAACTGACGAGCGGGCTATGGCGAGTTTTATATACCAAGCGCGCGACGCCTCGGGGCGTCCTATCAATGGCGATCTCGAAGCAGTCGACCAACAGGCTGCGGCTGCCGCATTGATGGACCGCGGCTTGATGGTGATTTCCATCCGCGCGGGGGCCGGACGCAAGTCTGGCCGGAAGCGCCGTCAGGGCAAGGTCAAACCGCAGGATCTGGTCGTGTTCACGCGGCAGTTGGCGACGATGATCGACGCAGGGTTGCCGTTGGTGCAGTCGTTGACCGCCTTGGAGGAGCAGACCGACAGTCAGGCGCTCAAGCCGGTGGTGCGGGAGACGACCGAAAAGGTGGAACAAGGTCACGCCTTCTCCGAGGCGCTCGCGGAGCATCCCAAAGTGTTCAACAAACTCTACGTCAGCATGGTGGAAGCGGGCGAGACCGGCGGATTGCTCTCGGAGATCCTGGATCGATTGGCCTGTTATCTGGAGTCGAGTGCGCGCCTGAAGAAGAAGGTCAAATCGGCGATGACGTATCCGGTGATCGTCTGTGTCGTCGCTCTCGGCATCGCCCTGTTCCTGATCATCAAAGTTATCCCGATCTTCGGTGGTATCTACAAGGATTTCGGCGCGGCCCTGCCGATGCCGACCCAGATTCTCATCGACATCAGCGACGCGGTGCGGACGTATTTTGTGCTGACGGTGGTCGTGGTGGGAGTGACGGTGTTCGGGCTCGTCAAGTTCAAGCGTTCCCGAAGAGGAACGGCCCTGTGGGACCGCGTGAAACTGCGATTACCCGTATTCGGGAAGCTGGTCCACAAGATTTGCATCTCGCGGTTTTCTCGGACGTTTGCCGCGCTGCTGCGCAGCGGCGTGCCGATTTTGGAGACCTTGCACATTGTCGGCCAGTCCTCGGGCAACACGGTGGTGGAATCCGCTGTGGCCAAAGCCGCCGCCAGCATCGAACATGGCGACAATCTCGCCGTGGCCCTGGGACAAAACCCGATTTTCCCGCCGATGCTGGTGAGGATGATTGCCGCGGGCGAGCAAACCGGCAAAGTGGACGTCATGCTGGAGAAAATCTCGGATTTTTATGACGAGGAAATTGAAGCGACGCTGGCGGGGTTGACCTCGTTGATTGAGCCCCTGCTGATCGTGTTTCTGGGCGTTGTGGTCGGCAGCATTGTGATTTGCATGTTTCTGCCGATATTTAAGTTGAACCAAGTCGTGCAATTTTAGAACGGCGCCGCCGGGAGGCCCGGCGGAAGGGCTGCGATGGAACGTGACTGGAGGAATTCGATGGCGAAGATAATTATAGTCGACGATGACCCGGCGATGGTGGCCGTGCTCTCCGAAGTTCTGCGGGAGCACCGCCACGAAGTGGTTCCGGCCAGCAGCCCCGAGCGAGCGTTCCAGTTGGTCAGGGAAGAGGCTCCGGACCTGGTACTGGCGGACGTCGAGATGCCGGAGGGAAAGCCGCTGGGACTGAAGCTGCTCCAGCAGATAAAAGAGCATAATCGCTCGATTCCCGTGGTCATGATCACGGGCCAGGGCACGAAAGAGCGTGCCGTACAGGCGCTACGAGCGGGAGCTCAGGACTTCGTGGAGAAGCCGTTTCAAATCGACGAATTGGTCAAGCGCGTCGACAACGCCCTGGTGCAGCAGAAGGCGGTGCATGCGCTCGAGGAAAACGTCGAGCTGCGCCGCCAACTCCAGGAGAAGTTCCGTTTCGACTCGATGGTGGGAACCACCCCCTGTATGGAGAGCGTGTATCGCCTGATCGAGCGTGTGGCCAACACGGACTCCACTGTCCTCATCCTTGGTGAGAGCGGGACGGGCAAGGAACTCGTGGCCCGGGCGCTCCACTACAACAGCCGCCGGGCGGCCATGCCGTTCGTCGCAGTCAATTGCAGCGCGTTGCCCGAGCATCTGCTCGAGTCGGAACTCTTCGGCCATCGCAAGGGCGCGTTCACCGGGGCGGCGTTCGACAAGGTCGGCCTGTTCCAGCATGCCGATGGTGGAACGATCCTCCTGGACGAAATCGGGTCCATGGCGCCGAGTCTGCAAAGCAAGCTTCTGCGGTTCCTGCAGGACAAGGAGTTGCGCCGGGTTGGGGACACCGACACGATCAAAGTAGACGTCCGCGTACTGGCGTCAACGAACGAGCCGCTGCAGCAAAAGATGATGGACAAGACATTCCGCGAAGACCTCTACTACCGCATCAGCGTCATTCCAATCCAGCTTCCCGCGTTGCGGGAGCGCGTCGAAGACATCCCGTTGCTGGTCACGCATTTCGTCCAGCAAATCTGCCAACGACAGGGGACGGCGACGCCACGTTTCAGCGACGAAGTGATGGACGTATTGAAGAGCTATCGATGGCCCGGCAACGTGCGGGAACTGCAGAACGCCGTGGAACGCGCGACCGCACTCTGTGACGGCGGCGTGGTGGCGCTCAAGGACCTGCCCGAGCGCGTGCTGGAAGCGGCGTCTCGAGGCGGTGTGGCGGCGCCCGTGATGAGCGCGCCGCAGCCGGTGACCACGCCATCCGCAATTACGCGGGACGTGCTGGAGCCGATCATCAACCCGTCGCTGGCGGAGAAGGCGGCCGGCGCGGTCCCGTGGAGCCGGGGACTGCCGCCGATGCAGTTGAAGGAGTTTCTGCACCGCCAGGAAGTTGATTACATCGAGCAAGTGATCCAAGTGGCCGGCGGGGACAAGGAGAAAGCTGCGGAAATGCTCGGGATCAGTATGGCAACCCTGTATCGGAAGCTGGCCGCTCCGTGCGTGGATGAGCAAGTCGAGGCTGAGAAGGTTCAGCCGCAGGTCTAGGGTGGTCGGCCGTGGTTGCGGACCAGCCTGGCGGGGGGCGCCGTGCGAAGATGGACATGCGGGACAAGGTTGTCCGCCTGTCGGCGCAATTGTGTGCGCCGGCCAGGGTCGTCGCACGCCCGGCCCACAAAATCGCGAGAATTCTCACGGATTAGCGGGAAACGGCGCCTGCCTTTCAAAAATGCACGCCTGAAAACCCCGCCCCGCGCTTAAGAATGGCAATGGCACTAATATTGCTCAATTTCCAGTCGTGGAAACACGAAACTCCAAAGAAGGTGAGGTGAAAAAAATGATCCGTAAGATCCGTAACGACCGCTCAGCGTTCACCCTGGTTGAAATCATGATTGTGGTTGCCATCATTGGGTTGCTCGCTGCTCTCGCGGTCCCAGGTTTCGTCAAAGCCCGCAAACAGTCTCAGGGCCGCCGTATTCTCAATGACTGCCGCCAACAGGACGCGGCCATTGACCAGTGGGCCTTGGAGACGGGCCAGACCGACGGTGCGACCGTCAACACGACTGGCGCAGCGACGTACTTGAAGACGACGTGGAAGACGACGGACTTGCTCGGTGGTACCTACCAGCTCAACGGCGTAGGCACAGGGCAGATCCTCATTGCCACGGCGACGAAGAGTTCGTTGGCAGGAGTTGGCATCGACTGGGGTCCGTATTAAGGCGGAGCCCCGACACGAGCGCGGATGCGCTTGATATAGGAACTCGGCAGAGGCAGGAGGGCGTACCTCCTGCCTCTGTTCCTTGCAGCCGGGGTGGATTTGAGGAGGGTGGAGGCTGACCACTGCGACGAACGTGGCGTTGTCAGGTTCCCGCTTACCGACCTGAACTCGTTCTCGGAGCGGATCCGTCTGCGTAGCTCGCGGCCCTTTTTGTCCCTGCCCTGGACAACAGCCGAAAACCATCGCGCGAGCGGCGACTCATCACGGGCGCGTGGGCGATCAGCGGGGCAATCAAGAGTCGATCGTGCGGCGGGATTCGGACGGTGCTTGGGCGGATGATGCTGGAGATGTTCCGAACCGGCGACAGAGGAATCGGAAAGCGACGGAAGTGATGGCACATCAGATGCTTAATACTGGGATGGAGAATGGCAGACAATCATGTTGTTTCGCGTGAACAAGCGCCGTAAACCGGAAATCGCGTTGGGCATTGACATCGGAGCAAGCCAGATCAAGGCGGCCGTTGTCCGTCGTCAACGAGATAAATTTGAACTTCTGGAGTACGCCCTTCACCCGGTCCCGCCCAGCTCCGCCAAGACCTACCGCAGTCCCGAGTTTTGCGCCGAGCTGCAAAAGACCGTGGACGGCCTCAAGACCACCGAGCGCCACGCGTATGTGACGGTCAGCTGCAGTTCGGCGATGGTATGCCAGGCCGAGTTTCCCCCGGCCCCGCTCGATGAAATCAAGAGCGCGTTGAAGCTCAACAGCGCGGGCTACTTACGGCGTGATTTCTCATCGTACTACCTCGACGCGTTCGAATTGAAGAAAGGTCCGACGGATTCCAAAAGCAAGCCGAAGGAACCGGACAAGAGCAAGGACACGGCCAAGGGCAAAGATGCAGCCAAGGCGAAGGACGCGGACAGCAAACCTCGCGACAAAGATACTGCCAAGACGACTGTGCTGGTCGGCGGCGCGACCAAAGAGGAAGTCGATGCCTGCCGCGAGGCGCTCACCACCGCCAAAATCAAGCCTCGAGTGATTGAGCTGACGGCCGTATCGGTCATCAACGCGTTCCAGGTCAGCCATCCCGAGCTCAAGGACGAGGTTGTGGTGCTCGTGGACATCGGGGCACGGATGACAAGCGTCAACTTCTTGCAGGGCGGTCTCCCCCTGATCACCCGCATCATGCATTTCGGCGGCGTGCAACTGACCGAATACGTTGGCCAGGTGCTCATGCTCAAGCCGCAGGAGGCCGAAGAGGAGAAGCGCAAGATGTCCCCGCCGGTGCAGGAACTGGTGAAGACCGCGATCTCACCCCTGGCGCGGGAGATCCGGTCTTCCATCGATTTTTTCGAGCGACAGCACGATTTGCATGTTCAGCGGATTTACGCTTGTGGCGGCTCGGCCTGCTCGCCGCCTGCGCTGACGATCCTGGGAGAGGCGGTCGGCACGCCCGTCGAATGCTGGAATACCGTCGACAGTCTGGACGTGAGCCAATTCAACGGAGGCACACGGCGGGTACACTCCATCGGACCATCCCTTGCCGGAGCCGTGGGTGTGGCCGTTGCGCGGTTGTCATAACCGGCGAAGACGACGATGACCGCGATTACTCTCAACCTGCTGGCCGAAGAACAACTGGCGCAAGAGGCGCGCGCCCGAGACCCCGTCAAGTTGTTTATCGCCGTCGGCCTCGGAGTGTTGGCGGTGATCGTTGCCTGGGGCGGCGTGCTTTCGGCCATCCTTATGCAACGGCGCTCCGAATTGGGAGGACTGCAGTCGAAGTGGAACAAGACCAGCGATGGCGGCGCGGAAGAAAACGAGTATCAGAAGCTCAATGGATATGCAGAAGAAATCATCGCCGCCAATCACTCACGGGTGTTGATCGCTCCCCAACTCGCCCTCGTAAAAGACCTCGTGCTGCCGTCGATCCAACTGACCCAGGTTGACTTCGCTCTGAGCGTGGAAAACATCGCCACCAGCGACAATGCGGAGGACGCTGGCGAGGGCCACCCGACGCGCCCGAAGAAGGTTGAGCGCCTCGTGTTACGGTTGAATGGAAAAGCGTTCGGCAGTGAACCGGAATTGGAAGTGGACCGCTTCTTGAAGGCCCTGCACAGCGACGCCCGATTCGGCCCCCTCGTGGAGGACATTCAGTTGCGGTCGATCAGCCATGCGACCGAGACCGACAAGGCCGGCGGCAAGCGGGAAGGCGCCAATTTTTCCATCGAATGTTGGTACAGGGAGAAGAGTGCCAAATGAAGATCGGTTTCCTCAGAAAGCTCCCGAAAGAGAAGCTTCAGCAAATGGTACTGATCGGCATCGTGATGCTGGCGGCAATCGCCGGAGTGGTGCAGTTCTATATCCTGAAGAACTGGAGCGCGCTGGCGGAGGTCAACGCGGACATCACCAAGCTCAAAGACGATATCCGGGCGGCCGAGCGTAGTGCCCGCGGGGCGCGGTCGGACAGCACCCATCGCGCGGAAGTGAAGGCATTTGTCGAGTCCCAACAGGCGGCGATGATTTCCGGTGATCCGTTTGCCTGGGTCGTGCGGGAAATCACGCTGTTGGCACAGCAACATCCGGTGCGAATCAACGGGCTGAGTCCGGGGCAAAAGGTGGAAACCGCCCGGGATTCCAAAGCTCGCACCTACACAACGGGGATCGATTTTTCGGGGACCTACGACCAGATCGGAGTGTTCGTGAGGGACCTGGAGAACAGGTTTCCGACCGCCGAGATTCACGCATTCTCGGTAAGCGGCAGCGCCGAGGACAAGGGACAGCACAACGCGTCGTTGACCGTCACCCTGCGCGTCCATCCGCCCGAGCCGGCCAAGAAAACGGAGGCGAAGAAATCCGCATGAGATCTTGCACGCATTCTTCTGTCTGGACGCGCGGCGCAGTCGCGACGGACGACGTGGCCACCAACCGGCCCACGATCGCCGCGAGGCGAGTCCGTGCGGCGCGGTCCCGTGCCGCGATGCGAGAGTGCCGGCCGTCATCAAGCGGTGGGTTGTCGGCGTCTCTGAGGCTGGTTGGCGTACTGGCCTTTTGCCAGGTGATATTCTTCCTGGTGCTGTTTCTCTTTGTCTGCGCGCGGGCGGGGGCGGCGACGGTGAGCAAAGCCGAACGCGGCTCCAACTTGACCCTGTCGACCTATGCGACCCAGACCGCGCGCGACCCATTTGGATCGGAAGCAGTTGGCTCTGTGGAAACCAATGGAGTCACGCCGGCCGCATCGGTGGACGCCGGTGCGCTGAAGGTGACTGGCATTCTGTACGACGCGGCACATCCGTCGGCGTTGATTAATAACCAGCTTGTCGAACTGAACCGGCCCGTTCGAATGCCGACCGCGCAAGGGGAAGTGGAAGTCAAGGCCGTGACAATCACACGCGAGCGTGTGGTTCTGCAAGTTGGATCGCAAACGGTTGAATTGCAGTTCGGCGGGGGGGAACACAATTAGCGCGCCGCGATACTTGAGCGCGAGGCCGGCCCGGAAGGTGTTCGGACTGGCCCGGTTGCTGCTATTTCGGAGGAGGATACAATGAAGACGCTACGACTGCTGACGATCTGTTTGTCAGTCACCCTGCCGTGCGGCATCGCTAGGGCCGGAGGCGCGATACCGTCGAATGCCGTCCAGGTGGTGAGCGCGCCGATGGCGGTCACAGATGCGGCGGCCCCGACGAGTGCGCCCCCCGTGGTCGCCGCGGCAACGGTCGCACCCCCACCGGCGGTCGCGGAGCCCATCGAGATCGGCTACATCGAAGCCGACATCCAGAACGTGCTGCGCACCCTGGCGGCCAAGGCGGGAGTCAATTTGATTCTCGGCGACGAGGTCACCGGCAAGGTCACGGTCAATTTGAAAGGGATCTCCTACGAGCAGGCGATGCAACTGATCGCCGAATCGAAAGGCTACGCGTACGTCAACGACAACAATGTGATCAGAATCAAGTCCCGCGAATCTCTGGAGGTCGAGCCGGTCGAGTTGCGAATCTACACCTTGGCCTATGCCAAGGCGGAAGACGTGAAGAAGACCCTGGACGGGATCTTGACCAAACAGGGCAAGATCGAGGTGGACCCGCGGAGCAATACCTTGGTGCTCTCGGATACGCCATCCAGCCTGTCGAAGGTCATGCCCCTGATCAAGTCACTGGACACCGAAACCCCGCAAGTCTTGATCGAAGCGAAATTTGTGGAGACGACGAAGAACCCGGTCAAGACCTTGGGGATCGATTGGAGTGGCACGCTACTGAACCACCAACTGTCAGCGACGGGATATCGCGTGGGTACGGGCGGCGACCCCCTGCATCCAGCGTCCTACGCCACCGATCCGAACAACAACCAGAATCTCACCGGGTTCAGTCTGATTAAGAATCTGAACGGCGGTCCCTGGGACGCGCCGTATGTGCTGTTGAATCCGGGCAATGCGGCGCTCGTGTTCAACTACCTCAGCCAGGATACGGACTCCGAACTGCTGGCCAATCCCCGGGTCGTCGCGACGGACAATGTCAAGACCCGCATCTCGATCGCCGAGCAATACCCGATTCCGAACTTCGCCTTCAGCGAGCAGACGGCGTCGCTGCAGATCTCCGGGTTCGATTACAAGGACATCGGAATCATCCTGACGGTGACGCCGCGGGTCAATCGGAACGACTACGTGACGCTGGACGTGCTACCGGAAGCGAGCAGCTCGACGCAAAACGCCACCCTGCAAAGTGGTGGCGGCAACGCCGTGGCGATCCCGATCATCAACACCCGCACGGCGCAAACAACCGTCCTCATCAAAAGCGGCAACACCCTGGCCATCGGTGGCCTGATGCGCGTGGATGTCAGCGACAACTACACCAAGGTGCCTCTGATGGGCGACGCGCCGCTGCTCGGCCCGTTGTTCCGCAACAAGAGTCTGAACAAGACCAAGCGCGACCTGTTGATTTTCCTGACACCGACGATTGTGCATCCGGACCAGCAGACGGGCTATGAGAAGTACGTCAACGGCCTGCCGAACGAACCCGTGTATACCAATGACAAGTGGATGCCCAGGGACAACGCGGAACCGCGGAAGTTCTTTGGGTTGTTCGGCAATGGCTCCAGCAAGACCAATCAGGCCACCCGGAATTTCGGCCCCAAGTAATCGGCCCAATCCAGTTCACAGGGTTCCCGAGAGGTGAGGGCGGGAGCCCGGGGTGGGGAGGGGCGTCCGAGACGGACGCCCCTCGCACCATTGCGAACGTTTCTCAGTTCCGCGCGCGTAGCGAAGGAGGCCCCGTTGGGGAATCCCCGTGAAACCGCGGGACTCGTCCCCTGTTCCTACGGAACGTGTTGCCGGTATGTCGCTTGCTGCACGGAAAGAGTGTCGCAAATGGTCGAGCATATGATGACTCGAAAGCCATTCCAGGAGGAAGCGGGATTCACGCTGGCGGAAGCCATGTTTGCCCTCGGCGTTCTGGCCATTTCACTCGGCGCCTGCGTGATCAGTTTCGACCTGTCCATGCAGGCCGTCAAAACGGGGGCCAACCAAATGGCCGCGGTGCACTCGGCCCGGTTGGAGATGGAAACTCTGCGCACGCTGAGCCTGACCAATTCCTCGTCGTTGAACGCGGGGAAGTACGCGTTCACCAATGGTTCCGTGGTGGGGATGTACACGGTGAGCAACGTCAACGCCTGTACGAAGAGTATTTCCGTGAATGTCACCTATCTGAACTTCATCAACCAGGCTCCCAAATCCTGCATCACGACAAACACTTTGACGGCCATGTTGACGTCGACACTGCATCCATGAATGCTCCGGCAACCAGAGCCGCGCGCGCGGCAGGCGGTTTCACCCTTGCTGAAATGTCCGTTTCAATGGGTATCGTGGCCGTGCTGACCATCGCCATGTACAACGTCTTCTGGTACGCCTCCAAGACGTACAATGAAACGACGCTGATGGCCAGCACCTCCCGGATGGCCAGCACGGGACTGGACCGCATGATCATCGGCATCGGCACCAACGCCGGGTTGCGGGAAGCGCAGGCGAGCACGGTCACCAGCTCCTCGACGAGCACCAATTGGGTCCTCTCCTACAACAACGGACTCTCGTTCACGTATTCCGTCAGCAAACAGAACATCGTGGATCAGTCCGGCGACCGCGTTGTCATCTCCAACGTCGTCGCCTCAACCATGGCGAACCTGACCAATGGCGCCCAGATTTCCGTGTCCGTCGCCCAAAGTTGTGGTGGCAAGACGGTGACCAACACCATGGTGACCTTTGTGCAATATAGGAATTAGCCCATGTCAGAGGCAGCGGGAAAAATCGTTCATAAGGAAGTTAGGCCATGAATACAACCAAGCCCGTGCGCGAACAGCCCCAGGGATCCGTCTTGATCGTGGCGTTGTGCCTCCTGTTCATCATGGTCGGACTGGTGTTGACCATTCTGGACGTCGCCAGCAACCATCGGACGATTGCCGTGCGGCAGATGAAGCTGGACCAGGCCACCTACATCGCCGAGTCGGGAGTCGAAGTGGCCGCGCGCTTCATGGAGTCGAATCTCACCGCCATGGTCAGTTCGCCCACCGGCGCGACCAATGGCAGCGGCAGCGTCGGTGGCGGAAACTATTACTGGTATATTTTCCGGACCAACGCCAGCACCTACTGCATCGTTTCCACGGGAACCGTCAGTGGCGTGATCAGTGGCAGCGGAACCAGCACATCGGTGTCGCGCATCGTCAAATTGCTCGATGTCTACCAGCCGACCTACGCCGAGTTCGCCCTCTGGTGCAGCACCAACGGCGTCATTAACTTCGGCGGCGGCGACACGTTCTACGGGCACGTGCACACCGATACGGAAATCTACTTCGATGGCTCTTCGTACTTCTACGCCCCGCTCACGTCCGAGTACGGCACCTATTCCGGAAGTCTCTCCAGCGTCTACCTGCAAGACGGTCTGGCGTTGAACACCTACGAAGGGACAATGGCCGATGTGAATTTTAACGGCGGCACCCTGAACGGCTCCGCGTCGCTGAAGACTCTCGCCACCGCCGGTGGCACGCTCGATGTCGTGGTCAGCGGCAACACCACGCTCACCTTCAACGGCGGCACCGTCTCCATCACCAACCCCAACCAGAGTTGGACGAACCACAGTTACTCGATCCCTGCCGCGGGCGGCGTGATCTATGTGGCCAATGTCAGCACCTACACCTCCGGCTCCAAGGCCGGCTATGTCTTCTTGCAGGGAGGAACCGTGACGGGACCGCTGACCGTCGTCAGCGAGAACGACATGTACATCGAGAATAACATCACCTACACGCACAATCCGGTCAACAATCCCACGACCACCGATGCGCTCGGCCTGATCTCGCAGGACGATATCTGGGTCGATACGGGAGCGCCGGCCAATCTGACGATCGATGCCGCCATGATCGCCGCGGGCACCTCGACCCTTACCAGTGATACCAGCTCCGGCTCCTTCGGCGTCATCGGCTACGACTCGAGGACGCCCACCGGCACCCTCACGGTTTACGGCGGCATCGTGCAGGAGAACCGTGGCGCCGTGGGCACTCTCGACCGGCACGGGAACATCGGCACCGGTTACACCAAGAATTACAGCTACGACTCGCGGTTCCTGACCAAGCCACCCCCGGACTACCCCATCGTTTCGGGACAGATCAACTTCAGCCAATGGCAGGAGAGCAACTAATCGCTTATGACTGAATTCGCTGCTTCCGTGGATACCGGCTCGAAACGCTGGCTCGCCATCCTGGCCATCGCCGTCGCCGCCGCCATCGTCGTCATGGCGTATTCGTTCATCGCGACATCGTCCCCGCCGGAGCCCGCCGTGGTCGCGCCGTCGAAACCTGCCCCGCCGCCCGCCGACCAAACCGTCGCGCGGACCGAGCCCGATTGGAACAGCGCCCCAGCCGCACGCGCATCCCAAGCCGCCAGACCCGATCCCTTCGCCACCCAATACGCCTCGGAAGCCCGGAATGCCGCCGCGCATGACCCGGTCGCGCATGAGCAGGCGGTCCACCGTCAGGCCGACTATCTCCGCGACCAAATCGCGAAGGGCAAGCTCTCTCAGGGCCTCGGCAATCTCACCAAGGAAAAGGTCGACGACATGGAGAAAAAGGGCATCCTCATCGAGTAACCCGTTCGCCTCCGCCGCCTCACTTCACCTCCAGCCGTTTCGCGATCCCGAATTTCTCGATCCGCTTGCGCAACGTCGCCCGCGTGATCCCCAACAGCTTCGCCGCCTGCACCTGGTTCCCGTTCGTCTCGGTCAGCGCCCGCGCGATCAGCTCGCGCTCCACCAGCGCCATGATCTTCAACCGCGGGTCCTTCTTCGCCAGCGCGTACAACGGCCGCACCGCCGCGTCGATCGCCGCCGTCAGGTCCTCCGCCGGCACCGCCACCGCCCGCGATTCGCGCACTTCCGCCGGCAAGTCCTTCGGCAAAATCGAATCACCCCGCGCCACCACCGCCGATCGCTCGATCACGTTCTCCAGCTCGCGCACGTTGCCGGGCCATGGCGATCGCTCGAGGATCTTCAGTGCCTCCGACGAAATCTTCGTCACCCGCCCGCCGACCGTCCCCGATTTGGACAGCCGCTGCAGGAAATAATGCACCAGCAACCGCACGTCTTCCTTCCGCTCCCGCAACGGCGGCAGATGGATCCGCACCACGTTCAGGCGATAGTACAGATCCTCGCGAAATTTCTTCGCCGACACGAGCTGCTCGGGCGCGCGGTTCGTCGCCGCGATCACCCGCACGTCGCAGTGAAAGGTCTGGTTGCCCCCGACCCGCTGAAATTCGCCGTTCTGCAGTACCCGCAAAATCTTGGTCTGCGTCGATAGCGGCATGTCGCCGATCTCATCCAGAAAAATCGTGCCGTGATCGCACTGCTCGAATTTCCCGATCCGCCGGTCCGCCGCGCCCGTGAACGCCCCTTTCTCGTGGCCGAATAGTTCGCTCTCGAGCAAATTCTCCGGGATCGCCGCGCAGTTGATCGCCATGAACGGTTTGTCCGCTCGCAAGCTGTGATGGTAGATCGCCCGCGCCACCAGCTCCTTGCCCGTCCCGCTTTCGCCCGTCACCAGCACCGTCGCCTCGGACTGCGATACCTGGCCGATCAGCTTGAATACCTGCTGCATCGGCTCGCTCTTGCCGACGATGCCCTCGGTGTAATCCTCGCTCCCCAGCAGCGGCTGATAGCTCACCACCTCGCGCATGTCCCGCGCCGCCTTCAGCGCCGACTCGATCAACGCCTTCAGCTTCGGCACCTCCAGCGGCTTGAGCACGTAGTCGTACGCGCCGAGCTTCATCGCCTCGATCGCCGTCTGCGTCGTGCCAAATGCGGTCATCATAATGATGAGCAACTTCGGGTCGAGCTCGCGCAGCTTGCGCAACACATCCAGCCCGCTCGTGCCGCCCATGCGGATGTCCATCACCACCAGGTTCGGCCGCTCCTTGGCCACCATCCGAATGGCCTCCTCGCCGTTGCCGGCTTCCACCACCTGCAATGTCTCACTGGCGAGGTTCCGCTGAAACGCCCGCCGGATATCGGCCTCATCATCGACCACCAGCAGCTTATCCATATCGCCGCGCATCATAGTCCCCTCAACCCCAGTGGCGCAAGCCTCCGTGCTTGCGGTCGTCTTGGTGGCTCGATCGCCTCAGCCCGTCTTGGTGGCGCGAGCGTCCCGCTTGCGGTCGTTGCTGGCGCGGGCGTCCCGCCCGTGTTCAGCGTTGCATAGGCGTCTCGCCTGTGCTTGTCGTTCACCTCGCTTGGAGCAGCTCCTGAACACCACCGAAACCCCCTCCAACCCCCAAAACGAAGCCAAACGAAGCCAACCCGTTTCTCGCGATACGCGTCTCCACAACCCGCTGCCGCCACGCGCGTTCCATAAACGCAACCCTCGAAAAACCGTTGGCTTCGTTTCGCAGAAATAGGGGGGTATTGCATCCGTCGGCGTTGACCGCGAACTGTAGCCGCGGGCGCCGACCGCGGCCCGCACTCCATCGCCGTACTTCTCAGCTCCCACAACGCCGGATTCCCATCGGCAAATCCTCTCTCAGATGGCCCCGTATGCTTCACGCCCGCGATCATATCCCATGCAGATATAATAATCAAATCCAAAATCAGTACACCCCACGCATTACCCTATCTACCATCAGCCATCAGCCATCGACCATTAACCATTCTCCATTGTCTCTTGTCCTTCCGTCATGCTACTAATCCCCCATGCCCGATGCCTCGACATCGCGTGCCGACCAACTCGTCGCCCTCGCGCGGCCAGCCATCCGCAAACTCACCGCCTCCAACCGGCCCAGCCATGAGGTGAATCCGTCACATGCTGGTCATTCTGAGCTTGCCGAGGAATCCTTCCGCTCCTATTGACTCCTGCATAATACAGTGACTATTTCACCACAGTTCAGCCTGTTTCCAGAAGGCAGTGATCAACCGCGGGCGACGGCGCATTCGGCGGAGCGCTTGGGTTGCCCGCAGTGTTAGCTCCCA
>Ga0335069_10000258_pt1 | contig 93279 bp, 106 predicted proteins | sample Lox_Sample_11_FD_206714 | JGI IMG/M metagenome (GOLD analysis project Ga0335069, IMG submission 206714) | Soil microbial communities from Loxahatchee National Wildlife Refuge, Florida, United States - Lox_Sample_1.1 | ecosystem: Environmental > Terrestrial > Soil > Wetlands | place: USA... | reverse complement strand
GCGGGTGTGCCGGAGGTGACGATGCTGTGGGCCACTTGGTACTTCTGTACCGCTGCTTGGGTGAGGGTGCCGAAGTATCCGGTGGGTGCGATGGAGAGGTAGCCGTTGGTTTGCAGGAGCTGCTGCACGGTGGTGACGTCGGGGCCGGTGGAGCCGAGGGAGAGGGGTTTGGTGAGAGTCAACGCGAATGAGACCGTAGGAACAAGAAACACCACTGCGATGAGGATCCGTCGGGAAAATCTTTGCACAACTGCAGTATAACCAACGGCGCGAGCTTTCCGAGAAAGCGATGGGGATACCTTATGCTGCACGACGTCCGAGTGAGCGGACCTTATCGCACCATCGCGTACATACCGGATCGGGAACGTTTTCTGCCGGACCGAGCCACAGCGAACGCACAGAGAACCCCGCAAACCACAAGACCCCCCACTTGAGCTGCGCATTCACATTGCCGGGCAAAAGACGCACAAGCCACGGCGGCGTGCCGCTCGTGAGGATCGTGCGCGCCGTCTTCCCTTTGTAGAGGCGGTGCCAAAACATCGTGCGGTGCCCGTTTTTCATTTTGATATAGCGGAAAGCTGAACCCGGGAGCCACGCGCGATCAAAAAGACCCTTGAGGATCGCCGGCATATCGGTCCACCACACGGGGTAAACGATCACAACGTGATCCGCCCACGACATAAGCTCTTGGAATCTTTTCAAATCCGGCTCAAGCTCTTGGATCGCGCGGTAACCGTTGTGCAAGATCGGGTCAAAGTGCATTTCGCCGATGTTGAGACGTTGTACATCATGTCCACCTTCGCGAGCGCCCGCTTCGTATGCGTCGGCAAGTTTGCCACACATACCAGATTTGTCGGGGTTGCCGAGGAGAATAAAAACTTTTTTAGACGTCATGCGCGGAAATGTATGCGTTACGTTATGAGTATGCAGTTATTGTACCCTACTGCGCGTGCGTGGAAAAATTTTATTCGTGTCCCCGGCAATCTTCTTCCACCGACTCTTCTGCAGCCAAAGGATTTTTCCCCGCAGCCTCGAGCGCTTCTTGATCGTCGTCCGACGTTGTATCTTCGGACACGATTTTGATTCTGTTTTCCTCTCCCGAGAATTCGATGTTTAACATAGCTACACTATGCCACGCTTCCCTGAAAGCGCAATGATGGCTGCGGGATCGTCCGATTCCGCAACTGTGACGCGGCGTACGATGCCACAGACGCTGCAGCGATGCACGATCCGGTACTGCGGCGTCGATCCTTCCAGCGCAATCGGCTCCATCATTCCGCCACAGACAGCCGCACGATCGCCGGGGTCATTGTCCACGTGTTTGCTCCAGAGGCACTGGGGGCAGTGATTGGTATATCCCGTCCCTATCACCCGCGCACCGCAATGCGCGCAGGTAAAATCTTCGACCGTGCGTATGAATGCCATTCCTCTAGTGTGCCACAACAGTTGCCGTGTGCTGAGAAACCGTGTTGTCCGCGCTCGTGCACGTGAGCGCAAAGGTTGTCGTGCCCACTGTTGTCATCGTGATCGATTTTGTTCCCGAAATACTTTGTGCAATCGATGCGCCATTACCCGAAACCGTACATGAGTTCATACCAACCGAAGACCACGAGATGAGCACGGCCTTCCCGACAGCGACCTGTTGCGGTTGCACAAGAATCGTCGAAGCTGCTTGCAACACTGGTGAGATCGCTGGCGCAGTAGTCCCTTGCGGATATTGAATCGTTGGCCCGACGCTCTGCTGTTGCGGATACGTGTACGATGGTGCGCTCACCCCTGAAATGAACGATGAAAGAAATGCAGAGAACGGACTCCCGATTGATGAGGTAAACGAATTAAATCCAGTGCTTTGTCCGAGAAAACCACTGAACGGAGATGTAGAAACTGGAAGTATCGGATTAGTCGAAACGGGAATAGTCGCTATACCTCCTGTTGCGGCTGCGCCCAAACGTCGGTCGAGTTCGGAGAAAACTCCCGCGACCGTGCCACCATTGCGGAAAATCGAAGCATTGTTGCTGCACGCCGAATTTGAAATTGCCGAGCCACACAAACTGAATGCAGAAGCATTCGGATCGCTTTGCTCGGCGTTCAGAATATTTTTGAAACCACCCTCGCCAAAAACATGGATCGCGTAGGCGCACGAGGTCCAACTCTGTCCTGCAGCAGCGCACTGATCCCCGTACTGTTGCTGATAGAGCCCGTAACGCGCATTTACGACTTGTGTCGAAACCGCGACGTCATTGCGATAGCTGCAATCTGAATACTGCGACATCCCTACGGCTGCAGTGTCGGATTGCCACGTCTCGCAGAGATAGTGGTAGGGGCCTTGCACGCTCGAGAGCGGGTTGTAGTTGATTTGTCCGCAATTGCTCTCCGCACCCATGATGGAACCCGCGATTCCATCGACGCCGCATTTGGATTGCGACGTTTGTACCGGCGAGCTGCCTTGGGTACCGCCGAATGTCGAGTCTCCTCCCTGCGCACCGGTTCCTCCTGTCGGCGTCCCGGCGATCGCTCCCGTTGCGTTGCCGACAGATTGCGTCGCGTTGAGCTGAAATACGTTGCTCGCGAGATCAGGATTCAAATTGAGCTTTGCTGCAATTTGCTGCGCTGATGCCGTGTCGCCCGCTGCGAGATCTTGAAGCAATTTCTTCGCGTCTTGCGGATCGCCCTGCATCACGCTCTGTACTTGTGCGGGCGTTGCGCCAAGGCTCGCGAGTCCGCCCGCAATATCACCGCTTTGAATCGCGGCTTGAGCTTTTTGAATCGCCGAGAGCGACGTCGTGTCCGCAGGTACATTCGCCGAGCTCGGCTGCTGCATACTGGAGAGCTGACTGAAACCTTGCGAGAAATTACCCGTCGAAAGCGCCGAGATCGTTTGCGTGATATTCGGATCGCAGCGACTCTTCGCTGCTACATTTTGCGCTTGTTTAAAAATATCGGGAACTTTACTCCCCCCAAACATGAGTACCAAGCTGCTCGCCTGTTCTGAAGAAACAGTTACCGCCGGCAGACCCTTGCCGTTTGCACAGTTGCGCGAATCATTCGGCGCCGGTAACTTTGTGTAGACACTTTCGATGCTCGACGTTTGCGGTTGTGGACTCGTGCATGTATTGGTTCCCGTCGTGTCGATCTGTAGGTATCCCCCGCCCGAAACGCCGATACTCAGATGGATCGAAACGTCCCAGCATGCGCTCGGACAGAGCACCTTGTGTTGCAAGTACGTATTCATCGAATCAGCGGTGAGTTTGCCGCTCGAAAAATCGCTATTGAGAAATTGCCGCGATTCGGTCGGATCTCCGGTAAAGCCTTTGCAGACTTGTGCAAGCGGCTGTGCGGCAGCCTGTGCAGCAAGAGGGACCGCATTCAGTGCGATGCTTGCGATCAAGAACACAACGGCACGTGCCGCCTTTGACATACATTCATTGTAGCTGCACAAACTTCGTGCGGAGCTCACGCGTGTTGAAAACTACAACAAGACCACGGCGCGGTTGTTTGAAACTTCGAGCACTCCACCTGCAATCGTAAATTTCTTTTCTTCGGTATTCGTTTTCACGCGCACGGTTCCCTGCTTCAAGGTCACGACGAGCGGTTCGTGGTGCGGGAGTACGGTAATTTCGCCCGTGTTCGTCGGGATTGTCGCCGCAAGCGCAGCACCGTCGAAAAGATTTTCTCCAACGCTCGCGATGACGAGATGGAACGTGCCGTGCTCAGCCATGCGCCGCAATATCGTCGACCGAACCTTTCATGTAGAAATCCGATTCGGCATGTGCATCGTGCTTGCCATCGAGAATTTCTCCGAACGAGCGCACCGTATCACGCAAGGTGACGTATTTACCGGGATGACCCGTGAATTGTTCCGCCACATGGAACGGTTGCGAGAGGAAGCGTTGAATTTTGCGCGCGCGGTACACGAGACGCTTGTCGTCTTCCGAGAGTTCTTCGATACCGAGAATCGCGATGATGTCCTGCAAATCTTTGTAGCGCTGCAAGACGCGACGCGTTTCGTTGGCGACACGGTAGTGTTCTTCGCCGACAATCTCGGGCGAAAGCGCATTGGAGCTCGATTCCAAAGGATCGATCGCCGGGTAAATACCGAGCGATGCCAATTGACGCGAGAGCACGATTTTCGAATCGAGGTGTGCGAAGGTTGTTGCGGGGGCTGGATCCGTAAGGTCGTCGGCAGGCACGTAGATCGCCTGTACCGAAGTGATCGAACCTTCGTTCGTCGAGGTGATGCGCTCCTGCAAGAGTCCCATTTCTTCGGCAAGCGTCGGCTGGTACCCAACCGCCGATGGCACGCGCCCAAGAAGCGAAGACACTTCCGAGCCCGCTTGCACGAAACGGAATACGTTGTCCATGAAAAAAAGGACGTCCTTTCCGCCTTCGTCACGAAATGCTTCGGCCATCGTAAGACCTGAAAGCGCGACGCGCGCGCGGGCGCCCGGCACTTCGTTCATCTGACCAAAGACGAGCGCCGTTTTGTCCAAGACGCCCGAGTCTTTCATTTCGTGGTAGAGGTCGTTGCCTTCACGCACGCGCTCGCCGACTCCCGCGAAGACCGAGTATCCGCCGTGCTGCGATGCGACATTGTGAATGAGCTCTTGAATGATGACCGTCTTTCCTACACCCGCACCGCCAAAGAGCCCGACTTTCCCGCCTTTGATAAACGGCGCAAGAAGATCGATCGATTTAATTCCCGTTTCGAAAACTTCGGCTTTGGTCGACTGGCGCGTGAATGCGGGAGGATTTTGGTGAATCGGCAGACGCGCTGCGTCTTTCGGAGCAGCTTGTCCATCGATCGGTTCACCGATCACGTTGAACATTCTGCCGAGTGCAGCATGCCCGACCGGCACCGAAATCGGCGCGCCCGTGTCAATTACTTCGAGTTCGCGTGCGAGCCCTGCCGTGTCTTGCATCGCGATGCAGCGCGCACGATTGAGCCCCAAGTGCTGCACGACTTCCAAGACGAGGCGGCCACCTGCCTGCGCAGGCAAGTCTTTCATTTTCACTTCGAGCGCGTTTTTGATCGGCGGAAGTTTTTCGTCGAAGCGGACGTCGACGACCGGACCAATGATCTGTGTGATAGTGCCTTTTGACATAACTCGCGTATTGTACGGGTAATTTTTACTCTGACAAACTAACGCATCGCTTCGATGCCGCTCGTAATTTCGGAAACTTCGCGCGTGATCGCGGCCTGGCGGACTTTGTTGAACGTGCGTGTATAGCTGTGCGCCATCTCGTGTGCTTTGTCCGTCGCGCTTTTCATTGCGACCATGCGCGCCGAGTGTTCGGACGCTTTCGATTCGAGGAGCGCGTGGAACAGTGCGATGTTGAGGAGGCGCGGGAGAAGCTCCGCGAGCACGGAATCTGCGTCGGGTTCGATCGTGTATGCGGCGACCGGTTTCGCAGTGTCCACAGCTTGCGGTGCGTATTTGCCGCGCACCGGCCGAATCCCCGCGATCATCGTGCGCATCATTTCTTTCGTGATCGGAATGATCATCCGTTCTTCCGGTTTTTGTTCGAACGTAGAAACGAAGTTTTGATACAAAATCGTGCACTCGCCTATTTCACCGACCCGGTGCAAATGAATGATCAAATCGGTAATCCGTCGCACGTCGGCTTCAGAAACATCGTCGGAAACGTTCTCAACGCGGTCGCGAATTTCGTACCCGCGATTTTGGAAATAATCCGCCCCGCGGCGACCGATCGCAAAAATAACAAGATTTTCTTTTCCGGTTTCCTCCATCTTGATCCACTGCTCTGCTTTTCGGATGACCGCGCTATTGAGCGAACCCGCGAGTCCCTTGTCGCTGGTAACTACAATGAGTCCTTTTTTTCCTTTGTTGGGACGCATCAAGGGGTGGCGCGAAACGTCTGCCGTGCTCGAGAGTCGCTCGAGAACCGAGAGTGCCGCTGCTGCGTAGGAGCGTCCGCCGATAGCGCGTTCCTGGGCTTTGCGCATTTTCACCGCCGAGACAGCTTCCATCGCATGCGTGACGGTTCCCGTCTTTTTATACGAGAGAATCTTGAGCTTGATGTTTTTGAGCGATGCCATGATCTTATGCGTGCGCTTTGCGGTAGCTTTCGATGAGCGCGATGTCTTCCTTATCTTTCTGTTCGTTGCGCAGCGTCTTCCACTCGATTACCGCGTCGAGTTTTACAAAAGGCACACCGTCGAACATTTCCGCATCTCTGATCAGTCCTTCTATATCCCACGAATCCGGCGCCCATGTTTTAAAAATCTCGACGTTGCCTTTGCGTAAAACCGGATGATGATCGCGAATTTGATCTTTCGCCCATGCAGGATTTTTCCCGAGCTCGTCGAAAAGTTGCGGAGTCACCACAATGTCGATGTCCCGCGATTCGCGTATGCCGCGCACGACCATCGGGCCCGAACCAAACACCGCATACGCGCCTGCTGGGAGATTCAGTTTTTTTACGTCGTCTACAAAACTCATACTATTTTGCCGCAACGAAGAGTTCTGGGTGCGCGAGTCGAAATTCTTCGGTCGCATCTGCAAGTTTCTTTTTGAGATCATCGGAGAGGACGGCGGTCTTTTTGATTTCTTCGAGTTCTTTTTTATGCTGACCGTCCATGTACGCGATAAAGAGTTCCCCCGCGTGACGCACCTGCGACACGGCAACCTCGGCAAACATCTTGTGCATGGCGGCGAAGAGAAGGACCACCTGCTTTTCGAGAGAGAGCGGCGCTCCGTTTTTCTGTTTGAGAATCTCGATCATGCGCTGACCGGTCGCGAGTTGATCTGCCGTCGTCTTGTCGAGATCCTGCGCAAACTGCGTAAACGCTTCGAGTTCCCGGAACTGCGCGAGTTCGAGCTTGAGCCTGCCGGCGACCGCTTTCATCGCTTTCGTCTGCGCATCACCGCCGACACGCGAGACCGAAATACCGACATCAATCGCAGGGCGCACACCTTTGTTGAAGAGATCGGCAACGAGGAAAATCTGACCATCGGTGATCGAGATCACGTTGGTCGGAATGTACGCGGAGACGTCGCCCTCTTGTGTCTCGATGATCGGAAGTGCGGTAATCGAACCGCCTCCTTTTTCTTCGCTCAAGCGACACGCGCGCTCAAGGAGACGCGAGTGTAAGTAGAAAATATCGCCCGGGTACGCTTCGCGGCCCGGCGGTCGACGCAAGAGGAGCGAGAGCTGACGGTACGCGACAGCCTGCTTCGAAAGATCGTCGTAGATAATGAGGACGTCTTTGCCGGCGTCCATGAAGTACTCGCCGATCGCAACGCCCGCAAACGGCGCGAGGTACTGGAGCGCAGCAGGAGCCGAAGCCGGTGCGTCGACAATAATCGTATATTCGAGTGCGCCCTCGTCGCGCAGTTGTTGCATGATGCGCGCTGTTTTCGATTCCTTCTGCCCGACGGCGACGTAAATACAAATCGCGCGCTTTTCAGGCGCTTCGTTCTTTTGGTTGATGATCGCGTCGATCGCGACGGTCGTTTTGCCGGTCGAGCGGTCGCCGATGATGAGCTCACGCTGGCCGCGACCGATCGGGATCAGTGCATCGATCGCGGTGATGCCGGTTTGGAGCGGGACCGTCACTTTCTTGCGATCGATGACGCCGGATGCTTGGCGTTCGATCGGCATCATCGTCACTTTTTTAAAGGGGCCCTTGCCGTCTTCCGGTTCGCCGAGTGCATTCACGACGCGCCCGAGCAATTCTTCGCCGGCAGGGACCGACAACACGCGGCCCGTCGCTTTCACCGTCATTCCTTCGACAACGCGCGCTGTATCGCCAAGGATGACGGCACGGACGCCATCTTCTTCGAGGTTCAACACGAGACCAAAGAGCGACCCGTCGGTATGCATCGCGTCCGCAAGTTTTTTGCCTTTTGTTTCTTCGAATTCCAAAACCTCGCTCATGACGACCTTCGAAAGTCCGTCGATCGCAACGACGCCGTCCCCCACCGCGACAACACGCCCGACGTGCGCACTTTCATGCGCCGGCTTGAACTCATTGATTTCTTTGATTATTTTCTCGACGATTGAAGTATCCATACGTAGCTAGGAAACGGCGCGATTATACATGTCCAGTAAATATTTCTTATGACTCGCGTCGATGAGTCGGCCTCTCCCTTCGAGCCGCCATCCGCCGATCATACGCGGATCAACCGAGATGCGCACGTCGCTTGGATGGACGCCGATTTCATCGAGCACCTCTTTGATCTCGCGCGAGTGGGGGTGTGCGTCTTTTGCATGCGCAACAATGAGCGTTGTGGAATTTTTTTCATTTTCGCGCGCAGCGAGACGTTCAAACGCAATCGCGATGCGCGGCATCAGAGCATCGCGCCCGCGCGCTTTCAAAGATTCGTGCAGGGCGCGTACGGCCGCACGTGGTTCCATACCGCGCTCGACCATCTCCCACAGTGCTTGTGAGTATGCTTTTTCCATACTTACGCTCGTTTTTCTCCGAGAATCTTCTCCGCTGCGAGCAGTGCCGCGCGGACGATTTCGCGTTCGCTCTCTTTCATCGCGCGACGTTTATCTTCTTCGGCGCGCGCCTGCGCTTCTTTGAGAAGCGCTCGCGCTTTCGCTTCGGTTTCTTTCAATGCTTCTGCCGAAAGTTCGCTCGCTCGCGCACGTGCGGTCCCGACCAGCCCTTCGGCTTGCCGCGCCGCATCCGCAATCATTCCGTCGCCCTGCGCTTTTGCTTCTTCGAGTTTCTGAGCAGCCATTTGCGCAGTGCGCACACCGTCCGCGATTTTCTCGCGACGCTCGTCGATAATACGCAGAATCGGTTTGTACAAGAGGTACGTGAGCGCAATCAAGAGCACGCCGAAATTCAACCCCTGGATAAGCAGGAGTTTCCAATCGAGTCCGAATGCGGTGAAAAACTGCCCCATGTACGAGCCCCGTCGATTAGACGAATTTGATGATAAAGGAAACCACGAGCGCCAAAATACCGAGCGCTTCGGTAAAGACGATGGCAAGGATCATGTTCGAGACGATCTTGCCGGAAGCATCCGGATTGCGACCGATTGCATCCATTGCGCGACCCCCAATGAGACCGATGCCGATGCCAGGGCCGAGAACCCCGAGACCCGCCGCGATGCCCATGCCGATCATGCGTGCCGATTCAACATCCATACAACAAAAAATTACCTTGGTAAGTGACGACTCTACTGTATCACAGAGCCGCACGGAGGTCAGGATTAGTGACTCCCGTGCGGATCCATGATCGCAAGTTTGACGAAAAAAAGCGTCAGTAGTGCAAACACCGCCGCCTGCACGAGCCCGACGAACAACTCGAAGGTCATCAGGGGCACCGGCAAAAGATACGGCAGGAAATATCCCGCGACCGCGAGCAAAACCTCCCCGGCAAAGATGTTGCCGAAGAGACGAAACGAGAACGAGACGAAGCGCGAGAGCTCGGAGACGAGCTCGATCAAGCCGACGACGAAATTCAGGATGCGCTCGCTGATCGAATGCCCGCTGAAATTGATGAACTTTCCCGCATAGCGGAACAAACCGACGGCAACGATGCCGGCGATTTCGATCGTAAAGACAGAAATGATCGCGAGCGCGAGCGTTGTGTTCAAATCGCTATTGACGCTGCGCAGGAGCGGAATGAATTCCCCGGCGCGGTAGATTCCGATCGATCCGATGCCCGGTGTGAATTCAAGGAGGTTCGAAACCCCGATAAACAAAAAGATCGTCATGAGGAGTGGAAACATGCGACGCGCCCACGTGCGATCTTCGAGCGTCTCCGTGATGAAATCGTAGACGTATTCGACGAGCCATTCGAGAAACGTTTGGAATCGACTCGGAATCAGAGAAATGTTCCGGCCCATGAAAAATGCAACTACGATCAAGAGCGCCATCACGATCCAGCTCGTGACGAGCGTGTTGGTGATCGGAATACCCCACAGAGACCCGAGACGCTCGGAGGCGAGTGAAATGTGGATGCCGGAATCCATAACAGCGCGATTTTAGCATGAAAACGCGCGCCGGCGCACTCGTATTCGCTTTACTTCTTCGGCGGAATCAAAACGGCACTGATTACGTACACGACGCCGTTGGTACCTTTGTACGCACTGAGAATGATCGCGCTATCAACCATCGGGACATTATTGATCCGCGTGAAGTTCAAGAGATCACCCGAAAGAGCACGAACATCTCCCGCAACTTCTGCATTTGCGTTAATCGCGCTGCCTGCAACGATGTGGTATGCGACAAGCTGTTTCTTTTGCGCTTCCGTCATCTTTGTAAGCGTCGTTTTCGGAAGCTGCGCAAACGCCGCATCCGTGGGCACAAAGATCGTGTACTGCCCACCTGCCTTGATCGAAGATGAAAGACCGCTTTCGGCAAAAAGCTGTTGGAACTGCGCGGCATTGGGTAACGCCGCCAAAATCCCCTGCACCGTATCGTGCTGCATGCTGTTCGTCGCAGTAAACGCCTGCACCTGGGTAGTCGATGTCGCAGGAGTCGAAGATGCTTCTCCCGTAGTCGTGGAAGGATTAAACGGCCTCGTCGCAGCGAGCCACCACGACACAAGCGCCACAACGATTACTACCCCGATGAGAATCCACCAATTTCTGTGCATATGTGAATGTAGACGTCGTGCCATACCAACTATTTCATGAACTATACATCTCTATAAACTTTTTCATCACCCGCGCGACTATTCGCTCTTCCCCGCGAAAGCCGTGCGTCGCCCCAGGAATTATCGCGATCTGGTCGCCCGTTTTGAGGTGCTGCGCAAACCAGCCTTCGATGTTCTCTGCCGGCCTGTCTGCATACTCATCGTCCGCAGCAATGAGTACGAGAACTGGCTGCCGCACCTTTTTGAGAAGCGTCGGGCGACGCTGCGGATCGAAGTATGGAAAAATCGACTGCTCGATACTCTCCGGAGTGTAGAGCGAAAGAAAACGTTGCGCATCTACGTCCTCAGACCACAGATTCTCCGGTACAAATGCATGCTCTTTGTTTTTGCGCACGAGCATGCGCGCTGCTTTTTCCGCTCGCGCGATCTTTTTCTTGCCTTCGCTTTTGAGTGCACCTGCGTAATCACTCAAAGGTGCGAGCAAAATAACGCCCGCGATCCCATCGCCTTTTTTCGCGGCCCAGAAAATCGATTTCTGTGCACCGGTTGAGTGTCCTGCAAGATAGATATCTCGCGCGCCCATTTTTCGCGCTTCACGCACTGCGCCTTCGATGTCGTCGAGACACTCGGTGAAGATTTCGTGCGCCTTCCCCGCAAAACCACCGCGCTTCTTTTTGATCGAAACGATATGACTTACATTATCGTGTCCGCGGTTGTTGAATGCGAGCACGGCCGTGTTTTTATCGACGAGAGCATCTGCGATGTTGAGCTTGCTGAAGAGCGAACTCCCAAGCCCATGCACCCACACGATCACCCGTGTCGGCTTTTTGGGGCCCATCAAGAGTGCGTTCAGAAGCACACCCTTCGGGGTTTCAATTTCGAGATGAGCGCATGCGCGCATACCCCGATCGTACCACTACTACTTTGCCGTTGCTAAATCGCTTTGCCCGATAGCAGAGGCGAGCGCTTCCTGTGTTTTTGGAATGCTGGCAATCGAGACATGCCCGACGACGCGGACCGTCACTTTGCACTTGCCTAAGACGAGCGCTGGATTTTCCGTCTTGCTACCGATCGTTGTCGACTGCGGAAAGAGAATGTCGACTTTGTTGTGCATTTTGGGGTTCATCGAGTCTGCGATGACGCGCAGCCCAATGAGATGCCCGACCGCACTATAGCCGCACGACGGAGAGTCGGATGCGCCCTCGATCGCAACCACGGTGCCGAACGGCAACTTGTCTGCGAGGTCGACGGAGCGCGCCGCGACGATGTTCGGGTCGGAATACGCCCCGCTCGCCGTCGTAGACGGATCGTCGTCGGTTTGGCCAGGGACCGCGTTGTAGGCCGTCATGTTAACAGCCAAAGCGGGTCCTTCGGACTTCACGACTGGAGAGCTTGTTGCAGCGTCTGCAGTCGGGACTCCGGTTAAAAGCAAAAAGCCCATAAGGGCTGTAGTGAGCACTTGCATGTTGGTAGGTTTGTTTTTCATCTGTCCTACACAAAAAGGCTAGCATTTTGAGTATAGCCCGTCAAGGATAAATAATGGCTCTATAGAGCCACTATTATCTCATGCAATTTGACATCTGTGAACTAAATAAGATGTAATTCGTATTGATATTGACTCTGAAAATGTCCGCTGGGCAGGATTTTTAGGAATTCTTCATTTTTTTCAATGCGCGCACGCCAATCAAAAAGCCCCTTCGAGGGGCTTTTTGATTACGACTTTGACCCTACGGGGAATCGAACCCCGGTTTCGACCGTGAGAGGGTCGCGTCCTAGCCGCTAGACGATAGGGCCTGCAATAACGTGAGGATTCTACAACAGAAATCGCACTCTGACCAATCAGCGGTCGGGCGGAATGTTGTAGTAATTGATCAAGAATTGCGCGATTTGATAGAACGGCATCGCGAGAGTCGCCGAGGCATACTCTTGCCCGTGCGGCTTGTATGCGAAGAGAAAAACGATGAATTTCGGGTCACTTGCCGGGAAGTACCCGAAGAATGAGTGGAGGTACACATTGCCTGGAATGTAGCCGCCGGTTTGCGGATCTGGGATCTGCGCAGTCCCTGTCTTTGCTGCGACGGTGTAGTGATCCATTTTGATTTTGCCATTGAGGAGCGCGGTGTCGTATACCTCTTCGAGCATGCGCGTCACCGTCTCTGCACTCGAAGGTTTCAAAACTTGCGGGCCTTCTCCCGTTGGAATCGATCGCGTGATCCCGCTTTCGTATTTGATGCCCGTCACGACGTGCGGATCAGGAAGCTGACCATTGTTGGCCAAAACCGAGAGCGCACGGATCATTTCAATCGGCGTCACGGTAATTCCCTGCCCGAATGACGCGGTGTCGTAGTTCACATCCGGTCCGTTGCCGTTGCCGAGGTTGGAGAGGTCGCCGGAAATTTCGTCGGGTACATCGATCCCTGTTTTTTCGCCGAGGCCGTAGAGATGAAAATAATCGGTCTGTACGGGATGTCCCATCGTATCGGCGACGAACGACGCACCGACGTTGAGCGATTGGTTCAGGATTTGCTGCATCGGGATCACGCCGCGCGCTTTGAAGTCGTAGTTACAGATCTTGTACGTGCTGCGCGTGATGCAGCCAGTATCGTCGTACGTCGTGGCCGTTGTGACGGCGCCACTGTCGATACCGGCCGCCATCGTGAGTGGCTTCATGATCGATCCCATTTCGTAGCGTCCGGAGACAAGGATATTGGAAAACACACTCGGATCTGTCACGAGGTTGTACGTATTGGGGTCAAACGAAGGCTCTTGCCCCATCGCGTAGATTGCGCCCGTGTGCGGATCCATGATGATGCCGCCCGCAAAATCCGGCGTGTACTCTTGCATGACCTGCTCCAATACTTTTTGAAGCTCGTCTTGCACATTCGGTTCGATCGAAGTGATGATCGAACCCTGTGTTTCGCTCGGGTTCGTCGAAAGCGCGGATTGCACGTTGGTGAAAATCTCGGCGAATGGATTTACGTATAATCCGTTGCCGGTCAGCTCCAGCGTCGAATTCCAACCCTTTTCAAGACCATATACACCGACGCGGCTCGTGGAATCTCCCTGATACGCAACAAATCCAACGGTCTGCGCCGCAAGATCACCTCCCGGATACATACGCCACTGATCCTGGACAAGCATAACGCCCGGGATCTTGAGTGCGCGAATTTGCGCAGCGTCCGCATCGCTCACCTTGAAAGCAACCTCTTCATAGGGATCGGTCTTTTTGGCAGCGCTCGCCATGAAGCGCGACTGATCGACCGGCACGATTGCATTGATCTCTTTGTATGCTGCGCTTGCATCCGTGATCATTTCCGGATCGATCGCGATGCGCCAGCCGGTTTGCATCGTTGCAGCGGCGACGAGCTGACCGTCTTTGGTCGTGAAGTAAATGTCGCCGCGATTTTCCGTGTCGGGTGCCGGTTCGACGTATTGGCCCATACCCTGCGCTCGATATTGCGCGCCGTGCACAATCTGTACAAAATAGAGTCGTACAACCAAAAGGAGCGCGAAGAACACAAACGCGCCGGAAAGAATCCGGGTACGCAGCCGTACGTCAGGTTTCATTCAACCGATTATATCGCGTGCGAATACGCTGTGTCTGCGGACGCAGCATTTCCGGGACGATATACGTATTGCGTTTGTTCGACGGGAGCGAGTCCGAGGTCTTGCGCAGCCTGCGGCGTGATCGATTGCGAGAGTGCAAAGTACTGTTGTTCGAGATTTCCGACAGCGCTCTCGATTTTTGATGCTTGCGCGTCAGCTTCTTTGCGCGCAATGATGTTCAATACGCTCGCAACGACAAAATAGAAATAGGCGAACAGCAAAACCGCAAGCAGTACGAGCAACACCTTGAGCGCGATCCGCTCTGCCGGGTGTTCCGCTGCCAAAACGCGCATTTCGCGCTTGGCGACAGCATCAAAATCGATCCTCCCCTGGAGCGCGGATGGCGTTATGTTCTTGATACGGAATCTTTTTGTCATGAAAGTTTTTGAAGTACACGAAGTTTGGCACTGCGGGCGCGAGGATTTTCCGAAATCTCTTCTGCGCTCGGTCGCTGCGGTTTTTTGGTGAGCAGCTGTCCGTTTTCCAACGACAATGCACGAAAGAGATGTTTGACGGCTCGATCCTCGATCGAATGGAACGTAATCACCGCAATGCGGCCGTTCGCTCTCAGCATGCGCCATGCGCTCCGGATTCCCTGATCGATTGCACCAAGCTCGTCGTTCACCGCAATGCGAAGCGCTTGGAATGTTTTCGTTGCGGGGTGAATTCTGCCGAATCGATATGCGGCCGGAACGGCCGCTTTTATGATTTCAGCCAATTGCGACGACGTCTCGATTCTTTTTTTCGTGCGCGCTTCGACGATGTGCTGTGCGATGCGCCGTGCGAACCGCTCTTCGCCAAAGCCGTATATGACATCGGCGAGCGATTCTTCAGCCCAGGTGTTTACGACGATTTCCGCAGTGAGTCCGTTTTCCTCTTTGGAGTAGGTCATGCGGAGCGGTTCGTCTTTCTGGAATGAAAATCCGCGACCTGCGTCGAGCTGAAACGAACTCCAGCCGAGATCGAAGAGTGCTTTGTCGACTGCTTCGACCCCGCGCGCATGAAGTTCGGTATCGAGGTTTCGAAAGTTCGACTCGATAAGATGCACGGCACATGCGGATTTTTCGAGCGCGACATGCGCACGCTCGATCGCATCTCGATCGAGATCAAAGCCGATCAACGTTCCACCCGGGCCGAGGTGCTGCGCTATTTCTTTCGCGTGCCCTGCGCCGCCGAGTGTTCCATCAACGACGATGTCGTTTTCCTGAATCGAAAGTGCTTCGATTGCTTCGTGTAAAAGAACGCTGCGATGTCCCTCAACTCGTGACACCGGATCGCTGGAAGACTGTGAGCGTCGCGTGCGCATGACGTTTGAAAAGTCCTCCAGCAATCCCGTGCTGCGAATTAGAGGGCGCCGATCTCGCCGAGTTTTTCGGCCATTGCATCGGCTTGTTTCTCGATCCGCGTCTTGTACTCCTTCCAGACAGCCGCATCCCAGACCTCGACCCGATCTGACACTCCTGCAAATACGATATTTTTCTTCAAACCGGCAAAGGTTCGCTGGTGCTCAGGAATCAAAATGCGTCCTGCACCATCCACTTCGACTTCCGCCGCGCCGGAGAGAATGAATCGGTTGAATCCGCGCGTGTCGGCCTGCGCAAAAGAAAGCTGGTCGAGCTTTGCGGCTACTTTCTCCCAGCTCCCTTTCGGGTAGACGAAGAGACAGTTGTCGAGGCCGCGCGTCATGACCATCTTTTTTCCAAGCGCAGTGCGAAATGCTTTCGGGAGCGAAACCCGTTTTTTTTCGTCGAGCGTGTGTTCGTATTCGCCGAGAAACATAATTCCCACTTTTTCCCACTGGATGTGAGTATATACCACTATACCCCACTGCAAGACAGTTATCCACACAGAACGTGGGAATTTGATGAAAAAATCCCGGGTTTTGTTTTTGTCGTGTCTCGCAGGCTGTCGAGCCGAGAGGCAGCGCTGCGCGAGCACGCGCAGATAGCGACGACAAAAACAAAACCCGGGATTTTTCCTTAGCACAAACCACAAAACACGCAGAAGTCTGCGTGTTTTGTGGTTTGTCGGTCAGGAATCAGGGTGTCTTTTACTGATGCTGCAGTTGCAATTCGTGCAACTCCTCTTCCATCGACTGCTCTTGCAGTGCGCCCCAGACTCCGAGAATCGCTATGACGATACCGGTAATCGCGAGCGTCCACGCTAAAGCACTACCCCCAATGCCGATGAATGGAGCGGCAACCACCCACAACCCTAAGATTGCGTTTGCCCATTGTTGCCACATACGCTGTAGATGTTACCGATTTCTAAATTCGACCGTGCCGATGAGCGTTATCACGGCACTCCGTACTTGTCGGTCGTGTGGCGGTAGGAGCAGTATGCCATGTCCGCATGGAGCGGGCGTGAATCGACTCGGGATTTTCTGAAAATTTCTGATACGATACGAAAGCTCCAAGGGCCCATAGTATAGCGGTAGAACGCGTCCATGGCATGGACGAGGTCGGGGTTCGACTCCCCGTGGGTCCACAAATAGAGCCCGCAACCAAAGGATCTTTTGAAGACTGATCGTTGGCGTTGCCCACCGGTTGCCCAACAATCTAAAAAGCGATCGCCCGCACCTAGCCACTTAAGCCAAGATATCGTTCTCATTTCTCGCAGTTCAGGGCAAAAACCCCGTGGGGCTCTCAAAATTATCTCGACACTCACAAATTGAGCATCACAGCGACGCCTGGCGCGCGAAAATGTAGGCGCGTGGAACGCGCCGCGTCACATGCATGAAGGCAACGGGAGAAGCAGGGTTCGTAAGTCTGAACGTTGTATGCCCCTTTAACGTGGCCGCCGCCAATTCACGAGTGGCGTCAACCCTATCATCGCCTTTGATCAGCCGTCACCTTGTGGCGTTCTTGCGGCAGGCGCCCCAGTAACCGCAACTCAACGGCATATCGAATCGGCCGCTTCTGCGTCAGAAAGGCCCGCAGGAAGATCCTGCGGGCCCGATGAGCGGCTTTGCCGAGCCCTCATCACGGCCGCGAGCACAATATGGGAAATCGCGACATGGATCATTTTGCCAAAAATGCTGAACTACGCAATGACTGCGTTGAGCCGGTTTCGCTCGCGATTGTCGTGATATTATTTTCGGGTGAAATGGTCAGCGCTTAATTCATACTTGCGATGGGCGGCGAAAGGGGCTCTATTGCTCTACTTTCCAATCTACGTCCTTTCGACCTATTTAGGCCCTGGAGTGGGGAATATCTTAAATGTCGTGTTTGTCACTCCATGGCTCTGCCCCTTCTTGTGCTGCATAATTCTGCTCCCCGATTCAAAATATAGCTCCAAGTCGATTACGGTCTGGAAGATATTCGTAGGAGCATTTGCTGTTTTGCTTTGGGGGCCGACTTTGCTGGTCTACTACGCACTCGCAAATGATCATTCGAGCTCAGGATTGGGCGACATCGTCATACTGCTGCTACCCCTCTATCTTTTTGGAGGTCTGCTGTTCTCGATCTGCTTAACGGGGCTGATTTTCACTGAAATCAAATCCGCGCAGCATTCTTCGCCGCGCTAGCCTAACAATCCCTTAACCAATTTGGGCGGGCTTCTGACCTTCTCCGGGCGATAAAGCGGTGGACTGCGCTGCGGCTCGCTCTTGAGTTCAACGCGAAGACCTGCTCGTGCACGTGCGCATAAAACGCCGCCTCTCGGCGGCGTTTTATGATCGCTTTCAACAGTTCTTACCTGCAGTGCTCTTTGCTGATAATGACCGCGGTCAACCGATCAAAATCGGTTGCCCACGGGTTGCCCAAGAACTGCTGAGAGCTTGTCTTCTCTGACTATTCTGGCGTGCTGCTGACCTTTTTGCAATTTTGCATTTTATCGCGTCGTTAAGCGATTAATCGTTGCTCTGAACGACAACTCTGGTGTCGCGCGCGCTCACTGTCGCATGCTTCGACTCCCCGTGGGTCCACAAAAAGTGCTTCCAGCAGGATTCGAACCCACATCGCCAGCTCCGGAAGCTGGTGTTCTATCCATTGAACTATGGAAGCGCCTTGCAACTCTAGCGCATCCGTGGTGTTTTTCCACAGATCTCCTATTTCCTCATGTACTTTTCATGACCACGCGGTATTCTATTGCACTTAAGGGTAAGCAAAGGCACATGAGTGTACGATCACAGCGTGTTCCGCTTTTTTTATTTTTAAAAAACGAACTCCGCCCTCGTCGACTCTTCATTCACAGCGTCGTTTTTGCGCTGTGCTTTGGAACCGCAAAGCTCGCACAGTACCTTTTGTACACCGAGCAAACATCTCCCGCGGTTCTCTGGCCGCCATTTGGAATCGCACTCGGCGCAATACTCGTGTGGGGATACCGCATGTGGTTGCCAATTGCGCTCGCTGCGCTGCTTTCGAGCTACAGCAGTACCGTCTCGCTTCCGATTTTACTCGCAGCGACAATCGGACAAACGATACAGCCGCTCGTCGCGGCGTATGCGATGCACCGCTTTCATTTCGAAAATTCTATTTCGCGTCTTTCGAGCGCATTTACACTCATTGCCGCGGCCCTCACGTCGACCATTATCGCCCCGGCCCTGTATGCGGGAGCGCTTGTTTCCATGCACGCGATTCCGCCGGATTTTGGCACACGACTGTTACACATTTGGGCTGGCGGCATTTTGAGCGTTTTTATTCTCACACCACTCATCACCACGTGGGCGACGTTTCAACGACGCTCACTCACGAAAATAGAAAGTATCGAGCTTGCGTGCTCATTCGTCGCGCTCGCGGCAACAACCTTTTTTCTCTTTTGGACCTCGATCGCCGCATCCTTCAGTGTTATCGGGATCTATGTGTTGATCGGTATTTTGGTATGGATCGCGCTCGACCTGGAGTTCCCGTTTACCACCGCAGGACTCGCGCTCGTTACGGTTCTCGGTATGGCGGGGACGATTATTGCGAACCCAACGCATGCGTCTATTGCACAACAGCTCTACAGCGATGAGCTCTTCATCGAACTCATCGCGCTTATCTTTATCCTGTTTGCTGCGATCGTGGAAGAGCGTCGGCGCAACCAGCGCCACCTCGAAATGAACATCGGAGAACTCCAACGCGCGCTCCAACGCATCGCGACCGAAGACAACGCGAAAAATCAATTCATCGCTACGTTGGCCCACGAGCTCCGTAATCCGCTCGCGCCGGTCGTTTCCGCTCTCGACCTCCTCTCGCTACAAAACCCTTCGGACGAAGCCCTCCACACGATTGTGGGAGCGCAACGTGAACTCGCCGTGATGCGCCGTCTGCTCGATGACATTCTCGACGTCGCGCGTGTTTCGCAAAATCGCTTCCGCTTGCAAACGGAAATCACGGATGCACGACCCATCCTCGAGCGCTGTGTCGAGAGCGTACGTGTTTTCTTCCAAAATCGTCGTCATGTGTTCAGCGTTTCGATCCCGCGCGATGCGATGATCGTCGAAATCGACCCGATTCGCTTCCAGCAGATCGTGGTCAACCTCCTCAATAACGCCGGCAAATACACCCCGGCCGGCGGACGCATTGAACTTTCATGTGCAAAAGAGGGCTCGCAGGCGGTGATCCGGATTCGCGACAACGGAGTGGGTATCCCGCGAGAATCGATGACGGAGATTTTCGAGCCCTTCCGCCAAATTCGGCCAACGCCGCAACAACTCGGCACGGGCCTTGGAATCGGCCTGTGGCTCACGAAGCGTCTCATCGACCTTCACGGCGGGACAATCACCGCAGAAAGCGAAGGCCTGGAGCGCGGCAGTTGCTTTAGCATTTATTTACCATTACGCGAACAACCACATATGTCTACAAACCAGAAATACGAAGATCCGTCGCAGATCCCAGCCGCAAAAATCCTCATCGTCGACGACAATGAAGCCGCCGCCCTCGCGATGCACAAGCTCCTCACGCTCAAAGGACACCACGCACACGCGGTGCACAGCGGAGCTATGGCACTCAAAGCGGAAAAAGAATTTTGCCCGGAAGTCGTGCTTCTCGACATCGGTCTCCCCGATACCGACGGCTACAGTGTCGCTCAAGAGTTACGCATGCGCGGCTCGCGCGCGTTTTTGATTGCCCTCACCGGCTACGGGCAAGAAGAGGATAAATCGCGTGCGTACGCTGCAGGATTTGACCAGCACCTCACGAAGCCGGTTGGAATCGCCGATCTCGAGGCGGTGCTCCTCAAGCGTCTGACCACTCGCTAATTATTATCCGCGAGGATCTTGTGCGCCGCATCCGTGCCGCTCCAGAGGGCTGATTCGACGGTACTCGTAATCCCTTCGACGCCGAGCGCCTCACCCGCGAAAAAGATCTTCCCCGCGACCGGCGTTGAAAGTTCTTCGATTGCTGCGACTGATTCGGGTGTCGCGTAGCTGTAACCGCCGCGCGCAAACGGATCCTTTTGCCAGTTGTTCACTTTTGATGCAAGGAGCTCGCCTTGGAGCTCCTCGCGCGATATTTTGAAAATATTGCACAAAGACTCGAGCGCATGCGCGAGGATGTCTTCGTCGGACTGCGCGCTCATACGTTCTGCCAATGGCCCCGCAAGCCAACCTGTGAGCACGAAATGCGGTTCGGGGTACTGCGTCCACCATGTCGGGATCGCTTCGTGCGAAAACATAAAAAACATGTTCTGGAAATCCTTTTCGCGCTCGGGTACCGCCCACCATTTCGATTTGAATCGCAGGAGAATTTTGATGACGGCGCCATATCCGATCAACCCTGCCGCGCCGCGCTTCGCTTCTTGCGGCGGATCGAACTGAATCGTTTCAATGAGCGGCAGCGGTACTGTGACCAAAACTTTCTGCGCCTGGTGCACCGAGCCGTCCGCGCAGCCGATTTTGACCCCTTCACGCATCGTGATATTCGTTACTACTTTTTCGAGAATGATATCCACATCAAGGAGCCTGAGTTCGTCTTCAAAAAAACGCAACAACGCTCCATAGCCTTCTTTGAGCGAATGCTGTTGCCATGCGCTCTCGTCGGTCATTTCCTCGAGGAGCGCCCACGCACTTGCGCGAACGGGATCTGCCGCGTCGTACCCTTCGATGCGCTGGATCGTGATGGCGCGAAGTTTTTCGTATTCGGGACCACCGAAATAGGTCTCGAGAAATTCTTTGACCGGCATGTCTCGCTTGAGCTCTTCGAGCTTCGCGATCAGCAGAGAATCGTACGACGACATTTCATCGCTGTGCGACCCAATTTGAATGAGTTCCGGCTCGCCGTCGCGCACATCCCACCACTCGACCCCGTGCTGTAATTTCACACCAGCTGCCGCAAGGAGTTCGCGCGAGATCGGCGCTTCACCGTGCACAAACTCCGCTCCCCCTTGTGCTTCGTAGCCGAAATCTTTTTCAGGAAGCGGAAAGATTCTGCCGCCGATACGATCCCGCGCCTCAAGAATCGTGACGCGCTTCCCTGCGCGCGCGAGTTCTCGTGCGGCCATGAGGCCCGCGGCACCTGCCCCAACAACGATGATATTGGTATCCATAGCGGGTTTAGTATACGGCAAAAAAACGCGGCCCCGCCTTTGAGGCGGGGCCGCGTTTTTGAGTGGCGAGAAAAATTACTTCATGTGTCCCGAGACGAGTTTCGTCATCTCGAACATCGTGACTTCGCCCTTACCACCAAAGACAGGCTTCAGCTTTTCATCGGCCAGGATGTTGCGCTTGTTCGCCGGGTTTTGGAGATTGTTCTTCTTGATGTACTCCCAAAGCTTCTTAACGACCTCGGGACGCGACATCGGACCCTTGCCGACGACTGCTTCGAGTTCCGCGTCGAGCGTGAGGGGTTTTGTTAAAGCCGGATTGGCTGCCATAAATACAATACGCTGCTCTAAAGACCCTAAGTAATTCGACCAATCCAGTATATACCAGAAGGCCCCCTTCGTCTTCACGCGCCACAAAGACCCGGGGAAACCGGGTCTGTGGCTCTCACAATAGATTTTTAGCCTCTGGATGTCGTGCGGACCTTGAGCGCTACCGTTCCAAGAAGCGCAGATGCACCCGAGAGGGCAAGCAAGGCGTACATCATGCCAGATTCCCCTCCTGCACCGGTATTCGGAACACCCGGCGTGCTGTTGCCAGAGCTCGCTGAGCTCGGGCTAATCGTTACCGTGCCGTACGTCGGAGCTGGAGTCCCCGAAGGGCCGACAAGATCTGCCGCGGGAACGATTGTCGCACCCGTCGTCAAATCAGCTGCCGGGATCGACGCGGGGTTGACCGAGATCGTAACGGTACCCGCTGGAGTTCCAGGAGCAACATCACACGTCAGTGCGAGGACCTGACTCGAGCCTGGCGCGATGACGAGCGGTGTGTCGAGCCCGAACGTGATCGCGACCGCGCTCGATGTGAGCGGCGGAACGGCGTTTGCACCCGTGTTGAGTGCGAGCCCGAGATTGTTCACGTTGCGCAGCGCGCAGTTCGTGAAATCACTCGCGGGGGCGCCGTCGAAGACGAGCGTGACAGGGATCGTCGGAATTGCGGCAGCATTCGGGATGCGCGTCGCATCGAAGGCGATGAGGGCAAGTGCCTCCGTTTTTCCACCCGCAGGAACGCTCTGAGCTGCGTTGACCATGATGCCAAGACCCGTGCCGAAGCCGATCGTTGCAGGTGCACTCACCTGATCCGAGAGGCCAGCCGACATGTCGGCAGTTGTCGTGCCGTTGACTACTTGCGCAGACGCGACTCCACCGACAAGAAGAACCGCGCTCGCAGCAAGTGTAATTGCAAACTTATTCATAAATATGTGCGAATGTTTTTATTAACCTACCGAGTAATATATTGGTGACGGATTCGACCTCGTCGGCTTTCAATATGATTCCAATTGCGCTGAAAAATAGATGAACCTCAGCGCCTGCACGATCGACCATATATCTGCGTACATAAAGGCCGCGTGAACATCTCATTTAGAATTGCATCAAAATAATCCGAAGCGTTTCGGGATCACTCAGGTTGTACACGCGCGCTGTGTACGCATTTCCAATATCTTCGACCGGAACGGCTCGCTGATCTCCTTGCGAAACCGCGAGCGGCGAAGCATCGGCGTGCGTGCGTGCGACCGTAAATCCCGATGCCGCATCAAGCTTTGAGGGGATCGCAACGGGAGAGCCATCGGTATTGTCCATGATGACCGCTTGTGCGCCAGAATCTGCAATCGAGACCGGCGTGCCATCTGCGATCGCGTACCCGGCGCTGAAATGCACGGAGCCGAAATCATCGAGCTTCATCACACCCCCAACTTCAACCGGCATTTCTTCGATCCAGTCCGCCGACGAACCCGAAGAATCGTAGTGCACGCTTTTTTCATACCGCTGACCCGTCGATGCGTTCGTAAACGAAATGAGCCACTCTCCGCTCGATTGCTGCGTAACGGCAACCGAGATTACGTCCCCGGGAGAAATTGCGAGCGGTACGGGCATCGAATTGTCCGGAAGCAATTCGTACCACGCTTGATACACGAGATTTCCGTTATCATCGGGCACCGCTTCCGTACCTGCCTGGATCAAATCGGTCGAAACTGCCCCGCCGATTCCCACCCACGTCGCGTCGGCGACGTTTTCTGAAGAGTCTGCCACGTGCGGCACAACCCAACTTCCCGAAACCGACGTGTAAGTATGCCCCGTTGCGATATAGCCTGCCCAATTCAGCGCGTGCGAACCCACGGTATCCGGTGGTTCGAAACTGTGCGTCCGCGAAGATCGAGGCTGTTCTGGGATTAAAGGACCAGCAGGTCCCTGCGCAAACACATCACGCGCCACGAATACGGTAATCATGAGCATCGTCGCGAGCAGCACCGTTGCACCTGTTTTAAAGATTGCACGCAGCATCCTTAAAACTCTAAGTATGTGACGATTAGATGGGCATGAAAGCGGCGCGCCCCGTAGAGGGGCGCGCCGCACTCCACCCACAAAGACTTACATCATCGCACCTGAGTTCATGCCGCACGCTTTGCAGTTCTGCTTGTGCATTACGATCTCATATACGGCCGAAAGACCGACGAGAACGTACACGAGCCACTCCACCATCGGCCACGAGCCGAGAATGAGGTGTACAACGTTCCAGTCGCCGCCAAAGAAGCCTCCGAGCCCAACCAAAAGCCAGTTCAGGCCTCCGATCATGACGAGGACCCAGGCGGTCATATGTATACCTTTCATGCGCATTCAAAAGTGATATTGAGTAAAGTCGACCCTCACACCTATCAGTATTTCACTCCTCATGAAGCGCGCCAGTCTTCTGCGGCGCAGCTGTGTATTACGCACTGGAAATCATAGAGGATTGTTCGTCAACATCTTGCCATATGACTGACATGCAATGTCTTTCTTCATAATTGCTTCACCGCACATTCTTACAATGATCGCAGTAATTAGATCCTTATTGATGAGCACATGCCGCCTGCCCCCTGAGGGAGGCAGGCGATGGTGCTTAGGGCTTACGAGATTACTACTGAGACGAATAACGAGTGGAGGACCTGATACAAAACGCGCCTGTGAATGACGAAAAACATCTGATTATAGCCGGGCCGGCTGGAGCTACCGAGGTAGCACGGCCGGCCCGGCGCTTTGGGGAAAGATGTAACTCGCAGTGCTCTCACCCGTCTCACGTTTAATGCATGTCACCCGAATATTTACAGGACATTCGCAGGCGACTCTCTATGGATGGCGTTCATCGCACACCACAATCGACGCGTATTGATTTCAAAAAAATCGCCGTCATTGGGGTTGGTCGTGTCGGACTGCCACTCGCAATCGCGGCCTCGCTGAAAAAAATGCCGGTCGTCGGTTTCGATATCGATGAAGTAAAAATTGCCCAGCTCGAAAGCCGCGACGCGCTGTTTTTGGATCACGATCTCTCACACGCATTTAAACGCGCGCACGATCTCAAATTGAGCGCGCGTGAAAGCGATCTCACCGACGCGGATGTGTTTTGTATCTGTGTCTCGACTCCAGAAAAAGAGCACCACGCCGACATGCGTCCGCTCCAAGAAGCCGCAGCGATCGTCGGGCGCAACCTATCCGAAGGCGCGCTCGTTATTGTCGAGACAGCCGTGCATCCTGGGGTCTGTGAACACATCGTTTTGCCGATCATCGAAAAAGAATCCGGGATGTCGCGCACGGAATTTTTCTTCGCGCATGTACCTGAGCGGACACTCGACGAGCACAGCAGCGCACCATCCGCGATGCCGCGCGTTGTTGGTGCGCTCACGCCCGAGAGTCTTTCCCGTACGCTTTCACTCTACGGCACCATTCTCGATGCCGATGTGTTTCCTATGCACTCGATTAAAGAAGCCGAAGCGGTGAAGATGGTCGAGCGCGCATTTCTGACGGTGAACACTGCTCTCGGAAACGAACTCGCAATCGGCTTCGACCGCGCAGGTATCGACACCGTGCGCGTAATGCAGGGTGCGGCGACAAAACCTGGCTTTGTTCCCTTCTATCCGTCGCTCAATACGCCAGAAAACGGTACCGATGATCCGTACTACCTTTTGCGCCGCGGACACGAAAATAATTTCGAACACCAACTGTGGGGAGTTGCGCGACGCATCAACGAAGGATTGCCGCAGTATGTCGTCAAAATTCTTTCGGATGTGCTGCGGGAAAAACGTCGAAAAATCAAAGGCGTAACAGTGGCACTTTTGGGACTCTCGCCGCTCGGTGCACGTTCTGAAGAAAGCGCAGGTGTTTCCATTTTGCACGCACTAAAGAAAAAGGGCGCGCACGTGCAAGCGTTCGATCCGCATCTCGCAGGATTCGGACGCGATCTCAAAGAGGCACTGCGCGGCGCACACGCAGTCATCATTGCCGCAAATCTTCCGGTCCTCGCCCACATAACAGCGAGACAGCTCGAGGAATTCGGCATTCTTGCGGTTGTGGATGCGTGCAATTGTCTCGACAAAGCCTCATTCGCCGCAAGTCCTATCCTCTACCATGGTCTCGGCCGATAATTATTTAAGCGGCGCTTGTGTGACCATTTTTTGAATCGCCGTGATCATATCCGGCGACGCAAAATAATTTGCGAGCGCCGATTTCCAGTGCGGATCACTCACCGCAACATCCGGTACGACGCCGTTACCCTCGATCGGCAAGCCGTCGTAGCGCACCGTTAGGTACGAGACCATTTCGAGCGCATACGATTCGCTCGTATCAATCGGCGTACCCATCGGGACGATTTGTTCGACGCTCCCCCACCCACGTGTCGTCGTTCCGACCGTGTATGCGAGGCGGTCGTGCTTGAGCGCCGAAGCCATCACTTCGGCCGTCGACTGCGACATTTCATCCGTCAAAACGGCGATTTCCTTGAAGCGCGTCATCGCACCCGCCTGCTGCACACTGGCGGTGCGTTGTACCGTGAGATCGCCCTGGTGGAACAAATCGAACCCGTACTGGTTGGGACCGAAAAAGAGCGCGAGGAATTCTTGCGCAAAACTCAAATCGCCACCGATATTTCCGCGTACGTCGATGATGAGGTTCGTGAGATTCGGGGTCGTTGACGCATTGTTTATGGCCGATGCAAATTCTGTGATCGTCGTCGGTGCAATCTGGCTGATGTAAATGTAGAGCGTGTGTTGATTCACTTGGTGTACAAACACCGTCGGCTGCGCGCCGGTTTGATCGTAAATAGTTTTATCGAGCGGATTTGAAAGCACCGCGTGCGCCTCGGCCACTTGAGACAACGCGGCCTTGCCTTCTTGCGAAGTGGTTGCCGCAAGCTCTGCTTGTTTTTGGGTGAATGCAGTATTCACCTGCGCCAACGTCGCGCCTTTTTGGAGTCCAAGGGTGCTGTACAAATCTTGTTCTGGGTGCACGTTTTCTACAGTATTCGTGAGCGAACTTTGCGCTTCACGCGAGAGTATCTGATCGCGCCCGACCGGTGCAAGATTGTAGAGCACGACAGTGATCGTCTTCAGTGCGAGATCTCGCGCGCTCGTTGTGGAAAGTCCTACGAGTGCCTGCGCAAACATCTGCGCGACTCCTGCGCGCGTGGAGGTCGCGAGCTGGAGCGTTGAGGTCGCCGCAGCTTTTGAAATCGAAAGACTGAAGAGTTGACTGAGATCAGCATCGGATGTTTTTTGCCAATACTTATCGGCGATATCGTCGTACGCTTCCATCACGAAGCGCGTGTACACACTCTGCGCTTCTGCCGGCGTTTTGTACGTTGGCACCGCCGCTTTCGTTTCTGTTTCCGTGTGTGCGACGCTCGTGTGCCACGTATATACGCCGGTAGCTATAGCGACGAGCACAATACACGCGCTCGCGATATGAATACGCGCAGGCATCCGAATATTCTACCGCATGAAATTCACCTCATGAAAACTTCATCCTGGAAATGGCTTACTTATGCAAGTATTATTAACCTAACTCTCTGCGTATGAAGATACTCTTAGTAGAAGATGAACAAAAACTCGCACAAGCGCTCGTCAAAGGTTTGGCTCATGAAGGATATACGGTCGACACGGTCGCCGACGGTAAAAAAGCGCTTACCCGAGTCCAGCTCCATCGATCCGATTACGATCTCATCATTCTCGATCTCATGTTGCCTTCGATGGACGGCTACGAGATCTGCAAAGAAATCCGCGGCTCGAATATCACGATTCCGATTCTCATTCTCACCGCTCGCGCAGAAACAGATACGAAAGTCGAGCTCCTGCTTGCGGGTGCAGACGACTATCTCGTAAAGCCATTCTCATTCGCAGAGCTCTCCGCCCGCATCCGTGCGCTCTTGCGCCGACCCAACGAAAAGCTCCCGGAAGTGTTGAAGGTCGGCGACATTGAATTGAATCCGGGAGAACGTAAAGTTACACGTGCGGGAAAAGAAATTCCGCTCACCTTAAAAGAATTCGGTCTTCTCGAGTACTTCATGCGACACCCGAATCAAGTCGTGAATCGAGAAGATTTACTCAGTCATTTGTGGGATTTCAATTATGTCGGTTTTAGCAATGTGGTTGACGTCCATGTCAAAAATCTTCGACGTAAACTTGAAGGAGAGGGCACGGGAGTACTGGAAACGGTTCGCGGCATTGGCTACCGGCTTGCTGAGTAGGTACCGCTCAGATCCGTTCTTCCATACCGAAACCAACGTCGTTCTCCTCCAGATCGCGTTCGCACTCATCATTCTCGGCTTGGTCGGGACGTCTTTCAGCGTGCTCTACCGCGACATCTCTTCGGCGATCGTCGATGGTATTCGCCAAGGACTCGCTTCGGGCACACCGCAGGCGCTCGGACCGACAATCGTCGATCAAATCGAACGCATTCGCACGCAGAATCTTGCGACCATCGTGGGTGTGATCGTAGCGACGACGATCGTCTTTGGATACCTCATCGCGCGCGTCACGCTCGCGCCGGCACGAAACGCACTCGCCGCGCAAAAACAATTTATCGGCAATATTGCTCACGAGCTCCGCACGCCGCTTTCGGTTATCAAAACTAATACCGAAGTCGCGCTTTTCGAAAGCAACATGTCCGCGGAGTTGAAACAGATGCTCCGGAGCAATGTCGAAGAACTCGACCGCATCTCGGAGATCATCAACAACCTCCTTTCGCTCTCCGCGCTCATTCGCCCGGAGCGGATCGAATTCACCGCCGTCGACCTTTCCGAATGCGTATCGAACGTCGTTGGAAAATACGCGCAACTCGCCAAGCGCGGCGACCACCAGATCACCATCAAAAAAAGCCCGAATGCATTCGTGCTGGGCAATTCGACCGCGATCGAGCAGATCGTCGGAAATCTGCTCAAAAATGCGATTCAATATACTCCCAACAGCGGACAGATCACGATCGCCGTAGCACCTGCACCCATGAATCAGGTTGAACTCACGATCCACGACTCGGGCATCGGGATCGCGCGCAAAGATCTTTTCCGCATTTTCGAACCGTTTTACCGTGCGGAACAATCGCGCACGCGCGCGCAGGGCGGCTCGGGTCTCGGGCTCACGATCGTTTCGGAACTTTTAAAAATGCACAATGCGAAGATTACTATTCGCTCGGCCGTGGGTCGTGGCACGACGGTAGTTATTCTCTTTCCTGGTGCGCGCAAGGGTCCGCAAGTTGGCGGTAGTGAAATGCAGGAAGGCGTCAGCGAAGTCGCCGTCGATTTTTCATCTAATAATAGAGTCGGTTAAAATATCCCGGACGGATACCAATCATGAGACGAGCTTTTTTTGCCTGTTACGAAAAAGACGATTCCCTCGTGCGCATTGCGCGCCTTCTCTACAATTACGGCTGGAGCCTCATGGGTACGGTCGGTACCGCGCGCTTTCTCAACGAGAACGGTGTTCCGTGTCGCGATGTGAGTCAGATCATCGGTCCCATGATGCTCCGCCATCGCATCGTTACGCTCGATCGTAAAATCTTTGCTGGACTCCTTGCGAAGAGCGACGAGGATATCACCGAACTCCACACACTCGGAATCTTGCCGATCGACCTCGTGTATATTCGTCTATTTCCCATTCAAAAAACAATCGCAAACCCGCGCGCGGGTGTCGCAGAAGTCGCCGAAGACATGGATTTAGGTGGACCCGTCATTTTGAGTGCAGCGGTAAAAGGAGGACGGCTCGCGCTGTGCGACCCGAATCAAATCGACGACCTCGAATCGTGGCTCAAGCAGGGCGGGAAAAAACAGGATTGCGAAAAATTATTTTTCAAATTTGCGGCAACGGCAACGCGATACGTCGCCGATCATATAGAGATGTCAGCGCAGTATTGGGAGCGACAAGAAGCTATCCACATGGGCACTTCAGCGAAACCAGAGTAGAATGCGCAGGTTATTACTTTACTTTTAAAACTATGGAAACAAACCTCTACACAGCCGTGATCCCACCGATGACAAAAACGCTGCAAAATCTCGGAAATATCCTCGATAAGATCTCTGAAGTAGCGAAAGCGAAAGCTTCCGATTGGCAACCAGCCGAACGCTTTGAGGAAGCGCTTCTCGGTGATCGTCTCATCTTCGACCAATTCCCCTTCGTGCGTCAGGTGCAGGTTGCGTGCGACAACGCCAAAGGCGGCGCAGCACGTCTTGCGGGAATCGAACCGCCGAAGTTCGAGGACACCGAAAAGACTATCGCGGAGCTCAAGGCGCGTATCGAAAAGACGATCGCATTCGTGCAAACGATCAAACCCGAACAGGTTGTGGGACAAGAAGGTCGTCTCGTTTCGCTTTCTTACTTTCCGCAGAAAATGACAGCCTTCGGCTACGCGACGGAGTACCTCTTGCCGAACTTCTACTTCCACGTCACGACCGCGTACTCGATCTTGCGCAAAAACGGCGTCCCCGTCGGCAAAGCTGATTACATCGGCGCAATGCCGTTCGTCGATTAAAGCATTCGTGCTATTCTAGGCCCTCATGAATGCACTCTCGATCAAAAACCTCACCAAAACATATCGTAATGGTGTGCACGCCTTGAAGGGTGTTTCGCTCGAAATTCCGCAGGGTGACTTTTTCGCCCTGCTCGGTCCCAATGGCGCGGGCAAAACGACGATCATCGGCATCACGACCGGACTCGTCACGAAAACGAGCGGAACGATCGAAGTGTTTGGTCACAATGTCGACAAAGAGCCCGAGGTGGCAAAAACATTTATCGGCTTGGTCGGTCAGGAAATCAACTTCAATCCGTTCGAGAAATTGATCGACACAATCGTCAACCAAGGCGGCTACTATGGATTGCCGCGTAAAGAGGCGATCCCGCGCGCCGAACAGCTCCTCACCGATCTCGGGCTCAAAGAAAAAATCTACGACTCGGGCATGCAGCTCTCGGGCGGCATGAAGCGCCGTGTGATGATCGCGCGCGCCCTCATTCATCGGCCGAAATTCTTGATCCTCGACGAGCCGACAGCGGGCGTCGATGTCGAACTGCGCCGCGGCATGTGGGAGTATTTGAAGAAACTCACCGGCGAAGGCGTCACGATTCTTCTCACGACACACTACCTCGAAGAAGCCGAGCAACTCGCAAAGCGTGTCGCGATCATCAACAAGGGTGAAATTGTCGCGGGCGGAACTATGGACGAGATCCTCGCGATGCACGATGACAACGGCGAAGCGAAAGAGGGTTACCGTGGCGGGCGCCTGGAAGAAGTCTTTATCAAACTCACGCAGCAGAAATAGTATGACTCCGTACCAAACATGGATCGCCTTCTACACGATGCTGCGCAAAGACATGGTGCGCATTTTCCGCATCTGGGTGCAGACCTTCCTTCCGAGCGTCATTACTTCCGTACTCTACTTCCTCATTTTCGGCACGGTGCTCGGCAGCCGCATCGGCTCCATGCAAGGCGTGCCGTACATGCAGTTCGTGATCCCGGGCCTCGTGATGATGGCGATCGTGACGAACGCATACTCGAACACCTCGTTCGCCTTTTTCCAATCGAAATTCTTTATGCGCTCGATCGACGAAATTCTCGTCTCGCCCACGCCGCCCTGGGTCATGATCGCCGGATTTATTTCGGGAGGTGTCGTGCGCGGCGTCCTCATCGGGGCAATCATTCTTCTCATCTCGGTTTTCTTCACCGGACTCCACCTCGCGATCTCCAACCTTGCGATCATTCTGCTTTTCGGCATTCTCACGGCATTCGTCTTCTCGCTTGCCGGGCTCGTCAACGGCGTCTACGCAAAATCAATCGACGGTATCAACATTGTCCCGACCTTCGTCCTGCAACCTCTCACGTATCTCGGCGGTATTTTTTATTCTGTACACTCGCTCCCTGCATGGGCGCAGGGCATCACGTACGTGAATCCGCTTTTTTATCTCATCAACGGATTCCGCTACGGCTTTCTCGGCACGGCCGACATCTCGCCGCTTGTCTCGATTTCAATGCTCTCGGCGTTCATCGTGATCCTCGTTGCGATCAACTGGTACTTGATTCGCACCGGCTTGGGATTGAAGCAATAAAGAAAAAGAAAAGCCCGGGCAACATGTCCGGGCTTTGTGTTCTCATTACAGCAATCGCCAGTACGAAACGTTTGCCGCCGGTTCGTCGACATACTGCGCAAGCGGTTTGCACCACATCTCTTCCCAATCGTTCATGTTCCACTCGGGAAAATACGTGAGCGCATCGCTGCCTTCGACGCTCGTCTCGACGCGCGTGAGGTACATACTCGTCGCGCGCGGGAAAAAGAGCTGGTAGATTTCGCCGCCACCGGCGACGAACAGTCGTTGTTGCGGCATTCGCGCATACTCAAGCGCTTCTTCAACTGAACGTGCCACGGTTTCTCCGCCAACCATGCACGACGGCAGTGTGAGTGAAAGTATGATCACATGCCTTCCAGGCAAAACATGACCATTTCTACTCATACGCCTGATCGACTCATACGTCCTCCGGCCCATGACGACATCGTGTCCCATGGTCATTTCTTTGAAATGCTGCATGTCCGCCTTTACATGCCACGGAATTTCGCCGTCGGCACCGATCACGCGTTGTGGATTCATGGCGGCAATGAGTGCAATCTCGTAGCGCTGCATGTGTAGCTCCTCCGTTCACTGGGCCGAGACTATCACGCCACGTTTTTTAAGACAAGAAAAGGATTGTTCGGAGCCGGGAGCGTGCTACCCTCCCCCTAGATCAACTGAACCTTGAAAGGATCAAATATGAGCATGGGAATTCTTGGTCGCGAAACCAACTTCGACCAGCGCTTTTTTACCGACTACGAACACGCATCAAAAGTGATCAGAGCTGTAAAGGCACTTGGTCAGAAAGTTGTCCTCACCTCGGGCACGTGGGATCTCTTGCATATCGATCACGCTTCGTATCTCGAACGCGCTCGGCAGCAAGGGACATTCCTCGTCGTCGGCGTCGACAGCGACGAAAAAGTGAAGGCACGCAAAGGGCCGTCGCGTCCGTTTGTCCCCCAAATGGAACGCGCCGGGCTTCTCGCTCACTTGCGGCATGTAGACATGATCGTCCTCAAACCGCAGGAAGAAGAGCCGCGTCTTCTCATCAAGACGCTGCGGCCGGACATTCTCGTGATTTCAGAAACCACGGGACACGAAGACGGCGAGGTCGAGGACATGAAGAGGTACTGCGGTGAAGTGCGTTTGATCGAATCGATGCAATCGACAAGCACGACGGCGCAACTGCGACTCTTTATGCTCCGCGGTATCGAAGCTCTGGTGAAGCGCTTGCAAGACGCGATCCCTGCTCTCGTGCAGGAAACGCTCGAGCAAGACGGCAAAACAAAGAAGAAGGCAGCCTGATGCACAAGACCCTCGTACTGTATATGCCGGTACTCCATCAGGGGTACCTGCAGCTAATCGATCGGGTCGCACCCGATAAAATCTATCTCGTCGGTGATAGCCTCTTACAGGATGTCCCCGGCGAGCTCGAGTACGTGCGTCGTAAGGATCGCATCCGTGCGATCCCCGTGAAGGCACTGCAGTACGCGCTCGTGGCACTCCTGAAAAAAACGAGAGTGCACGTACCGTTCGTCGGCATTGCCGATGCGTTCGTACTCAGCACACTGGAAGATTCCCGCGTGCTGCGCCTAACCATAGTCGTGATGCCGGAGGAAGATGTCTCGCAACATCTTGCGCAGAAATACTTCGGTGGAAACGTTCGGTTCGAAAAGATGTTTCTGCGTTGGGATCGCACCGCCGTTTCCGCGCAGGAGACTATTGAATCGGTTACCGGCGTCCCCGTGTCACTCGATCTCCTCGACAGAGTGTTCATGGAGGAGGCGGAACAAGAAGCAGAAAAGAGCCTCGATTGGTGGCGGCAAATCGGTGCCGCGCTCGTGAAGGATGGAAAAGTCATCTTCACGGCGCATAATACCCACGTGCCACACCCGGATGCGCCGAATGTTTTCGGTGACCCGCGAAGCCTCTTCAAACGAGGTATTCGAATCGAATGCTCAAGCGCCGAGCACGCTGAAGCTCACGTGATTGCGGAAGCAGCCAAGTGCGGTATCTCGACACGAGGTGCCGATCTCTATGTGACCGCATTCCCGTGTCCTCAGTGTGCGATTCTCATTGCACACGCTGGCATCAGTCGCTGTTTCTTTGCGAGCGGGTATTCCGTCTTGCACGGAGCGAGCGTTATGCAGGATGAAGGCGTAGAGTTGATCTACGTCGATATGAAAGCTCCGCACGAGTGATCGTGCGGAGCATCTTTTTTACCGATACCCAAGCGTGACCTTGAGTTTCTCCGGATTCTGCGAATGTTCACTCGCGCCCACGATGAGATGTACGTGCAGGTGCGCGATTGTCGCTCCGGTTTTCATAACGTTTCCGAAACGCATAAATAACGCACCGCCATCGACATCGTGCTCACGCGCAAGCTCTTGCATAAGAGTGCCAAGCTCCGCGAATGCTTCCGGCGTAAGCTCGCTGATGTGCGTGAGGTGCTCGTGTGCTATCGCAAGATAGTGAACACGGGTACCTTCATAGGGATAGTCGTTTCGCGTGATCGACCACCACGTCCCTTCACGTTCGATAGGTGCATCGTGGAGTACCTTTAGATTATGCCTGCAGAACGGGCAATCCTTCAGGTTCTGCATCTTTTTCATCTTTGCTCTCTGACGCGGATCACGCGTAGCATCGAGATTCATAGAACGATCTCTCATCAGTTTCTCCTGGAGATTTCTACACCAGACTATGCATCGCGTGTATTCAAAAGTAAAGCGGCCGACCCAAAGGGTCGGCCGCAGATTTCAGATCCCTACCGGGATACTCATTGCCGGATGCGGATCGTAGTCGTACAGAGCGAAGTGATGCGGCCGGAAGTCTTTGAGCTCTTTTACCCCTTCATCAACGAGGAGGGTTGGAAGCCGTTTTGCCTCCCGGTCGACAAGTGTTCGCATATTGTCCACCTGGTCCTCGTAGATGTGAGCGTCTGAGAACGAGTGGTGGTAGGAAACGGGTGTAAGACCCGTCACCTGCGCGATCGCGAGCAGAAGCGCGAAGTATTGGATCATGTTGGACGGTACACCGACCGGCATGTCCGCGCTCCGTTGAATCATATGCAGCTTGAGCCCGCCGTTCATGACACGCAAATGTACCCATCCATGGCACGGTGACACGACCGCTTTCTGAACACTCCCCCATCCATTGTAAAACGGGATCCACGGCGAAACGAAAATAGTGCGCCGTTTGTGGTGTTCAGGATTCTTCAGCATCTCGACCACATGTGCGAATTGATCGAACGAGCCGCCGTCTGGCATCGGAAAATCATGGAACGCAGCCCCGTAGGAGCCAGGACCCAGATCGCCCGTCGAAACGCCGATCTTTGCGCACTTGCGCTCAGTCGCCCAATCTTTCCACCAACCGACGCCATATTCGTGCTCCATCGTCTGGACATCTCGCACACCGTTGATGAATGCGAAGAGTTCGCCGATGGGTTTCTTCCAAAATCCGATCTTGCGGTCCGGAATAATCGGTGCGCCGTTTTCAACGGGGTACACCAAGGGCGCAAGCTTGCCGAAACACGTGAGTGCTCCGACATCCTGTGGCGTCTCGGCGATACGCTCTCCGTGTTGAAGAATGTGTAAAATGCGCTCCTTGTATTGCGAATCCGGTTTACGCTCGTCGACCGGAAGGTACATCGGTCGATTTTCCACCTTCGCTTCCATAGCAGTACTCCTGTGTTGCCTGCCGCAACCATAGTATCGCTCGAGGGGTGTGTCAATTTGTTTTATGCTAGACTCGTCGCAATGGAGTACGAGCATATCAAAAAGCAAGATGCGGACGTTTTTGCCGCAATCGAGGGCGAAGAGAAGCGCGAAGCGGAAGGCCTCGAACTCATCCCCTCCGAAAACTACGTCTCAAAAGCGGTGCGCGAAGGAAACGCGTCGATTTTCACCAACAAATATTCCGAAGGCTACCCCGGCAAACGCTACTACGGCGGTCAAGAATTCACGGATCAGATCGAGGAAATCGCAATCGATCGCGCCAAGCAACTCTTCAATGCGCAGTATGCAAATGTACAACCTCTGAGCGGTGCCAACGCCAACATCGCAACGTATTTTGCACTGTGCGAGCCCGGCGACACGATTCTCGGCATGGACCTCTCGCACGGCGGCCATCTCACACACGGGCATCCCGTCACGTATATTTCAAAAATCTTCCGCTTCATTCGCTACAAGATGCAGAACACTGATACGGGCGAAATCGACTACGAAGAAATGCGCGCGATCGCGAAGAAAGAGCGGCCGAAAATCCTGCTCGCAGGATTTTCGGCGTACCCGCGCGAACTCAACTATGCAAAGTTTGTCGAAATTGCGCGCGAAGTCGGAGCGTTCGCTGTCATGGACGCTGCGCACATCGCGGGATTGATCGCAGGCAAAGCCGCACAAAATCCGTTCGATTTCGGTTTCGATGTTATGGCGACAACCACACACAAGACGCTGCGCGGCCCTCGTGGCGGCATGATTCTCACGCGCGAAGATGCGGAGATTGCAAAGAAAATCGACAAGGCCGTTTTCCCGGGATTCCAAGGAGGCCCACACATGCATACGATCGCCGCGAAAGCTGTCGCATTCGGCGAGGCGCTCTCTCCTTCATTTCACATCTACGCACAGCAGATTTTGAAAAATGCGAAAGCAATGGCGGAAGTCTTCAAGAAAGGAAATGTTCGCATGATCACCGGCGGCACCGACAACCATCTGATCCTTGCCGATGTATTCGGCAGCTTCGGGATTTCCGGCAAGGAAGCCGAAACGCTTCTCGATCGCGTTGGCATTACCCTCAACAAAAACACTATCGCCGACGATACGCGATCGCCGATGGACCCTTCTGGCATTCGTTTTGGCACGCCCGCGATTACTACGCGGAAATTTCATGAGAAAGAATCTGCACGCATTGCCGAGCTCATGATTGAGACATTGCGCGGCAAAAACGATGGCGCAAAGCTTCAAGAAATTCAAAAAGAAGTACGCGCGCTCGCCGCACAATTTCCGATTCCGGATTCGTTTGTATAACGGTATAATCGAATTTCATGCCGCATCTTGCGCTCGTTCCGATCGTTCAGGCGATTGGCTACCCCGGACTTTTTGCCGCAATCTTCTTGGAGTCGGGTGTCTTCTTTGGTTTCTTCTTGCCAGGCGCTTCACTCCTCTTTACGGCTGGACTTCTTGCGAGCAAAGGTGTGTTCAGCGTCTGGATTTTGATTGCACTTCTCACGCTCGCGGCAATCCTCGGCGACAACGCCGGCTACTGGTTTGGCGCAAAGATAGGCGTGCGTCTGTTCTTGCGACCCGATTCGCGTTTTTTTAAGCACGAGCATATCGAGCGCGCAAAAGACTTTTATGACAAACACGGCGCGAGAACGATCATTTTGGCGCGCTTCGTGCCGATCGTGCGTACGTTCGTCCCGATTGTTGCCGGAGTCGTGCGCATGCGCTACAGCAGCTTCATTTCATACAACATCATTGGCGCGCTCGCGTGGGCCGCAGGCATTACGTTCCTCGGCTACTATCTCGGCGCGAAAGTCCCGTTCGTCTCGCAGTATCTCACGCCGATTATTCTTTTGATCATCGTCGTGACATCGCTCCCACTTTTGTGGGAACTCCGTAATAAAACCTAAGCGATTTGTTTCAAGCGTGCGAGTCCGCCCCAGAGTCCACCCAAGTCACCGAGCGAGGAATGCACCACTTCCGGTACGTTCGGGAATTTGATCATGATTTCAGCGAGGTGCACTTTGACGCGCTCGACGGAGATGCCGATTTCGTTGAACATCGATCCGCCGAGGACGACTCGGTCCGGCGACCAGTGCAGAATCGTATTGTGAAGACCGATCGCAAAAAGTTCTGCAAGCTCCTCCCATACCGGCGAATCTTTTTCGATCACTTTCGGATGCACGCCGTAGCGCTCCTGTATCGCCTTTCCTGAAACAAGCTCTTCGAGCGATTTTTTTGCTCCATCGAGGACGATGTACTGTCCTCCAATTTCAAAACCATATGCCGCGGGATCGATTGTTTGATTCACGATACGTACGCCGTTGACGCCCGTTGAAACCGTCACGTACACGAGAATCTTTGCGCCTTTCCCCGCACCATAGACCGCTTCGCCGAGGCCGACTTGCGCCGTGTCGTTTGTGATGTGCACGCGTGTCGTGAGCGCAGACTCAAGTTCACGCCCAAGCGGTTTGCCGCGCCAATCTTGCAAATGCGGCGCGGTGAGCGGCGTTTTCCCGTCTTGCGAAATGACCCCAGTGATATCGAGCGCAATCGCGTCTATTTTTTCGTTGCCCGCGAGTGATCGTGCGATTTCAACAATTTTTGCAATACCATCTTCGTACGAAACGATAGAATCGATCACGATCGGGCTTTCAAACGATTCGAGATCTTTCGAGCGTGCAATGCGTGTTTTCGTGCCACCGATGTCTGCGACAATGTACATACAATTAGCTCACGATGCGCACCCCCACATGCAAAATGCGTGAATTCATACAACAGTAAGGCCGCCGAGATCCTCTGCTCGAATTTCACGATACAGCGCATTGCGTACAAGTGCAGGAGCGCCATCTTTTTCAACCACATAGTACGCAAAACCGCGCATCTGCTTCACCGTTTCGTAGTCGGCGTGCCCTGGCATCGAGACGGAATCGTTCGCGCCTTCGACGGGACTATCGTCGACCATGACGAGCCACGTATTTCCCGTATTGACCATGAGATGCCCAAATCCGGGCGGCATGTACACGCTATCCCCCGCTTTCACCGTGATGGCTTTAAATAATTCGACGACCTCCGGATGTGCGGGATCGACGAGCTTTTGTTGGAGCACGACACCTTCGCCGGACGCAAACCAATACGTCTCGTCCAAATCACCGATGTGGTAGTGACCGTACGTTTTGATGTATTCGCCACCGACCGTGCCGGTTTCGAGCACTGTCACATTCTTTTTCTGTGATCCGCCGCGAATCATGTAGTAATGAATCGCAGGGCCGGAGGCATCTGGGCGCATCAAGACTTCCTGCATTTTTTCGTGTGTGCGTGCGGCGTAGGGTTCGAATGACATATTCGGGATTGTACCATTTAGAGTGCGGGAAGTTGGTGTCGCTTTTCGAGATATAAAAGGACCGCATTTACATACGCCGCGTGTGACCACGCCAAGGGCGCGACAGACATCTGGAGACCGGTCTGTGGGTGCTGCTGCTCGGAAAGCACACCGGAAGGCTGCGCGTGCTTTGCAACCCAATCGAATATTTCCCGCACCCGCGCAAGATCGTCGCGTTTTTTCGCTTTCTTTATGAGGTACTCGGCGTACCAGAGCGTCGTGATGATCCAAGGATTTCCGTTGGAAGGTCCCGGGACGCGGTAGTAGTCGTCGTTTTCAAAACGCGCGATGCCGCCGGCGGAAATCCCTTCGCTCAAGACGCGGACTGTCTTTTCCCAGGCACGCGCGAGTTTGGGGTCATCGATAGGAAGTACACCGAAGGTGAAGACTCCGTACGCGCTCGACGCATCGAGGGTACGGTCGAAAACGACCCCCTGCGGCGTCACTTTCAGCATATTTACGAACATGCCATTTTTTTCGTCCCAGAGATGTTCGACAATTGCCGCGCGCACTTCTTCCGCTGCAGCTCCGTAGCGCTTTTCGTTTTCTTGCTTTTCGAAGATAGCTGAAAGTTCTGCCGCTGCCATTAACGCCGCGTACACCGCACTTGCGGTAAAGGTGAATGTTCCGCGTTTGCGTTCCCACAAATCGTACGTTGCTTTGGGGAGCTTTGTTTCCGAATCCCGGTATGTGCAGAGAAAATTCGCACCCGGCTCCACGATCGTCTTGTAGATGAGTTCAAGAAATTCGAAATCTTGCTCATTCTCAAAGTGCGTGCGCACCGCCAACAGAACGAGTGCTGTCTCATCCTCTTGAATCGGCAGCTGCACCTCCCCGTTTTCGATCCACGGGTGCCACGAACTCCCCACTGATCCGTCGGGAAGATATTTGTGGAGGAAATAGCCGTCTTTTGAAATCGTGTTGCGGCAAAATTCAAGAAAGCGCTTGCCGACGACGCTTTTCCCTGCCCGCGCAAACACCTGTGCGACATATGCGGCATCGCGCGGCCACACGTAAGAGTACGTATCGAGTGCGAATTGGAGAATATCCGAATCGAGCGAGGCAATGATGCCACCGTCTGCGTCTGCGTGCGCACGCATGTACATGAGCGATTTGTAAAAAAGATTGCTGTGCGCTTCCGAGAGATCAGCAAAATCGCGTTCGCCTACCCATTCGCTCCAGAAATCACCCGCTTTGCGCACAAGGTGCTCTGCGCTCTTTTTCACGATGTAGGCATTGAGTTCGCGCGCCTCGTCGATGAGCTGCGCCGCCGCTACCCAATAGTGAGCGACGCGCGTTTGATCTGACTCGTACTGACCATATACGCCGATCACGGAATCCGCGGGTCCGTGTTCAATTGGGTTTTTACTCAAGACACCATCTTCTGCGTCTCTATGCGAACCTTCTTTACCTTGAAAATTCGCGCGACCGGTCGTGAAGTCCTCAAACGGCACGTCGTCGAGCATCGCATTCATCAAAAAGACGCGGCGACCTTTGTAGTGCACGACTGCGTGCGCAATCGGATCGAAAAACGCCGTATCGGAGCCGTGCGATTTGTAAATTTCGTACTGGTGCGCAAAGTAGAGTTTGATTACGCGCTTCTGGCCTAAGTTTTGCACGGTGATGCGACGAATGAAAACCGGCCGCTCGCTATAGACCATGTCGGTAAACGTGAGTTCGACCCCGAGCCTATCGTTCCTCGCCGTGATCGCGCTCTGGAGTGCGTGATTTTCGCAGCGAATTTCTATCTTCCACGACGGGTCGTCTGAAAGCCAACTCAACTGTCCATCGATCCAGACGCCGACGCGGTGAATGTAGTGCCCGCGCACATGATCTTCAAGTCCGACGTGCGGGTAGTACAAATCGCGGACGGACCCGGAGCCGTCGAGCGCCACTGCAAGCTGCCCGTTCGAAAGAACGATCGAGCGCGACATAAAAAAAGTATAGCACCGCTTACGGGGTGCGGCTGCGCTTATCGAGTCTTAGTTTCAAATCCTGCAGTGCGTTCATGTACGCGATATGCGCGTCGTACGGCGACTCGTAGGGTGAGAAATACGCATGTACGTCGCCGTCGGAAAACCATTTCGTGCACATGTAGTAGAAGTGATCGGAAGTCTGGAGGCGTCGCCAATCTTCGAGAAGCTTGAGATCGTTGGCGAGCAGCACTTTGTCTTCGAGGGCGTAGATCGCATCGAGTGCCGAGCGTTGCATCGGATTACCCGTCCACGCTGTGAGGTCGCGGTCGGTGTCGGCCCAGGTCACCGTGTGGGGCATGTCGACTTCGTCGCGCGCATCGTACGTACCGATCACTTCCGACGGAGTTTTAAAATCGATGCCGGGATTCTGTGCCAAAACTTCGGGCAACTTCTCGAGGAAATGGAAAATGCCCGTGTCTTCCCATTGGTGTTCGCCGAAGGTTTCGTAGTCCATAAAAAGATTCACGACATCCCCTTCCGCGATCCCGAGCCAGTGAGCGAATTTTTCCGCCGAGAGCGGCCACTCGCTCCAGTCGCGCGAAGAAAAACGGAATGCGACGTCATCCGAAAGACGGTAGTTTTTGAGCAAGAGTCGCGCATTCTGAGTTCCCTTTGGACGGTAGACGTAATTCGGACTCTTCCAACCGAGGATCGGATCCCATCCTTCCGTGAGAACGCCGAGGTACCCGTTTTTATCGACCCACTCGCCCAAATCATTGCGGTACGAGAGCTCCGTGTTTCGAAAGACGCGCGGCCACACTCCAAAAAGTCGACGAATCGTGTCGCGATGTTTGGCGACTTGTCGCTCGAATTCAGGGCGCGAGTAAAAAAACGCGAGCGAGTGGTAATATGTCTCCCCCAAAACTTCCACCCGACCGGTCGCGATGAGTTTTTTGAAGAGGTCGATGACTTCCGGCGTGTAGTGCTCGAACTGTTCGAGCGCGACACCTGAAAAGGAAAACGAAACGCGCATCTCCGGGTGACGCTTGAGAAGTTCGATGAGGAGCTTCGTTGCAGGAATATACGACTTTTGTGCGACCTTCTCAACGATACGGCGATTGTTGAGACTCGATTCGCTGCGGTCGTTGAAATACTCGTTATCGTTGCCGATGTCGAAAACCCGGTACCGCTTTACTCTGTACGGTTGGTGCACTTGAAAGTAGAAGCAGACCGACTTCATACGGATGCTTCACATTCTACACTACATTAGACAATACCCTGCAGCACGTTTTCCACTTTTTGCGCGGCGTCGTCCCAGGTGAAGCGGGCCGCCTCGTGTTTACCGTTTTCGGAGAGCGTGTCGCGGAGTCCCTTATGCGCAATGACACTCAGGATCTGGTTCGTCATTTCATCGACATCCCAGAAATCGGTTTTGAGAGCATTTTTTACGGCCTCTGCTGCGCCAGATTGTTTCGAGACGAGGGTCGGCGTGCCGAATTTCATCGCCTCGAGTGCGGTGATTCCAAAGGGCTCTGAAACGGACGGCATAATGAAAAGATCCGCCGCAGAATACACTTCGTTGCGGTCTTGCCCGGTGAGAAACCCGGTGAAAAGAACCCGATCGGAAATCCCGAAGCTCGCCGCCATGTCCATCATCTGGCGCTCCATGTCGCCGGAGCCGGAAAGCAGAAAAATGACTTTGGGATTGCGCGCAAGAACAGCACGCGCCGTTTTCAAGAAGTAATCGGGGCCTTTCTGGAGCGTTATGCGACCCAAAAAAAGTACGACCGAATACCCCGATGCTTTGAGTGACGCGAGGCGCAATCGCCCCGCTGCCCCACCGCGCGGGAGTGTCGTATCGTCGACGCCGTTGTGCACAACGTAAATCTTTGAAGCAGGGATTCCGTAGTATTTCACGATGACGTCTTTCGTGAATTGTGAGACTGCGATTACGCGATCGGCCGCTTCCATACCGGCGCGTTCGACCGCATACACATCGGGGTTTACCCCCATCGGCCCGCCGCAGCGATCGAATTCCGTGGCGTGCACGTGCACGATCAAGGGTTTTCCTGTCGCCTTTTTCGCTTCCATGCCCGCACCAAAAGAAAGCCAGTCGTGTGCGTAAATAATGTCGAACGATTCCTCTTCTGCAATCGAACCGCCGAGCTGTGCGTAGCGCATCACTTCCGCAAAAAGATCGCGTCCGTAGATTCCGACCCGCGTCAATGCATTGGTGTAACTAAAACCGGTGATGTACGGCTTCAAGGGCGAATTGACCGCGCGTACCGAAACGTTTCCCTGATCTGCAAACACAAAGCGCGCCCACGGCGCGCCGACATCGAGCTTTTTTGGCATTACAAATACGATTTCGAGACCCCGCGCCGCCATTGCACGCGTAAGCCCCTGGCACGCCACGCCCAAACCACCGCTATTGTGCGGCGGAAACTCCCACCCGAACATTAAAATTTTGAGTTTCATTACGGACGTATACAAAAGCGCACAACCCCATAGGAATTTTAGCATGCGTCTGCTACCCTCAAGTGATGAATTGTCCACGAGCTGCGTTATTCGACCTCGACGATACGCTCGCGGAAAGTTTCCAGCCGCCGGCGCCTGAAATGGTCGACCGCCTCCTCGCGGTTCTCGAGCATATGCCGGTTGCAATCCTTACCGCTGCGGGAATGCCGCGTATCGAGCGCCAATTCCTGGATAAAATGGTGACTTCGCGCCATATTGACCGTTTTTATGTGCTCCCCAACAGCGCCGCACAGTGCTTTACGTACAAATCCGGCACGCAGGAGTGCGCCTACAGCCTTGGATTGAGCGAAACGGAACGCGAAAAGATCACGCGTGCGATACAAGAAAGCATTGCGCAAACCAATATTGTCGAAGGTTCGCATGCGACACCGCAAATCATCCCGCGCGAAGCGCAGGTCGCCGTCGCATTTCTCGGCCTCGATGCGGGTGCACTCGAAAAAGCGACGTGGGATCCGACTCAATCTAAACGCCGCGCAATGAAAACACTTCTCGAGCAAAAGATTCCCGAATTCGAGATCTTGATTGGCGGTTATACGACAATCGACATCACGCGAAAAGGCGTCGACAAGGCATACGGCGTACGCTGGCTTTCGACGGCGCTCAATATACCCGCAGAAGAAATGCTCTACGTCGGCGATGCCTTCTACGAAGGTGGCAACGACGTCGTGGTTGTCGCAACGGGCGTACAGACGCGGGTTACGAGCGGGCCGCACGAGACGCTCATGATTATCGACGAACTGCTCAGATCGTGCGGTGGGCAGTAATCTTGAGATTCGGAATTTTGGCGGCGCGGCCCCTGGGCCGCGCCGCTTTCATATCAACCAAACGTAAACGTAAACGCTTGGAGCCCGGGCTGAGAGACGATGAGTTCGAGGAGGTGATCGCCGTAGTCGGCGTTTTTGGTGATGTTGTAGAGGCGATTTCCGGAGATTTTTACATAGCTCTTCCCGTCTTTGAAAAATACATCGCTTCCTGCGTTCGTCGCATCGAGCGGTTTACTGTCTTGCAATACTTCCACGTCGATCTCACCATCATTCGCGCTACCGGATACAAAATACACATTCTTCGCATGGTAGCGGTACTCGATACGATCCGAACCGATCGAGCCGCCGGTCGATGCGGGCGTTTGCGCGTACTCAGGTTCGATATCCCACGTGCCGATGAGATACAGCGTGTTTGGATCGACAGTGGTCGACTCGGTAAACGATTGCGTACCCGCTTTCCCTTGCTGTCCATTGCCGAGGTACACGTTCCTGTTCGAACCAAAATACGTTTCGGGCGATTGCACGCTGTTGAAATCGATCGCAATCGCATTCTGCGGTGTCGCACTCGAAGATGTCGCAATCGTCGTTCCGAGGCGCGCAGCCCGCTCGGCGAGCGCTTTTTGGATCGCCGCTTCGGTGACATCGTAATCCCCTTCGCCCGCGTGGTCGTGCACGATGTACCCGTCGATATCGATGAGATACTCGCGCGGCCAGTATTCGTTGCCGAATGCGTTCCAGGTTTGATATTCGTTGTCCTGTACGACCGGATACGTGATGCCGAGCTGCTTCGTCGCATTCACGACGTTGTCGTACACGTGCTCGAAGGCAAACTCGGGCGTATGCACACCAATAATGACGAGACCTTGGTCTTTGTATTTTTGGTACCACATTTCGACGTACGGAATCGTGCGGATGCAGTTGATGCACGAGTATGTCCAGAAATCGACGAGGACGACATTTTTGCCTTTGAATTGGCCGATCGAAATGGGTTGTCCGCCCGTATTGATGTACCCATCCGGCGAGACGAGCTCCGGTGCTTTTTGGTAGATCAGCGATTTTTCTTTGCTGGAGAGGAAATTCCCTGCAGATGCGGACGATGCGCTCGAAGTTGCGCCCGAAGTTGCGCCCGAAGTCGTACTCGATGCGTTGTTCGTGTCGACGCCAGCCGGTGCACCGGAAATATCCGACTGCGAAGCGCCGAGGAGATGCTGTTCGATGACTGTCACATCGAAGCCGTGATTGAGGAGCCACGCTTCGGTGCTGGCTTCCGCGCCCGTTGCCACAGCGAGCCCGACGATCACAAAAAGGATACCGATTCCGCGACGAAACCAGCCTTCCGGATTGATCGTGACGCCGAGCCTGTCGACAAGCGACTGCCCGGCGAGCGCGATAATAAAGAGAAATCCAGAGAGTCCGACAGCGTAGGCAAAAAGATCCGCGAAACCGACGGCAAAGCTCTGCGGCAAGACCGTTGCGAGAATAACGAAGTATGTCGGCGAGCACGAAGAAAAAACCGGACCAAGCGCCGCACCCATAATTGCGTCGCCCCACATCGAATTGCGCTGATAGCCGGTGGCAAGGAGGCGATTCGAACTACGATTCATTAGATTCACGAAGCCGAGGTTGTCCCAGAGCTTCGGAAACACCATGACGATGCCAAAGAGAATGAGGACCCCACCGGAGATCCATCCCCAGACACTCTGCGGCACACTGATGAAGACTGTTGAAGCTTTGAGGAGGAGTGTGAAAATAATAACCGATAGGCCGAGCGAAATGCAGATCGTGTACGTGCGCCAGCGGTTCCCTTGAGCAAGAGATCCGCCGACAATAACCGGCAAGAGCGGCAGCACGCACGGCGCGAGCACTGTGAGAATTCCTGCAATGAAGGAAATGAGAAAGAGAAGCATGTGCAAAGTATAAAGTCGCGCCCTACAATGTCAAAAGGACTTTACATTGCCCTGTGGATAGCTACCGATACTGCGCACTCCAGAGTCGCGCACCGACTTTTGCAATAACCATCCCGAGAAGTACGATCACGAGCCACGGGTCCACTTCGTGCGAAATACTTTCAACCGCAATCCCCACAACGAGCAAAAAGCTTCCAATCAAGAATGCCGCTCGCCCCGCGCGCGAACGGTGCACCTCATCGCGTTCGTCGAGCGCTCGTTCGCGTACCACGAGCGTCGCAAACGCGCCAAAAGCAACAGCTCCGATCGCGAGTATCGTCATGTGCGCACTCGTCGGCATCCAGAAATGCATCGGATTCAAGAGCAGAATCGCAATGACGCAAAAGACAGTCGCTGCCGCGAGTTGGAGAACCATTTCTTTGATCATAGTGAAAATATATCGTCGACCGACTTTTTAAAAAACTTCGAGAGCTTGAGCGCGAGCAAAACCGACGGCGTGTAGTTCCCTTTCTCGATCGCGATCACAGTCTGCCTGCTCACGCCGATTTTTCCCGCAAGACCTTCCTGCGTGAGGCCGATTTTTTCGCGAAGTTCTTGGACGTTGTTTTTGACGGTCTCGCGCATTCGCGCATGATACGGCCTCGCACGCTATTTGAAAAACTCTCTGCGAATGCGCATCACGTCGTGATGAAAATTCTCGCTCTCACGACGTGGGTACGGCAAATCCACGGGGAAAACGGTGTCGATCGTGCCGCCGCGCACCAATACGACGCGATCAGCGAGCGAAACCGCCTCTTCGATGAGGTGCGAAACCATGACAATCGTCTTTTTCGTCTGTCGCCAAATCGCGATCAGGTCGTCGTGCAACTCCGCAGTCGTTTTGGGATCGAGCGCGGAAAATGGTTCATCGAGAAGAAGCACGTCCGGATCGACGGCGAGCGCTCGCGCAATCCCGACCCTCTGGCGTTGCCCACCCGAAAGATCGCCTGGATATTTTTGGGCGAAGCTGTGCATGTTCATGGCACGTAGTTCCCGCTCAACGACGCGCGCGATTTCGCTCTCAGGTATTTTCTTTTGGCGCAGCCCGAGGGCAGCATTTTCGTACACCGTAAGCCACGGAAAAAGTGCGCTGGATTGAAACGCCATCGCGACGGTCGCGGGTTTGACGAGGCTCCCGCTGGTCGGTTCCTCGAGACCAGCAATCATTTTAAGGAGCGTCGTTTTTCCACCGCCCGAAGGTCCGATAAGGCAGACGAACTCCCCTTGCGCGATCGACAACGTGACATCCCTAACGGCCGGATGCTTCTCGTCGGGATATGTCTTTGCGACATTTTGAAATTCGACCACGTTCATACTATTCAAAGCGGAATCGCTGCGCGTAGTGCAGAAGTTTCTGCCAGACAAGCAGGTTGAGTAGTGCGATTAGAACAACCATCACGAAAACCGCGCCGAGGAATGTATTGTTTTGCGCATTGGCGGCAGCGGCGACAAGAATCGAGCCGACCCCGAAAAGATCTTGCGCGCTCGTTCCACCGGGAATGTATGTGTGCAATACTTCCGCGACGATGATGAGATTCCAGCCCTGTGCGACCGCCAGGATCGAGCCGGTGACGAACTGCGGAAAAATCGCGGGAAGAATCAGGCGACGCAAAAAACTCCACCCCCGCAAGCCAAAGATATGCGCCGCATCGATAATGTCGTGCGGAATGATTTTGAGACCGCCGACGAGCGTAAAGACGATGTTCCAGAGCATCGAGAGAAAAAGAATGAAAATCGCCGCGCCGTTCAAATCCCCAAAACGAACGAACAACATGATCACGACCGGAAAGAGCGCAAGAATCGGAACCGATTCAAGTATGTCGAAAACCGGCAAAAGCACCGCTTCAACTGCCCTGCTCGAAGTTACTGCGAGCGCGAGCGGGACGGCAACAACGATCGCGAACGCATACGCAATCAAAAGTCGCATGCATGTATAGAACGAGGCAATGAGTATCGTCCCGAAGGAAACGCTTCCGCTCTCAGGTGCAACGCCTGGATAGAACGCAAAGGCCACCCACATCAACGCGACAACGAGCAAGGGTCCGAGCACGATCGCGTAGAGTCGTTCGTTGAGCGTGACAGGATACGTAACATGATGACGCGCGTGCCGCATACACATATTGTACCCCACACTCTCACAACACCCTGGTATACTTTTGCCATGACTCTTCGCGATCGTGTGCAAACCTTGATCACAGGCGATTGCGCAGATGACGATGCGACACTCTCGAAGTACAGTCGCGATACAAGCATCTTTGAACGCCGCCCGGCACTCGTCGTATTCCCAAAAAATGCCGACGATGTGGCAGCTGTCGTAAAGTTTGTACACGACGCACGAGAAAACGGCGAGCATATTTCTCTTGCACCGCGCAGCGCCGGCACGGATATGAGCGGCGGATCACTCACCGATTCAATCGCTCTCGTGTTTACGAAATACATGAACCACATCGGTGAAATCGGCACCGACTACGCGACTTCGGAGCCTGGTGTGTACTACCGTGATTTTGAAAAAGCGACGCTGACAAAAAATGGCATGCTGCTTCCCTCATACCCCGCCTCGCGCGAGCTGTGCGCAATCGGCGGCATCGTCTCGAATAATTCTGGCGGCGAACTCACGCTGCAATACGGCAAAACCAACCGCTACGTGCGGCACCTTGAGGTCGTCCTTTCCGATGGCTCGCGCGCGAGCTTTGCGCCGATTTCCCTCTTCGAACTGCCTGCGAAAGCGCGCCAGCACACACTCGAAGGCACGATCTATCGCGAAGTGCACAAACTAATCGAAGCGCACAAGGACGAAATCGAAACAGCGCGTCCGAGCGTCACCAAAAATTCCGCAGGCTACGCACTTTGGAACGTGATCGATACAGAAAAGAAAACGTTTGATCTCACGCAGCTCGTGTGCGGCTCGCAAGGTACGCTCGCGGTTGTCACGGAGGCAAAACTCGGACTCGTGAAGTTAAAAAAGAACCGCGCGATGCTCGTGATTTTTCTCTCCGACATCGGCATCCTCCCCGAAATCGTGCACCGTGTCCTCGCGTACAAACCCGAATCCTTTGAAAGCTACGACGACCAGACCTTCAAGCTCGCCGTACGCTTCATTCCCCAAATCATTCGCCAACTCGGATTTGCAAAGATGATTTCACTCGGCTTTGCATTCATTCCCGAGATGTGGGCCGTTCTCACGGGCGGCGTACCCAAACTGGTCCTCATGGCGGAATTTTCCGCCGATACTGCGGAGGAAGCCCGCGAAGCAGCACGCCAAGCGCGTGCGAGCCTGCACGGACTTCCGGTACGTACAAAACTCGCTGGTAGTGAAATTGCCGCAAAAAAATACTGGACGATTCGCCGCGAAAGTTTCTCGCTCCTTCGCAAAAATCTCCGCGGCCTCTATGCCTCGCCGTTCATCGACGACATCGTCGTGCACCCCAACGACTACCCGACGTTTATCCCTGAGCTCAATGCGATCCTTGCGCAACACCATTTGCTCTACACCATCGCGGGCCACATTGGCGACGGCAACTTCCATATCATTCCGCTTATGAACCTCAGCGACCCGAAGATGCGAAAAGAAATTCTTGAGCTTCAGCCAAAAGTTTACGCACTTGTCGCGAAGTACAAAGGCTCGTCGACCGGCGAACACAACGACGGCATCATCCGCACGCCATACCTTCCACTTATTTTTGGCGAAAAAATGGTCACGCTCTTTGCAGAGGTGAAAAAAATCTTCGATCCTCTCGATATTTTGAACCCTGGAAAAAAGATCGGCGGTACGATGCATGACATCGAGCGCAGCATGATCAAGAAGATGTAGCTCTCGCGCTGCATCTGTTCTTGTGTTATAATATTTCTCTATGCCTGATCACACCGATACATCTTTTATTTTGCGCGTCGTCCAGCCGGCTCTCGCTGGGCTCATGGATGGCTCCGTTTCGACGCTCGCACCGATTTTTGCCGCAGCCTTTGCAACACGAAATCCCTGGACCGCTTTTTTGATCGGCATGTCTGCCGCTGTCGGCGCCGGGATCTCAATGGCCTTTGCCGAAGCGCTTTCCGACACCGGCGAAGAAACGGGTCGCGGGCACCCAGCGATGCGCGGGATTATTGTCGGCGCAATGACATTCGTTGGCGGCGTCTTTCACACGCTTCCGTTCTTGATCACGAACTTTTCTCTTGCCGTCACGCTCGCCTTCGGCGTCGTTGGTCTTGAACTTATCGCGATCGCGTATATTCGCTACCATTTTTTCCGCATGAGTTTCTGGATGTCGATTCTTCAAGTCGTTCTCGGAGGCTCACTGGTCCTCGGCGCAGGCCTCTTGATCGGCAACGCATAAAGTCTTGCTATCCACACGTTGCAAAATACGCGCACGGTTGTAGGATACCGAGCGGTTCCTCCGCGGACCGCCTTCTCACAACAGGGTACTCACCTGATGCTGAAACGAAACACTTCTCCTCTTCTTCTCTTCCTCATAGCATCGTCTATCCCGGATCTTATACAGCTGCTGTACATGCCGGATGGAACGCGTATTTCGTCCTCCATTGATCTTGGCATGACGGTTTTCTTACTCGTCGCGATCATCGTCTGGATGATCTTTGGTAGCCGGAAAGTGAAAGCGAAGAAAGGCGAATAAAGGTCTCGCACGCTCGTACGATTTCGGCCGCTCCTCGGAGCGGCCGTTTCCTTTCAATGATGCGTCTTCGCCGCACAGTGACACCCGATCGGCTTGATGAACTCGTCGTAGTATTCGTCTCCATAATCAATCCCAAGCTCTTCACCCGCCGCGATGTCACGCGTCGCGTATATCATGACGCGTCCATCTTCGATCTCAGCCTCGACATTCGGCTCGCACGAATGGTTGATGTACCCGGCGAGATTGCCGGGCACCGGCCCGTCGAGCGTCCACTCGTCGTCGATTTCAAAGAGATAGCGTGAGGGCGAGTTGTCGGCGATCTTTGTCGGGATTTTCGCACCCGTGTATTCCAAAATAAAGTCTCCTTTCTTGATCGCGGTGCGGGCAAAGAGCCCCTCCCCCACTTCAGGTCCACAATTCCGGATTTCAAACCGCGAATCGATTGCCGCGCTTTCCATGACGGGAGGAGTATAGCATAATGCGCGCATGGAAAAGCGTGAAAAACTCTCAACAGATCCGTACAAGGGTGTCCGCGATTTTTATCCCGAAGATCAGTTTATCCAGCGCTACCTTTTTGAGCACATGGAGCGCGTATGCGAGCTCTATGGGTACGAAGAGTACAACGCATCGATTCTTGAGCCGGCAGAACTCTACCGCTCTAAAACGAGCGAAGAGATCGTCAACGAGCAAACATACACCTTTACCGACCGCGGGGGCCGCGAGGTGACCTTGCGCCCCGAAATGACCCCGACTTTAGCGCGCATGATCGCCGCAAAGCAGCGCGAGATCCCGTTCCCCGCACGCTGGTACTCGATCCCCAACCTTTTTCGCTACGAACGCACGCAGCGCGGGCGCTTGCGCGAGCACTTCCAGCTCAACGTCGATTTGATCGGCGCAGAAGGTGTGCAGGCCGATGCTGAAATCATTGCCGTCGCGTACGGGATTTTGCGCAATCTGGGAGCGGACGAACGCGATTTCGAAATCCGCGTTTCCGATCGTCGCATACTTGACGCGATCTATAAATCCGTCGGCATTGCCGAAGAGTATGCAGCGAATGTCACGCGTCTCCTCGATCGACGCGCGAAGATCGACGATTTCGAAAAGCAACTCACCGACATGATCGCGCACGAAGAAAAAGCCGTGAAGCTCGTTGAAGAGCTCGAACGCGTCACCTCGACGAAATACCTCGAGGATTTGCGCATGACCCTCGAGCACATGGGTGTGGGCAACATGGTCGTTGACACCTCGATCACGCGCGGTTTCGATTACTATACTGGCATGATTTTCGAAGTCTTCGATACCGATCCAGCAAACCCGCGTTCGATTCTTGGCGGGGGCCGCTACGATAATCTCACCTCGCTCTTTGGTGTCGAGCCGATCCCAGCGGTCGGCTTTGGCATGGGAGATGTGACCACGCGCGACTTTCTCGAGACCCACAATCTCTTGCCGGCATATGCACCAGCTACAGAACTTATGATTTGTGTCGTAGAAGAATCGGCAACCGCGCACGCAGTGCAACTCGCACAAGATCTCCGTCGCGAAGACATTGCCGTTGCGGTTAATTTTTCAGGTAAAAAAATCGGCGATCAGATTCGCCACGCCGATAAAATGAAAATCCCGTTCGTGATCGCGGTCGGCGCCAAGGAGCGCGATTCGGGTCGCTATGCGATCAAAAATCTCGAAACGGGTCACGAGAGCGTGATGCCAGCAGATCGCATCGCCGAGCACTTATTTTCATCGCTTGGCTAGATCGTGTGCGCCGCGGGCATACAATTTCTCGACCCGAACGATAGGCGGAAGCGAGAAATTGTATGCCTGCGGCGCTTTTTGTTATACTTTCGCTCACATGCGCATCGTTACGTTCGACATTGAAACCGCCAACTGGTTTGGCGAAGGAGTGGAAGACATGAAGGACCTGCAGATCGCGCTCGTCGGCATCCATGATTCCGAAACGGATTCGTACCAATCCTTTCTCGAGCCAGAACTCCCCCAGCTCTGGCCGATCCTCGAGCGCACCGACATTTTGGTCGGTTGGAATTCCGACCACTTCGACGTCCCGCTTCTCAACAAATACTACCCGGGTGATCTCACGAAAATTAAATCACTCGATCTCATGATGGAGATTTACAATTCGCTCGGCAGGAGGTTGCGTCTTGATGCGGTTGCCGACGGTACGCTGAATGATAAAAAACTCGACGGCAAAGGCGGTCAATCCGTGATCTGGTGGCGAGCCGGTGAAGTCGAAAAGGTCCGTGAGTACTGTTTGCACGACGTTAAGCTCACGAAAAAAATTCTCGACCATGCGCTCAAAAACAATTCGGTGAAATACAAGGAATTGGGTGCGGTACGCGAAATTAAACTCGACACCTCGCAGTGGCTCGCGCCCAAGACCGCACCGATGACATTCACACTCGGTCTCTAAAGCAAAAAATTGCTTCGCATTTTTGTGCCGAGGACCTAGGAATCTGGGAAACCCACGGTTTTCCCATTCCTTCCTCCACGGGAAACTCCCGTTTCCCGATCCTTCCCAATCCTGGCCTGCGGCCAAAAATTGCTTCGCATTTTTGTGCCGAGGACCAGGATCGAACTGGTGACCCTTCGCTCTTCAGGCGAATGCTCTACCAACTGAGCTACCTCGGCAAGACGCCGATTACTCTACCATACGAGGCGAATTTGTTCACCTATCTTGCCTGAGTACTCGACGCGTGAAATTGCTGCTGAAATGTTAGCCACGCCTCCTGCAATTGCTGCAGCTGGCTCTGACCCTGGGCATTGATCCCCTCCATTTTGTTGTAATCGTTCAAAATCTGCTGCACCGTGCCGCTCAAATAGGTCATGTAGAACCAAATCGGGCCGAGCAGGAACAGTATGTAGATAATGAATTTTACGAATCCCCACGCAAATGCAGTACGACGCGCGCGATGCAGCATCTGATTGTTTTCAAGCGTGAGGCGGTGAATCTCACGCAGAAGCTGCTCGTTGGTGGTTGGTTCCATGAAGAATATAGTATCATGCCGAAGCGCCCTCGTAGCTCAATGGATAGAGCAGCCCCGTCCTAAGGGGTTGATGTGGGTTCGATTCCTGCCGAGGGCACACGCTACTCCTGATTTCCGAGCACGCTAACAACTTCGCGCACGATATCTTCCGGATCGTGATTTGCTTTTACGAGATGTTTGAGCGCGCCGAGCGACGATGTTCTTTGCATGTCGTTTTGTTGCGCCGTGTTCGAAAGAACGACGACCGGAACAGTTTTCATATGCTCGTCTTTTTTAATTTCTGTGAGAACGTCAAAACCGTTCATCCCCGGAAGCGTGAGATCGAGCAAAACAAGGTGTGGAGTCTGACGCTTGAGAATCTGGAGTGCAGCTTCGCCCGTTTCCGCATGCAACCACTCGCATCCTTCCTTTGCAAACTTCGTTTTGAGGAGCGTGCTCAGAAAGGTATCGTCTTCGATGCAAAGAATGCTGCGGCCCGTGAGGCGCCCGGACGTTTCTTCGGACGTTGAAAATGCACTGCGGACCTTCTCGAGCACGTTTTCAGGGTCGAGATCGGCTTTAATGAGATAGTCTTTGACGCCAAGCGAAAGCACGCGATTAAGCTCGACGGGCTGACCGGAATTCGAAATGATGATAACCGGAATGTTTTTAATCGAATCATCCGCTTGTTTTGCGGCGAGAATCTCGTAGCCATTCATTGTAGGGAGCAAGAGATCGAGCAGGATGAGGTCTGGCTTTTTGTTGATAATTTCCTTGAGCCCTTGCGCTCCATCGCGCTCGAGTTGCACGTCGTAGCCTTCGAGTTTCAGCTTCTGCGACAAAACGTCCCCGAGAAACGCATCGTCTTCGATCAGAAGGATTTTCTTTTTCGGCATACTATCGTTTCGCTAATGGTAGCTCGATATAGAACTTTGTACCAACACCCTCGGTGCTTTCAAACCACACCTTGCCTTGGTACTTTTCGACGACGCTCTTAACGATGAAAAGTCCAAGCCCCGAGCCATCGGTTTCCATCTTGAGCGCATTAGGCGCGCGGAAAAAGCGTGTAAAGATCTTGTTTTGCTCATCCTTCGGGATCCCGATCCCGGAATCGGCCACCATGATGCGCATCGCGGCATTCGTCTCGGTAATTTCGATCGTGACCTCACCATCCGGTTTTGAGTACTTGATCGCGTTCTCGATCAGGTTTTGGATCACGGCGCGCAAGTGTGTAGAAGAAATCCGAACAGGCGAATACGCGAGCGCGGGATGCGAAAAATTAATCTTGATCGAACGTTTTGCGGCGATCGACAACATTTCAGTGAGCAGGTTGTCGATAAGATCCGGCACGTAGGCGATCTCATCCGAGACGAGGAGTTTCCCCGATTCGATTTTGTCTGAGAGGAGCAGATCTTCGACGAGCGAGATCATGCGGTCATTACTCTCGTACGCTTTCATCAAAAAAGTGCGCTGCTCCGTGGTGAGATCTCCGAGATCACCCTTGAGGAGCATGCTCAACGTCCAGCGAATACCGGAGAGCGGCGTGCGCATCTGGTGCGTTGCAATAGCAATGAAATCCGTTTTCATCTGATCGAGCGCGCGCAGACGATCGTTGGCACGTGTTAGTTCAAGATCGCGGCGAATGAGAAGCTTCGCGCTGTTTTCCTGCTCTGCAAGGAGCTGCTGGATTCTCTCGAGCTGTTCTTGCTGATTCGGCGTCCCCGCGGCATTCTGCCCCTCGTCAGCCATATTCGCTATGCGAGCACGCAAATCACGACCGTTTCATTGTGAAAGGCCGGATTGCATTTCTCGAGATTTCTCACTTCCCCGCCGAGCGGCGCCTGTTCGCCGTAAGTATAAAAGCCGATCAAAGGTACCTGCTCTCCGATCGCTTCTTGAATTGCAATAATCTCCTCTCCCGATCGTTCGCCGAAAAGTTTGTTGCGCGCGATGCAGTTGAAAATGACGACCGCTTTCGGCGGCGCTCCTTCCAATTGATCGACGGCAATCTTCGCAGCTTCCTTGGCGACTTTCACCGCTTCTTCGCGCGAGCCGACCATAAGCTGGATGTCGGAGCCCTCGGGAATCTCTGCTGCACACGTGATCGAACCATGCTCGTCCACCGTCAAAGGATCGCGAATGAGCATCTCATCACTCCCGGTAACTTTCATCCCGAGCGGATACGTGATCGCGAGTTTTGCGAGCGTCTCCGTGCGAAGCTGCTTGGCTTCATCTGCACCGAAATAATCTTCGTAGATCGAAATCGCCGGTTTGCCGTTGAGTTCGTGCAAAACGGAGCCATTGGAGCGCGTGACTTTGAGGGGCACACCAATCGGAATCCAGCCATGCTTGACCCCGATTCCAACCTTGAAATCGCCCGTAAGCCCGAGTCCTACGACCGCACCTTGATACACCTTGTCGTTGAGGTATTGGTACGTCTTTTCAAATTTGAAATCGTCTCCCGCTGCACCACCCATCACGGGAAAATGCTCACCGAGAGAATCCAAAACTCCACGTACGATCTCTGCGCCGTTCCCCACAAGCACGTCTGGGAACATCATAAATGCGCGCAGATCCGTCCCTGCCTTTTGTCGCACATCGTCCGCAACGACTTTGCCTGCAGCGCGGGGACCTCCCGCAATGTTTTCTCCGACACCACCAAAAAATTTTACTGAATCGGAGCTGAGAAGCATCACTGCAACCGAGTGCTTGTTCAATGGCCCTACGGTCACGATCTCTCCCGCCGTAGAGCAACCCACAATGACAACGTCTTTGCAGACCGAGCGAACGCCTGCAAGCATTTTTTCCTGATCGTACTGAACAGAAGAAAAGACGATGCCTGCGCTCGGCGATCCGCCCAATTTATTAAGTGCGTCCTGGGCAGCATTTGCCCCCACGACGTACGCATCCTCTCCCTGGCTAAATCCAACACCTGCATGTAAAGACATGCCTCTCATTATAGGCCCGCCGCGAGCAACGCGATCGAACGTGTGTGTATAGACGCACAGCGGCGCAGCCTTTGGCTGCGCCGCTGTTTCTATTTTTCTATCGTTAGAAGTTGAAGCTGTGCGCAATCGAGCCAATGAGCGGAAGCTCGGACTCTTTTCCTTGCGTAACATTCACGATTCCGATGATCGCAAAGATAAGAATCGCGAGATCGAGGAGTGGGATGAACATCCACAACTGCCACATAAACGCCCCGATAAACCAGACCACGAGCTCGGCGATGACGAGAATGAGCCCCTGCTTGATGTGAAATTTAACGAACGGGTCGTCCTTCGCCATTAAAAACGGGACGATGATAAGAATGCCGAGGTACGCGAGAATCCCCATGACCGTCTTGTGGTCGGGTTTCGCTTGCGGCTGCGACGCTGGCTGAACCGGGGGCGTTTGCTGCTGTGAGTCCATAGATAAAGATTGATTGTTTAATCCCTACCAGTATACGCACAACCCCCGTGTCAAAGGACACGGGGGTGGATAACCGCAAAAGACGCTTTATGCCGCTATGTTGAGGAGTTCGCGCAAGCGCTCTTCGTCGAAACCGATGACGAGCTCGCCGCCGATGTCGATAACCGGAACACCCATCTGGCCGCTCTTCTGGATCATCTCTTGGCGCTTCGCCAAATCGCTCGCAACATCGACATCCGTGAACGCGATGTGATGTTCCGTGAAGAAATCTTTTGCCGCGTGGCAGAAGTGACACGTCGGGGTCGAATAAATGGTTACTTGCTTTTGTTCGGCCATAGAGTTCGGCGTTATTTTTATAAATGTGATTATATCACGACTTAGAATCCGAGATCTTCCCGCACGAAGACGACATGCACCGCACGCCCGAGTGCCGGGTTCTCGCCGTGCAAAATGAGCGTTTTGTTGTGCTGTGTCCCATACCCGTAGACTTTCTTCATGCGCACGTCTTCGAGCGGTACGATGTGCTTTTCGATGCGATCGAAAGCCTCCGCGATGCTCGAGACAATTTTCTTCGTACTCACGACCAAAACCACTTTCGGCGAGGTGTACGCAAGATGCGGCAACTGGCTGCCGGAATTCGACGCAAAGACGAGCTCACCCGTTTCGGTGACTGCGTGCGCGCTTCCGAGGTAAAAATCAGACACGACTGATAATTTGCGCAACTGCGACTGCTTCGCAGGATCTTTTTCCGCAAGAATCGCTTCGTGCAGGTTGTTCCACCCGTGTGCGCCGCCTTTCAAGTACTCGATGTATCCGATTTGTTCGAGGGTTGTCGATGCGCCATTCATAACCGAGGCGCCTTGCGGAATCGTTTTTTTGATGAATTCAAGCGCCTCTGCACGATTTTTCACCGTTACCGGTTTGAAGTTATGCGCGGCGAGCGCTGCTGATGCTTTTTCAAGGCTTTCTGTCGATGCGAGTTGTCCGTGGTCCATAGATTTTCAGATAAATTAATAGATAGTATGCACAGGATACAGGCTTTACTTTACTTTGTAAAGTACAATGAAAAGTGCTAGGCTGTGGATAATGAAAACGCAAGACTGCAAAGAGTGCCCTATCTCGAAAGTCGTCGAACTGCTTGGGGATTCGTGCTCGATTTTGATCCTCCGCGATCTTTTTGAGGGGCCCAAACGCTTCGGCCAACTCCAAACATCGCTCGATGTCTCCACACGCACGCTCACGATCAAACTCAAAAAGCTCGAACAGGAAGGGCTCGTCGTCCGCACCGAATACCACGAGCACCCGCCGCGCGTTGAATACTCACTCACCAAAAAAGGCGCCGCATTTCAGGAAGTGGAAGATGCCATGCGCGCGTACGGAAAAAAATATCTCTAGTGTGTGCGGGTACGGGGAATCGAACCCCGATCTAATGCTTGGGAAGCACTTGTTCTACCACTAAACTATACCCGCTTTTGAATGCGCGAGACAACTATACCAACTTCTTCCCTTTCTTCACAATCTGCAAGACCCACTCCGATTTCAAAACAAAGAGCCGACGGATTTCAGACACCGGAATGTCTTCGAGATCTTTTGCATGTTGATCCAAGAGCTCGTTTAAGATCTCCACGCTCGCGTAGCGCGCACCACTCCAGTGCTTCACATGGAAATTTCCATGCTCGATCTCGCAATCGATGGTGCCATTGGCATAAAACCGCACGTGGTACTGGTTGGTGCCGTCGTGGCGCGGCGGAACTTTCTTGATGAGCCCCGCCGTTTGTCCGGGCAAGACGAGCTGCCAGCGCGTGCGTTGGAATCCGTTTTTAACGAGCGCATCGAAGAAAATTTTCTGGTATTTGCCGAGCTCCGTATGCGGGAAATACCCGTGCACGACACGCGGACGCCAGAGTGCCCACGGGTGCGTGCGGGCATAGCGCCCGACATCGCGCACGTATGAAAAGAGCGCTCGAGAGCGTTCCATGGGTTCATCTTACCACCGCCAGAGAGCTTTTTTAATAGTATCGAAAACGGTGGGCGAAGACGTCGCAGGCACGGGTTGCGACGGGTCTACGATTACAATTTCATGCTCCCCCGCCTTCCCGACGCCATATTCTTGCCGAAGTGCCGCTTCTTTTCCACGCTCGGTCTGCAAATCTTGAATATTTTCTTGTAGTTGCGATTGCTGCTGCACTAAATCGGCCAGTGCCGCTTGCGACTGCTGGTTGAGCGCTGCCGATTCGACATCCTTTCTCCATGCGCCCCATACGCTCCACGAACCGAAGATGAAGAAAACGACAAGCCCGAAGAGCATAAATCGTCTCCAGAGGAGTCGGGTGGGGTTGTCACGCGATCGAATTGCCATATCAAGATCGTACCATTATACTTGCACGGCGAGTGGAATCGTTTTTGCCGGCTTCGCAGCCGCGACGGCGGCGAGACCGAGTGCTGGCGCAGCAGCGCCAGATAACGACGGCAAAAAGATTCCCGAGCCAAATACGTATGAGTTTTCTTTTTCACAAACGCACGAAAAAAGCGATCAATATCATCTGGGGCGTCATCGCCGTTTTGGTGACGCTCGGTATGGTGATCTTCTTCGCCCCGGGCATCCCGACCTGGCTCGCGAGCCTCTAAGGTTAGCCCTCGCGAACGACTTTCAAAAAGACTTCGTGCGGAATGTCGACTTTGCCGCGCGCGAGCATTTTCTTCTTGCCCTTCTTTTGCTTCTCGAGAAGCTTCATTTTTCGCGTGATATCGCCGCCGTAGAGATAGCCGGTGACGTCTTTGCGCATTGCGCTCTTTTTGCGCGAAGCGATGATACGACCGTCAGCTTTCGCCTGGATTTTCAAATCGAACCACTGTTTCGGCAAAAGTTCGAAAAGTTTTTCAACCATCTGCTCAGCCTCCGCCTGCATGCGGCGTTTTGAAACGATGCGCGTGAATGCGGGCGCGAGTTCTTCCGCGACCAAAATATCCATGCGCACGACATCTGCCTCGCGCAGGCCGATGATTTCGTACGAAAGCGACGCAAAACCGGAGGAGACGCTCTTCAGGCGATCGAAAAAACCACGCATGAGTTCTCGCAGCGGCATTTCGGCTTTTAGTTCGAGTTTGCCATCGGGCAGGGTCTCGCTCGCGCCGACTTTCGCTTCGTGGTCGTAGAGGAGCTGCGAAATCCCACCCACATAATCTGTCGGCGTAATCAAGGTGACGCTCGCCCACATCTCGCGCACGAGCTTCGGGTCGTCGGGGAAACGCGCGGGTGCGTAGATTTCTTCCACGTCCCCGTTTTGTTTTGTGATCTCGTACACGGTCGTCGGCTGCGTCACGACGAGCTCCATGTTGAATTCGCGACGCAAGCGTTCAATGATGATTTCGAGGTGGAGCATTCCAAGAAAGCCGCAGCGAAATCCGCGGCCCATGATGCCGGAAGATTCTTCTTCGTACGAAAGCGACGAATCCGAAAGACGCAGACGCTCGAGCGATTGTCGCAGGATCGGGAGGTCGTCTTGTGATTCCGGATAGACGCTCGCCCAAATCACCGGCTCGGGCGCTTGGTAGCCGTGGAGTGCTTTGGCAGGATTTTTTGCGGAGGTGATAGTATCACCGACGGATGCGATGCCTGGTTTTTTGATGCCGGTCACGATGTAGCCGATTTCGCCGGCGGAAAGTTTTTCCGCCGGTTTTTCATCCGGCGTCATAACACCGACTTCGAGCGCAATAAATTCCGCATCCGCAGCGATAAATTTCAGCGTCTCGCCTTTTTTGAATTCACCACCGAAAACGCGCATGTAGACGATGATGCCGCGATTGCTGTTGTACCCGAAATCGAAAATGAGACCTTCGGGATGCGCGGTATCTGCGGCTGGCTCCGGAATGCGCTCGATGATCGCGTCGAGGACGGCCGCAACTCCCTCTCCTGTTTTCCCCGAGGCGCCGAGCACGGTGTCTTCCGGACAATTCAACAGGAGTGCGAGTTCACTTTTGATATCTTCAACACGCGCATGCGGCGCATCGATTTTTGAAACGACCGGAATGATGGCTTTGCCGAGTTCACGTGCGACAGAAAGCACCGAGAGCGTCTGCGCCTCAACGCCCTGCGTCGCATCAACGAGGAGAATTACACCTTCGACAGCCGTGAGCGCACGCGAAACTTCATAGGCAAAGTCCACGTGCCCCGGCGTGTCGATCAAATTCAAAATGTAGGACTCACCTCTGTGTTTCCATTCCATGCGCACCGGCTGCATTTTGATCGTGATGCCGCGCTCGCGCTCCAAATCCATACGATCCAAGACCTGCTCCTGCATGCGGCGCTTTTCGATAGTAGCCGTCAATTCGAGCATGCGATCGGCCAATGTCGATTTACCGTGGTCGATATGGGCGATGATTGAGAAATTCCTGATTTTCACCAGGAAAATGTAGCATTTTTGGCCATTTTAAGCGACGTCGGAAGGTTGCACCGCGACAACCTCCGGCGTGTCGACGAATTTACGCTTCAGCGCACCAATGACCTCGGCGAGCTCCGGATTCTTCAAGACCCAGAGGAGAAGCGCGGTGACAAGTAACCCAAAGAGACCTGCGATCAACCCTTGCACCAAAATGCCGAGTGTCGTGTTGATCGTCCCCGCCGTTCCGGTCGTGTTGAGGAAAAGATACGAAGCCGCGCCGCCGATCACGGATGCGGCAAAGCTCTGGAAACCGAGGCGAAGCATGCCGGAGCGAGAAATCGCGAAGTCACGCGTGAAGTACACGTAGCCGATCAAAAATTCCGCGATGGAGCCGAGTGCGTACCCCAAAGAGAGCATCAAAACGCTCGTACCTGTGATGTCGTCGACGCGCAGCAGTGCCTCAATGAAATTTCTGAAGAAAGAATATTCTTTGAAACACGCCAGAAGAACGAGCGAAGACACGATTGAAATGACAATATCCGCGCATCCGAAGTAAAACGGTTTTTTCGTGTTGCCGGTCGCGTAGTACGCGCGCGCAATGAGGAGCGTCGCCGATTGTGCAAGGAGCGAAAGTACGAAAAGCGCCAGAGCTGCCGCCGTGAGCCGCGTTGCGCTCCAATCGAACTGCCCCGCTCCGAGGATAACGCGCACGATTTGCGCACGCAGAACGATCATAAAAATAGTTGCCGGAATTGCCCAGAACACAATGTGCCTGAGTGCGGCTTCCGCATAGCGAGAAAATTCTTTCTGCTGTCCGCGTGCAAAGAGTTGCGCAAACGTCGGAAATGCCGCAACGGAGTACGAAACGCCAATGATTGTAAAGGGTACGGCCTGCAAATTGTATGCAAACGTAAAGACCGCGATCGATCCCGGTGCAAGAAACGACGCGAGCGCGACTATCACGAGCAGCGAAATCTGCGTCGAGGCGAGTGCAAGCGTTCGCGGAATTGAGAGCACGAGAATCTCGCGCGTAAGTTCCATAAGGCGCCCGAGCGGAACCGTTCCGCGTCCCCGTTCACTCAGGTAAAACGGCAACTGTATGGCCATGTGCATCAAGGCTCCGCAAACGACACCGAAACCGAGCCCGACAATGCCAAAATGCGGATACAACACGATGGCCCCGAAAATAATACCGAGGTTGTAGAGGAGCGGCGAAATCGAATACAAGACGAAGCGGTGCCGCATCTGGGTGAGGGACGCAATCGTATTGGACGCACCGAGTAGGAGCGGCTGTAAAAGCAAAATGCGCACGAGCAAGATCAGCTCTCCGCGCGAAGCTGCATCAGCGGCGAGGCCGGGTGCGAGAAACGGCACGATGATCGGCGCGAGGATGAACGCTGCCATCGCGACAAACCCCATCCCCGCAAAAAAGACACCGAGGAGCCCGCGCAAAAACGAAACCATGAGTCCTTCTTGTTCTTCTTCGAGCCGCGAGAGGACCGGCAATACCGCATACAGAGAAAACAGCGAGGCGATTGTCGCAAAGAGAAAATCCGGCATGCGAAACGCCGCGTAGTAGATGTCCAAGATGTGGCCTGCACCAAAAGAGGCCGCGAGGATTCTGTCGCGCAGAAGCGCAAGGAGCTGCGAGGCAAACGCGAAGGCCGCGAGAAGGTATGCCGCTTCGTGCATGCCGCGCGTTTCTGCGGCAAAAAAACGACGCGCCCGCGACGTAAAGGAGCTGCCACGCGTGCGGACTTTTGTGAAGGAAATCATCGAAATTTGAGTATAGCAGAATAGAAAAAGCCCCGAGGGGCTTTTTCTCTGAACGATATGAAATACGTAGCGCGTATTTCATATCGATTTGCTCGCTCGAAAACGAAAGCGAGCATCGCTTTCGCTTTGCTCGCTTCGCTGCATCGATAAGCCGGGTTCTGTCGTGGACAGTCATGTATCTGGGATCGCCGTTACCGACGACCTCAAGCGGCTCTCTTGTTTCCACGCGTGGTAAAAACAAGCACGGCCTTGCACGCAGGTAGGATTTTTGCCGTTGCACCCTCCATGTTTCCATGAAGGCTAATCCTTGCGGATCCCCTCTTCTCTCGATTTGGGCGTCTCTGTTCGCATCCCTATCCTCGCGGACGACGGGCATTACCCGCTACCCTGCTACATTTTGCAATGTGCGTGCCCGGACTTTCCTCTGGCTTCGCAAAGAAGACAGCGACTGTCTGGTGCAGGACTACAGTATGCAATAAAAGAATCAGAGGGGCAAGGTCGCCTGGTCGCCGATTTTGATGCCGTATGTCGATGCGAAATTCGCGGGCATTTCGAGAACATACCGACTCGGTTCGCTTGGTCCGAAGGCTTCCGGATACGTGGCCGGTGAGACATTCGGTTGAATGTAGATGACGGTTCCGTCAGAAGAAAACCAGATCATGTCGATCGAGAAATGCATGTCTTTCATCCAGAAGAGGTGCTGGTCGTCCGCTGGAAATACAAACAGCATGCCTTCGTGATCACCGAGCCCCGAGCGACCACCCAGACCTTTTTCTTGCTGCGCGGGAGTGAGCGCGAGCGTGACCGTTATGCGCTGCCCGTCAATGCGAACGACAGGAGAAGCAGGAGTGACCGCGGCATGGACTGCGGTTGAAGTCGAAGCGCGCGTGGGCACACTGGCCTCTTCAGTCGAAGATGCGGTCGCGAGAGCGCGCGTTTCAGGAGAAAGAGGAGTACTGACAGTACTGAGTACAGAAAGTATGGAATACACGACAAAAAAAATAACCGCACCGCAGAGCGCGATGGCGGCAAGAATGGTCGTGCGTCTGCGCATTGTGTTCATTCAGACATAGTAGCACTGTGCTACGTACTCGTTTCAGGCGTACTTGTTGCTCGCTCGCGACAAAAACCTTTGCCACGAGCATCGCACGATCGCTGTGTGCACCATATCGATCCGTTTTCTTGGCGCGTGCACATATTGCACCCGTCGTACCATTCTATGCACGATGCAGGCGGCGTGTATGCTTTCGGCGCATACGGAAGTGCGACAGACGAAAGGACGGGCACCCCGCCGAGTGCGCTCGCAGTTGCAAAAGCTAGAGCTACACCGACTTTCATACGCGAAATTTCGACATCTACAAGGATGTCAAACGTAGCGTACGCGTTCTCCGATTTATTTTGAGTGAAGAATCGCACTATGCGAGCGCGATGCCGGAAATATTTTCTCCGTGAACAGCATCCGAGAGCGTCGAGAGAATCGATGCCGCGCTCCACGCTTGCGTGCGACACGCGCCGTGCCCGCCTTCGGTGCGGTACTCGCGAAACCCGCGCGCATATGCGAAGAGTTCGATCGGTGTTTTGAAATGCGTGTACGAGCGCACGAGCGAACGGCGCACGCGCAGCGCTTCTTCCGTATATCCGAAATTTTCCAGTCCTTCCGCAAAAATAGCGGTGTCGTGCGGCCAAATGGAGCCGTTGTGGTAACTCTGGGGATTGAAATGTCGTGAACGCGAACTCAGCGTGCGGATTCCAGCCGAGGGCACGTACAAATCCGGCGCACGCAGGCGCTTCACAAGGAGCGGAATCGAGGCGCTCTCAAGAACGCTTTCAGGAATATCCGTTTCGCTGACACGCCAGATGGCCCAGAGCGTGTGCGCCATGCTCGAGCGCGCAGAGCCGAGCATGCGACCTTTGCCGTCGATTGCCGAAGCAAGCGAAATGCTTTTACCGTGACGGATGACGAATTTTGCATTGAACTGTTTTTTGAGGAGACCCGCGCGCACCGCGAGCGTCGCGGAAAACTCCGGATCGATCGCGGCAAGATAGTCGCTCCATGCACAGAGTGCCGCAAACGCATACGCCTGCACCTCAACCGGCGCGATCGGATACTCGGGAATCGCATCGTTTCTTTCGAAAAAGACCGATTCGCTGCTATCCATCCAACTCTGCACCCGCAACCCGCCGTGGGTACGCTCGGGGTGAAATTGGTAATCGAGAAAACCATCGCCGTTTTTGTCGCCGTACTCGAGAATCCACTGGAGTGCCGCACGCGCCGCAATAAGCAAGCGATCCGGCACCTGCTCGAAGTTGCGCGCTTTGAGGTATTTGTGAAGTGCGATCAAAAAGAGTGGCGTTGCATCGACCGTGTCGTAGTTGCGCATCGCGTTGTCCGGATACACGTACCATGGCTGACGCTCCTGCTGCGTAAGGTGGCTATGATTATCGGGACGAAATTCATGAATGCATTTCCCCGGTTCTTCCCCGCTTTCGATATTTACGCTGCTGCCTTGCAAATCGATGAGGTTGTGCAAAATCTTCCCGACAAGATCGAGGAAGTAGATATCGTTCGTTTTATTAAAAACTCGCAACAATGAGAGGCTGGTAATAAGGGAATCGCGCCCAAAAATACACCCGTACGCTTCGTTGCGCGCAGAGGCGAGGATTCCGCGCTCTGCTTCGAGTTCGCGGATGCTCTTAAGTCCCAGCTCCCATAGCTCTTTGTCTGTCATGTCGTTCCTCTACTAATCGCGTAAATAACGCCTCGTATCCGTCCGCCATCTTCTTCCCATTGAAATTCTCAAGCACCCAGGCGCGGCACGTGGCCCTGTCGATCGCATGGATTGCCTCCACGGCAACCGCCATCTCCTCGACATCTTCTACGACGTATCCAGTCTCCCCATCTTTCACGATTTCGGGAATCGAACCTTTGTTGAAGGCAACGACAGGGCACCCACACGCCATCGATTCGATCAACGTGAGACCGAATGGTTCGCGCCACATGACAGGATGCAAAAAACACCGTGCGCTTGCCATGAGTTTATTGCGCTCTTCTTCATCGACTTCCCCAATCCACTCGACCCGACTCGAGAGTCGCGGCTCGATGAACTCGCGGAAGTAACGCCGCTCGACGTTGTCGAGTTTTGCGGCAATGAGGAGCGGCATGTCGAGCTCGTTGGCGACATCGATAGCCGCGTGCACGCCTTTTTCCATCGATATACGACCGACAAACAGGAGGTAATTGCCCATCTCTTTGCCGAAGGGATAGTGCTCCATGTTGAGACCGTTGTAAATCGTCCCCCCGTGATTGAAATCCGCCGCACCGACCGGCTGCGCTTTTGAGATCGTGACGATATGCGGTGTCCGCAGAGCCTGCAAAAGTTTACGTGCCTCGGCGTTAAAGGGACCGTGCATCGTGATGACGGTTGGAGTCCGCGCGAGGTTGGCCGTGGGAAATGAGATCGGTGGCAAGTGATCGTGAATGATGTCGAAATCGTCCTGGCTCGCGTAGGCGGTTCCGATCTGCAGAAGCGTAAGAGGGTTCAAACCGTACGGGTCGTTCACGCGTGCCTCGCGCAAAGAGCGCGCAAAGACAGATCGAAGCCGCGCTGAAGTGAGTGAGTCCCCGCTCGCAAAGAGCGTCACGTCGTGCCCGCGCTTCACGAGCTCCTCGGTGAGCGTGTAAATGACACGTTCCGTGCCGCCGTATTTTTTCGGAGGTACCCGCTCTGCGAGCGGTGCGAGTTGGGCGATGCGCATGGGCACAAGAAAACACCCGAGCGTCGATAGAACGCGTGAAGACAAAATAAAATCCTCATGAACGATTCATCCGTTTTTCATTCACCGCTCGGTATACTCTTCAGCACGTCGCGTGAGACTCATCGTACCCTCTACGGATGAGACAAAGGCCGCCCCTTCTGCAGAGGCGGCGACGCTTTTGTGGGACGTTCCCCGCTATCTGCAGATTTCAGAGCGGGTACTTACAACCTAAAAAAATCACTATGGCACGAACATCAACTTACGGCGTGGCGGTACGCTTTGCGATCGCTCTCGTTGCAGCGCTCGCACTCGGCTCGCTCTTTGCGGGATCGGTTGCGCACGCAGACACGTGGATGTCTTCTTCCTCACAATCGTGGGGACACTCAAACGACAACCACAACTGGAACAATGGCGGTAACAACAATTGGAACCACGGTTCGAACAACAACTGGGGCCACACGAACAACGGGAACCACGGCAACCACGACTGGTGGCGCTGGCACCGCGTTGGCAACGCTTGGCAGCAGTACTTCGACTGGACGCTCTACTGTCAGTGGGCTGCGCAGACGTACGGTTACGTCTCGCCGCAGTGCGCTGCGTATGTAACGGGCGGCATGGGTTACTAAACCCACACTGCACGGTTTGCACAAACGCCCCCACCCGGGGGCGTTTGTTTGCTTTACGACGTGAAAAGACGTATAGATACGCAAGCTGTATTGTTGCGTCCGTTGCATTGCGTTCCCCACCACGTACAACGGGACCAACCAATGGTAAAGAAACAGGAAGACACGGACATCGAACGTTTTGCGCGCATGAGCCGCGCCGAGCGTGCGAAGATCATTCGGACACTCATGGAGGGCGGCGGTTCATACACGAAGCTCGCACGTCTCTTCGGAGTCAACAAGGGAGTCATCGCGGGCATTTGTCGGGATTACAAAATCCCCTCGAAGCATTTGCCGGGGTTTGGGCATGTACAAAAAAGCTCAAGCGGTGTCCCCTTGAGGCTCGCCGTTTCGGAAGAGCACCAGTGCACGGCATTTGTAGACGGGCACCGATGCGGATACCAAAAAGTATTCGGCTCGGAGTACTGCGGCTTACCCCAGCACCAAGCGCTCGCGAAACGAAGAAAATAAATGCATCAAGACCCGTTGCTCCACGGCAACGGGTCTGTAATTTATGTCAATATCACCAGCTTCACGCGTAGCAAAATTATCTTGAAACAGGTATCATAGAGAAAAATCCGCATGCAATTTTTTTCCAGACTCGTACAATTTATAAAAAATCTTCCGCGTTTGTATTCCATCGGTGGAGCGCTCGTCATCATCGCGATAGGTGCGGTTGGCGTGCACTATTTTACACGCGGTGCGACCGCAGATAGCACACCTGCACAAATCACGCACGTAAAGATCGCTTCTGTTGCGAGTCTCTCCTCGCAAGCAGGGCCCCTCCCGCTCGTTGGAAAGGTCACATCTTTGAACCAAGCAACGATTCTCGCGCAAACGTCCGGCGAAATCACATCGCTCTCGAAACGCATCGGCGATCGCGTCGGAGCAGGCGAAATCATCGCAGAGTTTGCAAATGCAAGCGAAGCTGCGGCCGTACAGCAGGCGCAGGGTTCGTACGATGCCGCAGAAGCCGCGTACGAGAGCGCACAGAACGTGACCGCAGCGAATGCGTCGCTCACCTCCTCGCAAGCGGCATCCGCTGCTTCGAGCGCGCAAACATCCGCAACAGCCGCTCTCCAGAGCGCATACGCCTCGCTCGATGACGCCGTGCACACCAAATCCGACGAGCTTTTCACCAACCCCCGCACGCAAACGCCGCAGCTCATCCTCTCGCTTCCCGATAGCCAACTTTCGGTAAACCTCATCAACCAGCGCCTTACGCTCGAGAAAGTATTGCAGGACGCGCACACGCAGGCGAATTCGAGCGCATCGATCGACACCCGCATCGATGCCTCAACAGCCGATGCGCGAACCGTTCTCGCGTTTATAAATGACTGCGTCGAGGCAGTGAACGAAGCAATCGCGACACAAACCGTTTCCGCGACCGAAATCGCCGCGTTCCAAACCTCAATTGGCGCCGCACGTACGGAAACGACCGCCGCGATCAGCGCACTTTCGAGCGCAAAGAGTTCCTACGACTCGGCGCAGACGACTTCACAAACCGCCGCAAACACCGCCGGCCCCGGATCGCAGCAAGCCGTCGCGCAAGCAAAGGCCAATGTGCAAGTCGCGCTCGGCGCACTCGACGTGGCGAAAGCGAATCTGGAAAAAACAATCGTGCGCTCCCCGATTTCCGGCACGATCGTCTCGCTCCCGATCACGCAGGGCGACTTCGTATCATCGTTTGCGCAAGTCGCACAAGTCTCGAACCCGGGCGCACTCGAAATCGATGCGTATGTCACGCCCGATGATGCAAAAACACTCCAGGTCGGCGGCAAAGCATCCATTGAAAACGGTGTCTCGGGTGTCATCACGTCGATTGCACCTGCGATCGATCCGTCGACGGGCGAGATTCTCGTTAAAATCGGCATCACGAGCGGACAAAGCTCACTCACCGACGGCGACACGGTCACTGTTTCCTTGGAACGCGCGATACCGCTGGGTACGAAGAAAACGACAACTGCCTCCTCCACCAGTATTCTCATCCCTATCATCGCCGTGAAGCTCATCCCGAATGGTGCGGAAGTCTTTACGGTCAGCTCTTCAACGCTCGTTTCGCACCCGATCGTGCTCGGCGCGATTCAAGGCGATCAAGTGACCGCAACCTCCGGTCTCACGACAGATATGGATATTGTGACCGACGCCCGCGGACTCACCGACGGACAACAGGTTGTCGTCGATCAATAACATGCTGCCGCTTTGGAATTTCTTTCTCGAGAAGCGACAGTTCAGTTACGTGCTTGTCGGCACTCTCATCGCAGCGGGGCTCTACTCGCTCGCGCAAATCCCGAAAGAAAATACGCCGCAGATCAACATCCCGTACGCAACCGTCGTTACGACCCTGCCCGGCGCTTCGGCCGCGGATATGGAAACGCTGGTCACCGACAAAATCGAAGACCAGGTGAGCAACATCAGCAATGTCGACAAACTTACCTCGAATTCGAGCGATGGGGTTTCTTCAGTCGTCGTGCAATTTGCCGCGAGCGCAAACAGCATTACCTCGATGCAAGATTTGCGTGATGCTGCCGCGCGCGCAATCTCAGACCTCCCTGCCGATGCTTCCACCCCACAGGTCACCAAGATCAGTTTCAACGATTCGCCGATTCTCGTTGCGTCGGTATCCGGCAATCTTTCGCCGAATGAACTCTCCGATCTCGGCAAATCACTCTCCGACGATTTGAAGAGTATTTCGGGTGTATCGCGCGTGGATGTCGCGGGCGTGCCGAGCAAAGAAGTCGACGTCATCGTGAGCAAAGAAGCACTCTCGCAGTATGGCCTGCGACTCACCGATGTAATTTCGGCAATCAGCGCCTCAAACGCCGCGCTCCCTGCGGGTTCGATCACGATGGATAATGTCAACTACACGGTCAATTTCAAAGGTGGTATTACGGATCCGAACGACATCGCAAACATCGCTGTCGGCATCAAGGGAGGCGCGCCGATTTACCTGCACGACATCGCACGAATCGATAACGGACTCGCGCCCGCAACGACATACTCGCGCGTCTCCGAAAACGGCGCACCGAGCCAAAACGCGATCACGCTCTCGGTCTACAAGCAATCCGGCGCAAGCATCGTCGGGACAGCGCAAGCCGTCGAGAAAAAGTTTGACGATGAGAAAAACGGTCAGCTCAAAGGTTTGAACGTGTTGATCTCGCCGTCGACCGACCAAGGCAAAGAAGTCGGCAAGCAGCTCGGCGATCTCACCAAAACCGGCATCGAGACCGTCATGCTCGTTATCCTCGCACTCCTCCTCACGATCGGGTGGCGCGAATCGTTGGTCGCCGCACTCTCGATTCCCCTCTCGTTCTTGATCGCATTCATCGGACTGTACGCGACCGGCAATACACTGAATTTCATCAGCCTCTTCGCGCTCATTCTCGCGGTCGGTATTCTCGTGGATTCCGGCATCGTCGTGACCGAAGCGATCCACGCGCGCACAAAGCTCTATAAAACCAAAATGGAGGCGGCCCGCGCAGCGCTGCACGATTATGCGTGGCCGTTGATCGCCGGCACGATGGCGACCGTCGCCGTGTTTGCGCCGCTCTTTTTCATCACCGGCATTATCGGCGAATTCATCGCGGGAATTCCCTACACGCTTATCTTCGTCCTCATCGCATCGATTTTCGTCGCGCTCGGCATGGTGCCGCTGATCGCGATCCTCTTCACCAAAGAACAACCGAACGCGCTCGAGAAAAAACAAGAGGAGTACACGCACCGCGTGACGCTGTGGTACAAAGCAAAACTGCGAACCGCGCTCGAGAGCAAACGTTTCCAAAAAATATTTTTGCGCACACTCGCCGTCCTCTTTGTCATTTCGCTCATCTTGCCTGTCACTGGTCTCGTGCAGTCGGTCTTTTTCCCGCAAGATGATCAGGATTTCGTATTCATTAATATTTCAAAACCGCAGGGCACGACACTCCAGGAAACCGATCTTGCGACGCGCGAAGTAGAAGAACTTCTCTACAGCGATAAAGACATCGCGTCGTTTGAAACGACCGTCGGGCAGAGTTCTTCGTTTGGCGGCGGAGGCGGAAGTGGCGGCGGTTCATCCGGCAGCAATCAAGCATCGATCACGGTAAATCTTCCCGATGGACACAAAAAGACGAGTACGGAAATGGTCAGTGAACTTCAAAAACTTCTCGCACCGGTGACAGACGCCAACGTCCAGGTCTTGCAAGGCAACAACGGCCCGTCGTCCGGCGCGCCGATCCAAATTCAATTCACCGGCGACAACCTCGACGATCTCATCGCAACCGCCGACAAGGCAAAGCAGGTCTTGGAAACAGTCCCGCATGTCACCAACATTTCCGCGACGACCGAGAGCAACGGCAACGAATTCGACCTCACAATCGACCGCGCCAAAGCAACCGCACTCGGACTCAACACGATGACGGTCGCACAGACGCTGCGCGCCGCAATCAACGGCACCAAAGCAACGACGATCAACCTCCCCTTGCAAGACATCCCGGTGATGGTGAAGCTGAATTTGAATCCTTCGTTCACCTCCGCAGCGGATACCGCACAAACCACGATCGACGCGGTCGAAAATATTTCGATTCAAGGGCAAAACGGGCCGGTTCTCCTCGGCTCTATCCTCAATAGCAATCTCGGTCTCAGTAACGCCGCGATCTCGCACCAAGACAAAAAACGCATCGAGACCGTGAGCGCATACAACGACGACAAAATTACATCCGGCCAGGCGATCACCGCATTTCAGAAAGCATTCGCGAATGTCGACGTCCCCGCGGGCGTCACGATTTCGTACGGCGGCGAAAATCAAGACATCAACACCTCGTTCACGCAGATGTTCATCGCGCTCCTCGCAGGTCTCGTCTTGATGTTTATGATTCTCATTATCGCGTTCAATTCGTTCCGCTACACCTTCTACCTTCTCATGATCGTTCCGCTGTCGTTGATCGGCGTTCTCGATGGTCTCGCGCTCACCGGGCAGCCGCTCTCGTTCCCCTCGATGCTCGGCTTTATCGCGCTCGGCGGCGTCATCATCAATCACGCGATCATTCTCATGGACTCGATGATCAAACACCTCCACGAAACGCCCGATACACCGATTATCGACATCGTCGTCGAATCCGCCGCGGTGCGCCTGCGTCCTATTTTCCTTACGACCGTGACAACCGTGATCGGTATGATCCCGCTTGTCGCCGCAAATGCGACGTGGGCTCCGCTCGCACTTAGCGTCATGTTCGGACTCTCATTCGCGATCGTCCTCACCCTCGTCCTCGTGCCCGTCCTCTTTTTCCGCGCACCACACCACGTGGAGCAAAAATTGTGATCGTACCTACTGTTGCGTACTGGATGAAATCAGGTACGTGTCGGGAATGAGCTCTTCGCCGTATGTAGTCGGGTTTTTCGGCGGCACTGCGCCGATCTGGATTTGTTCCAATTTCGCGTTGGTGATTGCCCCACACGGCGTGCTCAAACTACTGTAATTTCAATACCGCAGCGATAGTATAAATAAAAACTCCTGATACGAGATAGGTCGCTGGTATAAGTACAATTGGCATAATATATCTCCAGGCGCTTTTAATTCTACCTACGGGCAACACATTCCGTACGTTCAGATACGGCACCACATTCATGGCATGATAGTTAATCATGACGTACGGAACCAGAAAGATAAGTGCAGGATGTAATAGGAACGTTCGACCCCCATCCCCCAATGCTTGGCCGAATGCTATTACGATAGCAAATTCCCAAAAAGTATATTCATATCTATTGATGAGCCACCATATCACGTAAAAAATGAAGACATAGGCGGGTACGGTAAAAAGCAGGTCGATACAATAATTTTGCAACATCTGACCCGCAGACATCCCCTCTATGATTTGAAGCGAAGGGAGCACAGGTTTTGAAATCATATAGCAACCCTCAACAACAGCTGCAGACACAATGCACCGGCTTATAAAATAAAATTTTGGATTTTTTATTACGTTATTTTTTTGAAAGTAATACACCGCTAATGTGCCAAAAAAGAAAATGAGAATAGCACTATGAGTAATAGTATCCACGCTGGGACCGTCTTTTACAAAAACAAGAATGAAAACCGCTACCGCCCAAATTAGATAAAAGTATTTCATTATGTTCATACACTAACTGGTTCTAATCTCGTCCCTGGGTCAAATTGTCGATTCGGCACATTCCGGCCTTCCCGATGAGTGTATTATATGAGCATGCAAGGGTATTTAAAATACCTGTTGGTGTCTTATGCAACTGCGTTAGCATTTGAGACCCTTGCCAACACGATCGGAGATGGAACATTATTCAGGAATCCTCACTGGCTCATATATTTCATTGTCTGGTACGGATTTATGTATTCGTTACTCTACGTGCTCTTTGCAAATCGTCCTCTGATCGCAGGAATAATCTTTTTTGCTGTTTTTGGTTCAATGGCAGAAATATTCGTTTTTCACAGAAGCAATTTGCTGATCGATCCAATTATGTACGCATTGATGTCACTTATTCCCCTCATGGTATATAAAAGATTTTTTAAACTCGGTTCAAGACACTCAGTTTAGTCCGATAAAAGAAATTTCGGGCAGGCAGCTTCGAGTTCGAACTTTTAACCGTTCCGCGCAGGTGACATGCGGACGAAACGGTTTATTTTGACGGCGGTCGTTTCGAACCTTTTGTTGAAGGATCGGTGCAGAGTACTGCAAGTACGGCCGATGCCACCTCTAATACTCAGTGACGCTAACTCACTCGTGCACATCTTTGCTTGTCGGCAAAACGCACATGCTCGATAGGTTCAGGTTAGTGTTAAAATAAGCGCATGCAACACATAGGGGTACGCATTCAAGATGCTGAAGGAAAGACCGTTCAAGAGCCGGACGTCAATTTTGCCGACGTGATGAAAGTCGTGTACGAAAGTCCCGATTATAAGAACAAATGGCCCCTCCTTGCTTCTATTGACCCGTATGACGATACGATGTTCAATTCACTGGTGGTGCCTCAACTTATTGACGAACTTAGTACATTGCCTCAAGACATTGAGGCTGTCAGAGAGTCGATCTCTTTTCTGAAGAAAGTAGAACAATTTCAGGGCGTGGAATTTCTCGGAGACTAGGAAACAGAGTGAATGATATAAAATGATCTCTAGTGAGCCAAACAAGTGTTAAATATAAGCATTATGGAACAAATAAAAAGCAAACATGACGAGGACCCGATTGTTCGATATCTCGAACACACGCTCGGCAAACCACCCGAACAATTCCTTACCGCAATACCCACTGCACTTTCGGGAGATTCACTCCCGCCATTTCTGTATCTTAAAGAAGACGAGCCAAAACCACATTGGCTGATCGTGACGTCGGGTTTCAATCAGCATGGGTTTGAGCTTTCTTTGCGGTTAGCGCGACATTCATCGGACGAACTCCCGCCGCAGTGGCCGCAACGTATGTTTGAAGAATTTTATGCCTACGTATCTTCGCGGAACGAGGTATTTTCCGATCACGATTACACAACGTACGACTTAGACGCAGGCGGCCCACGTTTTGCGGGAGCGATCTTTGTGCAGGATAAAACGTTGTCAAAGACAAAAATCGGGACGCACAATGTCGAGTTCCTGCAGGTATTTCCGGTGACGGCCTCGGAACTCACTAAGGCAGAAGGAGAGGATTTTGAGGCTTTCTTTAAGCACGTGAGTGAAGCAACTGAAGGCTCATATATCTTTGATCCTGACCGCAAGGAAATCTCTTAGACAAATTGAGACTTTGCACTACGCACGACCTGTCCGCAGAAAAATCATTCTGAAGTAATCTTCCAACCTCTTTTGGATAACTCTTCGATCACGAACGAGATTATCTTCTTGCGCTCCTCATCCGAAATCGGAACAGATCCGGTCGGCGTTTGCCATTCACGAATGCTGTTCGCATAGATGATAAAATCCGGTGAACCGCTTCCTCGTTCGAATGCTTCGCCCTCGATCTTCAATACTCTTTCTCCATCTTGGATCTCAATCGAACTAGAGGTTGTTTTTCCAATACGCATACTACTGCTAAGACATTAGCTTGATAATCACATTCAATTCTGGCTCGCCTTCCTAAACTTCTAGGCAGCCAAAAGTTTCTTTGCTTTCTCGATCGCCTCTGAAGGAACGCCGCCGGGAGATGCCTCGGCAGCTTCGTTGAAAAGCTTCTCAGCGAGCGCCGGATCGCCGCAGTTGAACGCAGCAATTCCCTTCTCGCACATCAGCCTTGCCGCAAGATCGTCCCGCTGAAAAGATTCGATGATTGTCTCCCTCGGCAAATGTAGTGCCTCGTCTATACTAAGCGATCGCTCTTGTGCGAGTTGCGCATAGAGCTCTTGTATTCCCTGATCGAGTACCTCAAGCGCGTCGTCTGAATGTCCGCCCTCAAGCGCCTCATGACCCTTTTCATATAATGCTTTCGCACTCTCAAGATGTTCTGATGCCATACGGTCGAGTATATTCTTCCAGCTTCTATGGGATGATGTTCGAACCCTGACTCGCAGAAAGCTTGGTCTGCTGGGTCAGGACCATCTTCCCCCGTTGCAAAACCCATACTTTATGGATGTAGCCGCTGCTTGTATCGCCTGAAGGGTCGACTGTGTCCTGGGTTTCTTCTCGGACCAGCGTATATTTGCCGTTCCCAAATTGATACGTTTGTGCATCGTATATATCTCCGAGGCCTCGGCCAAGAGAGTCACTCGTGATGGTCCGAGCTTTCGGGTCTATCTGCGGATTGGTCGCCGTAAGAATAGCGTCACTCGAGTAGGCGCCAGTGCCTGGGTCATAGGCGTAATAGTCGTAGGTGAAGTCGTAGGCGCCCGCGCTCACGAGGATCGCAATGTCTTTGTCCCCGTCATACGTGACATCATCGAAAGCTAATCCAAATCCTGCGATCAAGAACGGACCGATGCCTACATCTAGATTGTTGGAACTCGTCGCATTCGCCGCGTCCTCCCCGCCGTATTGCTCGTTCGGCGAGTAGAATATGAGACGACCATTTTGGACGATCCGGACGGTATCTGTTGCATCTATCGAAAGTACCGCCTGCCCTGCATTGCCGCCGATTGAGAACGGGCAGCTTATCGGCAATAAAACTTGCGGACCGTTTCCTGTTCCATTCAAAATATCACTGCACGCCTGCGCAGTCTGCGCTCCTGTGCGCAAAAAGTCGAGTTGCTGCTCTTGCTGGGCGCTTCGCACGCGCACATATTCGACCGGCTTAGCCGAGGGGCCATCCGTGCTTTGAATCGTCATATTATTGCCCGAGAATCGGACTATATAAGAGGCAAGCGGCTGCGTTGTTGATGCGGTGATCGAGGAGCCGTAACTGTACTGGTTGAGCGTCGAGGTGCCGTTTGTCGTTGTGAGCGTCCATTGATCGATCTCGCTGATCGAAGACGTCGAATCATCGCCATTATATTGGCGCATAACAGGAGCACCATCCACTACCGCAAAGCCAATGTAGTCGCCATTGAGAAATGGTATGGATTCATTGTACGTTTTGGCAGACGTGGTTGATGTATCTATTCTTTGCCAGGTGCCTAAGATCGGACTACCCGAACTCTCGTTCATCGACATTCCCGAACTAAGATGCAATCCCCAAACCAAAACCGCTGCGATACCCACAAGAATAAGAACGATCGCAGCAATTGCGATTAAAACTGGCGCGCGTGATAAAAGTGGCTTAGGAACACTTGCCGAAACAGCTGCCGGATCTGACCCCCGGATTTGATCCATACAGCGATTATACCCTGCGCATTCGTGCGGAAAACTCACTCTGTGGATGGTGAGATTGTGCCATGCGATCTACACTAGTTCGATAGATTAAAGACCTCCAAGAATACTCTTCCCCATGTCTATGATACTCGATACCTCCTGCTCTGCGCTCTGTACTGCCTGTGCTTTGTTGTAGGCATCGTCGAGCTTCCCCTTTGCATCTGTTGCAGTGTCGGCGAGCGTGTGTGTGTCAGCAGGTTGTTGCTGTTGTGGATTAGCTTCAGAAGTAGTGGGCTGATTCTCTGCGTCGGGCGTAGGAACTTGTCCTTGATTTGATTGTGTATCCATATGTTTAAAGCTTAGCAGGATTATGAGTCGAAATCGCGAGTTATCCACACTCATTCCATCACTCTGTGAGCGTTGCGATGCCGGACGGCAGGCGGTCAAGTTTTTTAGCCGTGGGTGCAGTTTTCCGGAACCTATAGCGAATTACATGGTCGGTAACGAGGCGCCCCAACGGAACTGATCACCGCTGAATAAGTGACTCGGCTTCTAATAATTTAGCTATCTCAGGATGAAGGGGCCGGCAATACTCTGAAGCCCAGAAGTCAATGCGCCCCGGCGCCCGCAACAATTTTCCCGTATAGAGTTGCTCGCAATAGGCGAGACCGTGCTCGATCTTGAGAATGCGATATATTCCCGCGTAGTACCCGTATATAAGTTGCCCAAACTGTAATTCCTGCTGGTGTGTTTGTTTGCGCGTGCTTCCGCGCAGTGAAGCCCCTTCGTTTTTCAATATCCTCTCGCGGACGGTTGCCGGCAACTCAACTTTTTTATGCTTTGTTTCTGGCAGCAGAAACGTGAGTTCTCTTGCCTTCAGATCACTCCCCAGCATAAACGACGGAATTTCATTCGGATTTTTCGCAATATCAAATACCACTACTTGCTTTCCGACTTCGAGCTTTTTTATCGAATGGCTGCGTTCATCGAAATACACGTCGCCGATCGCATCGACCCGCACGCGTCCCGGCCCTCGCGGTCCCTCAAGAAAAGAGATGCGACCGACCAAACCTTCTTTCGGGTTACTGTATTCGCTGAAACCAGCTCGCCGGAATGCTTCTGCAAACTTCTCCCCAAGCACCAGCGGATTATCTTCGCGCAGTACAAGTTCGACAGCGACAGATGAACCCTGTCCATAGCGGACCAAAATCTTTTGTCCATGCACCACAAGCTGCCTATTTAATCGCAGCGCGCCCTTTTTAAAGAAAATGGAAGATAGAAAGGTCTTTGTTGCCATGCTCTCATTATTCATACGAAAATCGTATCACACCCTGTACCCGAGAACCCACGGCTACTCTGTATTTGAGGATTTTTGAGAAATTAGCGTAGTAGATCCCGTACGCAGGTTCAACTCCCACTGTTCTTGAGCGACCGTGCCAGCATCTCCACCTCCGGCAGTGAACGATATCGTATTTTTGTCCTTGAATTTGCCCGATAGGAAATTTAGCAAATCGCCCTGCCACGAACCGACATACGTTATGGGCGGGGTACCAGCGTAACTTGATTCCAAGAAGAAGTAGCACGTATCTGGGCCGTATGTACTACCACAAGAATTGTCGTTGTCCCCCCGCCCCGCGACGACGTACAGGGCGTCGTAATACGTTTGATCCGAAGCTTGAACCGGATACGGGTTTGGTATGATTGCAACGACCCTGAATGAAGATTTCGTGTACGCTGAAATCAAGTCGCTGCTCGAGAGTGATCCTGCGTTTGAAACGTTCGAAACGGAAGAACTCGCATCAGTTGGAGCACTCTCATGAGCAGGAACTGCCGCCGTCGTAGCAGTTACGTGTTCTTGATACCATGCGCCGAAATAAAAAGCGCCGCATACAACAGCGACAAAAAGCACTAGTGCGATCAATTTTGAGTACCAGGTGACCCTGCTTTGCTCCATGCTCTGACTTGGTTGAGTTGATTGAGTCGGCTGAGTCGGTTCCACAACACGAATATAGCATGTGCAAGCACCTTCGCTGGGTCGTGTTTTTGAGAGGTTGTGGATATTGAATTACTCGTTTTGCAGATTTCTGGCACGTTTTGGGCACGTCTACTTTACCTTAGCGGAGAGGGAGGGATTCGAACCCTCGGTACCCTTTCGAGCACGCCGCATTTCGAGTGCGGTGCCTTCGACCACTCAGCCACCTCTCCTTCGCACAGTGCCTTGCGGCGCTGCGCAATAATTTCCGCGAATGCAGAAATGCATAGAGAACGAGCCGCGCATTAAAATACCACACTTTCGGGTTGATGAAAAATGCGCTACACTGCTGCCGTTTGTGGGCCCTATCGTCTATCGGCTAGGACGCCACCCTTTCACGGTGGAAAGGCGGGTTCGATTCCCGCTAGGGTCAAAAATTACTATCCACAAGTGCTACTTTTCGCAAATAGGGTCGTGCGATACTTGGATGCATGGGAATGGAATCATTTGGGAAAAAGGCAAAGAACGCTATTCGCGCTGCAGTGCTGGGTAGTTCTGTTGTTGCTGGTGCCGCAGCGACTGAAAGTGCCCTCGATTTAAACAAAGCCGAGGCGCAGACGATCACTCAACAAAGCCATGGGAACAACAGCCCGAATGTGGTTTCGGGAGGAGATGTTTTCATCCAAGGATCGGGTACAGAAGGTCATCCAAACGTACACTTGAACAATGCGGGTTCTATTCAGCAAAAATCCCAATTCGATAATAGTCCGAATGTTATTTCCAATGGCGACATCGTCATCATTGATGGGAAAGTCTATCGGAGGAACAAGTAATTTCCTGTAATTCGCGACCGAACTCCAACCATCCGCGCAATTCGTGCACGATTTGGTTCCAATTCTGTTCCACGTGGGTCAAATTAGAGACGTGTTAGCATAATTTTATGGACGCACAGAATATCGCCGTCGTACATCACTTTCTCTCGTCGCTTATCTTTACGGATGTCGTCGAGACCGCCGTTTTGTTTTTCATGCTGCGCCTCGTCTTCAAACTGCGCATTTCGACATCGCAGATAATTTTTGCGGGATTGTACGCATCGTTCTCCACGATCGCGTACGTGTGGTTTGTATTTCCCTATTTGCTCGCGTGGTCCCCTGGCGTGAGCACGTTCTTCGCCGAGCTGTTCGCATTTCTCGTCGAGGCACTTTTCTATCGTTTCGTGCTGCGCATCAGCTGGAAGACAGCACTCCTCGCATCGCTCGTGTGCAACGCGTTTTCGTATTTCCTTGGCCCGTTTCTGAGATCCTACGGCCTTTGGATTTACTGGTAGGTAATTCTCTCCTGATGAGGATTACGTCCCTGCCGGCCAATCAGCTGGCGGATGCGTGTGGTTGCTCGGCGGAGGCGTTGGCACTCGCGGCTGCGCAAAGAATGCCAGGTACCCGGCAAGAAGAAGTGCGAGTACGGAAATACCGAGAAGGACAAATTCAGCACTGCGCTCGCTCGTGATGCGTCCTCGCGAGAGGCGTACGACGAGCTCCGGCAACGATACAGATCGCCCCGAGCGCACGCGCTGCTGGTTGAATCCGTCATTTTCTTCCGAGTTGAACGAGATTTGAGACATGTGCGAATGGATTTATTGTAATTGAGAGCGCTGTCCGCCCCACTCGACGGCCGTGAATCCGGTGCGTGCGGGAGCAGTAAACGTTTGCGGCGTCACCGTGATCTTTTGATCGAGCTCCTTGAAGACCATGTACACGCGGATGAGCGTATCGGGTTTCGGTGAGATATTCATCGGTACAAGTGCATTGTAGTCAGCCTGCGGCATGAAGTAGACGTATACGTACGGATGCGGACTCGTCATGCGCGGGACCCAGTAGGCAGTGAAGTCTTGGATTTCTTTGTCGTTGAGACCCTGAGCGCGCAATGCGGCTTCAAGGAAGGACTGCACGTGATCCGTCGGGACGACAAATCCTTTCGTTTGGTCGACGACCGGCTGATCCGACAAGCCTTCCCAGTAGAGGTACGGATACGTCTGCTGATCTGCGTCGTTGACCAATGTACCGTTCGGGTAGGCTGTTACGTCCCAACCACCTGCGTACGACGGGATGGAGTTTTCAATTTTCACAGGGAAGATCTTAACCGTCACGTCTGTTTTCTTTTCAGGGTACAGGTATATGACCGGCTTTCCTGGGTCGAATGCGATAAAGCCAGCGCTCGGTCCCGTGCAGTAGTATGCGTACGTGGTATCGCATGCATCCGGCCCGGTAGTCTCATCGTTCCACAAGAAGTAGCCGGTAAATGAGGTTTTGAGTGCGGCGTTGCTTGGGTCTTCGAGCTGCGCGCGCAAACGGTAGTTTTGGAACGGAGTCGGGTGCGAGGCAGGCATGTATCCAAACGAGCGCTGTGAGTAGAGCGGATCTTGAATCTGATCCGTCGCAGCAAACGCCGGTGTCGGCCACAGGAGCATCGATGTTAAGAACCGATCGACGGGATTCTGCGATTGCGCATAGACGGCATCCACGTGCTCTTGAGCTTTCGCAATGTATTGTCCGGCGGTTAAGGTCGTCATCAGGCTATCCCAGTTGGTAGGAACATCCGTCGAGTGCATTGTAGGGTACTGGAGGTGGTCGGAATAATACAATTCGAGCGCAGTTGCAACGGTGCGCATCTGCTCTAAGCGATAGGCGTCACGCGCTTTTACGCGTGCGCTGTCTAGAGATGCCAGGATAATACTCGCGAGCAATCCAATAATTGAAACGACGACGAGAAGTTCGATCAAGGTAAATCCGCTGGATCTCCCTGTACGAGTTTGAGTAAACCCGCGAGCCCTCGTGTTTTCCCCCTGTATATTCATAAGTACCCCCATAGTCGCACCCCCACGGAAACCTTCAACCTTTACCTGTGTATAAGCCCTTTAACCCACCTCCCCGAGCATCGGGAGACCTAGGCGCTTCCTGCCGTGCTCGCCTCTAAAGAGGCTCTGCGATCGCGCCGTCGCTTCGCCGCGCTCGCCTGCGTGTGAGGCATGCGTCATTGCATGAAAACTCGACCCCAAGAAAACGACGTGCTTGCCGTAGCGCTCTGAGAGCTCATCGACGCTCTCAAAGACGCGCTGCAGGCCCTCTGTTTTCATCGCCGCGCCGAAAAGATCGAGCTGTGTCTTACCCGCATCGTGCAATTTCATCAACGTGATCCCGGTCGTGCGGTAGAGAACGCCCGTGCGGTACACTTTTGGGAAATACTCGGCGACGGCGCGCATGATGTCTTGCGGCACGTTGCTTGCGTGCGAGAGTTTTATCTCACAGCCGTGATAGCGGAAATCCTGCGTCTTGAGGAAAAAGAAAATCTCGGTTGTCGCGAGGTTCCAGCGGCGCGCTTTGATGCACGCGTTCTCGACGTTTTTCGAAAGCTGCGAAAAGATAAACTCGCGGTCGCGCGAGGGCGGCGTAAACGTGCGCGTCTTCTCGATCGATTGGTACGTGGATTTGTGCTCCGTCGTGAATTCGAAGACCGCTTCGCCGTTGAGCTCGCGCCACAATTCGAGAAATGGTTTCGAGAGCATTTTGGAAACCCATGCTTCGTCTTTTTCGGCAAAATCGAGCGCCGTGCGCACGCCGAATTTCTCGAGGTACGCGCTCGTCTGCGGGCCGATACCCCAGATTTTCCCCACCGGTGTTTTGCGTAGGAAAAACTGTGCTTCGCGCAACGGAATACAGGTGATGCCGTCGGGTTTGTTCCATTTGGAACCGAGCTTTGCGAGGACTTTGCTCGCCGAGAGCCCCACGGAAAAGGTCATGCCAAGCTCGCGCTGCAAATCCATTTTGATCGTCGCCGCCATTTCCGGGTAACTCATACGTAAACTCCGGCGCAGCCCCGTGAGATCGGCGAAGCACTCATCGATCGAATACTCTTCGACCATGGGCGAGTACCGCTTCACGATCGCGTACATGCGTTCAGAAAAGAGCGAGTACGTTTCGTAATCGGAAGGCAGAATGATCGCATCGGGGCACAGCTTTTTCGCCTCCGAAAGAATCATGCCGCGCATCACGCCGCGCGCCTTCACGTCGTAGGTACAGGCGGAAACGATCCCGCGCTCCTTGCCGGTGATCACGGGCTTACCTTTGAGGCGCGGGTCTTTTGCGATCTCGCACGCAGCAAAAAAAGAATCGCCGTCCACGTGCAGGATCGCGCGCGGATACGAACGAGGAGAGCCCCACATATCAATATTTCCGCACGACTGCCGTCACGACCGCCTCAACTCTGAACGATTCGCGCGGATAGATCGGCTTGTATTTTGCGTTGCCCGGTTCGAGGAAATACTCGCTCCCCTTTTTGCGCAAATATTTCATCGTGTACTCGCCGTCCACCATTGCAATGACGATCTGGCCCGGCTTGTACGTGCCGCGGCGCTCGACCACCACCATATCGCCCGGCTGGATCCCCGCATCGATCATCGAATCTCCTTTCACTTTCAAGATGTAGGTCGACTCTTTGTTGGGGACGAGATACTCATCGAAATCCATCACATCGAGAAGCTCTTCTTCGGCCGCAGAAGGAAACCCCGCTTCAACAAGGCCGAGCAATGGCACGCCGGAAACTTTTTTCGGCGTGATGCGACCCTGTGCATCTTTTGCAATCACGCCCTCGTCGACCATTTTGCCGATCAACTTGAAGACTGCATTTTTCGATTTGAACCCGGTGAGTTCCATCATCTCGCGGTAGCCGGGCATACGCTTATAGCGCTGGTAGAAAGAGAGAATTTTATTTTTGTGCGCTTCGTACATGCGTGCTAGTATACGTGAACCATGGTTCACCAGTCAAGTTCGCATGTGAAAAAGCCCGGGCTCGTGCCCGGGCTTGAAGCGTCAGTACTGCGTGCCAGTTCCCGTACTCGTACCAACTTCTCCCGTTTGCGTCGGCGATGTCTGCGTCGTGGGCGTCGTACCTGTTTCCGGCGTAGGTGTAGTTGCCGTATTCTGTTGAGAAATGAGCCACCAACCGCCGAGGATGATGACCAAAACGACAATGATGCCGATGATCCACGCTACTGCATTGTTATTGCTGTTCATAGCGTATTATTGCAAACTAATAATCCACACCATACTCTACGCATCCGCGTGAAGCATCCATGAAGCGTGATTACACACAGTCTTTAAAAATCCTTAAGCGCGATCCGAAGATGGCGAAGCTTATCAAGACGTACGGGCCGCCCGATCTTTCGCGCTACCACGCGAACACGCCCGGCGTTTTCCAAGCGCTCCTGCGCTCGATCGTCTTTCAGCAGCTCTCGGGCCACGCAGCGCGCGCGATCCATGCGCGCATTGTCGTACTTTTCGGTACGGAAAAACCGAACCCCGAGAAACTTTTGAAAATCAATGCGAAAAAACTGCGCGCTGCCGGGCTCTCGACCCAAAAGATCGAATACGTGCGCGACCTTGCACGCAAATGCATCGACGGCACGATCGATACAAAACACTTTTCGAAAATGACGAGCGAAGAAATTATCGAGCACCTCACGGCCGTGAAAGGCGTGGGCGTGTGGACGGCGCAGATGGTGCTCATTTTCACGCTCAACCGACCTGACATCTTGCCGACCGGCGATCTCGGTATCAAAAAAGGATTCCAGAGTGTCTTTGGTCTCAAAAAACTCCCGACACCAAAGCAAATGGAAAAACTCGCCGCAGCATGGCGCGGGCACGAATCGATCGCCTCGTGGTACCTCTGGCGGGTTGCCGATGGCGAAAAGCCGATTGCACCGAAAGCATAACGACGCGGCCGCCCCAAAGGGGCGGCCGCATTTTCACTTCCGCATTGCGGATTTATTTCGCCGAGAAGTTTGTCCCAGCGACCGAGCCGTCAGCATTCACAACCAAGACTTCCGTCTTCAGGTTGAAATTGTGATTGCCGTCGTCGTAGTAGAGGAGCACTTGGTAGCGCTGCCCTGCTTCCGTCGCACGCAGGAGCGGCACCGACACATCGGTGCTCGTCCCCGCCGGGAAGAACGCGGCACCGAGCGTCTTACCGTCGGAATCGCGAACCGCGACCCAACCCTTCTGCGAGAGCGTCACCGATTTCACCGCGACGCTTTTGCCGGCGCTTTGGTCGGAAACAACAACCGCGTCATTCGTGGCTGTCACTTCCGGATTCGACGCCTCCTCATGCTTCTGCGTGGTTTCCGTCGATGTTGTCGCAATCGTCGTGTTCGACACCTCCACCGTTTCCGATGCCACACCGCCATGACTACCGAGCGTGAAGCCGGCCCAGAGCCCGACGAGAAACGCTACAAGAACCCCAATAATTACCCCCCAATTCTCTTTGAGAACGTTGAGACTATTCATATCTGCGCACGTGACTTGTAAACAGAGTCAGTGTACAGGGTTTTTTGGGCTGAAAATCACGGCTGTGGATTACTGGGAAACGGCAAAAATCTACCAAAAACCCGGATTTCTGCTATACTCCGAGCGTTCTTTTTTGCGCGGTTAGCTCAGTTGGTAGAGCATCGTCTTGACGTGACGAGGGTCACAGGTTCGAGTCCTGTACCGCGCACCTGAAGCGCCGAAAGAACATCTTCATCTTGCTGGTATACTGAAGGAATGATCAAGTGGAATGAGGTCACTTGGTATTCCCGAATTGGAGCTCTCATTCTTTTCTTGGGTGTGATTCCAGCGGTTTCTTTTTATATTGGAGAACAGTATCAAATTACCCAAGAAATTGTTCTGACGTTAAACCCCGCATTTTCCAACCCCGAATTCGTGCACTCGGCGATCCGCGCGAGTACCTCAACACCGCCGAGTCGTACACAGCAAATTCTTAGAATCACCGACATAGAGGGGACAACGATAACCGTCAGGTTTGCGCGATTAAACGACACCTCAGAAGGACCTGCTACTCCCTATAAAATCTACGTACAAAACATCAGCTTCAGTAAACCAATTGTAGAAATACCCCTCAACGGAATGACGACGGGAGCGCGTACGTTTACGCTTCCGCAAAACGCAGAGCCTGGCGCATACAGCGTTATCGCAACAGGGATTCCCAAAAATCCTAGTAACGGTGGTGTAGGTGCGGGCGATGTTGCGTACTATCAAGCGGAAGAGGATTTCACCCTTTCGCCTGAGGGTGTGATTACGGTCACGACCCCTCCCACATCGTACTGACCTGAATACATGGCCAGCTATCTCGTAAAAAGCTATAGTTTTGGGGATGAGAATCCTCGGCATTGAAACCAGCTGCGACGAGACCGCCGTCTGCCTTGTGGAGGCGCAGGGTGGCTTTGGCGCACATTTCAAATTCAATATTCTCGGCAATGCGCTCTATTCGCAAGCAAAGCTGCACGAACAGTACGGCGGCGTTTTTCCGAATATCGCCAAGCGCGAGCACGCGAAAAATCTCGTGCCTATGTTGCAGGAGGCACTGCGCCAGGCCGACGCTCTGGCGGAATATCAAGGAGAGTCCTTGATAAAAACTGAGGAGTTGCGAAGGCTACTCGCACGCGAGCCGGAGCTTTTCGAGCAACTCTCTATTTTCCTGCAGAAATATGAGAAGCCCGCGATCGATTGCATCGCTGTCACGCACGGCCCAGGGCTCGAGCCCGCGCTTTGGGTCGGTGTGAATTTCGCAAAAGCGCTCGCCGCGATCTGGAACGTCCCGATCGTCGGCACCAACCACATGGAAGGTCATATCGTACTTTCGCTCGCGAAAGAAAACGCTCTCTCGGAATTTGAATTCCCCATGCTCGCACTCCTCATTTCGGGCGGACACAGCGAACTCGTACTTTCGCGTGCGTGGCAGCAGTACGAGCTCATCGGGCAAACCCGCGACGACGCCGCCGGCGAAGCGTTCGACAAAGTCGCACGTGTCCTCGGGCTTCCCTACCCGGGCGGCCCGGAAATTTCGAAGCTCGCGCAGGAAGCGCGGCAAAGAAATCTCGCACGCGAGATTTCTTTGCCGCGCCCGATGCTCCACGAAGACAATTTCGACTTCTCGTTCTCCGGCCTCAAAACGGCCGTGCGCAAAGTTGCCGAAGCGCATGCGCCGCTCTCCGATGAAATGAAAATGCAGATCGCGATGGAATTCGAGGATGCGGTTGCCGACGTGCTTGTCGCGAAAACTTTGCGCGCCGTCGATCAGTTTGGCGCAAATACGGTCGTCGTCGGTGGGGGTGTCTCGGCCAATAGATACATTCGCGAACGACTCGCGCAGGCGCTCGCCGACGAAGGCGACCCGGCGCAGCTCCTCGTCCCGCCACCCGCACTCGCGACCGACAACGCGCTCATGATCGCGCTCGCCGGATACTTCCGGACGCTTAAAAATGAATTTGCCGATCCACAAACTCTCGCGGCAATCGGAAACCTAAAACTCGCGTAAACCCTGCTTTTTTGGAATAATGAAGGAATGGAGCCCTCCAAAGCGCCGGAACCATTCTTGAAACCCTACAATCCTGAAGCGCGCGAGCCGCAGATTTTGGAATTGTGGGAAAACAGCGGCTACGCAAATCCGGATGTGATGATCGAAAAAGGCATTATCATCTCTGCCGATGCACAGCCCTATGCGATCGTTCTTCCCCCACCGAATGTGACAGGCACCCTCCACATGGGCCACGCGGCAATGCTCGCAATCGAAGATATTTTGATTCGCTACCACCGCATGCGCGGATTCAAAACACTCTGGCTCCCGGGCACCGACAGCGCTGCAATTGCAACGCAATCGAAAGTCGAAAAAGAAATCGCGAAGTCTGAAAAGAAATCGCGCCACGACCTCGGTCGCGAAGAGCTCTTGAAGCGCATCGACGCCTTCACCGAAGAGAGCAAAACGACGATCATCAACCAGACGAAAAAAATGGGTTCGTCGCTCGACTGGAGCCGCTACGCCTACACGATGGATGATCAGCGCTACAGCGCAGTGATGGAAGCTTTTGTGCGTATGTACGATGCTGGGCTCATCTACCGCAGGCAGCGCGTTGTGAACTGGGATCCGAAAGGCCAGACGACGATTTCCGACGATGAGATCGTCTACGAAGAACGCTCCGCAAAACTCATTACCTTCAAATATTCCAAAGATTTTCCCATCGCGATTGCGACAACGCGCCTCGAGACGAAAGTCGGCGACAGCGCTGTTGCGGTGCACCCCGACGATGCCCGCTACAAGGAATTCATCGGCAATGAGTACGATCTCGAATTCTGCGGCGTTCCTCTGCACATCAAAATAATCGCGGATGAATCCGTCGATCCCACATTCGGCACGGGCGCACTCGGTGTCACACCTGCGCACTCGATGACCGACTGGGAAATTGCCGATCGCCACAGTATTCAAAACCGCCCCCAGGTTATCAATGAGTACGCAAAGATGACGGTCGCGGGCGAACTCAACAACAAAAAAGTACTCGAAGCGCGCGAAATGATTTTGGAGTGGCTCAAGCGTGAAGATCTTTTTATCAAAGAAGAGACGATCACGCAGAATGTCTCGACCGCAGAGCGCACTGGTGGCATCATCGAACCGCTTCCGAAATTGCAGTGGTTCATCAGCGTCAACACGCCCGTGAAAGAGCGCGGCGGAAAAACGCTCAAAGAACTCATGCGCGAATCAGTATCTTCCGGAGGCGTCTCGATCATGCCCGAGCGTTTCGAGAAAATTTACTTCCACTGGATCGACAATCTGCGCGACTGGTGCATCTCGCGACAGATTTGGTTTGGCCACCGTATTCCCGCGTGGTTTAAGGGTGATGAGGTAAAAGTGCAGATCGACTCTCCGGGCAACGGCTGGGAGCAAGACCCCGACACGCTCGACACGTGGTTTTCTTCGGGCCTCTGGACTTTTTCTACGCTCGGCTGGCCCGCAGAAACCGCTGATCTCAAGACATACCACCCAATGAGCGTGCTCGAAACGGGCTACGACATTCTCTTTTTCTGGGTTGCGCGCATGATTCTTATGAGCCAATTTTTCCTCGGCGAGGTTCCATTCCGCAAAGTGTATTTGCACGGACTCGTGCGCGACGGTCAAGGCCGCAAAATGAGCAAGTCGCTCGGCAACATCATCGATCCCCTCACAATGATCGAAAAGTACGGCGCCGATGCCGCGCGCCTCTCCCTCATCATCGGCGCGGCGCCCGGCAACGACATCAAACTCTCCGAAGATCGTGTGCGCGGGTATAAACATTTCGCGAACAAAGTTTGGAACATCACGCGCTTCGTTTTGGAAAATGCGGAATCGGTGGATGGCGAACTGAATGAAGCCGACCAAGAACTCGTCCGTGAAGCACATCGCATTGCAGTGGAGATTTCAAACCAGATCGAAAATTTTCGTCTCGATCTCGCGGCGGATGCGATCTACCATTATCTCTGGGACCGCGTCGCCGATGAAATCATCGAGCAATCGAAACCAATTCTCAAAGGTGAAGACGCCGCGGCAAATGCATCGAGGCAGCGCGCGCTCTACGAAATCCTTACGATCTCGCTCAAACTTCTCCACCCGTTCATGCCATTTGTAACAGAAGCGATCTGGCAAGAGCTCCCGCAGAAAGATTCCGATCTTCTCATGATTGCAAAATGGCCGACCGCGTAATTGCACACGGTATACTAGGCGCATGCCTGAGATTGCTTCGATAGCCCTCGCGATTACCGGAGGATTTTTTCCCTCGCTCGCGTGGTTGTGGTTTTGGCTGCGTGAAGATTCTGAGCACCCTGAACCGCGCCGCCTCATCGCGCTCGCCTTTTTTGCGGGAATGCTCACGGTTGCAGTCGTTGTCCCAATCGAAGAGGGTGTACAGCCGTATCTCACGACGACCGTTCTCCTCTTTAGCGTCTGGTCCGCCATCGAAGAAATCTGCAAGTACGGTGCCGCACGGCTCACGGTCCTGTGGCGCCGCGACGACGACGAGCCGATCGACCCTGTGATGTACATGGTCACCGTCGCGCTCGGTTTTGCGGCTGTGGAAAATGCCCTCTTTCTCTTTTCACCCCTTTCCGGCGGCACCGTTCTCTCGACAATCCAAACAGGTGATCTGCGCTTCGTGGGCGCAACTTTGGTGCACGTTCTTTCTTCGGCAATCGTCGGTATGGCCCTCTCTTTTACCTTCTACCGCTCAAAAATGGCTCGGCGGCTCGCTGTTTTTATCGGAGTTATCCTCGCCTCCACTTTGCACGCGACCTTCAATTTTTTTATACTAAACGCAGGGCCGCAAGAGACCTTGGCGGTTCTTACGTTCGTATGGGCGGGAGTTATCATTCTTCTCGCTGTCCTCGAATGGATAAAGCGCATCCGCGTACCGAAATCTACGAACCCTATCTCATAATTTTATTAACTCAGCTTCTCTCATATGGCAAAAAAAGGCGGATTCTTTTCCAAGCTCACGGGTAAATCCGATAACTATGGCGATTACCTCGATGAGCTCGAGGGCGCACACGCACACTTCGAAGGCACGGGCGAGGAACGCCACGCGCATCTCTCGACACGCGATGAAGCGTGGGATGCATCGAGCGAACCAGGTGGAGAACTCGCCGTCGATGTGTATCAAACCAACGATGCGATCGTCGTCAAAGCATTTATCGCCGGCGTCCAGCCGACCTCGATCGACATTTCGCTCACGCGCGAGATGCTCACTATTTCCGGCGAACGCTCCGATGAGCGCGAAGTCGAAGAAGAAAACTATTTCCAGCGCGAATTGTACTGGGGCTCGTTCTCCCGCACGATTCTTCTCCCCGAAGAAGTCGATGTAGACATGGCAGAGGCGTCCGAAAAGCACGGCATCCTCATGATCCGCCTGCCGAAAGTCAACAAGGGCAAACAGACAAAGCTCAAGGTGCGCAGCCGCTAGTCCACCAACCCCATTTTATACACGTCGAAGGAATTTTCTCCTTCAAACATATCCGACGGATTCGGCAGGTAGATGCGTGGGCGAGAAATCTCCTGTGTCGCATCGCGCAGGAGTCGGTGAAAAACCTTGAACTCTTCCGCACATTCGTCGAAGTTGATGACGTAGCGCCGCAGCTGCGGCGAGCCATCTTTGTTGACGCTCTTTTTGCATTCGTAAACCATGAAGCGCTTTACCGGCTTTTGAAACGTGTCGCGCACAGTGTAGTAGTTGAACAGCGCCTGCATGATGAAAAGCGTTTTTCCCTTCCCTGCCTTGCTGAATGAATCGACGAACTTGTGGTCGACGATATCGACCGCACCTTTTTCGAAGCGCGACTGCACCACGAGATCTGAGATCGCCTTGATCGGAATCGGAATACCTTCGATGCACGTCATCGCCGAAACTTCCGCTCCGAGCACGTTGTGCTTCGGCGGCTTTGCGAGGTAGTGACCGATGGCCTGGAAATATTCGCGCTCGAGTCGTTGGCGCAACGCCTTTTTTGCCGCGCGTGATTTCGCTTTTCCGAAGTTGATTTCGAAATCCGGAATCTTTTTGATGTACTCGAGCCCGAGCTCGACTGCTCCGTCTTTTTCAATTCCGCTGTAAAAATGCTGGAGCGCGAGGTGTGCGCCGCTCCCGATAATCGAAGCGGGGTTCCTCGGCGTATCGTAGATTTTCTCGACGTACCGCTTGTACCATGCAAGCGGATTGCGCAGAAACGCCATCAAAGACGAATGGCTCCAGTATTTAATCGGGATGGCCTCGAGGCCGAGGTCGCGACTGATACGCATCTCGAGCTTGGGGCGACTGTCCTCCATTGAGGCAGTATAGCCGCAAGAAAAACCCGGCGCTATGCGCCGGGTTTGTGACTCTCTACACGTCCAGACGATGCATGCGCCGCGTCTGTGCATCCACGACCCCAACAAAGGTCGAGAGGTGCGGTTGCAGATCGGGCACTTTTTCGTGAAGTACCTTCTGTGCGACACGGTACACATAGCGCGCCTTTTCCACGGCCGTGTTCCAGCCATGGCTTCCGAACTCGTCTCGCGAAAGCGACGAGATCAAAAGCAACGCACCGTCCCGCTCGGAAATACGCCCCGATTTCAGGTTGTTGAGGACGATTCCCCCAGCGGTTACGACCGCTGACGGCCAGTCGTGATCGTACGGACCGACAATGAGCGCGCGATTGGGCAAATGGAGCCAATCAAAACCGCGCCCCACGGCGATAATTTGTTCCGCATGATCGAGTTCGATCGGTTGTCGGTGTGAAGAACGTACCTCCCGTACATGTTCGATGTTACCGAGTATAAGCGGAAGCAAATCCCTGCGCACCTCCGGAAACATCGACGGGTACAGGCGTGTAATCGCTTCTTCAACCGATTCCCCGGAATCTTTCGTGTGGTCGCCCGTGACGAACACCTCTCCCTTTTCTCCGTGGAAAACGAGCACATCTTCATCGGTTTCGATTCCGACAACGATCGGATACACGATTCTCTTGCGAGTCCCGTACACCCGTTCGAACTGCGCGCGCAAATTTTCAGCTCCTTTCCGTGCGGCTTCGGTATCGTACCCGAAACCTTTGCAGCCGCGGTGCGTTTCCCCGCGTGAGAAGTGGTACGTCGCAATGACGAGGCACGGACGAGACCGTGCGATCGCGTAGTCGACCCACTCACGAATGAGCTCGCCGTAAAACGGCCACCCGAGATCGAACATCCCGCCGACATTTCGAAACGGTTGCAAGATCCCCGGCGGTGTTTTCGTGATGATGGCGAGGTTCAGACGGCCGTCCATGCACTTCATGACCGCGATTTCAGTCGGGTGCTGGGTGCGATAGAACTGCCGATGCAAACGTTCAGAC